>Ga0224508_10004310_pt1 | contig 11644 bp, 8 predicted proteins | sample SF_Jan12_sed_USG_4_FD_170157 | JGI IMG/M metagenome (GOLD analysis project Ga0224508, IMG submission 170157) | Sediment microbial communities from San Francisco Bay, California, United States - SF_Jan12_sed_USGS_21 | ecosystem: Environmental > Aquatic > Marine > Sediment | place: USA: California...
GGTTCCCCGGCGTAAACGCCGGGGCTAATATTCTCCAAGACGGTACCGAAAGAAAATGCCCGTCTAAACGTTGCCGGGAAAGATGTTAAAAGCCCTGGCATCAGCAGGGCGTCCTTCAGGTGATACCTGCATCATGCCTTGACTGCGGATTTGTGTTCAAAGGTCGTGAGACTCGCCACCTGCACCCTCCAAGCCGCTGCGTCCCCTTTTTCTTTCCTCTGCCCGACCGAGGAGACGACGTTAGTTTTGTCCTCTCGGCCGCAGTTGTTTGATCTGCTCAACATACTCGGCCAGCGCGGCCACCATGGCTTTGGGCGCGACGGCCTCAAAGTCCACTCCCGCGGCGTCGATCCGCGCGGCCGCTCCCACGGGCGGTGACTCAGGGAAGGCAGGAAAATCGAAAGCGCCTAGTGGAAGAGGCATATTGGCCATCATGTTCTTGACGAATTGCACCATTCCGTGTGGACTCAGGTAGAAAACGCCGTGCGGCTGCTTTGTTAAGAGGCTGCTTGTCTGGCGAAGTTGCTCGTCCTCCGCAAGTCCCGGTTCGCCCCGGGCCGCGATCGCTTGCGTCAAATTCTGCTGGGATTCGTAGCTGAACGCCACAGTTTCCTTATCAGCCACGGCCAGGTAGGCGGTCATCGTGCCGCCCGGCCCAAACATTTGTTCAAGAGCTGGCGCGCCTGGCGTTTCAGGAAGGTTCATCTTCATACTGATCTTGATGGCATCCAACTCCCCGATCTTGATCTGCTCGGCTTTCATCGCAGGCATTCCGGGGGCTTTGCCGTCGCCAACGATTTTGGCGTGCTGCTGGATTGACTTGACGTAATCCTTCATAAACTGCCCGGAATCCTTGACGCGCATCAAGGCCACCGTGTTCGACAGCATGGGCTGACCGGCTTTCGGCGTTCCGAAGACCATCGACATGTTCTTCCAGCCGGAAACATCAGACCAAACTTCCGTCAATTGCTTGGCCTGTTCGTCGGTTAATTCGCCGTATAATTGCGGCATGCTCTTCATTATCTTGATGGAGATATCCATCATCTGCTTGATTAGCGCTCCTCCGAATTCCATACCCATGGCCATGAAAAAGTCGCCAGCGGGCAGGCCTGCCATCAGGTCGCCTTGGCCAGCCTCGATCTCTGCCGCGACCTTCGACCAGGCGCCGTCCGTTGCGAACTGCAGCCTCGCGTTCAGGCGGATCCCGCCATTATCGTTCAATTGCAATCCAGCAGCGGCGTAGACCACTTCCTTGCCAAAGCCAGCCAACAGCATTTTGTACATGTCCATGGCGGCGACGGCCTGTTGCGTTTGAGGATTGTCGATTGCGGCAAACATCTCCTTCATCTGATCCAGGCTCCGCGTAGCCCTTTCGACAAACCGTTGGATGCCTTGAGGCGTAACGACGGCGCCGAAGTCCTGTTGGGGCTTCCACAGTCGCTGCGCCGCCATGATGTCGCCCAAATTTTTCTTGGTCCGCAGCGCCTTTTGCAGAAGTTTCTGCTGTCCGCCGTCGACCAAAACGGCGTACTTACCCTTTTTCGCCGCCAGGAAATCACGGTCCCTAATAGTCACCGACCAAACTCCTTCGCCAGCAGGTCGGGAGCCCAGTGGCTGCAGAAATCGATCGAAGTCCTTTACGGGAATGAATGCAATAAACACTGGCACGGGAGATTTTTCGGACGAGGTCCAGGCCACGGCCAGGCTACCTTTCTTGTCGACTCCTGGCCCGACAAACTGGCTGACCTCGTCCAAGAAGTCCACATTGTTTGCGCCGAACTGCGCGGCCAGCGCACTGAGCCGATCGTTTGCTTGCTGGGCATTCGCCACCACCTGCACGGCCAGAATGTCGTCCGGAACGACCCACAGCACCTCGGGAATTGGCACGATCTGCAGGCCGGGTTTCTCGTCTTTAGCGGCAAAGCCGCGAGACTGCATGCAAACAGACAAAACAAGCACTAGCAAATGACCGATGAAAATCGCGCGGATCTTAGTTGGACAGCGCCACTTTGAAGCGTTGGCTTTGCGCAACCGGTTGATGGACGTTCGTTTAACCCGTGGCCGCAGGCTAGTTGGATTCGGGGGGGTGCCTCGCCTTCGGCAACGGGTTAAACGACTTGATCCCAACGACTTACATATGCAATCGCAGCTAAAAAGTGACGCTGTCGAATTAGGAGACATGTTGAAAGACCTTTCCGGAAGAGGAGTGATATGTCGAACGTTTAAGAGCAGAGTCGCTACTGCCGTTGGCTGAATGCCAGAGCGCCGATTCGAACTTTTCTAAGTTTTGTCATATCTGAAAAACTCATCGATTGCCAGTCATCGGTCTAGTTTGGGCACTGGTCGATGGACTCAGCCGAACGGATCATTGTCGGCGCCGTTCGTCTCAATCTCTTGTCCACCGTTCTTCTGGCGAAGCTGGCGCTCGAGCTCCCACACTTGTTGCTGCAACTTGCTGATCCGTTCTTTCGATAGATGTTTTTCTGCAATCAGCTTGTGCTCAAGCGATTCGATCAGCGATAACTGCGACGGGTCGAGGCGTCCCCGGTGCAAGGTCTTCAGAAGTTGCTGCACTTTTCGTTGCTGCTCTTCCGGCGCCCGCAGAATCATGTACTGGTTGAAGAAGCCGAGCGAGGGGAGATGCTTGAGGTCCGCTTCGTTCTTCTGACCGTCCTTGGCGATCGCTTGAGCAGCCTTGTTCGTCTCCTGACGGGTGAGCAGCGTGCTGCTTAGCTCAATCGCCAAGGCGACGGCCTCGGTCAGTTGCTCGGCCGATTGTTTGCTCTGAAGCAGTGCCCGCACATCGTATACGAGTATCGCAGCCTTTTCGGCGGCGGCCGGGCGCGTGGTGATCAGGAGCACTTCATGGCGAACTTCAAACGCCAATTCTGGATCGACCGAGTCCAACATCAAGCGCAGACCGGATCGGAAGGAAATACCTCGCACGCGGATCGTGACGGGGGTATCGCTGCCGATACCGATTTCGTCCAGCGCGTTGGTCGCCAGCTGTATTTCTATACCGTGATGGTCTTCTAAAAATTCGACCACCTCTTCCAGCGGCGTTTCTTCAAAATCCATCTGCGTCGGCTCGCGTAGTTTAGCGTGGATCTCTTGCTTCGTAGCGTTGAGTCGAATGGGCACACTCGGGTCCGGCAGCGACTCCGGGTCTGTTGTTTCCGCTGTCACAGGCGGCGGGCAGGCACCCGAAAAGATCAGCCCCGAAACGAACAGCAACAAGCATAGACGAGACATCGACCACCCCTCCTCTCTGAAACGTACCCCTGCCAAAACGTGCCTGGTTGGACGGCGCCACTTTCGAACTGGCGACCATGATTTTATCCGGTTTGGACACACGTGGGAAACGACCGGACATGCAACGCGTAGTGAGCCGAGGAGTGGTGCTTTTGGCATAAATATCGTCTTCATCCGGATTTAAGTGTTTCGCTGCGGCTTATTTCGCGGCCGCTGCAGCGATCAATCGTGAGCACGCATTGCCTGTGCTTGCGTGCGCCCCGCTGACTAGCTGACTAAATGTACCTCTACCCATTTGTGGTACACGCGGCTGCCCCCGCCAAGCGACGAAAAAGTAGAATGCCCCCTTTGGTCGTCCGTGCCCCCTTTGGTCGTCCCTGCCCCCTTTGGTCGTCCCTGTTCGTCGCCGGGGATGGCGATAGTGACCACCTGAACGCGAAAGCCATTGCCCAAAGCGGCATGATTAACGCTACGCTATTCACTACTGAAGATCTGGTCTCAAGGCCCTCTTGACCCCAAGGCCCTCTCGTCATCGTGCCTGCTCTCTTGTCCGGGTGTCCAACGGGCGCGATCCACGGTATCGCCCGTGATCCGCCGCCTGCTGTACCCTGTCACACGCAGCTTGTCCCCGGAACGTTCGCCGGAAATCACGAAAATCAGGAGGGCGGACGTTAGCATAAGAGCCGCATGGTAATAGACGCAAAACGTGTAAGAATTATTCCCATCGCCCACAATACGCTGGCGGACCCGAAGGACACGACGCAAGGACGGACAGGAAGATCCCATGCTATCTCGCTATACGATTTACCGACGCAGGCCCGTGGGCGCCGCCCCGCTGCCCGGCAGTATCCGCCAAGACACGCGTCACCGCACGAGGCACGTCCTGCGCCCAACCAAAGATATGGTCGAAAACTATCTCGCCTCTCCTACGGACGCGGCGTGGCGCAAATTCAAGAAAGCATATCTTGCCCTGCTCAACGAGCGGTTCCGCGAGGATCGGACGCCGTTTGATGAACTGGCAGCAATCGTGGCTGAAAAGGATGTCCATCTGGGATGCAGCTGTCCGACCAAAAGGAACCCGGTCGTGGGACGCTGCCACACGTACTTGGCACTGGAATTCATGAAAAAGAAATATCCAGCAGTCGAGATCGCAAAACAATGAAGCTGCGTCCCCTTTGTTTCCTCCACCAACGTATTTGGGACGCAATCGAGTGATTGGCCAGCTGTGTGAAACCCTCCGTCGAAACGCAAGGGACGGCAGTCGTTTCTGAGGGCTCATAATTGCTAGTGTATTGGACCGAGTATTTGTTTCTAATTACTTGCTGCCGGAAGGGCGCTGCACCCGGCCAATACACCGATTGGAGGCTTGGCTGCATGCGTCCTAAGATTCCATCCTGTAGATGAACCGGGAATCACGCAATGAATGCGAATGGCGCAAAGATCAAGACCGAGCTCAGTGCAGCCAAGCCGGTGGACGGCAAACAGTTCACGGCGATCGTACTGATCGGCGTCTCTGGCATCCTGATCTCATTCTCGCTGTATTGGATTCTGTCTTGGGAAGAACGAAGACTGATCCGAGAGGAATTTGAGCACCGCGCAGCTGACCGAATGATGAGTATTGCCAGTGAGTTTGAAGCCAGTGTCGGCCTGGTGCGGTCGGTTTCTGCACACGTCCAGATGAAATCCCATGTCAGCCGGGACGATTTCCATGAATTTACGAAGCACTTGTTTTCGCCGGACACAACAATTCACGCGCTCAGCTGGAACACCAGCGTACCTGCCGACAAGTTGCGTAAGCATGTCCTTGCTATCAGGCAGTGGTATCCCGATTACCAGCTTAAAGAGATGCGTCCCGACGGTACGATGGTGGAAGTTGATCTTGAACGGAAACCCGCCGAGCCTCGTGACTTTGTGGTAGTGGATCTTATTGAGCCTCTTGACGCCAATCGATCGGCTCTAGGATTCGATATTGCTTCGGAGCCAGCACGTCGCGAAGCGCTAAACCGCGCTCGTGACACCGGCGAACTGGCCGCAACGCGTGGCATCAGATTGGTTCAGGAACAAGGTACGCAATTCGGAGTGCTTATCTTTGGACCGATTTACGAACGCGACTTCGAAATTAATTCTGTACAGCAACGGCGGAATCACTTTAAAGGCGTGGTTGTTGGCATCTGTCGAATCGGTGACACTGTCGACGCCGCTTTGAACACCTTGGGCCCGGTTGATGTCGATGTGTATGTGTTCGATGGCAATTCATCTTCCAATCGTCAACTACTTCACCTTCATTCATCCCGATCGCCTCGCAAGGACACCACCCTGGCAGTGGATCTGGATAAACTCAAGGAACATGAGTTCTATGCATCGTCGACAATTGAAATCGGCGGTCGGCAATGGACGCTCTGTTGTACACCGACCGTGGATTACGTTGATTCTCGCAAGAGTTGGCTGCCCTTTACAGCGCTAGGTGCAGGATTGTTCGGCACGTTGTTGCTGGCCACGTATATTTCCAAGCTGGCTCGTTTGACGGCCCAACTGCAGCACCACCTTGTTCAACGCGAGCAAGCCGAGCAGACGCTCAAGAAAACGCAGCAGTCCATCGATAGTAGCCATATACCCATTTTGTGGGTCGGGTCGGATGGTCGATTCCGTTATGTAAACGCTGCCGCCGCAGAGAGTCTAGGCTATGAACGGCGCGAGCTGTGCAAAATGGGTGTCGCGAACATTGTACCAGGCTGGTCGGCTGAAAAGTGGGCGGATCGCTGGGAGCAATTGAAAAAACCTGGATCGGCGATATTGGAATCTGTCCACCAGCGCAAAGACGGTACGACGTTCCCCGTCGAGATCATGGTGAACTACTTTTCATATGCTGAAGATGAGTACCTGTGCTGCCAGACGTTGGACATTACTGAACGCAATCGCCAACAAGATCGCTTGAGGGAACGCGAACGAGAGCTAGCGCACATCTCGCGGTTAAGTACACTCGGCGAAATGGTTGCCGGGATCGCACACGAAATCAATCAGCCGCTTTCAGCCATCTCGAATTTCGCCGGAGCGTGTCATATGGGACTTACCTCATCGAATTACGAATTCACATTGCCGCTGGAAAAATGGACACAGCAGATTGGCGACCAGGCCGTGCGCTGTGGAGATATCATTAGGCGGCTGCGCAGCTTTGTAAAGAAGAGCGAAATAGAGCCGGCCCGTGTGAATGTCAATGAAATCGTCGATGACTCGATCGCTTTGATCAAGAATGACGCTGGGAGCCGATCGATCCGCATAAATTGGAATGCCGTCGAACCGGGTCCTATCGTTGATGCCGACCGAGTGCAGCTTCAACAAGTAATTGTAAACCTGTTGCGCAACGCCTATGAGTCAATCAGCGAAAGTGATGCGACAAATCGGGAGGTGCTTGTGCATTCACAAGTGTCACGGGGCGCGGTGCAACTGACCGTCGAAGACCATGGACATGGCATCCACAAGGAACATCTGGGTAAGGTGTTCGACGCATTCTTCACGACGAAACCCGACGGTATGGGCATGGGCCTGGCGATCAGCAGGTCTATCGTCGAAGCGCACGGAGGTCGCCTGTGGGCGGAGTCAGCGGGTTCACGGGGCGCGAGATTCCACGTTGAATTGCCAGCAAGCGAAAAAGCCTCTCATGGTATCTGAAAAGCCTGTGTTCATTGTGGACGATGCTGCCGCGTCAGCAGCATCCATTCAGGCGCTGTTGTTGAGGGAAGGTCTTAGCGCCGTAGAATTCGCCTCCGCGGAAGACTTTCTGGCGGCCTCCTGTTAAATTAAATCATCCGCAATTTCAACTTTCCTATCGGTGTTTCACGCTGCTCTGCGTAGTGTTGCAGATGCTGCTCCGCCGAAGTGCCTTCGGCTACGAAGGCTGGAAGCTTCGCTACGAAGTACCGCGACGCTACGCAGAGCAGGCCCGATGTTGATCCTATCCATGAACCCTGAATTGGACCACAAGAAAATCGGAGCGCTGCAAACAAAGTGTTTGACCCCGCGGGATCGGGACTTTCAGCAGGATATACAGGTCGAAGATCGGCCTTTGCCACGGCGAATCTTCGACCTGCTTCATCTCGCACACGGCGAGTCCTAGACCTGTCAAAAATGAATTTCCCTTCCATAGACCGAAGTAATGCGCTCCGATCGTGTGGAGGTCTTATTTAGCGGACTGCGGATTCAAAGCCGACAGCGTATGAGATATGAGTCTTTGGCACTCAAGAAGCTCTCAATTCGCCGTCGGCGATCAGGCGGACCAGGTCGATCGTCGATATGATACCCACCAAGACGTCCTGCTGTACCACGGGAACGCGATGGATGCGTTTTTCTACCATCAGCTGTGCCACTTCAACGAGGGGACGATCCTGGGAAACCTTGATCGGATCCGGAACCATCACATTCTTGACGCATAAACTTTCGATCGACTGGCCAACACGGCTGGCGATCTGCTCGAAGGTCTCCAGCGGAACTTCATGAAAACCGGTGTCGTCCCGGTAGAAATCGGAAGTGGTGGTGGCCGTGTAATGCTCGATCAGCAGTCGCTGCACGATATCCGACCGCGAGACGACGCCCACCAGCCGCCCCTCTTCCACCACGGGAAAACCGCTGACCCGGTGGTCGGAAAACTGCTGCTCCAAGTCCGGCAAGCTCATGTCTGGCGGGACCGTATAGACCCGCTGCTGCATCACGTGACGTGCGTTAAACGACATTTGACTGCTATTTGTCCGGTGTTAAAGAATTGAGCGTTATGTTTTCAGCACCAACGAACTGCGACATTGCCCCGCTGCTAAAGCGGGCCTGAGTATTATAGCAGCGGGATGAGGGAAACGCGCTTTGCTATCGCCACGGACGTCAAGACAAGCAGCCAAGAGAATGGAACCGAGATAGAAAACCAACTTCTCTCAGTTCATCTCGTATCTATTCGGGGATAAGGCGCCTTATTTGTCGGTATGGATCCGTTAGCCATTAGGGCCCGCCAAGGAGGTAAGAACGTGCCAAACCCCGTCCTAATTCGCACGGCTCCCATCCAAAACAACCAGCTGCGACCGGCTCTGTAGAAAACCCACGGATTCTCTTTCCGATGATCGTAACCCGAAGCGTGAGCGAGAGACTAACCGCTGGAAACGTCGGTTCCTCGCTCACGCTTCGGGTTACGAAAGAAGCCGAGTGCGAGCCTTTCTACAGAGCCGCTGCGTCCCCTTTCTTTTTATAGCCGTCCCCTTTTTTCTGAGCCAGGCGACAAGACTTTCCATCCCATCACACCATTCCATCACGGCGAGACTATTGTAACGTAGCCGTGGGGTGCTGATAATGTGAAGCGCAGCGTGATTTCTTGAGAGATGGGCAAGCAATGTATAAGTCACTTATCGCGACGAGCCTCGTGTTTCTTGCCGCGCTTTCTGTGGCGCAGGACGTACCACGCGGCGGTCCATTCGGTACCCAGAGTGCTGATGAACCGCAAATACCTCGAACACTTGCCCCACACAGGATTCCCATTCCCAGCGAGGCCGCTCAGGCAGAGACGGATGACCTCCTCAACGAAGCGTTTGGCGAGGAAATTGAAGAAGCTAAGACAGCTGAACAAAGACAGGTTTTAATTACGAAGTTCCTCACGCTCGCCACACAACCTGACACGCCTTCAGCTGACCGGTACGCTATTTTAAAGGCTGCGCTCGATATCGCGCCGAATGCGACAATAGCAATGACAATAATCGACGAAATGGTCAGGTACTATCAAATTGACGAGGTGAGCGCGAAAGAATACACGATCAAGAAGATATCGAAGTCGGCAAGCACGGTAGCGGAGCACAGATCGCTGGCCAACGCGGCGGCCAGCCTCATGGAGGACGCGATTCGCATGGACAAATACGAAGATGCCCTGCGAATTGGGAGCATCGGCTGGGCTTCAGCGCGTGAGATAAATGACTCTAAGTTGCTCGCCAGCATCAAGACGAAGACTGCCGATGCGAATCAAAAGAAAATCGCGTTCAATGCGTTTAGCACGGCTTTGGCAGCGCTTGAAACAGACCCCACAAATGCTGAGGCCAATTTGATTGTAGGCAAATACAGATGCTTCACCAAAGGAGATTGGGCAAGCGGTTTGACGAACCTTACCTTTTGCAGTGACGCTACGCTAAAAGAATTGGCGACGAACGATCTGAAGCAACCCTCGTTGAACAGGGAGCAAGTGGCCTTAGGAGATGCTTGGTGGAACCTGGCGGAGCAATGGAAAGGGTCGGCTCAGGCACAAGTACGGCAACGCGCTGGTTACTGGTACCGCTTATCACTCAATTCGAGGCCGCCCTTGTCGACACTGATCCGGATAAAGGTAGAAAAAAGGCTTGCCAAGATTCCCCACGCCGTTGAAGTACCACCAAGGCAAGCACCACCAGAGCAAGCACCACCAGAGCGAGCACCACCAGACCAACCACCACCAGGCCAAGCACCGCTAGGGCCTGAACCATTTGCCATACGATCTCCGGTGCGTCGTGAAGCGGTGGCTAAGCAAGCCGGTGGGAATGAAACTAGTGAAGAGGCGGTTGAAGCGGCACTCAGCTGGCTAGCGAGTCACCAAAACCAGAATGGGAGTTGGAGCTGGGGACATACACCGGGCGACAAATGCAGCGGCTTCGACGACCCCGGCACAGCAAAAAGCAAGCTGGGCGCCACCGGCATGGCCCTCTTACCTTTCCTCGGTGCCGGCTACACCCACCAGGAAGGCAAATACCAGGATGTGGTCAAGAAGGGCCTCCTGTACCTGGTGCGGCACATGGTCGTCAAGAACAATATGGGCAAGCTGTTCGAAGAGAACGGTGAGGGCCACGAACACATGTATTGCCATGGGATTGCGGCTTGCGCCCTGGTGGAAGCCTACGGCATGACCCAGGACCGGAAACTGAAAGCACCGGCTCAGCTTGGCATCGACTACATCGTGGCCGCTCAGCATCCGGACAACGGCGGCTGGCTCTACCAACCCCGTCAGGGCGGCGATACCTCGGTCTTCGGCTGGCAAGTCATGGCGCTCAAGAGTGCCGTGCTCTCCCATATCACAGTACCGGGCCGCGTCAAGAACTTGGCGAACCGCTGGCTGGACGTGGTCCAATACAATGTCCCGCCTGACGGGAGAATCGGATCGCACTACGGATACCGCAAACCTGCCGATCAGGCACAAAAGAACAGTTCAACGACTTCCTGTTCGGCCATCGGCTTATTGTGCCGCATGTACCTTGGCGCCCTGAAGGAAGGCCCCGGCCTGCAGGCGGGCGTCAAGGCTGTCGCGCAGAAGGGACCCGGATCAGGAATTTACTTCAACTACTTCGGCGCCATGTTGATGTATCAGGCGGATGGCCCGGACGGCCAGATGTGGAAGGTGTGGAACTTGAAAATGCGCGATTACCTGGTCAAAGCCCAGGTCAAGGACGGCAAGGACAAGGGCAGTTGGATGTTAGAGAAGGGGCATGGGAATAAAGGCGGGCGTCTCTACAATACCGCCATGTCCGCTATGACCCTGGAAGTCTATTACCGCTACCCGATGATTTATGCGAAATAGGTCGTGGCTGGGGTGTTCAGTTGGTGTATACCCAGGTCGATGTTTCGGATATTCCTGAACCCCGTTTTTGTTCCCGTGTTCGGCGAAATATTCAATGCGCGCCTCTATTAGCCCCGGCATTTATGCCGGGGTAATGATGCCCACAATCCCACCGTCGAGGCCCGTTCACGGGCGTTCTCGCTGTCGCGGCTTGAGCCATGGCGATCACGCCTCGTGCTGCGTGATTCGTTGTCGTTGCTCCTCAGGTAATCGAAGGCTAAAGCCAGACAGCGATAAGCCCCGTAAACGGGACTCAAATCCTATCACGCCTTCTCATTCCCGTGCTAAAGCACGGGGCTATTAGCATACAAACCGGAACAAAAACTGTCCCACGCCAACTGGCGTTGATATCTACGAACTGAACACCCCAGGTCGTGGCTCATTCCTGGTCGATCTTCGCCAGGCGTTTTTCGACTTTGATCTTGTTGAGTCCACCGAGTTGTGGCAGGGCGCTGCGATACCAATGGGCGGCGCGCACAAGAAAGTCACGCCTCGTTTCATCCTGCGTGGCCAGCTCGTACCAGTGATCCGCCACGGCGACCTGTGCGTCGGCGTCAGGCGGGTCGTCTAAATCTAACTCGAGCCGCGCCGCGGCGGCCAGCGCTTCATCGTTCCCAAGGCGTAAGTACGTAAACCCTTTTTTCCAGTCGTTTTCATGGAGGCAGTAGTGCAGGCCCAGCTGGAAATTCGCTTCCGGATCGGCGGGGTCCGCATCGAGGCGTGCCAGCACTTGGCGGATTGTTTCGGTTTCTGCATCTCCCAGATCGGCGGGACGCTCACTGGACG
>Ga0224508_10004311_pt1 | contig 11640 bp, 8 predicted proteins | sample SF_Jan12_sed_USG_4_FD_170157 | JGI IMG/M metagenome (GOLD analysis project Ga0224508, IMG submission 170157) | Sediment microbial communities from San Francisco Bay, California, United States - SF_Jan12_sed_USGS_21 | ecosystem: Environmental > Aquatic > Marine > Sediment | place: USA: California...
GAAAAGAACTCAGAATTATTGTTGATAGAAACCAAAATGTCAATATGACTCATCCAAGAATGGCAAGCCAGATTGTTCCACTGCTGGCAGATCGTTGGAGTCCCCGCTCATTCATTGAAGGCAAGGGAGTATCAGATGGCACGATCAATTTACTTTTTGAGGCTGCAAGAATGGCTCCTTCCAGTTTTAATGAGCAGCCTTGGGAGTACCTTGTCGCAACATTTGAAAGTGAAGGCTTCGCCAAGATGGTGGATTGCCTGAGTCCGAATAATCGACAGTGGGCCCACAAAGTCTCTCTCCTAATATTGAGTCTGACCCGATTGACTTTCAGACATAATGGGAAAGTAAATAGACATGCGTATCACGATGTAGGAGCTGCTAATTTTAGCTTGGTTCTCCAGGCAGTGAATGAAGGTTTGTACTGCCATCAAATGGCTGGATTTGACATGGATCAAACTATAAGAACCTTTGATCTGGATGTAGATTTAGAGCCCGTCTGCTTTATTGCAGTGGGATATAAGGAAGCAGCAGATCAGTTGCCAGAGCCATTGCGTGCTCGTGAAGTTGCCCAAAAAACCAGAAAGAGTAAGTCAGAATTTGTTAAGTTGCTTGGCTGAGGGTCAGAACTACTAATCTAACGATATGACTTGCCTCCGTTCCTTTTCCGGTATTTTGATGGTATGCCTGCTTAGCAGTTCTAATCTGGTGTTGAGTCAATCAGATCAAGCTGAACTATCAGATCATGTTCTTGAAGCAATTGGCGATCTCCGGTCCTTTGTAGCTATTCCCAACTTCGGATTGCATCATGCTAGTATTCAGAAAAATATCGATTGGTTAAGAGAACAATTGGTTCAACGGGGATTTGACTGCCATCAGCTGGAGACTACAAGCAATCCGCTACTCTTTGCCGAGCGGATCTTTACTTCGGATCTACCTACCATTCTATTTTATATGCATCTGGATGGTCAAGCAATAGACCCGAGCAAATGGAACCAGTCTGATCCATACCAGGCTGTATTGAAGAAACAGGATACTCTGGGAAATTGGATAACGATTTCATGGCAGGAGCTAAATGAGCAAATAGATCCAGACTGGAGAATTTTTGGTAGATCGACGGCAGACGATAAAGCACCGATCATTGCTTTTCTGCAAGCCATTGATTGGATTAATGACTCCGAAAAGGCAATTACTTGCAATATTAAGATGATAATCGACGCGGAAGAGGAGCTGGGTAGCCAAGGGCTCCCAGGTGCGGTGGCAGCATATGGTGAGCTCCTGGCAGCTGATGCGTTGGTGATAAACGATGGTCCTGTACACTTGTCCGGTCAGCCAACTCTCACATTTGGGTGTCGGGGCATCATGACACTCAATCTTACAATTTATGGACCAGCATCACCACAACATAGTGGTCATTACGGCAACTATGCTCCAAATCCCGTCTTCAGAATGGCTCACCTGCTGGCCAGCATGAAGGATCAGAAAGGTCGCGTGTTAATCGACGGTTACTACGATGGGGTTTTTTTGAGTGCTGAAACTAGGCAGATACTGGGTGCTGTACCCGATGATGAAGACGCTATTAAGCACTTGCTTCAAATTGCACATCCTGACCAGGTTGGAAGCAACTATCAGGAGTCATTGCAATATCCGTCACTTAATGTTCGGGGAACTGCATCCGGGTGGGTAGGTGCACAGGCACGAACCATTGTCCCTGACTATGCTACGGTTGCTATGGATATTCGATTGGTACCTGAGAGTGATCCTGATCGCTTGTATGCATTAATTCGTGAGCATACTGAATCTCAGGGCTATTTGATTGTTGATCATGAGCCAACACCAGCAGAAAGACGAAGTTATCCAAAGATTGCGTTTATCCGAAAGGAACGGTCAACGTTACCCTTTCGTACAGATATGTCTTCGCCGGTGGGGACATGGTTAGAAAGAGCATTGACCAAAGAGTTTGAGCAAAATCCAATCAAGATCCGGATTATGGGAGGGACCGTACCAATTTCCTCCTTCATTCGTGCTATGGATATTCCTGCAGTGATCCTACCGATGGTCAATGCAGATAATAATCAGCATAGCCCAAATGAAAATATGCGAATCGGTCACTTAGCGAATGCCATCCGCACTTTTCAGGCTGTATTAACTACTCCAATGGATTAGTCAGTTATCAGGGTAACATTCACTTCTCTTTATCAGGACTAAACAGCGATATCAATTTCTTATCTTTTAAGTTGGATAGGAGAGGATTCGTAGTATGCCTTCCACTAATCAAACCACATCATTAAATTCATCCGTTATGGAAAACAACCGAACAGAACTGCTACATCAAATCGCACGGAAATACGTCAACGATGGATTGGGTGCAGGTGATTTTACCGCCATACCATACCATGAAAATGTAACACTTAGAGCTCCTCTGAATCCGGGTGGGTCTGAGCTAGCTATCTCCGGCCGGTCAACCTTAGAGGCTACGTGGTGGAAGCCACTCCCTGATCTGATTGCTGGAGTCGATTTAATTGATTCCTTTGTTAATAAGGATCTATCTGGTGTGACTGTGGAGTTTCATTGTCACATCGCCAATCCGGCCTGTACCCTGCGTATAATGGATCGCTTTGTTATTGATGAAGATGGACGAATCACAGGCCAGGAGAATTTCTTTGATCCGAGGGACGTGACAAGTCCTGGATGGAAAGACTAAGAAAGATTCTGCAAAATCGAATGATTTGAGACGAATCGTGGCGATAATGTTTACAGATATTGAGGGTTACACTGCTCTCATGCAAGGTGACGAAGCAGCGGCACGTTTGACCAGATCCAAACATCGTCACCATTTTGAGGTTTGCACAGAGAGATTTAGAGGTGAGATTATTCAGTATTATGGTGACGGTACGCTGAGTATTTTTTCATCCGCTTTGGAGGCTGTGCAATGTGCGATCGAGATGCAACATGCCTGGCGTCAAAGTCCACAGATTCCTGTGAGAATTGGCATTCATCTGGGAGATGTAGATCTGCAAGGGGGAGAAGTAATAGGTGACGCAGTAAATCTGGCCTCACGAGTGGAATCTGCAGCAGTATCCGGCAGTATCATTTTATCAGGATCGGTGTTTGAACAGATAAAGAATCACCCGACAATTATCACGAAACCATTGGGTAGTTTTCAATTCAAGAATGTGCAGGAAGCCATCGACTTGTATGCAGTGATAGGGGAGATGCTTGTATTGCCTGACAAGATCAGAGAAGAGGCTAAAATGCAAAAATCTTTTTTCATAAATAATCTACCTGGCTATCCCACACCATTTATTGGGCGTCGTTCTTCTCTGGAGAAGATCACGGAGTTGTTGATTGGAGCTGGATGCAGACTATTGACGATTTTAGGCCCAGGTGGGCTAGGAAAAACCCGGTTGTCAGTGGAGATAGGTAAGGAGTTGGTAACAAATTTCACCCATGGAATATGTTTTGTGCCACTTGATACTACCCGAGATCATGAGCTGGTGCCTCAATTGATCGGAGCTAAGTTGGGCCTCAAAGAAGAACTGGATAGATCATGGTTACGTACCATCATTGACTTTTTAAAGAACAAGGAGCTGCTTCTAATCTTGGATAATCTTGAACAGATCTTGGAAAGTAGTGAAAGTATCTCTTCCTTGCTTACTGCCTGTCCGGGAGTCACTGTCCTATCCACCAGTCGAGAAACCCTCAATCTTCCTTTCGAAATAGAATTCCCCTTGGATACCTTTGACACTCCTCTAAAGTCAGAGCTCGACTTAAAGGCACTTCTTAAGAATGAATCCTGTACGCTCTTTGTCCAAAAGGCTCGAATGTTGAATCCGCATTTTGAGATTGTATCTAGTCAGATAGGTGCTCTAAAGGAAATCTGCATTCAACTTGATGGTTTACCCCTGGCACTTGAGCTGGCCGCTTCACGTACTAAGCTGTTTTCAGTTGATGTGATACGTGACCGCCTCGAAAACGTATTTCAGATTTTGAAATCTTCACAAAGGGGAGTGTCAGATCGACATCAAACCATTCATCAAACCATCCAGTGGAGCTATGACCTGCTTGATCCTCAAGAGCAGATTATCTTTTGTCAAATGGCGATATTTCCGGGTAGTTTTTCAATCGAAGCAGTTGAGGAAGTCTGCAGTGATTCTAATGCAGTGGCGTACATCGAGTCATTTATCAATAAGAGTTTACTTCGAAAAACTAGTGGACCCACTGCCCGCTTTGCCATGTTGAAAGTTATACATGATTTTGGAGCCTCACTACTTTTGGAAAATAGTGAAAGAGAAACCTTGGAAGCTAGGTTTGCCTATTATTATTTTCGATTTGTTAGAACCAATGAAAAGAACCTAGTAGGGCAAGATCAGGTACGATGGATGCAGAGCTACGATGAGGAGTACGAGAACCTAAGTCAAGCACTTGATTATCTCAAGAGACACGATCAATCGATGGCTAGACAGTTTGGATCATGCATGTGGCGGTATTATCTCCTACGAGGCTTTATCACTGATGGATTGGCGGAGATAAATCAGCTGATACAAATGTCTCCTAAGAAAGACCATACACAGGCTAAACTATATATGGCCGCAGGTATTCTGCAGGACAATATCGGTGATTCTGCAAAAGCCCAGGAGTATTTTAGAGAGTCACTTAAGACATTTCGATTACTGAATGATTCCCCTCAAATTGCTCAGAGTCTGAATCACCTCGGGTGGACGGATTTTCGGCTAGGAAATTACAGTGAAACGGTCTCATATGCGCGGGATGCACTGGACATATGTGATCAGATTGATGATAGTCGAGGCAGATTGCGGGCACTCAACAATATCGCCTGGACAGCAATGTTTAGAGGGTCTTTTGAAGAAGCATTGGGATATCAAGAAAAGATATTGGAACTGGCGGAGAAAATAGGCAGCCCAAGGACCATCAGTTTTGCCAAAACCTGTCTGGCTTGGGCTCTTCAATATTGTGGCGAGCCTCATCAAGCCAGGATCCTCATTGAAGAGGCAATTGACAACTTTCAGTTGCTAGAAGATTTACAGATGATTGCCTTTTCCACTGCAATTAAGAGTGAAATATTAATTGAAAGTGGCAATATGAAAGAAGCAATGTATGCCCTGAAAGTACAAGCATTGCCACTTTTCGAATCAATCGGAGACCGTTGGGCTATAGCCTTTTGTCATGATCTATTGAGCAGAATTCATGTTAACTTAGGAGATTATGGTGCTGCTGGCGAATGTCTCACTGAGGCTTTGCAAATTCGAGAGAAAATTAAGGACCGCTGGGGTATTACGAATTGTAAAATTGAGTATGCTGGCTTGCTGTTAAAGAAGGGGGAGGTTGGAAAAATGAATGAATATCTGGCAAATGCGATTGCTGAGGCTTTTGATATGGAAGCAAATGGATTGTTGATCAAATCTCTGTATTTGAGAGCACTGGGTTCGACGAAAAGGGGTGAGTTGTCAGAGGCTCTTGTATTGCTGTCCATTGCCAAGGAAAAAGCACAATTATTGGGATCATATCTGGAAAAGATTTGGAGCAAACAGTTTAATAAGGAGATCGAAAAGATAGCTGGTCAAATGGAGAAAGTCGAATTCAAGCGCATCTTGGAAGCGCCATTTTCAATTCAAAAAATATTAGATCGTGAGCATTAAACCAAAAACACCGGGGATACACCATCTCACTTTAAGGGTAACGAATTACACCCGAGCCAAGGAATTTTATTCTAATACACTTGGCTTTGACATTGTATTAGAACAGCCTAATCTCTTCATTTTCTTTGCGGGTGGTACCGGGATCGCTGTCAGGGGTCCTGAGTCACAAACCGGATCAAACAGTTTCGATCCGTATTCTGCTGGTATGGATCACGTAGCGTTGGGTTGTGAAGATCATGACGAACTGGAGCGAGTTGCCCAGGCACTGACTGATTATGGTATTGAGAATACTGGTGTCAAGCTGGATGAAACGCTTGGTAAAGACTATGTAGCATTCAAAGATCCGGATCGAATTTCTTGGGAGTTCTATATGACATAGCTATAGCATGGTGATTTTCGAGCATTACTGCGTAATTACTTTTCGAGGTGAAAAATCGATGTCCATATTTATTTGGCAACCGGAACACGAAGACAAGAATAAGTGTCTACATTGAGAAAGTACCGTAGTAGTGATTTACCTCATGTGTTAAGAGTTTTCCAACTTAACGTACCAACATATTTTGATCCTCAGGAGGAGGATGAGTTACTGGAATACCTAAATCGATACGGATCGAGCTATTTTATAATCGAAATTGAAGATCAAATTGTGGGATGCGGAGGATATCATCTTACAACAGATAATAAGGGCCGTCTCTCCTGGGATCTTATGGATCCACGTCACCAAGGCCAAGGGCTCGGGAGGTTGTTGATTGAACACTGCCTTGCTCAGATAAGAAAACAAAACGTGGCCGAGTTTGAGGTATGGACTTCTCAAAAAGCTTATAAATTTTTCGAAAGATTCGGTTTTGCCGTAAAGGAAATAAAGCAAAATCACTGGGGAGCGGGGCTTCATCTATATCGTATGGAAATGTGACTGTAGCACAATGGACCACTGTCATATGCTAAAACTGGTGCTTTAAGTGATCGCCAGAAGGAAGTGTGAACCAGTGTTGGGCCAGTTGGTCAAAACAGCTTCGTATCCGGTCAATCTGTGAGTCTGCAATGATGGGCATGTTTGCTATATCATTTGAAGTCATATTTTCCATTATTAGAGGATAAATGTCATCTCTGATTTGCCCTTGATGCTTTTCCAATAGAATCATGTGGACGATATGTTCACTCCACTTGGCTTGGTCAGGCAGCGAATTAATTAGTTTGATTGGCAAAATCTTTAACTGCATCAATTGCTACGGATACTTCATCTTGGATGTTGAAGTAATGCGGTGAAAATCTTAGCGCCCAACCAGCACTCTTTTGGCGAAAGTCAAGTAGTGCCACATGCCCTTCGCTGATCCCGCAATTGATTTTTCGCGCAATGAGAAAATCCAATATGGAGCCAGGTTGTCCATCTTTGATGTTGAAAGTGACCAGACCGGCCTTTTCCCTGCCTCGGTCCAGTATCCGGATGTTTTGTACTTTTTGTAGTCCTTCTCTAAGTTCATTAGACAGTAGGACGACTCGGTTACGAATTCGCGGCAAGCCAATACTCATGGCATATTTGACGGCTACCGATGCTCCGAGCATTAGGGCATAGGCATTCTCCCAATCCTCAAATCGACTGGCATCTGGACTTAATTGAAGGGACGCATCATCAACCCAAGTAGCCCCTCGCATATCAACCATTATGGGATGATAATCCGACTGCAACACCCTATCACTTACATAAAGAAAGCCTGCACCACGCGGCCCTCTTAGAAATTTTCTAAAAGTTGCGCTAAGGAAATCACATTTGATGTCTTTCACATCGAGTGGCAGTTGTCCTATGGATTGACAAGCATCAAGCAGATACAATACACCGAATTTCGTGCATAAATGACCAACCTCTTCCGCAGGTTGGATCAAGCCAGAATTGGTTGGTACATGTGTCAATGAAAGCAAACGAGGTGGATTGGTGGTCAACTGTCTCTCCAGGGCGCTTAGATCGACACAGCCCTCGGCGTCATTCTTCATGATTTCGAACTTTACTCCAAAACGATTTTGCAGGGTAATCATCAAGGTAAAATTGGAAACGTAGTCGTTGGAAGAGGTCAGAATGGTATCACCCGAGGTAAAGGGAATAGACAGGATCGCCCGCGCATATGCATCCGTAGCGTTGGATGTAAAAGCAATGTTTCTTGCTTCTGTATTTAGCAGCATGGCAACCTGCTTGTAAAACCGACGCACTTCACGAGCCCGATGTGTTGCTGCCTCGTAACCTCCAATGTTGGCTTCAAGATCCAGATGGTCCTTAATAGTTTTGAGTACAGGAGTGGGCATTAGAGAGGCACCTGCATTGTTCAAATGAATTCGAGATTCCGTACCGGGGGTATCCTTTCTTAGAGCGATTATTTCCTGATCGGAAAACATGTTCAGATCAGATTGAAGAGATTACTGGTTCCAATAGGCCGTGTGCTGGTATATGCCTCGGCAAATTCTACACCAATTTGACGGCCATAGGCTCTGGCTCTGGCTTTTATGTACTCCAGAAAATCCTGGCCAGAAATTGGCGAAGCAGCTTCTGTGCTTTCTGGGTTATAAAACTGTGATCTGAAAGCTAGAATTGTTTCCATCTTCTTGTCCATAAACCCAGTTATGTCGACCACCATCCTTGCCGCCAACAGATGATCTTGAGTGTAATGGTACAATGCATTGGGACGCCAGCGTTCCTGCAACTTTCCGTCATCATCCGTAGAGCCGATTTTCAGTAGGCCAGCCAGAAAACAAGCATCATACACCACTTGTGCTGACCTGCCATGATCGGGATGCCTGTCTTCAACAGCATTTGCCAACACAATATCAGGGCGGTATTTACGGATCACCCGAACAATCCGCATTTTATTCTCCTGATTATTCTCAAAAAAACCGTCTGCCATTCCCGCATTGACACGAAAAGATGCTCCCAATAGATCAGCAGCCTTTTGAGCTTCCTTGACACGAGTCTCAGGAGTACCTCTGGTGCCTAATTCGCCCTTAGTCAGGTCCAGGATACCCACAGTATATCCCAAACTGATATGTTTCAGCAGGGTGCCCGAGCAACTCAATTCAACATCATCCGGATGTACCCCGATTGCCAGGATATTGACTTTCATAATTTTACCACTTCAGTAAAGATGCTCCCCACGTAAATCCACTGCCAAATGCTGCCAGACAAATCAGATCACCTTTATTCACTCGTCCCAGATCTCTTGCCTCTGATAGGGCAATTGGAATAGATGCAGCAGTGGTGTTACCGTATTTCTGGATGTTGTTATAGACTTGATCATCTCTAAGCTTTAAGACTTTCTGTACAAATTGAGAAATTCGCAAGTTAGCTTGATGTGGTATAAGCAAGTCTATGTCTGTGGTTTGAAGGCCTGTGGTTTGCAATGCCTCCATGATTACCTCAGGAAATTTTCTCACGGCAAACTTAAAAACATGCTTGCCATTCATATAGGGAAACACCATTGCATCATCCAGCATTTTTTGTGTAATGAATATGGTTTCATATGGATTATCGTGAAATCCGTATTTCTCCGGATCGCCATGATATCCTCCATGGCATCCTGGACTGATAAAGGCCAACTCCTCAGCGTGTCGACCATCTGAGTGAAGATGTGAGGTGAGAATACCTTGATCGTCATCCTCGGTAGGTTGTAAAACCACTGCCCCAGCACCATCTCCAAATATCACACTTACATTTCGCCCCCTTGTAGTGAAATCCAGTCCCATGGAATGCATTTCGGCGCCAATAAGAAGCACATTTTGGTAGGTACCTGATCTAACAAACTGGTCAGCTACCGAGAGGCCATAGACAAATCCGGAACATTGATTCCGGATATCAAGAGCTCCGATCTCCGTTCCCGAGATCTCCATTTCGCGCTGTACCAAGACTCCACATCCTGGAAAGAAATAATCCGGACTGAGGGTCGCAAAAATGATAAAGTCGATGTCCTCTTTTGTGATTCCTGCATCTTCAATAGCTCTGGCAGCAGCTTGAGCTCCCATGGTTGTTGTTGTCTCTTTTTGCCTCTCGCCAAAACGCCGCTCTTTAATTCCGGTTCGCTCTGTGATCCACTCATCAGTGGTATCCATCAATTTTTCCAATTCCTGGTTGGTTACAACTCTTTCAGGAAGATAATGGCCTATACCTGCAATTTTACTTCTCATGGTGATAAATCAAAAGTTGACGAAGCCAATATAGCTAAAATGCCGAGGAAAGACAGGGACAGGAAACTGTCTGGATTTACGAACAATCTAAGTGTAAACAGGTCGACTTTGTGAGCTACCTGCCTAAGAGAGGAGCTCCAATACCCGTCCACTTGTGAAGGGCATGTGACGAATAGCCTTTCCGGTCAGAGCCAAAAAGGCATTAGCGATTGCACCACCTACCAGGGGCGTGCTAGCTTCTCCGATTCCGGAAGGTTTTTCAGTCGATTGAATCAACTTCACCTCAATCAACTCAGGCGTATCAGCCATCCTGGATAACGGGTAATCATGGAAATTGGATTGTTGCACTTTGCCATTTTTGAAAGTGATGCTCTCGTGGAGAACACTACTAATGCCAAAAACAATGCCTCCCTCCATTTGAGCGATTGCGTTGTTCGGCTGTACTACTATGCCGGCATCCACCGCTGACCAGAATCGATGTACTTTGATCATACCTGTCTCTTGATTTACTGAGATTTCAGCTACGCCAGCAGCCAATGCGCCGCTTCGCTCGACAAATGCAATACCTCGAGCCCGGTCCTGATCCAGGACTGAGTTCCAATTGCTCATTTCGGCGACAGTGTCAAGTACTGCCAGTGACCTCAGATCATTCTTCATCAGATCTCTTCGCCACACGTAGGGATCTAATCCCTTTTGGTGAGCGATCTCATCAAGAAAGGCTTCGATAGCAAATTTATTTGGTCCATGGCCTACGGAACGCCAGTGTTTTGTACGTACGCCGTGTTCTACACTATGTACCTCGATACGCTTTGCTTCCATGGTATAGTAGGGGACTCTGGCACCACTAGCCAGCAGGCCTCCGCCGGTACCAATTATCCGGTGGGACCAAGCTTCGATTACGCCTTTGGAGTCTACCTTGGCTTGCATTTTCTGGAGGCAAATCGGGCGAAATGCACCGTACTGCAAGTCATCTTCTCGGGTCCAAATTAGCTTCACAGGCTTTTTAACCTGTCCTGCCAGTTTAGCTGCTTCGGTAACATAATCCGACATCGATCTGCGCCCAAAACCACCCCCTAGATAGCATGGATGAAGCTTGACATTTTCAGTCTTAATACCCAGAGCGTCTGCCACTGCGGTCCGGGCACTTGCTTGCGCCTGACTGCCCACCCAAGCCTCTGCTGATTGTCCATCGCCTGATGGAGACACTACTGCATTTAGTGGTTCCATCTGAGCGTGATAAACATAATCATTTTGATAGCTAGCATCAAAGACATCAGAAGCATCGGACAGCAGTGATCCCAGTGATCCCTCAGACTCGATTTGATGCCAGGATGTGTCCTTGTTGTTAGAAATTTCCTGATATAAACTATAAGCCTCAAGACTGTTGTAGTCAGAAGCCTGAGCATCCTTACTCCATCGTATCTGAAGTTGTCGTTTGGCCTTTATTGCCTGACCGAACTTCTTTGTTACAACACCTATACCGTGATCAAAGACCATTAGGTCAACCACACCTTCCAATTCGCGAATCTCTTCTTCATTGAGGAGTGTTGGCTTACTGCCATGTACCGGTGATCTTGTGACTACCCCGTACACCATATCAGGAATCTGTACATCCATACTATAGATCGCAGAGCCATCCACCTTTGAAGGGATATCATATCTAGGCATCTCCTTACCTATCAACCGGAATTGATCGGGAGATTTCAGTTCAGCTAACGTGATTTCCGGCAGGTGATCCGGCGCTTTGGCAAAGGTGGCGATTTCACCAAATGACATGCTGCGTCCGGATGTTTCATGTTTGACCAGGCCTGGTTCCGTT
>Ga0224508_10004312_pt1 | contig 11640 bp, 13 predicted proteins | sample SF_Jan12_sed_USG_4_FD_170157 | JGI IMG/M metagenome (GOLD analysis project Ga0224508, IMG submission 170157) | Sediment microbial communities from San Francisco Bay, California, United States - SF_Jan12_sed_USGS_21 | ecosystem: Environmental > Aquatic > Marine > Sediment | place: USA...
CACGCTGATACACAATATGAAGACCGCCGGCATCGATCCAGCCACGCTCGATGCGGTCGCAGTCAGTCACAATCATTTCGACCATGCCTCGGGCCTCGTTTACATCCGCAAACACCGCCCCGATCTGGCTATTTTCGTACCGCCGGGGCAGGCGTTTGATGCGGGCCCGCTGACCCCGCTTGAGGATACGGTCGCGATCACGCCCAACCTCACATTACTGCGCACCCATACCGAAACGCCGACTGTCGGCATCTCGGATGAGATTTCCGTACTCATCCGCACGGCCCGGGGCCCATATCTGATCACCGCCTGCTCCCACACCGGCGTGGCGACGATCGTCGACCGGGCGATGAAGCTCGCAGGCGCCGCGATCCATCACTATACCGGCGGCGCACGGCTGAAATTTCGCTCATCCGACGACGCCAAAAAGGTCGCCGCCGATCTTAAAGCACGCAAGGTCGCCCACGTCTCACCCGGCCATTGCAGCGTTGACCACAATGTGGGGCAGGCGTTTGAAGAGGCGTTCGCGGCAGGTTATGTGGCGTCAAAACTCGGCCGCAAGGTGACGCTGACGCCGCCGGCGCCGTGAGAGGCGACCGGGCGGTGGCTGTTTGGCTTTCAGACGGTGTATCGCCACAGCAACGACCCTGTCATCTCGTGCCATGTGTTCATAAATCCCGTGGTTTATGAGCTTGTGTATAAGTGTCCATACGTCACGCAATAAATAATACATCCATATAATAATAGTATTATGACTGAATTCATGAGGATAAAATTCAGGATTAAACTGTCTATTTTACTATTTTTGTGATAAAAGCAAAAAAGGCGGAGAGAATTATCCTCCCCTGGACAAGAAAGATAATATCATGAATATACCAAAAATGTTTAATGGCGAGTCGGGTACGCGTCTCCTCCAGGGGGCAGCCTTCGGCGCCGTCGCCACCATTGCCATCGGTTTCGGCTGGGGCGGATGGACCCTTGGCAGCGTTGCCGAAAGAATGGCCAATCAACGTACAACCGCCGCGCTCGTGACCGCGTATGCGCCGGTATGCGTCGAGCGGTACAACACCAACGCAACGACGGAGCAGCGCGACGCTTTCAGCAAGGAAAGCAAGTGGAATCGCGACAGTCTGATTGAGAAAGCCGGCTATGCAACGCTGCCGGGTTCAGAGTTACCCAACGGACCGGTGGCCGACGCCTGCGCCGAAGCGCTCACAAAAGTCCTCGCCGAAGTCGCAGCCCCAAAGTAGCGTCCGTAATTTATCTCTCGTATCTCCCTGCCGCGTTCTGGCAGGGATTTTTCTTTTCACTATCCTTGCGCCCCGTTAGCGGACATCAGCCCGCCTGACGAGGGCGGCAAAGATGTGACGCGATCGCTGCCTCACCCGAGGCCCAGCCGCATGACATGGCGCCGCGTGCCTGCTTTGCCTGCGTGTTCGAAGCCGGCCTTCTCGAAATGTGGCACGATCCCCATGAAGCGGTAGCTGGGTGAGTCCGGATCGACCGGGTAGGCCTCCAGTGTTTTCGCGCCGGCCGCGCGCGCATACGCAATCGCGGCTTTGAGGAGTTTGCTGGTCACGCCCTTGCCGCGCAGGGTGCGCGTCACGAAGAAGCAGGTGAGGGACCAGACCCGCTCATCGTCTGCGTCCCCGGGGCCGCCGAGGGGTCGGGCGCGGCGCGATCGACACCCACGCGACGGGCGTATCGCCCTGATAGCCCAGAATGCCGATCGGTGTGCCCGCGTTGACCCGCGCCTCGAGGGCACTTTTGAGCACTGCCTTGCGCGCACTCGCGTCGCCGCGCTTGGCTTCCGGCGGTCTTTTCCGCCACGCCATGCACCAGCAATAGTGCGGTCCGCCGCGCGCCTCGAACAGCCGCGCGAGGTCGGACCAAGTCTGGCGCGTGACCGCGCGGAATGCGAGATCCATGTCGTTCATGGTGTCAGATTTACCGGATTTTTCTCAAAGCGGTATGCCCGAGTTGCCGCGCATCTCATCCCACAGCGTGTCCTTCGCGTGGCGGAAGACGCGGGCCGCGCCGGCCGGCGCCACGGTCCAGGCGCCGCTTTCGATCTCGTTCTCAAGCTGTCCTGCCGTCCAGCCGGCATAGCCGAGCGCGAACAGGACGTGCTTCGGCCCCTTGCCTGCGCCCAGCGCGCGCAGGATGTCCGCATCGGTGGTGAAGGAAACCTCGGTATCGATCCGGCGCGACAGCGGCGTATGCCAGTCGGACGAATGCAGGATGAAGGCGCCTTGAGGTCGGACGGGTCCGCCGAAATGCAGCATGATCTTACCCTTGGCATCCGCCCCCTTCAGGCCGAAGCCCTTCATCAGCATCGCAATTCGTCCCGCCCCGATCTCCCGGTTGATGATAATACCGAGCGCGCCGTCGGGCCCGTGGTCAACCATGAAGACGACCGTTTTGGAGAAATTCGGATCCTGGAGTTCCGGCGAGGCGACCAGAAGCTGGCCCGTCAGGTAGACGCTCGCACCGGGGCGTTGCGGGATCTGCGCACCGGCCTGCCCGAACAGGGGCGCGATCGCCAAAATTGCCAGCAGGGCCAATAGCAGGCCCCGAACGCGAAACGGATTTTCCCACATTGCCAGGCAACCTTCCCCTGCGCCTGTTCGGGCAGGAGCATAGCATGAGCGGTTGCTCCTTCGCGCCTCACGCTGCTGTTCGGCCGGCCGCAGATGACGCGCGCCGGTATCTTCTAGAAAATGTGATGATATTCATATAAGTATAAATTACTGAAATTAGTTCATGGTGTAGATTAGCATAGAGTTTAATTTCATCAATTTTTTGATGTCGACATATTAATGCCGTACTTTTCCAGAAAACAGAATGATATGACCCGAAACGGTTTTTCATCAGGCGGCAAGCGTGACTACTGGCGCGATCTTTCTCCCGGCGAGACTGCGGCGGACCTGACGCGGTGTTATGGTGAGCGCGCGGGCGAGGAGGTTCTGTTCCGCGCGCTTCGGGCGGAGCGCGATCTGGACCGCGGCGCGGCGCATTTCTGGCTCGGCGTCTATACCGAACTCGCCCGGGAGCGGGTGGCGGTGGCGTGAAACCATTAATCCTTTCGCTGAAAGGTCTTGCGTTTTTGCCCCGACACGCCCATATGAAGAACACCGGTGCGCTGAGATTATTGGACGGGCGCACCCTCGGACGAGACGGTTAAGACGACAATGCCTCTGGCTTCGCGATACTTTCCCGACATCTGAGAGACGACAGGCGTGCCGCCATTGGCGGCGCTCCGCTCTGGTTTGGTTCCAATACATTGTTTACGGGAAAGGACTACCCCAATGCCCATTAATGGCACCGTAAAATTCTACAATCACTCCCGCGGCTTCGGCTTCATTCAGCCTGAGGACGGCTCCAAGGACGTTTTCGTTCATGCGACCGCACTCGAGGCGGCCGGCATCCCTTCGATCGACGAAGGCGACAAGGTTACCTTTGAGGTCGAGGACGACCCGCGCGGACGCGGCAAGCAGGCGACCAACGTCCAGATCGCCTCTTAGGCTGTCGCAAAATAAGTGATTTCGGCACCGCCGGGGTTTTTTGCCCCGGCGGTGTTTTGATTCTTGCCGATGATTTTAGGGCCATGGGTTCGGGCCACGCGAACCGGCAGCGACTTTAGCCGCCATTCACGGTTTCGCAATCTGTCGGGCTTTCAGAGAGTTGGCGCCGGCATGAGCGGGTGCGCGTTACTGCGACGCCCAGACGATCCGCGCCATCCAGCCGATGCGGTCAACAGGCAGTATGAGTGCTGCGTGTTCGGGGTTGAGCGGGCCGAGTTCAACCGTTTTGGCGGTGCGGCGCGCCAATATTCTGGCCATCACCTCGCCGTCGCTCAAACGCACCACGACGCGGTCGCCGCGCCGCACCCCGGCGGCGGGAGAAACGACGATAATGTCCCCCTCCCGGTAGAGCGGGAGCATGGCATCACCGGCAACCTCGAGCGCGTAAGCCGTCTCGTCGTCAACCTCGGGAAAGTGGATTTGCTCCCATGCCGTTCCGATGGGGCAACCGCCGGCATCGAAAAACCCGCCGGTACCGGCCTGGGCGAATTCGATGAGGGGTATCGGCCTTGCGCTCGTTTCCCCATTGCTGCCGGTCTCAGTGAGCGTCGCCAGCTCATGAAGACTTGCGCCGGTGGCGTTGAGAACCTTGGCAAGGCTCTCCGTGCTCGGCCAGCGGTCGCGCCCGTGCGCCGTGACGCGTTTGGACGGGTTGAACGTGGTCGGGTCAAGACCGGCATGCCTGGCAAGCCCCGAGGCGGTAAGCCCGTAGCGGGCGGCGAGCGCATCGACCGCCGCCCAGATTTGAGCATGGGTGAGTATGGGCTTGTCCGTATTTTCCATCGCGGGCGGGAGTATAGACGGAAATTATACCTAGATGTAGGAAAAATTACATATCGAGCTTCGGCGGTTGCAAGCCGTTTCAGCCGTGACCGCTTTGGCTTGTTGTCTCTTCGCTCCGCCGTCCCTCGAGCGGGATCAGGAAAAGTGGGTACCGGTTTTGCGTTCGATCCCGCTCTCGCTATAGATGTCGATCACGTTTATCGCCTCAGGTGGTTCCACCTGAGGCGATCGTGATCTAGGCTGCGCGCCGAACAAGAGATTTCCAATGAACACGCCGATTTACAAGATCTGCGAGAGGGCCGAGTGGGAGAAGGCGCGCTCGCGCGGCCGCTACGCGGGCTCGGGCGACGATATTCGCGACGGCTTCATTCATTTCTCCACCGCCGGCCAGCTTGGCGAGACCGCCGCGAAGCATTTCGCGGGCCGGGAAAATCTGGTGCTGGTCGCGGTCGAGACGTCCAGCCTCGGCAATGCGCTCAAATGGGAGCCCTCGCGGGGCGGCGCGCTGTTCCCGCATCTTTACGGGGCGCTGGACATGAGCGCGGTTCGCTCAGTGCACCCCCTGCCGCTCGGCGCGGACGGCGTTCACCGCTTGCCTGAGGAAATTGCTTGATGATTGCCGGTCTCGCCACGCTCGCGCTCCCCGTCCTGCACGCGCTGGAGCCGGAACGCGCTCATGAAGTGACGCTGAGGGCGCTGGAAGCCGGGGTGTATCCGCGTGGGGAGCGCGACGATCCGCGTCTGGCCCAGACGGTCTGGGGCCTTGAATTCGCCAATCCGGTCGGTATTGCGGCCGGCTTCGACAAGGATGCCCGCGTCCCGGATGCGATCCTTCGCTCTGGGTTCGGTTTCGCCGAGGTCGGTTCGGTGACACCGCGCCCGCAAACCGGCAACCCGCGCCCGCGCGTGTTTCGTCTCGCCGACGATCGCGCGCTGATCAACCGGCTCGGCTTCAATAATGAGGGGCATGCAGCGGCCCTGGCCCGGCTGCAGCGCCGCACGGCACGCGGCATCGTCGGCGTCAATATCGGCGCCAACAAGGACAGCGCCGACCGGATCGAAGATTATGTGGCGGGGCTGGAAGCCTTCTGGGGTGTGGCGGGTTATTTCACAGTCAATATTTCTTCGCCCAACACGCCGGGCTTGCGCGATCTCCAGGCGCCGCAAGAACTCGATACGCTGCTGGCACGGCTGATGGAGGTACGGACGCGGCTGGCGGAGCAGAGCGGACGCACAACACCAATGGCGATCAAGCTGGCGCCGGACATCGCCGATGATGACCTGCCGGCGATTGTGGAGCGGCTGGTTGCCCGCAGCGTAGACGGCATTATCGTTTCCAACACGACGTTGCGACGCGACGGTCTGAAAAGCCCGGTTTATGCCGACGAAGCGGGAGGTCTTTCGGGTCCGCCTCTGTTTCAACGCTCGACAGCGCTACTGGCGAAGGTGTATGTGCTCACCGAAGGCCGCGTGCCGCTCGTTGGCGTGGGCGGAATCGACTCCGGTGAGGCCGCCCTGGCGAAAATCGAGGCCGGTGCCTCGCTCATCCAGCTCTATACCGGGCTCGTCTATCACGGTCCGGACCTCGTCTCGTCGATCAAGCGCGCGTTGTTAACCGGAATCGAGGCAAGAGCTGTCAAGACAATTGCCGACCTTGTCGGCTGCAAGGCCCGCGACTGGGCGGACCAACCGTGAATTGAAAGAAAGAAGATACAGATATGTCTGTAACCATTTTGCATAACTCCCGCTGCTCGAAATCCCGCCAGACGCTCGCCCTGTTGAAGGAGCGCGGCGTAGATCCGCAAATCGTCGAATATCTCGACAGGCCGCCGACGACGGCGGAACTCAAGGCTATTCTGGAAAAGCTCGGGCTTGGCCCCCGCGATATTATCCGCAAGGGCGAGAAGGTCTACAAGGAGCTGGAGCTTAGCGATGCGTCATTACCGGACAATGCGCTGATCACCGCGATGGTGGAGCATCCGATCCTGATCGAGAGGCCGATTGTGGTGAAGGGCGACAAGGCGGCAGTCGGCCGTCCGCCAGAAAGCGTGCTGGAGATTCTCTAAACCGGCAGGCGTTATATACCCGGCTCGAAAGCGCTACTTGCTGAGCGTTATCGAGCGCCGGAACAACGCCAGGCTGGAGACGAAGAAAACGGACCCCAGTCCTGCGACCGTCGCGAAGGCCGGCCAGACGATATCAATGCCGGCGCCACGAAAGACGACCGCCTGAGCGAACGCCATATAGTGGCGCGATGGAAGAAACCAAGTAATATACTGCACGATCTCTGGCTGGCTTTCTATCGGTGTCATACCGCCGGACAGCATGTTCATCGGAATGATGGTCATCATCATCAGAAGCGCGAACTGCGCCATCGTGCGGGCGATGGTGCCAAGGAAGATGCCGATGGCGGCAGCGGCGAAAAGATAGACAATGGTGCCGAGCAAGAGCAGCGCCTTGGAGCCGGCAATCGGCACCTCGAGCGAGTGCTCGATAATGAAAAACACCGACAGCACAAAGGCCACCAGGATGACGAAACCGTTGGCCCACACCTTGGCCATGACGATTTCGAACGAGGTCAGCGGCATGACCAGCAGGTGCTCGATGGAGCCATGCTCGCGCTCGCGAAGCAACGCCGCCCCGGTCAGTACGATAGTTATAACGGATAGCTGGTCGAGCAGTGCGACGATGGCCTGAAACCATTTCTGGGTGCCGTTCGGGTTGAAGGCGCGGCGGATGACCAGATTCACCGCCGGGTTTATCTCTGCGTCCGAACGGGCGGCAAACCGGTTAACTTCGTTCAACATGATGTTCTGGATGTAGCCCGCTCCGAGGCTCGCCTGCTCCACCGCCGTCGCATCGATATTGACCTGTATGCTGGGCCGCTGCCCCTTGCGAACATCGGCTTCGAAGTCGGGTGGAATAACGACCACGAACATGAAGTGATCCTGGTCCATGAGGTGATCGATGTCCGTCGACTCGATCAGTTGCGGCGTCTGGAAATAGGGCGGATAGAGCGCGTTGCGCAGCTTGCGCGAAAGGCTCGAGCGGTCCTCATCGACAAACGCGACGGAGGCATTGTTGACGGTCTCGCCAATGGCGCTCGCCTGTTCATAGATGGCAAAGCTGAACGACCAGATAATCAGAAACAGCATGATCATGTCGCTGAACACGCTGCGAAATTCCTTGGTGCCGAGCCAGAAGATGTTGATCAGGATTCGCATCTATGCCTCCTGCTTCTTCAGGAGCAGTGCCGCGACGACAACGAACACCGGCGTAAACAGGGAGAGGGCCAGCAGATCCGCCATAAGGCCCGAGAATTCCAGCGCCTTGGTGTAGGCCCCCGTGCTCAAATGCATATAGTAGGTGGTCGGCCACAGCGAACCGATGAATTGGCCCGTGGGTTCGAGCGATGATACGGGGCGAATGAAACCGGAGAACTGCATGGTCGGCAGCAGGGAAACAATGGCGGTGGCAAAAACAGCAGCCACCTGACTTTTTGTCAGCGTCGAAATAAGCATGCCCCAACCGGTTGTCGCCGCAACATAAAGAGCGGCGCCAAGAGAAAGCGCCACAAGACTGCCCTTCAACGGCACCTGCAGAACGAGAGAGACCAACAGCCCCAGGATCACGAAATTTGCGAAACCAATGGCGATATAGGGAAGCTGCTTGCCAACCAAGAATTCAAAACGGTTGCTTGGCGTCACATAAAAATTAGTGATAGTGCCGATTTCCTTTTCCCGGGCGATGCTGACCGCCATCAGGACGGCCGGGAACAGCAGCAGCAAAAGGGCGGGAGACGACGGCCCGATGGCGTAAATGCTCTCGAAAGAAGGATTGTAGCGGTAGCGCGGCTCAATCGTGGCGTTCTGCATCGAGGCCATGTCGACACCGCCCTCGCGGGCAAGTTCGGAGAGATAGACAGTGTGACCGCCTAAGACATAGCCTTCGATGGTGCCTGCACGTACGGTATTGGCGCCATCGATCCAGGCCGAAACGCTGGGGGCGAGCCCCTTTTTCACGTTCCTGCCAAAGCCCGGCGGTATTTCCACCGCGAGAGTTATATCATTGGATTTCATGCGTTTCTCAAGCTCGTCGAGGCTCTTGAGATCGGGCTTTTCGATGAAATAGCGTGACCCCGACAGGTTGCGCAGATAGGCGCGGCTTTGCGGTGTTCGGTCCTGATCGAACGCCGCGAAGGTCAGGTCCTCCACATCCGTCGAGATGCCGTAGGAGATGACGACAAGCAATATGGCGCTGCCAAGAAAGGCGAAGGCGAGGCGCACCGGATCGCGCATCACCTCCATCGTTTCGCGGTAGCTGTAAGCCAGCAGGCGAGTGATGCTAAAACGATGCAGATGTTTGCGGTCTTGCGCAGATGTTACCGGCGCCGCTGGAAGCGCAGCCGCGGCTTCGCCGTCATCGGCAGGCTCCTCGATGGCCGCTTCGATATAGGAGATGAACGCCTCTTCCAGCGTCTTGGCGCCCTTGGCGGAAATCAGATGCTCAGGATCGTCATAGACCAGCACTTGTCCGGCGTGCATCAGTGATATGCGATCGCAGCGCATCGCTTCATTCATGAAATGCGTCGAGATGAATATCGTCACGCCCTTGTTGCGCGAGAGATCGATCAGCAGGTCCCAGAATTCGTCGCGTGCGACCGGATCGACGCCGGAGGTCGGCTCGTCAAGAATGAGCATTTCCGGCTCATGGATGATTGCCACGGCGAGCGAGAGACGCTGACGCATGCCGAGCGGCAGGGAAGACGCCAGCTGGTCCATATGCCCGCCAAGGCCGAACCGCTTGCTGAGCTCGGCAATGCGCTCCTCTGTCTTTTGCCGCGTCAGGTGGAACAGGCGTGCATGCAGGGCGAGATTTTGGGCAACGGTCAACTCGCCATAGAGCGAGAAGGACTGTGACATGAAGCCAACCCTCTTGCGGGTTTCCAGGTCCTTGGCGTTCGCTGGATTGCCGAAAAGAAGTGCCTCGCCCTCCGAAGCGGGCAGCAGGCCTGTGAGCATCTTCATGGTCGTGGTCTTGCCGCAGCCATTGGACCCCAGGAATCCGAATATCTCCCCCGCCTCAATCTCGAAACTCACATTGTCAACGGCGGTAAAATCGCCGAACCGGCGGGTCAGGCCCTTGGCGACGATCGCCGGCGCGCCATCGGCTTTCTCGAGTGGCGGGATGGACAGTACTCCGCGCCCGTGCCGCTTTTCCTCAGGGAGCAGGCGGACGAACGCGGTCTCGATGTCATCGGCGCCGGTCTTCTTCTTCAATTCCTTCGGCGTGCCGGTGGCCAGGATCTGTCCGCCGTCCATCGCAACCAGCCAGTCAAATCGCTCGGCTTCATCCATATAGGCGGTCGAGACCAGTACGCTCATACCCGGCCGACTTGCCCTTATCACGTCGATCAACTCCCAGAACTGGCGCCGCGACAAGGGATCGACGCCGGTCGTCGGTTCATCGAGAATCAGAAAATCGGGATCGTGAATGAGCGCACAGCACAGACCGAGCTTCTGCTTCATGCCGCCCGACAGTTTTCCCGCCGGCCGATCGAGAAATGGATTGAGCCCGGTTGCTCTTGTAAGGCGATCGATACGTGCCTTGCGTTCGGCTGCCCCCTGGCCAAATAACTTGCCGAAAAAGTCCAGATTTTCCGCGATGCTCAGTTCCTGGTACAGGTTCTTGCCAAGCCCCTGCGGCATGTAGGCGATGCGCGGGCCCACCGCCCTGCGGTGCGCCGCCGACGCCATGTCGCCCCCGAGCACCGCCAGCGAACCCTGCTGCAGCTTGCGCGCGCCGGCGATCAGCCCAAGCAGCGTCGACTTGCCGACGCCATCGGGACCGAGCAGCCCCACCATCTGACCTGCGGGTATGTCCAGGGACACTTGCCCAAGCGCCGGTACCTTCTTGTAAGCGTGTGTCAGCTTCTCGGCACGCACGACAGGCTGGGGGGACTCATGCATCGGCCCGGCCTCGCGCTATTTTCCACGGGCAGTTTGAGGGACGTCCGGCGGCAGTTTCTGCAGAAATTCCGGCCATTCGGGTTTCGACGCGCCATCGAGCCAGACATAGGCCATACCGCGGACACCGGTTTTGACCCGATCGATATGCTTCAGAACCAGTTCCTGCGGCACCCGGACCTTGATGCGGAACATCAGCTTGTCGCGCTCGCTCGGGGTCTCGACCTGCTTTGGCGTGAACTGCGATTCCGGCGATACGAAACTTATCTTCGCCGGTATGGCGAAATCGAGAATATCGAGCTTTATACGCGCCTCGGCGCCAATGTTGACGCGATGCGCCTGCGCTGAGGGCAGGAAGATTTCCATATAAATGTCGGAGAGGTTGATGAGCGTCAGCACCTTGCCGCCCGCGCCGAGAACCTCGCCGGGTTCGGCAAGGCGGTACAATACCCGTCCGATCATCGGCGATACGAGAAGGCTGTCGTCGATCTGGGTCTTGATCTCCTGGGCGACAGCGCGGGCGGCATCCACGCTGCGCTGGCGCGAAACAAGCGTCGCTTCGGCGGCTCTGAGGTTGGCAACCGCGACGGCGCGATTGCTGACGCGCGTGTCATAGGTTTCCTTGCTGGTGTGCCCCTGTTTGACGAGGCTGCTGGCGCGCTCGAGTTCTTGCTCGGCCAATCTGAGCTGGGCCTTGGCCTGGGCGATAGACGCTTCGGCCGCGGCAACCTGACTCTGTGCACTGGCGATATCGGCCTGCGCCTTTAAGTGTTGTGCCTTGAGTTGGTCGGTATTGATAAGCGCAACTTTCTGGTCGGGCTGCACCAGATCGCCCTCGTTGGCAAAAATGTCCTGTACCCGGCCTGGAATTTTGGTGGAAATATCGACCTGAACCGCCTCGATGCGGCCGTTGCCAAACGCGATGCCATTGGGCAGTTGCGAATTGAGTTTATTTTGCCAATAGAAATAACCGGCAGCAGCCGCCGCAATAACAACGACAACGGCGGCTATCCGTATGCGCGTGTTCATTGCATACGCTCCCTGTTGCTCGCGGGCCGGCTCATTAGGCGCGCTCTAAATGTCTTTAGCATCGCGACGCTCCACGGGCAGCACGACCGGCGTTTTGGTATCAGGCAGATAAATTCCCGAACGCCCTTGATGTGTATCAATTGTCGGGCCACAGCAAGGCGTATTGCGCCTGTCGGGTTTGACTGTTGGCGCATGTTTGGCCGGTCAGTAGCACGTCTTCGTGCGCCCCTACACCGCTCCGACGCTTCTCTCCGACCTCCCGAACACGGCCCGCTGCA
>Ga0224508_10004313_pt1 | contig 11639 bp, 13 predicted proteins | sample SF_Jan12_sed_USG_4_FD_170157 | JGI IMG/M metagenome (GOLD analysis project Ga0224508, IMG submission 170157) | Sediment microbial communities from San Francisco Bay, California, United States - SF_Jan12_sed_USGS_21 | ecosystem: Environmental > Aquatic > Marine > Sediment | place: USA...
TGAGGAGGTGCCGTCCCCACCCCGTGTCGAAGAAGGCGCGTCCACGCCGATAGCCCAGGCGATACATCACCAGCGCCGAGGTGACGTTGAAGAGCCACGTGACAAGAAAGACCCATCCTATGCTCAGCTCCCCGACCGAGGACAAGAAGCCTCCGAGCGCCACGAACGTATCGGCCGGCACCGCCGGCACGACGTTCTCCAGCGCGGAGCCGACGCCGAGGAGGAAATACAGCGTGGGGCTCCCGAGACGCTCCATCCATGCAAGGAAGCTAGTCACCGCAGGACGCCGAGGCCTCCGTCGGGGTCATAGGTGCGCGGATCAGAGACCCAGGGTCAGCGAGTGGGAGTACTTCACTAAGATGGCGCGCTCCTGCGTGAGCGGACGCACTGGGCTGAGCGAGAATCGATCGGAGTTGAGAGACTCGTTCCACACGATGTAGAGGTCCGTGCCCTCGCGTGGGTTGTACCGGAAACGCGCATTCACGGCCACCAGATCCTGGTTGCTGTTGTACTGCACGAACGCTGAAAAGGACGTCTTGGTCGAGAAGGTGAACTCGGTGCGGGCCCGCAAGATGTGCGATGTGAAGGTGATATCCCGGCTCGAAAAGTCGATGCGGTTCAGCTCGTATGTGGCGCTCAAGCGAGCATGACGCGACACGGACCATGCCGGCGTGAAGTTGAACGACACGCGGTTGCCATCATAGAACTGGCCCACGGTCACGCCTCCGCTCGGCCGGAAGATGCCTCCCGAGTTCGGCGAATACGACACCTGACCGTCCGTGAACCAGTACTCGCCTGTTGGGACGGAGGCGTCGGTCGACAGGAGCAGCGGCCGACGCAGGTCCTCGTAGCTCCGCGTAACGTTGCCGCTCACCTGGTGGCCTCCGCGGGTCTGCAGAGAGCCCGCCACGCCATAGGATCCTGACTCCATCGAGTCGTCCTGGTTTCGGCGGACGAAGTCGCCGGTGACGCTGAACCCATAGCGGTTGAGCGCCGATCCAGCACCGGGCCGCCAGCCGTACCCCATGCTTCCGAACCCCCGCGTGTAATCACGCCTGCGCAGGAAGCCCATCCCCGGCTCGAAAGCAGCGCCGGCGCGGGTGAGCGTCCCCTCGTAGGTGGGGCCGTCCGTTCCTCGCCGCTGCCAGTTGACGCGCATCAGGCTGCGGTCGAAGAAGTCCACGGAACCCATCTCAGCATCGTCGAAAGTCTGGGACCAATTGACGGACAGATAGTCGTTTCCGAACACTCGCACCGACGCATCAGTCCCGTAGAGCACGTTCGAACTTCCGTCGGCGCCGAGGCGGCTCGTGACGATGCCGCCCAGATACGAGGCGTCGTTCAGAAAGCGGCGCCGCAGGCGGGCCACCCCCAGGTTTTCCGAGGGGGTCAGGCCTTCTTCTCCGGCCTGCATGTTCAAGAACCCGACATCCCAGTTGCCGACACGGCCGACAACCCGGGCTCCACCATAAATGGGGATCTGCTGCCCGGCGACCAGTCCGATGCGGCGGGAGTGGAAGAGGCGTTCGTTTGACCCGAGGGACACCTCGAAGATGCCTCTGCGCTCCTGGAAGAACTGCCGCTGCTCGGGGAAGAAGAGCGAAAAGCGCGTCAGGTTCACCTGCTGATTGTCGGCCTCTACCTGCGCGAAGTCCGTGTTCACCGTCAGGTCTAGATTGAGGTTTCGCGTCAGCGCGTAACGCAGGTCGCCCCCGACCTCCGTGACCCTCTGCGTGTCGCTGTCGTAGCCTGTCCCAGGCGCGTCGAGCGAGTGCGAGAGACCGCCCCCCCCGAGGACGTAGGGCGTCAGGTACACGGGCTTCTGTGGATCGTCGAGGCCCGTGATGATCATTTTCCGCATTTGCGTCGGCTTCGCCACGCTGCCGGGTCCCCAGTTCGGCGGAATCCTGGGGTGCACGATCGACTCGGCGCTCCGCACCATCGTGCGGGTCACGGAAAAGCCCATCACCACCCGACCGTCCACGACCTGGTATCCCATGCTGGAAAACGGCACACGGACTTCAGCCGACCACCCGAAGTCGGTGAGTCGCCCCTCGGCATCCCAGTAGGTGTCCCAGCTTCGGTTGGGGGCGCCGTTGGCGTCGTTGGCGAACTGCCAATCGGTGCGCACGCTTGCCGGGGTGGTAATGAAGACGAGCGAATTCTCTTCGTCGTTGTAGCTGTCCAAGCGCATGCCACACGAGTCCGTCGTGTACGGGCTGACGTCGCGTTCGAGCGTCGTGATTCGGATGAGCGACGGGTCGGACTCGTACATCAGGCAGCCCAGGTAAAAATACTCGCCGTCGTGAGCCAGCAGGAACTCGCCCCGCTCTGTAGGTGGGGCGCCAAAGTCGGGGACTTGCTGGAGGCCCTCGAGCCGCACGGCGCCGGCCCACTGAGCTTCGTCCAACAGGCCGTCGATCTCGATACCGCTGTCGATGCGAGGGATGTCGAGGGGTGGCTCGCCGCCGGGGCCGTTGCGAAGCTCCTGTGCCTGGATCGAGACCGCGCCGGCCAGGAAAGCGGCCGACGCGATCGTGCAGGCACCCTGGATGGTCCATCTCATCATCACACCACGCCCCTCCGGACTGGGTGGGGTGGGCCCTGCCGTCCTATCGGTCCGCCCGGTCGATGAGCGCTACCGCGTGGACGGCGAGTCCTTCCCCGGCGCCGATCCAGCCGAGGCCCTCATTCGTCTTGCCCTTAATGGACACGCGGTCCTCGGAAATCGCCATGGCCTCGGCGAGGCAGCTCGCCATTTCGGCTGCGTGCGGGCGAATCTTCGGCGTCTCGCAGACCACCGTCACGTCGACGTTGACGACCTCGTAGCCGCTTTCGCGAAGGACGCCGGCGGCCTTCTTCAGGAGCCCCACGGAGTCGGCATCCTTCCAGGCGGCGTCATCGGGCGGAAAGTGACTGCCCACGTCGCCGGCCGATGCGGCGCCCAGAACGGCGTCGATGACGGCGTGCGCCACCGCGTCCCCGTCAGAATGGCCGCGTAAGCCCGCGTGGTCGGGGATGCTCACGCCACCGAGTATCAGCTTCCGCTCGGCGTCGAAGCGATGCGAGTCGTACCCCGTACCGACTCTCAGCTCAATCCCACCGGCGCAGCGCCAAGCACACGTTGTGGCCACCGAAGCCAAAGGAATTGGTCAGTGCCAGCCCCACCGGCCGCTCGATCATACCGCCATGCGCGTACTCGAGGTCACAGTCGGGGTCGGGGCCCTGAAAATTGATCGTGGGTGGAATCTTGCCGGTGCGGCACACCTGGACGCACGCGATGGCCTCGAGGGCGCCGGCCGCGCCCAGCAGGTGCCCGGTCATCGACTTGGTAGATCCGACCACGATCTCGTTTGCGCGCTGGCCGAGTACCGACTTGATGGCGGCGGTCTCGATGGCGTCTGCCATGGTCGACGTGCCGTGTGCGTTGACGTAGTCGACCTCCCCCACGTCGGCTCCCGCGTGAGACAGCGCCATGCGCATCGCGTGCTGCGCGCCGTACCCGTCGGGTGGAGGCGCCGTGATGTGGTGTGCATCGCCGGAAAGCCCATAGCCTACCACCTCGGCGAGGATCTCCGCGCCGCGTGCCTCGGCGTGCTCTAGCGCCTCTAGGACGACCGCGCCTGCGCCCTCGCCCATGACGAAGCCATCACGGTCTGCCGAGAAGGGACGGCTTGCTCCTGCCGGGTCGTCGTTGCGAGTCGACATGGCCTTCATGGCGGAGAAGCCCGCGTAGGTCATGGGCGTGATTGTCGCCTCCGACCCTCCAGCCAGCATTACATCCGCGTCCCCATAACGGATGTGGCGCATGGCGTTTCCGATGGCGTGAGCCGACGACGCGCATGCGGAAACCGTGGCGTAATTCGGTCCGCGCAGCCCCCAGCGCATCGAGATCAGCCCCGCGGAGATATCCGGGATGAACATCGGTACGAAGAAGGGGCTCACCCGGTTGGGTCCGCTCTCGATGAGCTTGCGATGCTGTTCTTCGAAGGTCGCGATTCCTCCGATGCCGCTCCCGAAGACCACGCCGAAGCGTTCGGGCGCGAGCCCGGCGGGTAGGGTCTCGAGGCCAGCCGCCGCAAGAGCCTGTCCGGAGGCGGCGATCGAAAACTGCGCAACGCGGTCGAACCGCTTCGCGTCGCGCTTGTCCATGTGCTCGGTGGGTTCGAATCCCCGCACCTCACAGCCGATCCGGCATGGAAAGTCCTCGGTGATGTCCCACGCCGTGACCAGCCCGCCACCGCTCCGACCGGCGAGCAGGCCTTCCCAGCTCGTAGCTACGTCATTGCCGACCGGCGAGACGAGACCCATGCCGGTGACAACGACCCGCCTAACGCTGCCCGATCCACTCTCCATGGAGCCGCGTCCAGTAGAGGGAGCTCAGCCCTCGCTCGAGCCCTTGTCCCGGAGGTAGCTGATCGCATCCCCCACGGTCCTCATCTGCTCGGCGTCCTCGTCCGGAATGTCGATCCCGAACTCTTCCTCGAACGCCATAACGAGCTCGACGGTGTCGAGGGAGTCCGCCCCGAGATCTTCGACGAACGACGCCTCGTCGGTGACCTTCTCAGGCTCGACGCCCAGCTCGTTCACGATGATCTCACGGACTCTTGCCTCGGTAGGCTCGCTCATATGTCTCTCCTCGGGGGAAAGGTCGGGATCATCACATCACCATCCCGCCGTCGACCGCCAAAACTTGGCCGGTAATGTAGCGGGCTCCGGGGCCGACGAGAAACCGGGCGGCCGAAGCGACATCGGCGGGCGCGCCCAGCGTTCCCAGGGGGATTTGTCCCCGTACGCCCTCGATCTGTTGATCGCTCAACTCGTCGGTCATGTCCGTCTTGATGAAACCGGGCGCGATGGCGTTGCAACGCACCCCGCGCGAGGCCAGCTCCTTTGCCACACTCTTGGTCAATCCGTGCAGTCCGGCCTTGGAGGCGGCGTAGTTGGCCTGGCCGGCGTTCCCGGTCAGCCCCACCACTGACGAGATGTTGAGGATCGCTCCGTCCCGGCGCTTCATCATGCCGCGCGCCACGGCTTTGATGAAGTTGAAGGCCCCCTTGAGGTTAGCGCCTATGACTTCATCAAACTCCTCACTGGACATTCTGAGCAGGAGGTTGTCCCGGGTGATGCCGGCGTTGTTCACGAGAATATCCACGGGGCCGATGACGTCCCCGACCGACTTGACCGTCGTGGAGACCGTTTCCGCGTCTGACACGTCGCAAGCGAAGCCCACATGCCCCTCCCCGGGGAGCTCCGCCGCCGCTGCTTCGGCACGCTCGCCATTGCGGGCCACGACGGCCACCCGTGCGCCGCCATCCGCGAGCGCTTCCGCGATGGCGCGACCAATGCCGCGAGAGCCTCCCGTGACGAGCGCGACCTTTCCATCGAGTTCTCTGGAACTCATGCACTCTCCAATGATGCAAAGTCGTCAGGCTCGCCCAGGCTCGAGCACGGGATTCCCTTGGCATTCCTACGGTTCAGGCCGCACAGCACCTTCCCCGGCCCGAGCTCCAGGAAGCGGTCGACCCCCGCCTCGACCATCTGGGCGATTGAGGCGCTCCAGCGTACCGGGGCCGTGACCTGCCGCACGAGCAGCTCGCGGGCCTCCGCGCCACTGGTCACGGGCTGAGCAGTGACGTTGGAGATGACCGGGAAGTCCGGATCTCGGAAGTCGACCGAGGCCAGCCACTCGCCTAGGCCCTCAGCAGCCGACGCCATCAGCTCCGAGTGAAACGCTCCCGACACGCTGAGACGAGCGACCCTCTTCGCGCCCGCTTCCGTAGCCAGTGCGCTTCCCTGCTCGATGCCGGCGAGGTCGCCGCTGATGACGACCTGGCCTCTAGAGTTGAAGTTGGCCGCCTGACAGGTCCCCTTGTCCACCTGGGCACAACAGTCCTCGACCAGCTCGTCGGTTAGACCCAACACCGCCGCCATGGTGCCCGGCTGGGCCAGCCCGGCCTCGTACATCAGCTCACCGCGCAGCCGGACGGTCCGAAGCGCGTCCTCGAACGTCAGCGTGCCCGCCGCGACGAGGGCGCTGAACTCGCCAAGGGAGTGCCCCGCCGCGAACCCGATGGGGCCGAGCCGGTCCCGGACCGAGCGAAGCACGGCGACCGAGTGCGCCAGCAGAGCGGGCTGAGCGTTCTTGGTGGCAAGGAGCTCGTCCTCAGGCCCGTCCGCCATGAGGCCGGTGAGGTTCATCCCCAGGATCTCGTCGGCGTCGGCGAGTACCTCTGACGCGACCGAGTCGCTCGCGGCGAGCGCCCGGGCCATGCCTACGTACTGGGAGCCCTGCCCGGGAAAGATGAGAGCCAGCGTCACCAGCGTAGCGCCATGGCTCCCCAGGTCAGCCCGGCTCCAAAGGCGACCGTGAGGATGTTCGACCCCGGGCCGATCAGGCCCTGCTCCAGCGCTTCGTCGAGCCCGACCGGCACGGAAGCCGAGCTCATGTTGCCGTAGCGGTCGACGTTGATGAACACCTTCTCCAGCGGGAGGCCGGCGTACTTGGCCGTCGCCTCGATGATCCGGATGTTGGCCTGGTGGGGGACGAGCAAGTCGACGTCGTCCACGGTCAGGCCCGCCCTCTTGAGGGCCGTGTCGCACGCCTCCGCCATCGAGCGCACGGCGTGCTTGAAGATCTCCCGGCCCTGCATCTGGATGAGGTGCCTGCCGTTCTCCAGGATGGCCTGGCTCATGGGCTCCGCAGCGCCGCCGCCGGGCCGGTTCAGCAGATCGGCCAGGTTGCCGTCGGAGCGCATCACGCTCGACAGGATACCGCGTCCAGCGCCATTCGCTTTGCGGAGGACCGTGGCCCCGGCTCCGTCGCCGAAGAGCACGCACGTCGTGCGGTCCTCCCAATTCGTGATGGAGCTCATCTTCTCGGTGGCAATGACCAACACCACCTCGGCGCGGCCTGCCATGAGGTACCCCTCGGCGACGCTCAACGCGTAGAGGAAGCCCGTGCAGGCCGCCATGACATCGAAGGCGAACGCGTTGGTGCACCCCAAGAGCGCCTGGGCGTCGCAGGCCGTCGAAGGCAGCCAGCGGTCCGGAGTCGCGGTCGAAAGGATGATGACGTCGACCTCGCCCGGCTCCACGCCGGCCCGCTCCATGGCGACCTTGGCCGCGTTGGCGCCCATCTGCGCCGCGGTGACCCCCTCCGAGGCTATGCGACGCTCCCGAATGCCGGTGCGCGTGCGGATCCACTCGTCCGACGTGTCCACGCGCTTGGCCAGGTCGTCGTTCGTGACGACGCAGTCCGGGAGGAACCGTCCCGTCGAGATGAGCTCGACTGCGGGCTCGGGCTTTTTCATGAGACCTCGACGCCTCGGACGTCCTTCGCGCTCTGCTCCACCATGTCGGTGCGTACGGCCTGTGCTGCCACGACGAGCGCGTTCTTGATGGCGGTCGGGGTCGACCCCCCGTGACAGATTATCGACACGCCCCCCACTCCCAAAAGAGGCGCCCCCCCGGTCTCCGCATAGTCGAGCACGCGGAAGACGAACTCGAGGCCTTCGCTGGCCTCGCTGCGGTCGAGCTCCCTGTGGAGGCGACTTCCGATGGCCTCGGCGACGGATTCGTAGAATTTCAGCAGGACGTTCCCGACGAAGCCGTCGCACACGACGACGTCGTACTCGCCCCCAATGATGTCGCGGCCTTCGATGTTGCCCACGAAATTGATGCCCGGCTCGACCGCCATGAGCTCGTACGTCTCGGCGACGAGCTCGCTCCCTTTCCCCGGTTCTTCTCCGATGTTGAGGAGCGCGACGCACGGGTTGGCACGGCCGAGCGTGTTCTGCATGTACGTGCTGCCAAGATGCGCGAACTGGATCAAGTGGTGCGGCTTGCAGTCGACGTTGGCGCCGGAGTCGATGAGCAGCATAGGTGCGCCCACCGTAGGCAGGAGCGTTCCGACGGCCGGTCGGTCGACGCCGGGTAGGGGCCGGAGCGTGAAGAGCGACGTGGCCATCACGGCCCCCGTCGATCCTGCGCTGACGAACGCGTCGGACGCGCCGTCCTTCTGAAGCCTGAGGCCCACTACGACGGATGAGTCGGGCTTCCGACGAATGACCGAGGCCGGAGCGTCCCCGGCAGTTACTCGGTCCGGCGCATGATGAACCAGCAGCCGCTCCGGGACTTCCGCATACTTGGAGAGCTCGGCCCGGATGGTCGGCTCGTCGCCTACCAGAACGACCTCGACGTCGGCCTGGAAATCGCGGAGCGCTTCGATGGCTCCCGCGACCTCGGGCCCAGGGGCCTGGTCGGTACCCATTGCATCCAGCGCGATGCGCACGGCTGCTCCCGTCTCGTGTCTTCGGCGGCCTGCCAGCGACCTTCGGGGGACTGCTGGCTCGATCGGAACGACCGGCCCACTTGGCCGGCCGGCGAGAATCAGTCTACCTGGACCTCGATGACAGACTCTTCACGGTAGTGTCCACAGCTGGGGCACACGTGATGAGGCATCTTCGGATCGCCGCACTTCGCACACGCGTTGACGGTGATGCCGTCAGCCTTGTAGTGCGTGCGACGCTTCCGCTTGCGTTGCTTCGACGTCCGCTTCTTTGGAACAGCCATTGCCTCTACCCCTTCAATTCGCGTAGCGCATCCCAGCGTGGGTCCAGGTCTGTCTCGGTGCAACCACAGGGACCTTCCTTCAGATTGGCACCGCACCTCGGACAGAGCCCGGGACACCCCGGCACACACACAACGTATGGATTCATCACGAGGAGCACCTCCTCGCGCACCGCAACGCCGAGATCCAGATCCGGCGCACTCTGATTGAGGACGAACGCACCACCGTCCTCGAGGTCCGCGTCGGCATCACCCTCGACGAACACGAGCGTGAGGTCCTGCACGAACTCGGTACTCACCGGCTCCAGACAGCGCCGGCACTCCTGGCTGAGCACACCGCTCACCCTTCCGCGGCCTACGATCTCACCGCTTACGGCGGACGACACCCTGAGGCGCACGTCCACCGGTTCACTCCACTCCAGGCCGCTGCCTTCCCAGAGCGCGTCGTCCTGGGGGATCCGAGCCTCCACGAGGACGGATCCTTCCCTTCCGAGACGTGCCAGATCCAGCTTGAGCATCGGCGTAAAACCTAAGTCCCGCACCGGGATTGTCTAGGAGCGTCGGTCGGTCCCGGCGAGTCAGCCGATCCCGAGTCGCTCGTGCTCCGAGAAGAAGAAGGCGATCTCCTGGCGGGCGTTCTCGTCCGAGTCCGACGCATGGATCGCGTTTCGGCCCTTGGATTCCGCGTAAAGCTTCCGCACGGTGCCCTCCGCGGCTTCGGCGGGGTCTGTGGCACCGATCGTCTCGCGCAGGAGCGGTACGGCGTTGTCCGCCTCCAGAACTATTGGCAAGACAGGCCCCGACGTCATGAACTCCACCAGCTCGTCGTAGAAGGGCCGGCCCTTGTGCACGGCGTAGAACGCGCCTGCCTGGGCAGTGCTGAGCGACAGCATGCGAGCCGCTCGGACGGTGAATCCGGCGCCCTCCAGATGGGCGAAGACCTTGCCGGCCTTACCCGACCCGACCGCGTCGGGCTTGATGATCGCCAACGTGAGACTCACGACGTGCCTTCTCCTTCGCTCTGAGTGTCCAGGGTGCCGAGATGTAGCGCGCGGAGCACCTTGCTCCGAGTGATCATGCCGACCAGCTCACCGTCGCGGACGACCGGCAGCTGCTCGACCTTCTTGTTGACCATCATATGGGCCGCCTCGATGAGAGCCTGGCCCTCTGAGACACACAGGACCGTCCGGGTCATGACGTCCCTGGCGGTGAGGCGCTCCTCCGCGGGCGTGTCGTCTTCGGTGGCGTTGCCACGCATCATCTGGTTGAGCGCGTCCCCCGAAGTGATGATCCCGAGGACTTCCGACCTCTCGCCCACGACCGGCACGGCTCCGACGTGACGTCTCACGATCGCGTCGATGACCGTTACGAGTGGGGTATCCGGGCCCACACGGTGGGACACCTCCTCGATGGCATCTTCGACGAAGAGTGACTCGGCCGGGTTCTTGTCGGTCATGCAGTTATCCGTTGTCGCGCGGGTCAGGCCAATGCTTGGCGCACGAGGCCGACGATGTCGGCCGGGCGTTGGGCCACCGGTACGCCGTTCTTCTCCAGGACCGCCATCTTCTCGGCCGCCGTCCCGCCAGCGCCGCTGACGATTGCACCCGCGTGGCCCATGCGACGCCCCGGAGGTGCGGTCTGGCCAGCGATGAAGCCCACTACGGGCTTCGACATGTGCTCCTTCACATAGGCGGCCGCGTCCTGCTCGTCGGTCCCACCGATCTCGCCGATCATGACCACCGCCGACGTTTCCGGATCCGCTTCGAACGCCTCCAGGCAGTCGATGAAGTTCGTGCCGATGAGTGGATCGCCGCCGATACCGACGCACGTTGTTTGGCCAAGGCCCACCGAGGTGAGCTGGTGGACGGCCTCGTAGGTCAGCGTGCCCGAGCGCGAAACCACGCCCACGGGGCCTGATGTGACGATCGAACCTGGAAGAATGCCGATCTTGGCTCCGCCCACCGTGAGGAGCCCCGGGCAGTTCGGTCCCAGCACGCGGGCGCCGCGGTCGCGAGCAAACGCGTGTGCACGCGCCATGTCCAACACGGGCACCCCTTCGGTGATCGCGATGACGAGTGCGACGCCCGAGTCGGCGGCCTCCATGATGGCGCCCGCCGCGAACCGCGGAGGGACGAAGATGACGGATGCGTTCGCGCCTGTTTCGGCGACAGCCTGGTCCATCGAGTTGAAGATCGGGACGGACAAGCCGCCCGGACCTGCGAACGACTGACCGCCCTTCCCTGGCGTGACGCCCGCGACGACCGCGGTGCCGTATTCCATCATCTGCATCGTGTGGAAGGAGCCATCGCGGCCCGTGATCCCTTGGACGACGAGCTTGGTTTCGGAATTCGTGAAGATCGCCATGCTAGGCTTCGGCTCCCTTCGCGAGCTTCACGGCCTCTTCGACCACCCCGTCCATCGACGTATAGGCGGGGAAGCCAGCGTCCTTCAGGATCTTCAGGGCGATCTCCTCGTTCGTGCCCGTAAGCCGGATGACGATCGGTTGTTCGATGTCGATACGACTCATGGCTTCCACGATTCCGTTGGCTACGTCATCGCAGCGCGTGATGCCGCCGAAGATGTTGAAGAGGATCGACTTCACGTTGGGATCGGCTGTGATGATCTCGAGCGCGGCGACGACCTTGTCCGGGTTGGACGACCCGCCGATGTCGAGGAAGTTGGCCGGAGCGCCGCCGTAGTACTTCACGAGGTCCATGGTGGCCATGGCGAGGCCCGCGCCGTTCACGCAGCAGCCCACGTCGCCATCGAGCTTCACGTATGAGAGACCGGCCTCGCGGGCCAGCGTCTCGGCGGGAGGCTCGGACGAGGAATCGCGCATGGCCACGACGTCGGGGCGACGGAAGAGCTCGTTGTCGTCAATGCTCATCTTGGCGTCGATCGCCTTCACCTCGCCGCCGGGTGTCGTGATGAGCGGGTTGATCTCAGCCATCGACGCTCCGGAGTTCACGAAGGAGTCGTAGAGCTGCGCGACGATCTTGGTCGTCTGCTTGATGAGCGACGGATCGTCGTAGAGGAAGTCGGCGAGCCAGTGCGCCTGGTGGGGAAGG
>Ga0224508_10004316_pt1 | contig 11633 bp, 8 predicted proteins | sample SF_Jan12_sed_USG_4_FD_170157 | JGI IMG/M metagenome (GOLD analysis project Ga0224508, IMG submission 170157) | Sediment microbial communities from San Francisco Bay, California, United States - SF_Jan12_sed_USGS_21 | ecosystem: Environmental > Aquatic > Marine > Sediment | place: USA: California...
GCATTTGTCCATGGGCAATTTCGATCGTGGCTTCCGGGACTAGTTTTCGTAGATCGGCTGCTATTCGGTCGATGGTTTTGACATCGTTGTGCAGGAAATAGACTTGCCCTCCTCTATGGATCTCCCTAAGACAGGCTTCTCGTATCAATCCGTTGTTCCACTGGCGAACGAAAGTTTTGATCGATAGACGCTCGGGAGGGGGAGTGGCGATAATGGAGATAGAGCGTAGTCCGGCCATCGCCATGTTCAATGTTCGGGGGATAGGGGTCGCTGTGAGAGTGAGGATGTCTACCTCATTCCTAAGTCGTTTTATCTTTTCTTTTTGACGTACACCAAAACGATGTTCTTCATCGAGGATCAGCAGTCCGAGCTTGTTGAAGTTCACATCGGGTTGCAGTAGCCGATGGGTACCGATAACAATTTCTATGTTGCCCTGCTCAAGATCGTCAAGAAGCATTTCGGTTTCCTTCTTCGTGCGGAACCGGGATAGTAGCTCTACGCGGGTATCTAGCCCGGCAAATCGGTCGCGGAAGTTTTGAAAATGTTGTTGGGCCAATAGTGTGGTCGGTACCAGCACTGCAACTTGCTTACCTGCTTTTACCGCGAGGAACGATGCGCGTAAGGCGACTTCTGTTTTACCGAAACCCACGTCTCCGCACACCAATCTGTCCATGGGTTTAGAAGAGGTTAGATCGTTGATTACATCTTCAATAACTTGGGATTGATCTGGGGTCTCTTCGAACGGAAATTCGGCGGCGAAGACGGTATAGGCCTCATGAGGCATAGCAAAGGCATGGCCTTGGCGGCCACGACGCATTGCCTCGATTTCTAATAACTCTGCAGCTACATCGTAGGCTTTTTCTTGGGCGCGTTTTTTCTCTCGTGACCAAGCGTCACTACCGAGCTTATGAAGAGGGGCATGTTCCGGGCTGCCACCGATATACCGGCTGATTAAGTGCAATGATAGGACTGGGATGTAAAGTTTATCCCCACCTTGATACTCCAATGCCAGGAATTCGGTTTCTTGGCCGTTGATTCCAAGCACTCGAAGACCAAGGTAACGGCCTACACCATGCTCCTCGTGTACTACGGGATCACCGATCTTGAGTTCGGCCAGGGAATGGATGATGCTTTCCGCATCCCGGATTTTGCTACGACGTCGGTAGCGTTGGAACACCTTGTCTCCATACAATTGGGATTCTGTGATGACGGCCACCTTGGGATCTTGAAGGACAAGCCCACGGTCAAGCTCTGAGGTGGTAATGCCAAGCTTCGTACCCGTCTGATCCAGAAAGCTTTCCCATGACGAAAGTGTGGTCGGCTTTAGCCCATGTTCCTGGAGAACCCCTAACATCACTTCCTGGCGTCCGGGGGTCTCAGCCACAAGCAATATTCGTCCGGTAAACTCGTCTAGGTACTGTAGAAATGTCTGGTAGGGTGAGTCACTTTTGGTATCCACGGGTAATTCGACAGGGGGGGCGGTACCAAAGGTTACAGATGTATCGCTGCGCTCTGTATCTCTCGCTCGGATATCGATGCGTCGGAAGCTGTCCAGCGCGCTCATAACCTGTTCTGTGGTCATGAAAAGTGCGTCAGGTCTAAGCGCTGGACGGTCCGGGTCTAGCCTGGCCAGCTCGAATCTATCCTGTACTTCGTTTCCGAACTTGTGGGAAACGTCGGTTACGTCGTCGAGGAGCACGCACAACGACGAAGGTGGGACATAATCGAAGAAAGTCGCGGTTTTTTCGAAAAAAAGTGGGAAGTAAAACTCCACCCCAGCAGGGGTGATACCGTTACTGACGTCGACGTAGACTGAATACTTTTGTGGATCGCCTTCGAATTTGTTACGAAAAGACTGGCGGAAGCGTTTGATTCCGTCCGGCGTCATCGGAAATTCGCGAGCCGGAAGGAGATTGATCTCTTGTTCCTGATCTTGTGAGCGCTGGGTGTCGGGATCGAAGTAGCGTATAGAATCGATTTGGTCGTCGAACAAATCTACGCGAAATGGACGTGAACTTCCCATAGGAAAGATGTCCACTAGTCCTCCACGGACGGCAAATTCACCGGGTGCCATGACTTGGCTGACATGTTGATAGGCGGTTTGTTGCAGCCGACTCCGTAACTCTGCGATATCAAGCCTGTCGCCGATTTTCAGAACAAAGCTATGTGCGAACACATATTCTTTAGGGGGAAGTCGCTGCATGAGGTTTGACACGGCAATAACGATGATCCCTCGTTGCAAACTTGGCGCAAGACTTAGTGTTCGTAGTCTCTGAGAGCAAATATCCTGGTGGGGAGAAAAGACATCGTAAGGCAGGCACTCCCAGTCTGGAAATGACAAGATTGGGTCGGTAAGTTGCTTGTCAAAGAAGCATATTTCACTTTCTAATCGTTGCGCTTGACGTGCATCGCTAGTAACTATGATCAATGGACCCCGATTGGCTTGGGCAGCCCGGGTGATTGCGAGCGCCCGACTGCTGCCATAAAGTTGACTCCATATGAGACGAGACTCCCGATAGTTCGGAATGACGGGAGCTAACGGGGATACAAATTCCATGGCATAACAATGGTTCGTCTGGTTAATGCAGGGCGCGAATTGTAGCGTTGACCCGGGCGTACTCGCAAAGACATGCTTGGAACATCTCTACGGACCTGTCAGACCATCGGGGTTATCAATGCAATGCAGCGTTCTTCTTCAATTAGCTGAGTAGCTTATTTTTCGAGATGTCTGGTTCCAGAATATGGGCTGTTGTGCCAGCGGCAGGCGAGGGCAGGCGGATGCAAGCTGATAGACCAAAGCAATACCTGCCCTTGCTTGGAAAACCTATTCTCGTGCGCACAGTAGAGCGTCTGTGCAACCATCCACAGATTTGCGGTGTTGTTGTCTGCGTGAGCCCAGGGGATCGTTACTGGGATCAGGTTAGACCGAACCTTCCGCGGCTGCGAGATACGGTGATCGGTGGGTCGCAGCGCATGCACTCCGTTTGCAACGGGCTCAAGAGTCTAGAGTCGGATGCACTGGCGGAAGATTGGGTGATGGTACATGATGGCGTGCGCCCGTGCTTGCGCGATACAGATATCGACGCCCTGATCAGTGCCATCGATGATATGTCGGTAGTGGGGGCGGTACTCGGATTGCCCATCACCGATACTGTCAAGCAAACCAATGGTAGTGGCAAAGTGGTTGAAACCGTGCCGCGGGAATCACTTTGGCGCGCTCAGACACCTCAAATGTTCCGCTTAAGCGCACTGCGCGAGGCATTGGAGCAAGCGTTGGCGTCGGACTTCAAAGCCACTGACGAATCCGCCGCGATGGAGCGTGTGGGGAAGTGTCCGATAATGATTGTAGGACATGGGGACAATATCAAGATTACAACTGAGCAAGACTTGCGTCTCGCGGAGCTTTATCTACAGCAACAAATGGACGAGGGTTAGATGCGTATCGGGCACGGCTATGACGTTCATCCTTTCGCAGAAGGGCGTAAGTTAATCATTGGTGGGGTGGCCATTCCTGGTGATGTTGGTCTTGGTGGCCACTCGGATGCTGACGTGCTTGTCCATGCGGTTTGCGATGCGTGTTTGGGTGCAGCCGGGCTCGGCGATATTGGTCGCCATTTCCCAGATTCTGACTCTCGGCTTAAGGATGTGGATAGCCGCATATTGTTGCGCCAGGTGCAAGCTCAACTGTCCCAGAGGTTACTGCGCCTAGAAAATCTAGATAGCACCATTGTCGCGCAGCGACCTCGTTTGTCTAATTACTTGGAGGGGATGTGCGCCAATTTGGCGGACGATCTGAACGTGGAACGAACGAGGGTTAACGTGAAGGCGACTACCACCGATCATCTGGGTTTTATCGGCAGATGCGAAGGCATTGCCGCCCATGCGGTAGTGATCTTGACGGACATTCCAGTTTAGTTTCGTCGCTAAGCGGCGACAAGGCTTATCTTTTGGTTGAGCTACTAGTTGGTTTCTTGAGCAACACATAGACTGCACCGGTACCACCATCTATTTGCCGGGCAGAACAGTATGCGAGAATTTCTTGTCGCTGGCGTAGCCACCGATCGGTCTTTGATTTCAGTACCGGCTGTTTGCCCGGGGAGCGCAGTCCTTTGCCGTGTATTACGCGTACGCAGCGCAGGCCATTATTTTGAGAGCTTCGCAAAAATTGAATAAGCGCCTCCCGGGCTTCTGGTACCGTGCGCCCATGAAGATCCAGTTCGGCCTGTATTTTGTAATCGCCTCGACGCAGCCGGCGCAGTACTGTTTTCTGAACGCCTGATTGGGCGAAGATTAATTCGTCGCCGGTTTCAATTTCGATAAGGTCTACAGCGTCATCGAGCAGCTCATTGATTACTCGGCGTTCATCCGCTCGGGATTGCTCTGGCAATGGTTTCGGTCGAGACCGGTGGGGCATAATCCGGTCTTGCTGCAGTGGTGTGGTGCCTGCGACGGTTCGCCTAAAGAGCTGATCGTCTGATTCCGTGTCTTTGTCTTCTTTTGACGACATTGCCTTGAGCGCTCCATAAATTTTTGTTATTACGACCTTTCGATTCTGAATAATTGGGTCAACGTCACTTCAGTTCGAGAGTTGACCTTCGAGATAGCGCTCTGCATCCAATGCCGCCATACATCCCGTTCCCGCTGAGGTCACAGCCTGTCTGTAAACATGGTCCATGACGTCTCCAGCGGCGAATACGCCGGGTACGCTGGTCGCAGTAGCGTTGCCATCTAGTCCGCTTTGGGTTTTGATATATCCGTTGGTCATCTCCAGTTGTCCTTCGAACAGGCTTGTGTTCGGAGTATGGCCGATGGCTACAAATGTGCCGTGGACCGGGATCTCGGTAGTGTTGTCGGTGAGTTTGTTGCGAATACGAATACCAGTGACGCCTTGATCGTCGCCCAGCACCTCGTCTAGTACATTATTCCATTGGATCGAGACGTTGCCTTCGCCATGAGTACGTTCCATCAGCCTATCTACCAGGATAGCTTCGGCTCTGAATTTGTCACGGCGGTGCACTACGGTAACCTGGGACGCAATATTAGAGAGATAAATGGACTCCTCGACTGCCGTGTTACCACCTCCGATCACCGCAACCGGTTTATTTTTATAGAAAAACCCGTCACAGGTAGCACATGCAGAAACACCCCTGCCCTTGTACTTTTCTTCAGATGGCAGACCGAGATACATGGCCGAGGCGCCGGTTGCAATGATCAGTGCGTCGCAGGTATAGAGGGCCTGATCACCTGTTAGTTCAAATGGTTGGGTCAAAAGGTTGGTTGCATTGATGTGATCGACGATCACCTCGGTGTGGAATCGTTCTGCATGACGTCTCATACGATCCATGAGCTCGGGGCCTTGCAATCCTTCTACGTCTCCCGGCCAGTTATCTACGTCCGTAGTAGTGCTTAGTTGGCCGCCTTGCTCTATACCTGTGATCAGTACTGGACTTAGGTTCGCTCGTGCCGCATAGACGGCTGCAGTATATCCGGCGGGGCCGGAGCCTAAGATGAGTAAGCGGCAATGCGTAGCCTGCGTCATGCGATAGTTGTCTCCAAGGGTTGGCGCCGTAATCCCACAGTCATCCCCAGAGTCATGTGCTATTGATTTATTCCGGATAATCTATTTATGGTACGACATCAACCTGAACGGGGCAAAACCACCTCCCTTTGAGTTGGATTAACGCCAATCCAAAGAGCTGGTGCCCTGAGCTGGGGTGGGCAGGTGTCATCACGCTAGAATGCAGATTGAACCACCGGCGACCGAGTACAGTGCTAACACTCTGTCGCGGATATCATATCCGTTCGCGGAAACTTGATCACCACTACACACCCCCGTTCGCCGTTACCGCGACGCAGACGGGGTAAACCGCATCTCACATACCATTGGAGTAGCTGCTGTTGACACAGGCTCGCAAAAAGAAACCGATTAGATCAGGTCTCACTCCCCGATTAGTGGTGCTGATTCAGGAGACGGCGCTATTCGTGTTTGGAGCAGTGGCATTTTACATGCTCTTGTCTTTACTCACTTACTCGCCTCAAGATCCGGGTTGGTCGCACACGGGAAACCCGGCACAAATTGCGAATCTCGGAGGACGATTTGGTGCGTGGTTCGCAGATTTATCACTGCACGGTTTTGGTTACATGGCCTATTTGTTTCCAATGCTGGTGGCATTCACGGGATGGCGGATGTACCAGGACCGACACACGCCGGAGCTACGAACGCTGCAGCAGCGAATAGTCGGGTCGATTGGTTTTTTGTTGACCCTCATTGGTGGTTGCGGATTAGAGAATATCCATTTTGCCGGTGCCACTGCAGCTGTTCCGTTCGGGTCAGGGGGCGTGTTGGGTGATCTGATTAACCAGTCTCTGGTTCCCACGTTTGGCTATGTTGGCGCTACAGTATTTCTGCTAATTCTATTTATCAGTGGCATAACGGGTTATACCGGTATTTCTTGGCTACACCTCATGGATGTAACCGGTAAGTGGGGTTTTGAGATCTTTTATAGATTGCGCAGCGCCTTTAACGCAACAACGGAACGGATCGTGGCATTTCGGGCCCGTAAGGCACGTCACGGAAGCGTCTCTGATCTACGTAAGCGACTGGAGCGAAGTCGTCCTCCGCGAATTGAACCTAAGATTACCCCGCTGGACGACAGTGGACGCTTGGAACGTGAGAAGCAATCCAGTCTATTCGAGTTGCCAGTGTCGGGACCCGTGCCACCATTGTCGCTGCTGGATTCGGCATACGATAAACAGGGCGGTTATTCTGCTGAAGCACTTGAAGCGATGTCCCGGTTGGTAGAGAAGAAATTGAGTGATTTTAATGTGGATGTCGAAGTGATTGAAGTGCATCCAGGGCCTGTAATTACTCGCTTTGAGGTTGAGCCCGCCCCAGGCGTTAAATCTAGCCAGATTACTTCGTTGTCCCGTGATTTAGCCCGCGCATTGTCGGTAGTAAGTGTTCGGGTTGTAGATAACATTCCGGGAAAGACCGTCATAGGGTTGGAAGTGCCGAACGAGACCAGGGAGACCGTAGCTTTGGTGGAGGGACTCTCCTCTCAAGCATACGAGAATGCCAATACACCACTTGCGTTGATGTTGGGCAAGGATATAGCCGGACAACCCGTGATCGCTGACTTGTGCAGGATGCCGCACCTGCTGATTGCTGGCACCACTGGATCGGGAAAATCTGTGTGTATCAATGCGTTGATATTGAGCATGGTCTATAAGTCCACACCCGAGCACGTGCGGCTAATCATGATCGATCCAAAGTTGTTGGAGTTGTCAGTGTATGAAGGGATACCCCACTTGCTCTCGCCAGTGGTCACTGACATGAACAAGGCAGCCAACGCACTGCGTTGGTGTATTGCCGAGATGGAACGGCGCTATCGATTGATGGCAGCCCTTGGAGTGCGCAACATCTCTGGATACAACCGTAAGGTTGAGGCCGCCTTGGATGATAGCCGACCTCTACTAGATCCCCTGGCTGGGTCCGACGAGGAGCCCGCGGAGCTGACGACGTTTCCTTACATTGTGGTGATCATCGATGAGCTTGCTGACTTGATGATGGTGGTGGGCAAACGGGTCGAGGAACTCATTACCAGGATCGCGCAGCGTGCAAGAGCTGCCGGCATTCACTTGATTTTAGCAACACAACGTCCGTCGGTGGACGTGATCACTGGATTGATCAAGGCAAATGTTCCGTCGCGTATTGCCTTTCAGGTGTCCTCCAGGGTGGATTCTCGCACGGTGCTGGATCAAATGGGGGCTGAACAGTTGTTGGGCCACGGAGACATGTTGTTCCTACCGCCCGGAACTTCGATGCCTATACGGGTACACGGATCCTATGTCTCGGATCAGGAAGTGCATCGTGTGGCCGACTCCTTAAAGCAAAGTGGTCAACCAGTCTACGATGACAGAGTCACCGAGGAGCGCAGTGACGGGACGGATGATGATGCATCGGGGGAAGGCGCTGGCGGTGAAGGGGATCCGCTGTACGATAAGGCGCTGCGCCTGGTTACTGAGACCCAACGGGCCTCGATCTCTGCAGTGCAGCGTCAATTCCGCGTAGGGTATAACCGCGCTGCACGAATGATAGAAGCAATGGAGCAATCGGGTGTGGTGGGGCCTGTGCAGTCCAACGGGAAGCGCGAAGTGCTGGCCCCACCTCCGCCGGATTAGGGTCTGACCAGTGAATGTGAAAAGAATACACGTCGCGTTGGTATTGTTGGTATTCTTTAATTGCGTTCTCGGCGCTTCTGGACCAGAGAGTCTTGCACGGTTCTTTAATAATGTTGCCACCTTTAGGGCTGATTTTGAACAAGTTGTGTTGGATGAGAATCTAGATGAGATCGAGCAGAGCAGGGGTGAGATGTGGCTTTCGCGGCCGGGAAAGTTTCGCTGGGATTATGCCTCCCCTCTGGAGCAGCAGATCGTCAGTGATGGCAAACAGGTCTGGGTTTACGATGTGGATCTCGCTCAGGCGTCTAGGCGTCGTCTTGCCGACGCGATCGGTACTACCCCAGCCACCTTGATTGCTGGTTTGGGCAATCTGGAGAGCAGTTTTTATGTGCGCGATCTAGGACAACAAGGGACCTTGTTTTGGGTCGCATTGACGCCTAAAGATGCCAACGAAGGATATGAAGATATTCGCGTTGGTTTTGAAGATGATCAGCTGCGACTCCTGGAATTTGTGGACGGTCTGGGGCAGATGACGCGTATTACCTTGAGTGCAGTGCAAGAGAACCCTGACATCGAGGATAAGAAGTTCGAGTTCGCGCCACCTCCCGACGTGGACGTTTTTGACGAAAGCGAATGACCATCCTGGGTTCTTGACTCTATCAAAATGCCATCAAATTCTGGTGTAGAAAACCTAACACCGCTTGCCGATCGGATGAGACCTTCGTCCCTCGATGAGATCGTGGGGCAGCAGCATCTGCTTGGACCTGGCAAGCCACTACGTAAGGCTGTGGAAAGCGGGCACCTGCATTCCATGATATTTTGGGGTCCACCCGGCAGCGGTAAAACCACATTGGCTCGAGTGATCGCGAACCATGTTGATGGCGAGTTCATCTCACTGTCGGCGGTAGCCAGTGGTGTAAAAGAGATCAGACAGGCCGCGGAGGTGGGCCAGGCGGCGCGGCGGTTGGGACGTGCGACCGTACTGTTTGTGGATGAGGTACACCGATTCAATAAGACGCAACAAGATGGGTTTCTCGGCCATATTGAAGATGGAACCTTGACGCTGATAGGAGCCACTACCGAAAACCCGTCGTTCGAGTTAAACAACGCTTTGTTGTCGCGTGTTCGGATTTACGTTCTAGAGCCACTCAGCACCGATGAGCTCAGGCAAATTGTTACACGAGCGGTCGCTGCATTAAGTGGATCTGTGGAGTTGGATGCACAAGCGTGTACTGTTCTGGCCTGCGCTGCGCAGGGAGATGCTAGGAGTGCGTTAAATATGCTGGAGGTTGTTGCGGCACTGAGTGATGGCGGGCCAGTTCACCTAGACGAGCATACGTTAGAACAGGTTATCGGCCATCGCCTGACCCGGTTCGATAAAACAGGGGATATTTTCTACGATCAGATTTCAGCTTTGCACAAGTCCGTCAGGGGCTCGGCCCCAGACGCTGCGCTTTATTGGTTGGCTCGTATGCTGGAGGGGGGCTGCGATCCCCGATACATCCTTAGGCGGTTGGTACGGATTGCCAGCGAAGATATAGGTAATGCGGATCCACGGGCTCTTCAGATAGCCCTTGATGCGTGGGATGGCTACGTGCGACTTGGGAGCCCCGAGGGTGATCTCGCCGTGGCTCATGCCACCGTATATCTAGCCTGCGCCCCGAAAAGCGATGCGGTATACAAGGCGTTTACCGCTGCCAACAAAGATGCGCGGGAGCACGGTGCAGAAGAGGTGCCTAAACACCTGCGTAATGCGCCCACTGAGCTGCTGCGGCAACTACGACATGGGCACGCATATCGCCATGCTCACGACGAAGCCGAAGGCTACGCTGCGGGTGAGGTCTATTTCCCTCCTACATTACTTGGTAGACGTTACTATCACCCCGTAGATCGCGGTTTGGAGCAACGTATTGCCGCCCGTCTTGAATATTTGAGGAAGCTAGATAGCGAGGCAACGAACGGTGCGCAAAAAAACCTTGGTGGCAATTCGCCCTCAGGTTAGCTGTTGGGAAGCGTGAATCGGTTTATTAGGACTGCGAGTTGAGTCAAACGGTTGTGGTGGCGGCTGGAGGTGCTTTGGGAGCAGTGTTACGCTTCTGGATGGCCGCCGGTGTTCATCACCTGCTCGGACGTGAGTTTCCGTATGGGAGACCCTGGTGGTCATGTTCTTGGGTCCGTCTTAATCGGCGTATTATTTGGGCTGCTTGTAGGGCGAGCGGCGGTGGATAGTCTCTGGCGGCTAGCTATATTGGTGGGTGTTCTCCGAGGATTTACCACCTTTTCTACATTCTCGTTTGAGACTTTTGGATTGATTCAAGACGGGTTATACCTCAGGGCATGTTGGAACATCATCTTCAGTGTGGTTCTTTGCATTCTCGGTACCGCTCTGGGCGTTGTGCTGACTCGCTAGAATGGAGGGCAGTTAGTTTGAAGTATCTATCGGTGACGTGCGGTGAACACATTAGATTTTGATGACGAGCGCAAGCCATGCTAGATCCTCAACTACTACGTTCTAACTTTCCCGACATCGTGGAAATACTACGGACACGACGTGGTTTTGAAATAGATCAAGATCGATTTTTGCGACTGGAGGAGAGTCGCAAGTCATTACAGACCAAGACTGAATCATTGCAGAGCGAACGCAATTCCTTGTCCAGAAGAGTCGGCGAGGCCAAGGCTAAGGGTGAAAGCGTGGACACGTTGTTGCAGCAAGTCGCGGGGATCAAAGAAAGACTGGGGGTCCAGGAGGTGGAGCTGAACAATGTGCAGGTCGAGCTCACCGCATTGCTGATGGAGATTCCGAATATCCCCGACGACACCGTTCCCGATGGCTCATCGGAGGCAGACAACGTGTGCGTACGACAGTGGGGCCAACCTAGAGAGTTTGATTTTGAGCCCGAAGACCACGTGACCCTGGGATCGAATCTGGGATTGTTGGACTTTGACACTGCGGCCAAACTAACCGGTTCGCGCTTCGTTGTGATGCGGGGCGCGCTTGCGCGATTACATCGCGGCCTTATTCAGTTTATGCTTGACGTTCACACTAAAGAGCACGGATATAGCGAAATCTATGTTCCTTATATGGTGAATTCCGTGTGCCTGTATGGTACTGGACAACTTCCCAAGTTTGAGGAAGATCAGTTTGCGCTCAAAGGCGATCAGGATTTTTATCTCATCCCAACTGCCGAAGTTCCAGTGACTAATACTGTTCGCGACACCATTGTCGAGGCAAATCAGTTGCCACTGAAGATGGTTTGTCACACTCCTTGTTTTCGTCGTGAGGCTGGCTCATATGGTAAAGATACCCGTGGCATGATTAGGCAACATCAATTCGAAAAGGTCGAATTGGTTCATATTGTTCGTCCAACGGAGTCCTATGGTCAGCTAGAAGAACTTACAGCGAATGCGGAAGCCATACTCCAACGGCTCGAGTTACCTTATCGGGTAGTGGC
>Ga0224508_10004317_pt1 | contig 11630 bp, 9 predicted proteins | sample SF_Jan12_sed_USG_4_FD_170157 | JGI IMG/M metagenome (GOLD analysis project Ga0224508, IMG submission 170157) | Sediment microbial communities from San Francisco Bay, California, United States - SF_Jan12_sed_USGS_21 | ecosystem: Environmental > Aquatic > Marine > Sediment | place: USA: California...
TTCCAGCAGTCCATCCATCGCCAATATCGCCTCTCTTGCTCGGACAGGATCGAGACTGAAGTATGGCTCTGCTTCAGCGAACGTGTTGAAGTAAGAATCGCGTCTGAATTTTACATCAAGCAGGACACCATCTACATCAAGGTTCCGAAAGCCGGCAGCACACGTCATTGAGCAGTAATCATCGCAAGGTACCTTTTCCACAATCGGGTCAGCAAGTCCCGTCGCATGGATAAGTGCAAAAAGGATTGGAAAGAAGATTTTCTTGGGATTCATTGCATGGCTCCACATTGACTATGGCAACTCGGCGATCTTGGGTCCTACGGACAGTTCCGTAAGAGACGACGACCCGTGGCTTTGCGTCCCTGACTTTGGTCAGGTTTGCCTTTATCGGATGTAACTAAGTTTTATGCGCCGATAGGAGAATCGCGTCAATTAGCGCATGTACCTAGGAACGTCTGCTTTCACCCAAAGCGGTCATTCAGATAGGCAATAATCGAGTGAAGCGAACGTCTGCAATCGGCCAAAAGCGGACGCTTAACGCCTTATTATTCGATTATCTGCTGGATGAATCCAGGCCGGTCTAGAGGATAGTCCTCATATGGCCAAATCGGTTTTTTCAGCTGGCCACTCTTCAACAGATGGAACCGGATAGCCGCATCTGAGACTGCGTATCCCCAGTTAATCAATAATGATTGCTCCGCATCGCTAAACCGATTCAGTCGCGTTCTCATCCTCGCCAAAGCTGTAATCAGGTTTCTATCACAGGGCAACATTCCTTCGGCGCTATACCAATCTGTCATTGGAGCATCTATTGACCAATAGGCTCCTTTCCGCAAACCGTCCGCAAAGCCTTTGATGAGCATACGCCTTCTCATTGGCTCACTTTGATAAATCGCAATATCCAATGCTCGCTTTGTAAGGGTCAACCAACGGGGTGTCACTCGTTTTTCAAACTGTGGTGGCGCGCCAGAGTCGGAGATAAGGACCGTCTCATTCCTCTTCCACAAATAGTCGAGACCAAGATTGTCAATGACCCCTCCGTCAGATAAGTAGAGTGAACCCGGGATGCTTTTTTGAAAGTCCGCAGTATCATCGCCGATGAACCAATGTGGTTCGACCTTTAATCTGAAGGGCGAAAAGATTGGGGGGAAAGCGCTCGATGCTGCTACAGCCTCGGATACTCGAAATGGTGGGTTAAGCATGCGGCCAAAGCGATAGTCTCCGGCGTGACTCTTCCGGAAACTGAATGGCGCCCCAGATAGCAAATTAGTGGCGCCGAAAATAATAACGGGCGTATCTGGAAGGTCTGCAAGGAGGGCGTCGCCGAACAGTTGTTCCCGATAGGTGTAATCCAATGCGTTTCCGGCCCGTCGCCATGCCCAAGGCTTAGGTAATACTCGCAACATGTATGTCTGACGATCAATGTTCTTGGAACAGAATTTTCTAATTCCGTTCACGATTTCAGTTTGAAAATTCGTAGCGACGCCATCATGAAACAACAGAGAGTTCCAACGCAGTCCTACGTACCCGGCCAAAATTGAGCCACCTGAAATACCCACAATCCTCTCAAGCTGGCCAAGTAAACCTAATTCGTTGAGCCTCCATAATGCGCCGAGGTGAAACAGTGTCGCTCTAAACCCACCTCCGGATAACGCAAGACCAATTCCCTGACCGGCAAGGGCTGCAGATACCAAATCGCTCGATTCCGTTACTTTTTCCTGCACCTTCTCATTTCCTCTTCGGCATCGGGCAGTCATTCGCTATTGGGCGAATCGTAGGACCTGAACAACTGCAGTCGGCCAATAACCGTCGTTCGCGGAAACGCTAGTCCTGAATAGGATTACCGTGCGAACTTAATCAAAGTTACAACTCAGCGCTTCTGCAATAGCCGTTGTCGCCTCGCTGTCAGAGTCAACGTTTATAATCTTGACAGCGTTTGCCCCCATTGCCGCAGCCTTGTTGCGCAAGGCGTTCATTGCGCCATCTGCGTCATGCGAAGTCGACATCCCCATCGAGTTGGACCCAGAAACGGTCCCGACGAAATCGCATCCGGTAGCGTCGCTTACCAAACGAACCAATGACCCTTCCAGAGTGAGCTGTGTAGCACATCCAAAAGTGAGAATAATAGGCGCAAGAACGAATAGCATTTTCATATCAAATCTTCCCAACTTCCGCTTTGGGTCATTAGCGGCCCTTCAGATCAATATTAGCTCAATGTCCGTTTTCGGGGATAAAGCAGCCCCTTTATGTTTTCCTAAACAATTTCAGAAAAGGCCCCTTTGAAAATGCTCGGGCGTGACAAGCACCTATATGACGATATTCCGAAACCGAAACTTTGCCCCTCGGCGTCGACTTGCTGGGGCCCCATTTCAGCATGAAAAGATCATTTTCTATGGATGCAGGCGATCCACGATCTGGTCATGCTTACGCGATGGGACTATCCGAGATACTAGAGTTATCCAGGCCACCTGATCCTGAGATAGTGGATCTAATTCAACAGGCGTTTCTGGACGGGCAGATTGATGGGCTGAAGGCTGATCTGGCCCCTTTCTCGCTACGACAGCACGAATAAGCGGCCCATTTCGCGCAAAATGGAGCGTAATTTTCGTCGCCCTGCATAGAAATTATGTGGGCTTTTTTGTGGGATGCGCGATTCGGTCGAGGTAATTACCTAAAGTATTTCAACCATTTACGCCGATTAAGTGGCGGAGAGGGTGGGATTCGAACCCACGGTACGGGAGAACCGTACACCTGATTTCGAATCAGGCCCATTCGACCACTCTGGCACCTCTCCTCGATCCAGTAATATTTTCGTGCAGACGTCCTGCGGACGTCAGTACACCTGATTTGACTCGCCACCTTCGGTGGCTCGCCCTTCGGGCGCACTTCGTGCGTCCTAAACGGCTACGCCGTTTGGTCGAATCAGGCCCATTCGACCACTCTGGCACCTCTCCAGCTCTCCAAACTCTTACTGCTTTTTTCCGCGGCGCCTGCACACATGATTTGGCGCGTCGTGCTCGGCCGACTCGTCGCTTCCCTCCTTGCCCTGCAGGTCCGTTCTCCGAACTTCCGTCACACATCTTATATTCAATTTATGATGTTATCTTGCCTATATTTAGTCATCGGAGGCAGACATGCCTCGTGAGCAACAGTCCGCCTCGGCAAGGAAACCGAGATTGGCTGCCCCAAGATCCCTGTATTTCTTCATCTTCGCGATTTCCGGTTTCTCCGGTCTGATCTACGAGTCCATCTGGACGCATTATCTGAAACTGTTCCTGGGACACGCGGCCTATGCGCAATCGCTGGTGCTCATCATATTTATGGGTGGCATGGCGGTGGGGTCGTGGCTGGCCAGCCGCTTCTCGACGCGTAGCAAATCACCGCTCTTATTCTATGCCGGAATAGAGCTCATCGTCGGTGTGCTTGCATTGTTGTTTCATGACGTATTCACGTCGCTGATTGAGACTTTTTACAGCTCGATATTACCGTCGATGGGATCTCCAACGGCTGGCAATATCCTGAAATGGTTGGCAGCCGGCATTCTGATCGCGCCGCAATCTACCCTGCTTGGCATGACCTTTCCTTTGATGAGCGCGGGGATCATACGGCGCTTTCCGGACAGGCCTGGCGGTAGTATTGCGATGCTGTATTTCACCAACAGCATTGGCGCGGCGATCGGTGTTCTCGCCAGCGGATTTTGGTTGATCAACCTGGTCGGCTTGCCTGGGACAATAGCTACCGCGGGTATGCTCAACATCGGGCTCGCGCTCACCGTGTGGATGCTCATTCGCCTCGACCCATCGCCCGTCATGGCACCAATACGGAGCGAGAATCGCGCAGCCAAGACTTCATCACTGAAACGGCTTTTCCTGGTTGCCGCGTTCATCACCGGCGCTGCCTCGTTTATCTACGAAATCAGCTGGATTCGTATGCTCAGCCTGGTACTCGGTGCGACCACGCATTCGTTTGAATTAATGTTGAGCGCCTTCATAACCGGGCTTGCTTTCGGAGGTCTCTGGATCAAACGGCGGATCGATCGGATTGAGTCGCCGGTTCGTTTTTCCGGCTACGTGCAACTTATCATGGGCGTGCTCGCACTATTGACGATTCCCATGTACGTGCATTCATTTGAATGGATGAGCTGGCTAATACAAGCGCTGGACAAAACAGACGCTGGCTATGCCGGGTACAGCGTTGCAAGCCATGTAATTGCGCTGAGCATTATGGTGCCAACGACATTTATGGCAGGCATGACCTTGCCACTTTTCACCTACGTGTTGATACGCAAAGGGCATGGTGAGAGCAGTATCGGCCAGGTGTATGCAATCAATACGGTCGGCGCTATCGTCGGCGTACTCGCTGCCGTGCACATCGGGCTGCCAATCCTCGGCCTCAAACGTCTGATACTGGTCGGCGCGTTTCTCGATATCGGTCTCGGCCTTGTATTGCTATCCAAGGAACCAGTGGAGCGAAAGCGCACGATTGATCAGACTGTCGGCGCTCTTGTCGGTTTTGGGGCGCTTGCTCTGACGATAGGTCTCGTCGATATCGATCCGAGACTCTTGGCTTCCGGGGTCTATCGCCATGGCGACACTGCTGCGACGACAGACTCTAGAATGATTTTCTATCAGGATGGCAAAACGGCGAGCGTTGCACTGCGAGCTTCGCCGGCTGGAATTGTGACCCTTACAACCAACGGCAAACCGGATGCGGCTATTCAATTCGATCCTGATAGAAGTCCAAGCACGGACGAAATCACCATGATAATGCTGGGCACGTTGCCGCTAGCGTATATGCCGGAAGCAACTCACGTCGCGAATATCGGAATGGGCTCCGGTTTGACGACACACTCAATTTTGGGCCATTCGCCGATCGAGAAAGTCGACACCATCGAAATCGAAGCGGCAATCGTTACCGCGGCGACCGGATTTGGCGATTTCGTCGAGCGCGCTTACAACGACCCGCGTAGCGAAATTCATATTGAAGACGCGAAGACATTCTTCTCGCTGAACAACGACATTTACGACATCATTATTGCCGAACCGTCGAATCCCTGGGTCAGTGGAGTGTCAAGCCTGTTTTCTACAGAATTCTATAAGACGATCAAGGGCCACCTCGAGGAAGATGGCTTGTTTGTCCAGTGGCTACAACTCTACGAATTTGACGACAACCTGGCAATTTCAATACTCAAGGCGTTGTCCAGTAATTTTTCTGACTATGTCATTTACACCACAGACGACACCAACGTCATGATCATCGCGATAAATGAAGGCATGATTCCCGAACCGGAATGGTCGGTCCTGTTTGACGGTGGTATCGCGGAAAGCCTGGCAAGTGTGGGTATCAAGTCGCAAAGTGACCTTCTTGTCAGAAAAGTCCTCGAGAGAAAATCTCTAATGCCATATCTCGACATCTCGGCTGTTCCAACAAATTCAGACTACTTTCCCTATGTCGACCTCCACGCAAGCAAGGCAAGGTTTACTCACGCTCAGGCCACGCTGACAATATCGCTGTCAGTAGCACCCATTCCCGCCGTCGAAATGCTGGCAGATGACACTCTCAATCACACGGGGCTTGGTAAGGGCCAGCATCTCGCGCGAGCGGTCAGATTTGAGATTGCCGATTCGGTCCACCGTCGACTCGTAGGAACAGGCTCACCCGAAGATTCGAATAGTGAACACATGGCACCGGAGCTGGATCTCCAGACGGACCTGATGCGTTTGTCGCGAGACTCTTGCGCGTTTGATGGAAATCCGGATCGATGGCTGTCAGTGACCCATCAAATTATGTCGGCTACGCTACCGTTCCTGGACGCAGACCAGGGCCTTGAGATTATCGACGTTATCGGAGCATCGGATTGCATGGCGCAGCAGGAAGCCCGATCCATGATGTGGTTGGAGGTGTATCGAGCCGTGGCGCGTCGGGATGCGTCGCAAATGTCTGTTGCCGCAGGCCACGTGTTAGCGAATGACGCCGACATGTCACGGGCGCGACAAGTCTACCTCATATCTGTGGCGATGTTAGGTGATGTCGCCGCCGGCAAACCTGAAGAGGCGCTGGCGACCTGGGATCTCTATCAGGGAGAGGCTTTTTCAGACGGGAAGTTGCCGACGTATATGCACCTGATTACGGCCATTGCGCTGTATTCGGGCGCTGGCACGGCCAATCACGCTATTGCCGGCACTCCGTGATTGACTGATTACCCGTGCGATTCAGCCTACACGGCTCAGGGTTCAGAGTTCGTCACTACGGACCCTGGAATTGGTGTTGTCGGGATCTTCCTCTTCGAAACCTTCGATTCTTCGGTACAAAACATAGGAATAGACAACCGGCACCAGCGCAACGGCGACGATTGAGCCAATCAGCCACCCCTCGGGAAATCGAACAAAAGCGTTAAGGAACATGAAAAAACCGATCAAAACGAATATCCAGCCGCCCAGTCGATGCGTTCTGTTCCACACTTCGTCGCTGGCAAGTGTCCATGGAGTCCGAATACCGATGAAAAAGTTTTTGCGCACTTTTCCAAAGTAATTGCCCAGCACAATGAACAACAAGCCGACCCCCGCAAAAACCACTTCGTTAATATGCACATCGTGTCCGAGGGCCGCGAACAAAACAAGCAGCGCGACCGCCGACATGAAGCCGACCAGCGTGACCGTGAAGATATTCACGACACCCCTGAATTGATCCGTGCGGAACCCTTTCGGCGAGATCACGGGTATCAGCTTCATAATGACAAAGACGAAAACTGCCGCCAGGGGCAGGATCATCACACCCCACGGTTTGGGCGTGTAGTCGTCGACTTCACCTTTGATATTCCAGTGCGTCGGAATTTGGTCGGGCAGAGACGGATACAGGTAGGCTGCCACCGCGATTGTTATCGCGATGAATATCAGACAAAGCACGTTGGTGCGCACAGTGGTCATCAGGTCTTACTCCGATCGTTATCTTGTTCCTGCGACGAATCGCCTTGTGAAAAAACATCAAGCAGCATTGCCATCGCTTCCTGCAACACGGTTGCATTCAGCGAATAGACAATGTGCTGGCCGCGCCTCTCGGTGCGGACGAGATCTGCCGCTTTCAAAATATTGAAATGATGTGACAGCGACGGCTTTGAGATGGTAAACGCGCTGGCGATTTCGCCTGCGGTCTCCGAGCCCTCCTGTAGTCGCTTCAGAATCGCACGCCGCGTCGGATCGGCGAGAGCCTTGAATACGGGTTGGTGGAGCGAGGACATTTATATATTTAGACAAATATCGAACCAAATGTCAAATGGTGCATCCTCCGGGCGAGTCTTCGCTGAATTCCGCGACCGTCTGAGGTAGCCTTTGACGGGTGCGTGTCTTGCTTATCATCATGCTGGCGGGGTTGATCGGGACATGCTCATCACCGCCACCTATTCTTGAGCAGGTCCTGGAAACGGGCCAGCTTCGCGTCGTCACGCGTGACAGTCCGACCTCTTACACCGTTAGTCCTAACGGCCCGTCGGGCCCTGAATACGATCTCGTGCAAGCCTTCGCCGACGAGCTCGGCGTTGCGCTGGTGATGGAATCTGTCGACAGTGTTTCGGAAATCATGCCAATACTCATTTCGGGTGATGCGCACATGGCAGCGGCCGGTTTGTCGATAACGGCGACTCGCCGCGAGTTCCTCAATTTCGGCCACCCCTATAAATCCGTGAACGTGCATCTCATTTACAAACTCGGCACCGGCAAGCCGCGATCCGTCGATGACGTTCTCGGCCGGTCCATCGAGGTTGTTGCGGGTAGCAGTCATGTCGACCTGCTGGCGTCATTGAAGTCCGCGTACCCTGACCTCTCCTGGACAGAAAACGCCGACGTCGAGTTTGCCGACCTGCTGACCAAGGTTGCGATGGACGAGGTCGATTTGACCGTTGCAGACAGCCCGGATTTCAATATTCAGCGGCATTTCTATCCCGATCTTCGCATTGCGATGGACCTCGAGATCGGCGACCCGATCGCCTGGGCTTTTCCGAAACACACGGCAGATTCGCTGCTGGCGCGCGCCGATCAATTTATCATCGGCGCGGAGCGCTCGGGCATGCTTGCGCGCGTGCAGGACCGTTACTACGGCCACACGCGAAAATTCGACTACGTCGGTACGCGCAGCTTTATTCGCCACTACGAGAGTCGCCTGCCGCGCTACCGCCAAATGTTTGAGCAGGCCGGTCGCGAATCCCGTGTCGACTGGCGACTGCTTGCGGCGATCGGTTACCAGGAGTCGCATTGGCGTTCACACGCCGTGTCGCCGACAGGCGTGCGCGGTATCATGATGTTGACTCAAGATACGGCCGACTATCTCCGCATTGATGACCGCCTTGATCCGAAGAGCAGTATTTTTGGCGGCGCCCGCTACTTTGTGCGACAAACCGAGCGTGTAGCCGACACCGTCGCTGAACCCGATCGAACCTGGATGGCACTGGCCGCTTATAACGTCGGTTTCAATCACGTCAAAGACGCGCGCATGATCGTTGAATGGGAAGGAGGTAACCCCGATTCCTGGATCGACTTGCGCAAAGCACTGCCGCTGTTGGCACAGCGAAAATGGTACTCCCGCGTACCGTACGGTTATGCTCGCGGCTGGGAGCCGGTGCTGTATGTCAGCAACATCCGTCGCTACTACAACATTCTCAAATGGCTGACCGCGAACGAAGAACCGCCCGAGGTCGAAGTGCCGATCGAAGAAGATGAGCCACTCATCCTGACCGAGTCCGATACGCCGGAAGAAACGGCCTAGAATTTCGCTATCGGCGCGCCTGGAAGAACGTCTTCAGGAGTGCCGCCGACTCCTCGGCCAGCAGGCCACCGTTGATTTCAAAACGATGATTCAGGGCTCTCGAGTCTGTCAGGTCCATAACGCTACCGAGCGCCCCGGCTTTGTCGTCGTAAGCGCCGAATACGACTCGTCCGACGCGGGCCTGGACAATGGCGCCTACACACATGGCGCAGGGTTCCAGCGTGACGTAAAGCGTCGCGTTCGGGAGTCGGTAGTTGTTCTGCGCGCGGGCTGCCGCGCGCAGTGCGACAATTTCCGCGTGAGCGCTGGGGTCGGAATCCTGGATCGATCGATTGCGGCCGGTTGCAATGATCTCGCCATCAATGACAACGGTAGCCCCTACCGGCACTTCACTGGCGGCAGCGGCAAGCTCTGCCTGCAGCAGCGCCGCTTCCATCGCTTTGACATCCTGATCCGAATAATTCATTTCAATGCATACTCGAAGCATGGCATCAGTGCCCCAAGCGACACGCTGTGAATCTCGGCCTCGCCAGTGACGCGAAAACCGAGTTTATCCAAAACATTCGAGGAAGCCAGGTTGTCCTTCATACAATGCGCAACGAATTTCACATCGGGCAAAGTCTGTTCCCCGTATCGCAGCAGAGCAGTCACAGCTTCCGTCGCGATGCCCTTGCCCCAAAACTCTCTCGCCAGCCAGTAGCCCAGTTCATACACATTGTTTTCAAGATGACGCAGGCCAACGCCGCCGATCAGCGCGTCATCCAAAAAAACGGACAGTTGGAAACTTGGGATTTCATCAGTCCCAGATTTGGCGACGATTCCAATCCAGTCTTCGGCATCCGCCAGCGTATAGGGATGCGGGACATTTGACAGCCATCTGACGACTTCAAGATCGCCAAGATGCTCAACAAGCGCGTGCTTGTCCTCGCGTCCTGGCGGTTTCAGCACGAGTCGCTGTGTCTTAAGTTCGATCATTTGAGTCACGCCGGGAATCGCGTTCGCGATCGGCTATTCCCGCCTGGCCTACTCCCACTCGATCGTGGCCGGTGGCTTGCCGGATATGTCATAGACAACGCGGGAGATGCCATCCACTTCATTAATAATCCGTAGCGAAACGTGCTCAAGGAAGTCATAAGGCAGACGCGCCCAGCGTGCCGTCATGAAGTCGATCGTCTCAACGGCGCGCAGCGCGATAACGTAATCGTAACGACGGCCGTCGCCCATCACGCCTACCGAACGCACGGGCAGGAAGACAGCAAATGCCTGGCTGGTCTTGTCATAGAGATCGTTCTTGTAGAGCTCCTCGATAAATATGTCGTCGGCGAATTGCAGTTTTTCCACGTAATGGCGTTTCACTTCACCGAGTACTCTGACGCCAAGGCCGGGGCCCGGGAACGGGTGCCGGAAGACCATTTCGCGCGGCAAACCCAGCTCCATCCCAATTTCGCGCACTTCGTCTTTGAACAATTCACGCAAAGGCTCGATCAGATTCATGCGCATGTAGTCGGGCAATCCGCCGACATTATGGTGTGACTTGATTACATGCGCCTTGCCCGTCTTCGCACCCGCCGACTCGATGACATCGGGATAGATCGTGCCCTGCGCAAGCCAGTGCACGTCCCTGAGCTTGGCGGCCTCTTCCTCGAACACCTCGATGAACTGGCCGCCGATGATCTTGCGCTTTTCTTCCGGGTCGGAAACTCCGTCGAGCGCCCTGAAGAAACGTTCGGCCGCGTGCACCCGAATGACGTTGATGTGGAGATGTTCTGCAAACAAATCCATCACCTTGTCGCCTTCATGGTGACGCAGCAGCCCGTGATCAACGAACACGCAGGTCAGTTGATCGCCGATCGCTTCGTGCAACAGCGCCGCGACAACAGATGAATCGACGCCGCCCGAAAGTCCCAGCAGCACCTTGTCCTTCCCTACCTGCTCGCGCACCGTGTCGATCGCATCCTTGACGATATTGCCGGGCGTCCAGTCTCCCGAGCACCTGCAAATATCGCGCACAAAGCGGTGGATGATTACCTTGCCCTGCAATGTGTGCGTGACTTCCGGATGAAACTGAACGCCGTAGAAGTGGCGAGTGGCGTCTTCCATGGCAGCCAGTGGCGAATTGCGACTGCTGGCCGTTGCCACGAACCCGGGCGGCAGCGATTCGACGCGATCGCCGTGACTCATCCAGACTTTCAGTAGCGCCTCGCCATCCGAGTCACTGAGCCCGCCGAACAAGCCGGACTCACCCGGCGAGATCTCGGCATAGCCGAACTCACGGTGTATGGACGCCTCGACTTTACCGCCAAGCTCGGCGGCCATGGTCTGCATGCCGTAGCAAATCCCGAGTACCGGAACGCCCAGTTCGAAGAGCGAATGCGACACCCTGGGCGGATCATCGAGATTGACCGACTCCGGCCCACCCGAAAGTATGACGCCACGCGGGCCGAAGGCCTGGATGTCGGCACCGGACATATCCCAGGGGTGAATCTCGGAATATACGCCGCACTCGCGAACGCGCCGGGCGATCAACTGCGTGTACTGGCTGCCGAAATCGAGGATCAGCAGCTTGTCGGCGTGAATGTCGGGATGCATGCTTCTAGTTCTTGACGCGGTAGTTCGGCGCTTCTTTGGTAATCGTCACGTCGTGCACGTGACTTTCGGTCATACCGGCTCCGGTTATGCGTACGAATTTGGGCTTGGTTCGCATCTCGTCAATACTCACGCAGCCCGTGTAACCCATCGCAGCACGCACACCGCCCATGAGCTGATGCACGATCGCAACCATGCCACCTTTGTAAGCGACCCGACCTTCGATGCCTTCCGGTACGAGCTTCTCGAGCTCCTCCGTCGCATCCTGAAAGTAGCGGTCCTTTGAG
>Ga0224508_10004318_pt1 | contig 11629 bp, 9 predicted proteins | sample SF_Jan12_sed_USG_4_FD_170157 | JGI IMG/M metagenome (GOLD analysis project Ga0224508, IMG submission 170157) | Sediment microbial communities from San Francisco Bay, California, United States - SF_Jan12_sed_USGS_21 | ecosystem: Environmental > Aquatic > Marine > Sediment | place: USA: California...
AAGGTAATAACCCGGCGTAATCTGAAACGTCACCTCAACGGTGTTGCCGTCGACCGGAATCAGGATCGGCTTGAAGGCCTCGTCGACAGGCACAAATTCACTGCCGCCCAGTCCGCCCAGTCCGCCGATGCTACCGAGATCAATTTTCGGTTTTGTCGACTGTCGCAGCTTGACTGTCTCGGTCCACTTTTGCGGTGGGTAACAAAGCCCGCCATCCCAGCAACCCTGGCTCTTGAGCATGAACTCCATCGTGTCGGGGCGATCGCCGTCGATCTGGTAGGGCACGCTGACGAAAAAATGATCACGGTAGACCTGTTGCTTGCCGAAGAACTCGTCCTCGTGAGGCAGACCTTCCGGCAGCTGCGGTGCCGCCAAAACGACGCCCGGCGTATTGCTCTCGAAACCGAGCTTGTTGCGATACAGGTAGTAGCCGTCCTCGATGGCCCAGTCGACCTCGATCGCGTCGCCGGTATCGATGACCACGTAGCGGTAGGCTTCTTCAGGCCGCAATGGCTCATCGTCTTGCGCAATGGCCGGGTTGGAGGTGGCCAGCGTCGTCAGAAGCAGCAGTGATCCGATGAGGTAGCAGAATTTGTTCATCAACAGAATAGCCTGGCGTATTTCGGCGTCATGCCGGATAGGACCGCATAGCGGGCTGGATTGTTACCGTTTTCCGGGGCCGGGCGGCGCAGGATACCGGGCGTTGCGGGCGATGTCATCGACCCAAGTCGGATTTTCGCGACTAATGCCTGCACGTTGCGCTTGAAATTTGGCTCGCCATGCCTATTATTAGCACTCCCTACGGTCGAGTGCTAATTGCACGAAGCCAAAACGCCGCTTAAAGACGGTTATAAATCAACAGTTTACAGGAGATATGCCCCATGAAGATTCGTCCGCTTCATGATCGAGTCATCGTAAAGCGCATGGAAGAAGAGCGCACATCCCCCGGCGGAATCGTCATTCCAGACGCCGCGGCCGAAAAGCCGATCAAAGGCGAGGTCGTTGCGGTTGGCAATGGCAAGATTCTCGATTCCGGCGAAGTTCGGGCGCTCGACGTCAAGGCTGGTGATCACGTGTTGTTCGGCAAATACGCCGGCACCGAGGTCAAGGTCGACGGCGACGAGCTGCTGGTGATGAAAGAAGACGACATCATGGCAGTCATCGACGCTTAGGCGTCTGATAGCTGCAATAACACGATTAGTAATTGGATTGCGGCAGGAGCCGCTTCTAAAGATCAACAGAGGAAATAGAAATGGCTGCTAAAGAAGTACGTTTCAGCGACGACGCGCGCCAGAAGATGTTCGCAGGCGTGAACGTCCTGGCAAACGCCGTAAAAGTGACCTTGGGACCGAAAGGTCGCAATGTCGTGCTCGACAAGAGCTTCGGTGCACCGACGGTCACCAAAGACGGTGTGTCGGTTGCTAAGGAAATCGAACTCGAAGACAAGTTCGAAAACATGGGCGCACAGATGGTAAAGGAAGTTGCTTCCCAGACATCTGACGTTGCCGGTGACGGCACAACGACCGCGACGGTTCTCGCGCAGGCGGTTCTGCGGGAAGGCCTGAAGTCCGTTGCTGCCGGCATGAACCCGATGGACCTCAAGCGCGGCATCGACAAAGCGTCGATCGCGATTGTTGAACAGTTGGAGAAGCTGTCGAAGCCCTGCGAGGATGAGAAAGCCATCGCGCAGGTAGGTTCGATCTCAGCCAATTCCGACACCGAGATCGGTGAAATCATCTCTGACGCCATGCAAAAGGTCGGTAAAGAGGGTGTCATCACGGTCGAAGAGGGCTCCGGCCTCAGCAACGAACTCGACGTCGTTGAGGGAATGCAGTTCGATCGTGGTTACCTGTCTCCCTATTTCATCAATGACCAGCAGAGCCAGCAGGTTGAGCATGAGAATCCGCTGATCCTCCTGTTCGACAAAAAGATCTCGAACATCCGTGACCTGTTGCCGATACTCGAAGGTGTGGCCAAGGCAGGACGGCCGCTGATCATCGTTGCTGAGGACGTTGAGGGCGAGGCTCTGGCCACGCTGGTTGTCAACAACATCCGCGGTATCGTCAAGGTCGCTGCAGTCAAAGCGCCTGGTTTCGGCGATCGCCGCAAAGCCATGTTGCAGGACGTCGCGATTCTGACGGGTGGCCAGGTTATCTCGGAAGAGGTTGGTCTGTCGCTTGAGAAGGCAACGATCGATGACCTCGGCGAGGCCAAGAAGATCCAGATCTCGAAAGAGAACACGACGATCATCGACGGGGCGGGACGTAGCGAAGACATCAAGGGCCGCGTTGAACAGATCAACCGCGAGATCGAGGATTCGACATCCGATTACGACAAAGAGAAGCTGCAGGAGCGCGTTGCCAAGCTCTCCGGCGGCGTTGCTGTCATCAAGGTCGGTGCCGCAACCGAAGTCGAGATGAAAGAAAAGAAAGCACGCGTTGAAGATGCGCTGCATGCAACCCGCGCCGCCGTCGAAGAAGGCGTCGTTGCAGGTGGTGGTGTTGCGTTCATTCGCGCTGTTGCCGCCATTGGCAAGCTCAAAGGCGACAACGACGATCAAAACGTTGGAATCGGCATTCTGAAGCGAGCAGTCGAAGAGCCGCTGCGTCAGATCGTACGGAATGCTGGCGGCGACGCGAGTGTCGTTCTGAATGCTGTTGCCCAGGGTAAGGGCGACTACGGCTACAACGCGGCGACCGGCGAGTACGGTGACATGATCGAAGAGGGTATTCTCGATCCGACCAAGGTCACACGATATGCGCTGCAGAATGCCGCGTCGGTTTCGGGTCTGTTGCTCACGACCGAAGCGATGGTCGCAGACGCGCCGCAGGACGATGCTGGCCCGGCCATGCCTGATATGGGTGGCATGGGTGGTATGGGCGGCATGATGTAAGTGTTGTCCATGTTGCAGCGCTGCTCGCAGCGCGAATCAAGAAGCCCGGCTTTCGCCGGGCTTTTTTGTGGGCACGCGCTTCAGGCGGTCGATAGCGTCAAATCGCCGCCCGAACTAGGCTGCCCGGTCAAAGTCATACTATACTCAGGCTAGCGCTCGCCGAGCGCTGGACATTTGAGGGGGATACCATGAAAAGAACGAATCGTTTTGGGCCGTGGTTTGTGCACACGGTTGTGGCCATGGCCGTGGCGCTGGGCAGCCCGGCTGCGCTTTCACAGGAGTCGGAAGACGATCTGCTGGAAGTGATCATTACAACAGGTACGCGTAAAGAAGGGCTGTCGCCTACAGAGACACTGTCGCCGATCGATGTGCTTGCTGGCGCGGCTCTGGCAAATCAGGCCACGTTTGATATGACAGACGGGTTGACGAAAGTCGCACCGTCTATCAATACTCAGCGTTTTCCGATTGCTGACGGTACCGCATTCATAAGGCCGGTATCCTTGCGCAATCTATCGCCCGACCAGACCCTGGTACTCGTGAACGGCACGCGCCGCCATCGCTCGCCGCTCGTCAACCTCCAGCTTGCTCCGCTGGGCACAGTGAACCAGGGTGCGCAGGCGGTCGATTTCTCAGCTCTGCCATCATTGGCGATCAAGCGCGTCGAAGTGTTGCGCGACGGTGCGTCGGCTCAGTACGGCTCGGACGCCATTGCCGGCGTCGTGAATGTCATCCTGAAAGACGCCGATGAGGGATTCTCCGTTTCGGCGCAGACCGGCGAGTACTTCGAAGGCGATGGCTCGCGCACGACGATTGCGGCCAACGGTGGCTTCAGTCTCGGCGACAGCGGATTCCTGAACGCCACCATCGAACGCTCGACGGCGGATACAACCTCGCGTGGTGTGCAACGCGCCGACTGTCAGCCCGTCATCGACTTCGTTGGAGAGGGCGTCGTGCCATTGGACGGCCTGTGCCAGCGCTGGGGCGATCCGGACGTTGAAACCCTGAAGTTCTTCCTGAATGCGGGCTTCGACGTCAGCGATAGCACGGAGGTTTACGGCAACGTGAGCTTCTCCGACAATGACACAATCTCCGATTTTTTCTACCGCCACCCGGTATTGGATCCCGCCGCCGGGGTCGATGGTCGCAACACGCTGATTATTGACGGCAATAGCGACCGTATTCCCGATCCGGCGCCGCAATCCCTGGTCGACGACATCACTGATGCCGGCTTCAATCCGTCTGATTATTTAACGGCCAGTACTGACCTGGTCACTAATCCAAGCGGATTCGTTTTGCTAAACCCGATCTATACGCAATTCCCGGGCGGCTACAATCCGGACTTTGGTGCCGCAATAAGTGACATGGCGTTTGTATTCGGTGTGCGCGGCGAAACGGGCGGAGAATTGAGCTGGGATATTCGTGCGCGCGTCGCCGAGAGCGAGGCGGACTACACGCTGTCCGAGACCATTAACGCCAGTCTGGGTGGCTTGTCACCAACAAGCTTTAAACCGGGCAAGCTGACCCAGGAAGAGACCAGCTTGAACGCGGATTTTGTCAAGACGTTCGACGTCGGCAGTCTCGCATCGCCACTAAACTTCGCTTTCGGCGCCGAATGGCGTGAAGAAACATACAAGATCGGTGCTGGCGACACGGCCTCGATCAGCGCCGGGCCTGCGTTCATCTTCGGCGTGGGATCCGACGGATTCCAGGGCTTCCCGACCGCGTCTGCTGGCAGCTTCGACAGCGCGAGCATCGCCGCTTATGTCGACATCGAGGCAGACCTGACCGAGATGTTCACGTTCGGTGCAGCGGTCCGCTATGAAGACTACGACGAATTCGGCGACACGACCGATTTCAAGTTGTCGGGACGCCTCGAGTTCAGCGATCAGTTCGCGTTGCGCGCAACGGTCAGCACCGGTTTCCGCGCGCCGACACCCGGCCAGGTCAATACGCTCAATACGACGACGAGCGCGGACACCGACGGCAACCTGATACCGAGCGGCACCTATCCGGTCGGCAGTACCGTCGCAATGGTACTCGGATCGGAGCCGCTTACGCCGGAAGAATCCACGAGCTTTACATTGGGTGCAATCTGGTCCCCTGCGGATAATGTCAGCGTCACGCTGGACTACTACGACATTTCCATCGACGACAGGCTCGCGTTGTTCAACACGACGATAACTGCGCAGGATGTCATCGATCTGACAGATGCAGGCGTACCCAATGCCGATCTTTTGCTTGGCGGATTGGCAAATTATTTCGCGAACGCGTTCGACTCCGATGTTTCGGGTTTCGATCTCTCGGTTACGGCAGATTTCGAGGTGGGTTCCGGCGGCCTGATCGTAGACCTGCGCCACAACCAGAACGAGCAGGAGGTGCCCAAGGTGGCGCCGGGCACGATCAATGCTTCACGCGTATTCGACCTCGAGAACCAGGTTCCTGACAGCAGGACCACACTGACGTTTGATTACGATTCAGGTAATGCGCTGAGTGGCTACGTGCGGCTCAACAATTACGGTGGCTGGAAATCGACCGGCGGCCTCTTTAGCGCGGGCGATGCATCGGACGTCTCAAGCTACGGCTCTGAAGTATTGGTTGATCTCGAAGCAAGCTATCAGTTCAACGACAATTTCCGCTTGAGCGTTGGCGCTGAAAACGTCTTCGATGTCGAGCCGGACGACGAGGGCGACGGCACACTGGCGTTCCTCGGCGCAAAAACGTCGATAACCTCGCCCTTCGGCAATAACGGCGGATTCTGGTACGCGAGGCTTGTGGCGGACTTCTAGTCCGAGAGCCTGTTGAAACGGCAAAAAAGCCCGGCGATTGCCGGGCTTTTTTTTGTGGTTTCGCAACACGCTGATCAAGTCTGTACTTGTACCGATTCAGGAGCAGGCAGCTAGTTGAAACAATTACCTCGCGGTGACACTGAATCGTGAGAAACGCAGGCAGAGTTATGCGCATGGAGGTGCTGGACCCCCACTGCGAGGCATCACTGTGTCTGGCGTGCTCGATGAAGCCGCCGCCACCTGGCCCGATCGCGATGCCCTGGTCGTTCCGGATCAGGATCTGCGCTGGAGCTGGCGCGAGCTGCGGGAACGTGCCAGGCAAGTGGCGGCAGGCCTCATTGCCGCAGGCCTGAAGCCAGGCGATCGCATAGGAATGCTGGCCCCGAACCGGGCTGAATGGTTATTGGCGCAGTTCGGCACCGCTTACGCCGGCCTCATCCTCGTCAACATCAATCCTGCCTACCGCCAATCCGAACTCGAATACGCCCTCAACAAGGTCGGCTGTCGTGCGTTGATCACCGAGACACAGTTCAAGTCCAGCAACTATGTTGCGATGCTGCAGTCGCTGGCTCCGGAACTCACGACTTCGACGCGCGGCGATCTGCACGCCAGGCAATTGCCTGAATTGCACATTGTGATTCAGCTCGGATCCGTCGGCGTCGCCGGCATGTTCAGCCTCGATCAGATCCGTGGCCGCGCGAACGCGGAGTCCCTTGCCAGGCTGGATTCGATAGCGCCACAACTGGATTTCGATGCGCCGGCCAATATTCAGTTTACGAGCGGCACAACCGGCGCGCCGAAGGCCGCGACGCTGACGCACCACAACATGATCAACAATGCACGGATGTCCGCTGCAGTCATGAAGTTCACGGAACACGATCGGTTATGCATACCGGTGCCGATGTATCACTGCTTCGGCATGGTGCTCGGAACGTTACTGTGCGCAAGCAGCGGCGCCGCGATGGTCTTTCCCGGCGACGCATTCGAAGCCGAGGCGACGCTCAGAGTTGTCGAGGCGGAATCGTGCACGGCCCTGCACGGCGTGCCCACGATGTTCATTGCGATGCTGGAGCAGCCCGGGTTCGAGCATTACGATTTGAGTTCACTGCGGACGGGGATTATGGGCGGCGCGCCGTGTCCGGCCGAAGTCATGCGTCGCGTAATCGATGACATGCACATGAGCGAGGTAACGATCGCCTACGGCATGACGGAGACCGGTCCGCTGTCGACGCAGACACTGCCGAATGACCCGATCGATCTTCGTGTCGGCAGCGTGGGCCGAACGCTGCCGCATACAGAAATCAAAATCGTCGATGAGAACGACCAAATTCTGCCGCTCGAACAAGCGGGCGAACTCTGCGTCCGTGGTTACAACGTCATGCTCGGTTATTGGGAGGATCGCGAGCGCACGGCGGACGATATCACTCCGAACCGTTGGATTCGGACCGGCGATATCGCCACGATGGACGAGGCTGGATACATTCGAATTGTTGGCCGCAGCAAAGACATGCTGATTCGCGGCGGTGAGAATGTCTATCCGCGTGAGATTGAAGACTTTCTCTACACTCATCCAAAGATCGATCAAGTCGAGGTCGTCGGCGTGCCGGACCCGAAATTCGGCGAAGAAATCGCTGCCTGTATACGCTTGCGCGAAGGCGAGCAGGCAACAGAGGAGGAAATTCGCAATTATTGTCGCGGCAAATTGGCGCACTTCAAAATCCCGCGATATGTGCGATTCGTCGACGAGTTTCCGATGACCGTTACGGGCAAAGTGCAGAAATTCATCCTGCGCGAGCAACTGACAAAGGAGTTCGAGCAAGCCACTAGAACATCACAACCTGAGAGAGCAGCATCATGACTACGTCAGCATTTAGATTCTGTGATGATCTTGGTCCCAAGACCATCCTGCATGTGTATCAACCGATGATCGGCCTCAAGGCGATCGTCGTCGTTGACAATGTCGCGGCCGGACCGGCCATCGGTGGAGTTCGCATGGCCCCCGATGTTTCATTGGAGGAGTGCTTCCGCCTGGCCCGGGCCATGACGTTCAAGAATGCGTCCGCCGGCCTGCCCCACGGCGGCGCCAAATCGGTAATCTTTGCCGATCCGGCAATGGATATTGAAGCCAAAGAGCAACTGATGCGCGCCTATGCCCAGGCGATAAGGCCGATCACCGACTACATACCCGGACCGGATATGGGGACTAACGAGGCCGCAATGGCGTGGGTCAAAGACGAAGGTGGCCAATGCGCTGGCCTGCCGAAAGAAGTCGGCGGTATTCCGCTCGACGAAATTGGTGCAACGGCCTACGGTGTGGTCGCCAGTGCTGATATCGCGAAAGACCATCTGGATATGTCGCTGCGGGACGCACGCATCGCGGTGCAGGGATTCGGGGCAGTCGGCAAACACGCGGCCCGATTCTTCGCGGATCAAGGCGCAATCCTCGTTGCGGCCGCAGACTCCAGCGGCACGGTAGTCGATGCCGGCGGCATCGATGTGACGGCGCTGATCGCCCATAAGGAAAATGGCGGCAGCATCGCTGACTATGAGTTCGGCGAGCACTTCGAGCCAGAGGCGGTGGTGAGCGTCGACTGCGACATCCTCGTACCAGCGGCACGTCCCGACGTTATTCGCGCCGACAATCAGGCCACGGTCAGAGCGAAGCTGATCGTTCCCGGCGCCAATATCGGCATCACCGAGGAAGCAGAGGTGATGCTTCACAAGCGCGGCGTGCTGTGCATCCCGGACTTCATTGCGAACGCCGGTGGGGTGATCTGCGCTGCCGTTGAATACGGTGGCGGCACGGAAGGGCAGGTGTTCCAGACCATCGACGAGAAAATTCGTAGTAATACGACAGAAATGCTCGAGCGCACGAAGCTCGGAGGCATATTACCGCGCGAGGCGGCTGTTGCGATGGCTCGGGAGCGTGTTGGTGCTGCCATGCAGTACCAACGCTTTCATTCAGGGCGCCGGCTTGAGCAGTCGGGAGTCGACTTCGTAATGCGAGCCGTTAGCTGATACCAGGTTGACCTCCCAGATGTCCTCGTCGGGGATCTGGGTGCGTTCACGGCCCGGCAGTTCACGTTCGTCGTCGACCTGCAGGCCCCACACGCGGACGTGGCGAACGCCCGCCACGGGTATCCGTTCGCTGTCGAAGCGGGCACGCAATGCGTCGTCAATATCTTCGCTGGCCCAGCTCGCATAGCCGCGCTCGATGATCGCTACGACGTCAGCTGGGGCGTCAGGCTCGGTTTTTTGCTTGCTCACGGGCATTCTCCCTGATGGTCTCATTAACGCATTTCGCCCGGCGAAACTTCAATCAGGAATTTCCCGGATGTTGTTTTCGGCGGGTCGGGCATATATGGATCCTGCCGGTGTAATTGTGCCGGCGTATGTACGGGAAGGAGGTGAGCTATATGTCAATCCTGCACAAAATAGAACCTCGCAAGAGGGGATTTGATATACAACGGACCGCGCCTCTCACCCACAGCATGGAGGAGTTCTTCGAGGACTTCCCACCACGCCGCTGGATGGAGACGTTTGAGCCCTTTGGTTTGAAGTGGCCTGGCGGTATCGATTTCGAGCGGAGCTTCCGCGTCGATATTGTTGACCACGAGAAGGAACTCATTGTCCGAGCAGAACTGCCTGGCGTCGAAAAAGACGATGTCGAGGTCTCAATCCTCGGCGATCGCCTGATGATCGAGGCCGAGAGGGAGTTTGAGGAAGAAGAGAAGAAAGAAACGTTCTATCGCCATGAGCTCGGCTACGGCGAACTCATGCGCACCATTACCCTGCCAGTCGACGTTGATGCGGAACACATCACGGCCGAACTGAAAGACGGTATCCTGAACGTTGTACTTCCCAAAGTTCAGGCGGCGGAACGCCACACTGTGAAAGTCGCGTAAAGATGATTGCAACAGGTGTGACAACCGGGGCGACAGCTAGCCGCCCCGGTTTTTTTGATGTCTGCGTCTCCACCAGAGCCGGTAGCCGAGCAACACGGCCAGGATGATCGCGTATATCCATGCATCGCTCGTATCTTTCTTGACCTGCCACCAATAATGCCAAACGCCGAGTATGCCCACGGCGTAGGCACTGTAGTGCAGCTTGTCCCAGCGCCGGCCCAGGCGTCTGCGCATGCCGTTGGTCGAAGTCACGGCCATTGCGGCCAGCAGCAGGAGGGCCGTGAAACCGAGCGTAATGAACGGGCGTAGTGTCAGATCTTCGATAATCGCGGACATGAGCAGACCCTGATCGAGAATCAGCCAGTTCAGGAAATGCATCAGTACATAAAAGAAAGTGAACAGGCCCAGCATGCGACGGAATCGCAGCAGCCAGTTCCAGCCCGTAATGCGGCGCAACGGCGTTACGGCCAGTGTGATCATGATGAAGCGAATGCCCCAGATACCGAATCGATCCTGGATTTCCTCAACAGGATTGGCGCCGAGTCTGCCGCTTATCTCGAGCGCATCCCCGACGACCAGGGCGGCGGGTGCAAGACACAACAGAAAGACCAGCGGTTTGCCGACAAACCGGACTTTTTGCAGCGTATTCACTAACGCTAGTAGTTCTTCCGCAGGTCGAGTCCGTCGTACAGGTGTGCGACCTGTTCGCCGTAGCCGTTGAACATCAGTGTCGGCTGCTTGGCGGCAAATAGTCCGGCCCCGATGCGGCGTTCTCTGGCCTGGCTCCAGCGTGGATGATCGACTTCAGGATTGACGTTGGCGTAGAAACCGTATTCCCGCGCAGCTGCCATGTTCCAGCTGGTTTGCGGCTGCTTCTCGGCGAAGTGAATCCGCACGATACTTTTTATGCCCTTGAAGCCGTATTTCCAGGGCACAACCAGTCGAATCGGCCCGCCGTTCTGATTGGGCATGGTCTCACCGTAAACACCGACGGCGAGTATCGGCAGCGCGTTGCTGGCTTCGGCAATCGTCAGTCCCTCTCGATATGGCCAATCAAGAACGCGGCGTCGCTGTCCCGGCATACGCACGGGATCATGCAAGGTCTCGAACGCGACGTACCTCGCTTTCGACGTTGGCTGATAGTGTTTTACGACGTCAGCCAGCGAGATGCCGACCCAGGGGATGACCATCGACCACGCTTCGACGCAGCGCATTCTATAAATGCGTTCCTCGAGATCGAATGGCTTGATGAAGTCTTCAAAGTGAAACGTCCCGGTTTTCTCGGCGTGACCGTCAACCGTTATTGACCAGGGACGGGGGTCGAAATCCAGAGCATTCCGGTACGGGTCATCCTTACCGGTGCCGAATTCGTAGAAGTTGTTGTAGGTGGTGATGTCTTCGTAACTGTTGGGAACCTCAATCGTGCTGAACTTGCTGCGGGCTACGTCCGCGAGCTTGGCGCGCCGTTGATCCGGAACAATCGCGCCCACAGCCGGGCCCGCCAACAGTGAGGCACCGGCAATGCTGCCGGCACGAATAAAATCACGGCGATTGAGATAATTCTCCTTGCTCGTGATCTCGGATGGCCGAATATCAGCGGGCTTCTTGATCAGCATCTCGGTTCCTCAGTGCTTCGTCTGGCTATATAGACCGATTCTAGACCCGAAATATTGCACAAAGATCCGTAAACTGTCCCCGATATGTCACGTACGATTCTTAATTGCGTTTATGCAGGGGCTTAGCGCGTTAGCCAGTCGATCAGAATCGCGTTGACCTCGTCGGGCTGTTCCTGCTGACTCCAGTGTCCGCAGTTTTCGAGCATATGCATCTCGAGATTCGGCACATAGGCTCCCATCTGCTCGATTTGCTCAAGTGGCACCACCACATCGTCACGTGCGCCGATGAATAAGGTCTCGACGTTGACAATCTGTGGCACTCCTTCCAGGCGCTGCCAGTTGGCGCTCCAGTTGCGGTACCAGTTGATTGGCCCCGTGAAGCCGCTGGCCGCATAAGCGCCAACGAAGTAGTCGCATTCAGCGGCGCTC
>Ga0224508_10004319_pt1 | contig 11629 bp, 9 predicted proteins | sample SF_Jan12_sed_USG_4_FD_170157 | JGI IMG/M metagenome (GOLD analysis project Ga0224508, IMG submission 170157) | Sediment microbial communities from San Francisco Bay, California, United States - SF_Jan12_sed_USGS_21 | ecosystem: Environmental > Aquatic > Marine > Sediment | place: USA: California...
GGTACCTGCGTGTTCTGGCAGGGACCGCGAATGAAGCAGGAGGGTTGGTTGGGATCGACCCGGACCTATCATCCCGCCGATGGACTACGAACTCACGACGCTGCCCAACGGGCTCAGGATCATTTCCCAGGACATGCCCTCGGTGCGCTCCGTCGCCATTGGATGCTGGGTCGACACGGGCAGCCGTGACGAGATCGGCCCCGAGGCAGGAACGTCGCACTTTCTCGAGCACCTTCTCTTCAAGGGCTCTGACGCCATGTCCGCACAGCAGATCAGCGAAGCATTCGATGCGGTTGGCGCCAGACACAACGCGTTCACCTCGAAGGAGTACACCGCATATTGGGCTCGCTTGCGCGATGCCGACCTTCCGCTCGCCGTCGACATTCTGGGCGAGATGATCCAGCGTCCCGCATTTCGCCAAGCCGAGATCGATTCCGAGCGGCACGTCGTGCTCGAAGAGATCAACATGAACGAGGACGACCCGAGCGACGTCGCCCACGAGCTGTTTGTGAGAACGCTGTGGAAGGGCCACCCTTTGGCGCCACCGATCCTCGGTACCCGCGACTCCATCCTCGAGATGAACCGTGAGACCATCGCCGGATATTGGGGCCGCCGCTACTCGCCGTACAGCACGGTCGTAGCGGTCGCGGGGCGCGCTGATCACGACGTGGTGGTTGGAATGATCGCCGAGAAGTTTGGCGATTGGGAAGGACCCGAGATCACGCGCACGCCTGTTGCAATCAGCGCCGACTCCGGGGTCAGCGTGCGTCGTAAGGACACCGAGCAGGCGCACCTCGTCTTTGGGACGACCGCTCTGCAAAGAGACGATGAGCGTCGTCACGCGTTTCTCGTTGCAGACCATATCCTCGGTGGAGGGATGTCGTCACGGCTCTTCCGCGAGATTCGCGAACAGCGTGGTCTTGCGTATGCCGTACATTCGTTCCGTATGCCGTTCCTAGAGACCGGGTCCGCCGCGGTCTACGTCGGCACAACGCCGAATCAGGCGCCGGAAGTGCTCAAGCTGATTCGAGCCGAGTTGGAGAAGATGATCGATCAAGGTCTCACCGACGCGGAGCTCGATCGCGCCAAGGGCCATGTCCAAGGCGCCCTGGCTCTGTCGCTCGAGGATTCAAGCAGCCGAATGATCCGGCTCGGCCGCACCGAAACTACGGGTCTTGAGCACCTGTCCGTGGACGAGGTGGTGGCCAAGATCGAAGCCGTCAGCGAGGCTGACGTGCTCGATGTCGTCGCCGAGGCCTACGCCGGCCCTTACGTGCTCGGCGTCGTCGGGCCGTTCGACGACGTCGATCTCCTGCCATACGTCGCATGATCTCCGTAGCGGTCTCGGGTGCGCTGGGTCGCATGGGATCGCTGGTGTGCACGACGATCGACGCGGAGGATGGGATGGAGCTGCGCGTCGCCATCGATCCCGCGGACCCAGGCCGCGACGTGTGCGGAGTCGTTGTGTCCGGTGATGCGAACCAAGCCGGGAGCTGTGACGTCGTCGTCGACTTCACCCACCCAGATGTGGTGCTCGACAACCTGCGCGTGTGGAACGGTCTGGGTGTCCACGTGGTTGTTGGGACCTCAGGCTTCGACAGCTTGCGAGTTGCAGAGCTGTCTTCGTCTTGGGTGGATCCGGGGAAATGCCTCGTTGTCCCAAACTTCTCCATCGGGGCGGCGCTGATGATGCGGATGGCTGAAATGGCAGCACCGTTCTATCCGAGGGCAGAGGTCGTCGAGCTGCATCACGACGGAAAAGCGGATGCCCCCTCTGGGACGTCCATCGCTACCGCACAGCGCATTGGCTCAGCACGGTCAGCAGTGCCCACCACTGTTGGCAGCGAGCTGGTCGCCGGCGCCAGGGGCGCCGAAGTCGACGGTGTACCGGTCCATTCCGTACGTCTTGGTGGTCTTGTCGCCCACCAGGAAGTGCTCTTCGGTGGTGACGGCGAGACGCTCACAGTTCGGCACGACTCGCTCGATCGGGCATCGTTCATGCCTGGCGTCGTGGCGGCCATCAGGGGTGTTGCCACACTCGACTCACCGGTGACGGTGGGGCTGGACGGGATCCTGGGGATCTGACCAGCTCAGAAGAGCGCTGATGTCAGCTGTTTGCGATATGTGATCGTCAGCGGGTGTTCGTTGCCGAGGAGACCGAAGACATCGAGGATTGCTGTCTTCGCATTATCGAGGTGGTCGTCACGCTGCCGAACGACCGCAAGCATGTGATCGAGCGCCGGTTCGAATTCGCTCCGGGCGGCAAGCGCCCTCGCAAACTCCAGCCGCACCGACCCGTCTTCTGGCGAGGCCTCGAGACGTCGCTCGAGTTCGCCGAGGTCGTCACCTCTGGCTTCACCGAGTCTGGCAGCCGCCTGGAGCCGCTCGACCTCCGGGCTCGGCGTCAGCTTGCCGAGGACGATCAGCGCATCTTCGGTTTCCTGGCGGGCCAGCAACAGGGCCGCCAACCCGGTGCCGGCGTCGGGATGGTCAGACTGTTCTGCAAGCACGTCTCGGAAGATTTGCTCGGCCTCGGCGAGATTGCCCATCAACGCAGCGTCACGTGCCTGTTCGACGCGTTTGTCGAGTTCCGAGGGCAGCACCGTTGCGAGGAACTCGCGGATCTGAGGCTCGGGAAGGGCGCCGGTGAATCGAGATGCGGGAGCACCGCCGTCGAAAGCAATCACGGTCGGAATACCCTGAATACCGAATTGCTGTGACAATTCCTGGTTCTGGTCGACATCGATCTTGACCAGCTCGAACTCGCCGTCGTGCTCGATGGTGAGTCGCTCGAGCATCGGCCCGAGGGTCTTGCAGGGGCCGCACCACTCCGCCCAGAAGTCCACGAGCACCGGGACTTCGTGGCTTCGCTGTAGCACGGCTACCGGGAACTCGTCTGTGGTGACGTTGGAGATGTACTCGGATTGGTCAGCCATGAGAGACAACATGGTAGTAGGCGGCGCCGGTGCTACCGTCACCCCCATGAGCCGACCAACAGCGCCGTTCGGCAGCCTGCTCACCGCCTCAATCACGCCCTTTGCCGAAGACGGATCGGTAGATTACGAGGCCTTCTGGCGCCTGCTCCACCATCTCGAGGACACCGGGACAGAGGGTGTCGTCGTGTGTGGCACCACCGGCGAATCACCCACTTTGGCGCCAGAGGAGAAGCTGGCCTTGTTTGCCTCTGCGGTAGACGCCGTTGGTGACCGCATCAAGATCATTGCCGGCACAGGCACATACAACACCGCTGAGTCGGTTGAGATGACCAAGGAAGCTGCCGTCGTCGGGTGCCACGGCGTGATGGCGGTCACGCCGTACTATTCCAAACCACCACAGCACGGCTTGCACGCACACTTCACCGCGATTGCAGACGCCACGGACCTGCCCGTCCTGTTGTACAACATCCCTGGTCGTACGGCCAGACTCATCGAAGTCGAGACGCTGGCGGCGCTCGCCGACCATCCGAACATCGTCGCCGTGAAGGACGCAGTCGATGACATCACATACACCAAGCGGGCTCTGGAGGTTCTTCCCGATACGTTTGCCGTGTACGCCGGGTCGGACTTCATGACGAAGGCGATCATGGATGCCGGTGGCGTCGGCGTCGTTTCGGTCGCTTCGCATGTCGTCGGCAGACAGATTGCAGCGATGATCGAGTCGGTGCTGGGCGGCGATGACGAGAGGGCCACGTCGATCGATGACGCGCTCACGCCGGTATTCGAAGCGCTGTTCCTCGAACCGAACCCGATGCCCGTAAAGGAAGCTGTCGATCGCTTCTGGGGTCGAGTTGGAGCGCCACGACTTCCGCTGGTTCGAGCATCGGATGAGACTATGGCCGCGGTGGAGGCGGCCATGACAACGGCGACAGCCGTCTGAATACAACGAGGTAGGTATGGCTGTATCTGTGACGTTTCTTGGTGGCCTGGGTGAAATTGGCCGCAACTGTGCGGCCGTCGAAATCGACGGTCAGCTGATCCTCATCGATTGCGGTCTCATGTTTCCCGAAGAGGACATGCTCGGAGTCGACCTGGTGCTACCCGACTTCTCGTGGATCTTCGACCGTGTGGACGACCTTGTTGGCGTCGTGCTCACCCACGGCCACGAAGACCACATGGGAGCGTTGGCCTATTTCCTGCGTGAAGCAAATGTCCCTGTGTACGGCACCGACCTCAGCGTCGAGTTCGCTTCGTCACGGATCGAAGAGATGGATATCGACGCCGAGCTCGTCCCGGTGACGCCGGGGGAGTGGGTCGAGGTTGGGCGGAGCATCAAATTTGCTCTTGTCCGTGTCGCACACAGTGTTCCCAGTGCCGCCGGCGTCGTGTTTGACACGCCAGAGGGTCTGATCGTCCACAGCGGCGACTTCAAACTCGACCCGACACCGATCGACGGCATTCCAACCGACCTGGCGACGTTTGGTGGATTCGGGCGGAGAGGCGTTCGGCTGCTCCTCGCAGACAGCACCAACGCCGAGCGCGACGGCTTCACGCCGTCTGAGGCGTCCGTAGGGCCGCCGCTGCGACATCTCACCGCAGAGGCCTCGGGACGGGTCATCATCGCTTGCTTCGCCAGCCATGTGCACCGAGTGCAGCAGGCGATCTACGCCGTCGCCGAGTCGGGGCGCAAGCTCGCTTTCATGGGCCGCTCGATGCTGAGAGTTACGGAAATCGCCGCTCGAATGGGTGCATTGGACATCCCAGAGGGCCTCGTTCTCCCACTCAAAGAAGTCATTCAACTGCCTGAGCACCAGATGGCAGTCATTTCGACCGGTAGTCAAGGCGAGCCATTCGCCGCCCTGTCGCTTCTTGCGCAACAGAAACACAAGGGTCTCGAGCTCCACGAGGGTGACACGGTGATCATCTCGGCGACACCGATTCCCGGGAACGAGACACGGGTTTCTCGCGTGATCAACAACCTCGTCCGCAAGGGCATCATCGTCAATCACGGACGCAACGCAGCTGTTCACGTCTCCGGTCATGCCGCTCGCGATGAGCTGCGTACGTTTATCAACGTGATCGATCCCGTTTCCTTCGTTCCGGTGCACGGCGAGGTGCGCCATCTCCACGCCAACGCCGATCTCGCCCGTTCGGTCGGCGTGGAGGATGTCAACGTTCTCGAAGATGGCGATCGGATTGTGCTCGACGGGGACGAGATTCGCGTCGAGCGGTCCGTCGTTGCTGCCGGCTACGTATATATCGATGGCGATATCGTCGGTGACGTGGATGAAGTGTTGCGCGATCGGCGGCACCTTGCCGACGACGGCGTTCTCATCGTGACCGTTGGTGTGGATCGCGAAAACGGCGAGATCGTCAATGGCCCGCACGCCGATTCTCACGGCGTCTCCGACGAGACGAAGGATCTGCACGCATCGGTTGTCGAGGACGTCGTCGAAGCCATCCACGAGCTCAACCTTCCCGTCGATCCGGATGCGCTCCGTCAGGCGATCCGACGTTCCGCCGCCCGCTCTGTCAAGCGCAGATTGTCGCGGCGCCCCGTCGTGTTCCCCGTGATCATCGAGATCTAGCGGCGACGGTCGAAACCCAAGTTCTTTGGGAACCTTGGCTCGAGGTCGTAACGTCACATTGGCGACGCAACGATGACAACGAGGTGGACCGATGCGACGCAATGCTCTTCTCGCTCTGCTTGCACTGGCGGTGGTGGCCGCAGCATGCACTGGAACGACGCCAGGAACCGAGGGTGACCCGACCACTACGAGTGTGACCACACAGTCGCGCGGCAGCTCAGGGTCGAGCACCGGTGGTAGTGCCGTTGGCGTCGTATCCGGCTCCGGGGCCACGCCGCGCGTGCTGCCCGCTGCACTCAACATCTTCGACGCCTGCGATGGGCTCCTCGAATGGATAAAGACCGAGGCAGGGGAGCGCGTCGGGCCATACGGATTCGACACAGGGGGCTACTTCTTCCGAGATGACGTCGTTTTTGAAGGTGATTTTGCGGGCCCCGCCACGACCAGCGCCGCCGCCGAGGTCGAATCGTTCAGCGCTGGTGACGACGCCGGGTCGAGCCGCGCGTTCTCCGGTACGAATGTTCAAGAGATCGGTGTCGACGAGGGCGATCTCGTCAAGACGGACGGCGAGTACATCTACATCCTCAGCCATCAACGTCTTACGGTGGTGAACGTCGACGATCGCGAGATCGTGCGTTCTGTCGACGTCGGCAACTTCGGTGCGTCAGACATGTTGCTCACCGATGACCGTCTCTACATTTTCTCGAACCAGTGGATCGACGGCCCCGGTTTGGAGGCACTGGACTGGGGGGTCGTGCGACCTGGGACTCCGTTGACCGTCATCTCGGAGATCGACATCACCCGACCGAGCAGAGCCGAGGTCGTCAGCGACCTGCGTATCGAGGGCTCGTATGTGACGAGCCGCCTGATCGATGGCATCGCAAGTGTGGTTGTCACCAGCCAACCCGGCGGTCTCGACTTTGTGTACCCGAGCAACCCGGGTAGCGAGGATCGTGCCCTCGAGGTCAACCGTGAGGTCATTGCCGATTCTTCGCTCGAGGATTGGTTGCCGCGCTATCAGCTTTCACGAGATGGCGATCAGCTTTCACGAGATGGCGATGCCGTTGCAGAGGGTCTGCTCAGCGACTGCACCAGGGTCCACGTTCCCGATGTGTTCAGTGGTTTCAACACGACGTCAGTGCTGACCATCGACACGACTCGTGGCCTCGATTCCCCGAACGCAGCGACGATCTTCGCCGAGACACACACGGTCTACGCATCGGCAACGAACCTCTACGCCACAACAGCTCGCTTTCCGCAGGTGGTGTGGACCGAGGACGGCGCGGTTGCCGAGCCCGCAGAGGAGCCGGCCACCAACATCCACATGTTCGACATCACTGATCCTGACGGTGCGACCTACGTCGCTTCCGGGAAGGTGCCAGGCCGTTTGCTCAACCAGTTCTCTCTCGGAGAATGGGAGGGCGATCTCAGAGTTGCCGTCACCGAAGGCGACGTATGGTGGCCGACTGGAGAGGAATCCTCCAGCTCGGTCATCGTGTTGCGCCCCGAGGGCAGCGAGCTCGTCGAGGTTGGCAGCGTCGAGGGTCTCGGCGTGACCGAACAGATCTTCTCAGTCCGGTTCCTCGGTGACACCGCATATGTGGTGACCTTCCGTCAGGTCGACCCGCTCTTCGTGATCGATCTGAGTGATCCGACCGAGCCCACGGTGGCCGGCGAGCTGAAGATCCCGGGGTTCTCCAGCTATCTCCATCCGATCGGTGACGGGCTCGTCATCGGCGTCGGTAGCGATGCTTCCGAGGAAGGCTTCGTCGAAGGCGCCAAGGTGTCGCTGTTCGACGTGTCCGATCCAGAAGATCCAACAGAAATCGACAGCTGGGTGATGCGCAACGCCGAGTCCAGTGTCGGCTGGGATCACCGTGGATTCCTGTGGTGGGCAGAACAGTCGCTGGCCGGAGTGCCTATCCAGAGTTACTCAGGCGGTCTCCAAGGTGCGATGTTGTTCGACATCACACGCAACGGCATTGTCGAGTTCGGTGAGATCACCCATGCCGAACCACGCGGTCGCGACAGTGACTGCGAGCAGCTCAACAAAGACGACGTCCCCGAGGACACCGAGCTGTGGTTCATCGTCGATGAGGGTGTCGTGCAGATCTGTGGTGAAGACGACCTCGGTGGCGCCGCCGGCCTGAGCTGCGAGCGCATCGCGAGCGAGGAGCTGCAGTTCTGGGGACCCGGGATGGATGACTTCATCGAGACGATTCCCGAAGGCGGACGGGTCGAGATCTGTTGGGACAACAACTGGGTGCCGCCGATTCAGCGTCTCGTTGTGATCGACGACGAGATCTGGTCGATTTCGGAGAACGCGGTGCAAGCCAACGACCTCAGGACGCTGGAGCGTCTGGTGACGCTGGGGTTCTAGCCTGCCAACAGTCGAATGAGACCGGGGCGGCGCCTTGCTGGGGCCGCCCCGGTCGTTCGTTTACAGGACTCCGCGGGCGAATTGGCAATGGGGCTCAGTCGCTGTGGCTGGCAATCTGAGGGACTTTCGGCCCTTTTCGTGGCTCGCTGTGTCTTGTGAACTGCGTCACTAAAGGTCAACGCTGCAAGGAGTCCGTGTGAAGAAGGCTTGGTTTGGTTCTGGGCGACTGTTCGAAGTCTCCTTGTTTGCGGGTTTCCTGCTCCTCATAGGTTTGATCATTGGTGGCTTGTTGGCGAGAAGCGACAGCGGTGACGGAGCTGATTCCGAAGTAGCCGCAGCCACGGCGGCGGAGGTGGTTGCGCCGGTGAGCCTTACTGAGTTTGCGATCGATGGAGATCTTGTCGTCCCGCCGGGAGAGGTGACGCTGGATGTTCGCAACGATGGTGCGATCCAACACAACCTCGTGTTCGAAGGGCGGATTCGGACCGCCGAGCTCAACGCCAACGACAGCGAAGCGCTTGCCCTCGGCACGCTGGCAGCGGGCAGTTACGAGATCCTGTGCGATATTCCCGGCCATGCCGAAGCCGGCATGAAGGCGACGCTCGTCGTTCAGGAGGGCTCCGAGACGCCAGGTGAGCCGGCGACGGAGGAAGAGCCCGATTGGGAGGCGCTGGATACAGCCATGACCGAGAGCATTCTTGCGTTTCCAGCAGAGACCGAGGGAATAGGAAACCAGCCACTCGAGCCGACGATCCTCGCAGACGGGACGAAAGAGTTTCATCTCACGACTGCGATCACCGACTGGGAAGTCGAACCGGGCAAATTCGTCGAGGCGTGGACATACAACGGCCAGGTGCCCGGTCCTGCGATCCAGATCGACGTTGGAGATCGGATCAGAGTCGTAGTCGACAATCAGCTTCCGATGGGAACCGACATTCACTGGCACGGAATCCGCACGCCCAACGACCAAGACGGTGTCGCACCGCTCACCCAGCCGCTCATCGAATCTGGCACAGAGTATGTCTACGAGTTCGAAGCTACGAGACCCGCTGTCGGCATGTACCACGCCCATCACCACGGGCAGATGCAGGTGCCGAATGGCTTGTTCGGAACGCTGCTCATCGGTGACCCACCGCTGCCCTTGGGGGAGACCATCTCCGGTTTTGAGATCCCGGCCGATCTCGAATTGACCGACGTGATCCCCATGGTGCTGAACGACGCTGGGGTGATTGGCTTCTCGCTGAACGGTAAGAGCTTCCCGGCAACCGAGCCGTATGTGTACGGCGAGGGCTCGTGGATTGCTGTGCACTACTACAACGAGGGTCTACAGATCCACCCGATGCACCAGCATCAGTTCCCTCAGCTGGTCTTTGCCAAGGATGGCATCCCCCTCGACAACCCATACTGGGCCGACACGATAAATGTCGCTCCCGGTGAGCGCTACTCAGTGCTCATGCACCTCGACACACCCGGTGTCTGGGTGTGGCATTGCCACATCCTCAACCATGTCGAGCGAGAAGAGGGCATGTTTGGCATGGTCACTGCGATCATCGTCGAGCCGGCTGACGGTTCCGCTGTGGTGATGACCGAGGACGAGCACAGCGACGAGGCTGAGCACGATGAGGCTGAGCACGACGAGGCAGCAGGCGACGGTGCAAGCGACGTCGTCGGGGATGCGGACCGCGTTGTCGAGGTCATTGCTGACGACTTCTCGTTCGAGCCGTCGAGCTTCGAAGCTTCGATCGGAGAGACGGTGACGTTTCGTGTGACCAACGTCGGCGCAATCGAGCATGAGTTCCGCCTCAGTACGGTTCACGGTGTCGAGGATCACCTCGCCGGTGCGCACGAAGACCACGGTGATGCTGAGGAGGAGGATCCCTTGGTCCTCGTTGCTCCCGGCGAGACCGCCGATCTCACCGTCACCTTCGACGAACCAACGACCTTCGAGATTGTGGCGTGCCTGCTGGAGGGGCATTACGAAGCAGGGATGTTTGCTGAGTTCGACGTCGGCTAGAGGACGTTCGCTCGACGAAACGTCAGGCGAAGCGCTCGTCAAACCTCTCGCATGTCGTGATGCTCCCGCATCCGCAGCTCCGGATGCCCTCGAGCGTTGCGATCAGCCCGTCCAGCCGATCTCTATGAGCAGTGAGCTCGATGAGCTTGTGGGCGACCATGTCGTTCCAATCACCCTTGGAGTCAAGCATGGCCGTGATCTCGTCGAGTGAGAATCCTGCAGCCTGGGCCTCGCGAATCAGCCGGATGCGGGCGACGGTCGCCCGGTCGAACCGGCGCTTCCCACCGACCCGTTCCGATGCGGAGATGAGGCCAATGCCGTCGTAATAGCGGACTGCGCTGACCCGGAGCCCGGTCGCGGCCGCGACGTCGCCGATGCTGAGGAGGCTCGAGGAGCTCATGAGAGAGCAGTCAGCTGGTCGATCACCAATCGCCCATCCGTGTCCGATGCTCGTATCTCCAGCGTCATGCCGTTCTTCACACGGTCTGTGCGGACCGCCAGAAATGGGCAGCATTCCGCCTCGCGTCGAGCAAGGGCCTCCACGTCGTCGGCTCGAGCCAACGGGAACGTCAACCGAAGCGCGTCGTCATGCCGCCGGTGGTCTGTTGCCGACTGCATCAGCCGCATCCATTCGTCGGCCTGGGCGTTTGCCTTTTCGGGACCAAGGGTGCATGCGATTGGAATATGTGTCATTCGGTCAGCGTACGACCTCGAGCCAGCTTGAGGTCAAGCGATTTCTCTCGGGTCGTTTGCGCCGCGCGCGCACTCCGGTAGGGTTTACGTCCCATGGCAACACGAACGAAGAGTCGTGGGGCTAACGGGCGGAAAACGGCCAGGAAAACGCCAGCAAGAAGAACAAAAGCGCAGAAGACCGGAGTTCTCCCAGCGCTACGGGGGATGAAGGAACGTCTGCGGGAGCGGCTCGGCCGCCAGACGGACGACGTGTGGGGCGTCGTCGTCATTGTCGTTGCAGCCCTTATGGTGCTCGCCCAGCTCGGTTTGTCCGGTCCTGGCGGCGGTCTGCTCGCCAATGCGCTCACCTTCCTGTTCGGTTTGTGGGCCTGGTTCGCTCCTGTCGTCGTCGTGACCATCGGGTTCGCCATGGTGGGCACGATGCCCAGGACGGATTACGCCAGACTCGCCGTCGGATTGCTCACGCTATACATCGGATCTTTGGCGTTGTTCCATCTGCTGACGGGTGCCGTCTCCCTGTCCGAAAACATCGACCAAGTGATGGCCCGTGGCGGTGCGGGGGGAGCGCTCACCGCGTTTCCGCTGCGCCGGCTCATCGGATTCTGGGGTGCATTCCTCGTGTTGTTCGCCACCATCGGCGTTGGAGTGTTGATCGTCACCAGGGCGACGATCCGTGATGTTGGTCACACGATCGCCGACACGTACCGATGGTTGCGGAGTCTGCTTCGCCGCCGCGAGCCGCTCCCTCTCGTGCAAAAGGCGAGAGTGATCGAGCGAACCCCTCCGGTTGTCGAGAACACACCGGAGAAGTCGCGCCCGTCGCCAAAGCAAGAGATGAGCAAGGCGCCCAAGAAGTCAAAGCCGAAACAGCCGCCCCGCCCCAAGCCGCTGCCGGTCGGCGACGGCTCGTATGCGCTTCCTCCACTCGACCTGCTCACGCTGAGCGATGCATCCGGCCAAAACCGGCGGTTGCTGGAACAAGCGGGCGCCGAGCTGGAACAGGCGCTGCATCAGCACG
>Ga0224508_10004320_pt1 | contig 11628 bp, 9 predicted proteins | sample SF_Jan12_sed_USG_4_FD_170157 | JGI IMG/M metagenome (GOLD analysis project Ga0224508, IMG submission 170157) | Sediment microbial communities from San Francisco Bay, California, United States - SF_Jan12_sed_USGS_21 | ecosystem: Environmental > Aquatic > Marine > Sediment | place: USA: California...
AGGGACATCCCGACCACCGGTGCGTGACACGACCGCCCAGAATCTTCGCGAAGATCCCCGATGTAGATCAGGTCAGAGGCTGATTCAGGCTTGCCAGTGCACCTCGTGGACGACGTGGGTGCCATCGAGGCCCTTCAGCTCGACCCCGCTCCCCTCGCCGATCTCGAAGTCGCGATTGCCCGATGCGATCTCCCGGACGGTGGCGCTCACGAGCACCTGACCGCCGGATGCGAGGTTGGCGACACGAGCCGCCTTGTGCACGTGGCGGCCGAACAGGTCGCCGGCCCCGTCGGTGATGACCTCTCCGGTGTGGATACCGATCCGCACCCGCACAGCCTTCTCGGGATCCTCGGCCTCGTACGCGGCCAGCCGCGTCTGGACGGCGACCGCGAAACCTAGTGCCCGTCGCACGCTCGGAAAGGTCAGCATGAAGCCGTCACCCATGGACTGGATCTCGCGACCACCGGCCCTCACCAGCTCGTCGCGGAACAGCTGGTTGTGCAGCTCGAGGACCTCGACCCAGGCAGCGTCACCGATCCGACTGACCCGCTCGGTCGAGGCCTCGATGTCCGAGAAGAGGATTGTCACGGTGCCGGCATCGACGCGGGGCTGCCACTCGTCGGCTGCGACCATGTCGGCCACGAAGTCAATCGACGTCCGAGTCAACTCGCCGCCCCCCACACGTTCCGACAATGAAGTGGTGGTCTTCCTCGCCGACGTCATCGCCGGCGAGTCGGCCAGGCGAACTGTCGTGTCGCCCAGAGCCAGGACCGCGCCCTGTGCGAGAACGACCGGGATCGTGACCCGCTCGCCGTCCAGGAAGGTGCCGTTCGTCGAACCCAGATCGATGCAGTACACCTGGCCCTCCCGGGGCCGGAGCTCGAGGTGCCGTCGCGACACCTGCGCATCGGCGAGCAAGAGGCCCTCACACTCGCGGCCGAGGACGAGCTGGCTCTCCAGAACGAGGTGCAGCGCCTGTCGGCCCGGCTGGGTGACCACAACCTCCGGATCCATGCTCACGTCGTCCATCACGTCGTGGCTACCACAGCCGCGCCATCGTGTCCCGAAGTCGGAGACTCACCGATGAGCGACGGCGGTGACCGCGGGAAGCTCGTCGAAGGCACTCGGGTCGGCGGTTACCACCGTCCGGTTCGTCGCACGCGCCGTGGCCGCGATGATCGGATCGTGGGGCACTGTTGCGTTGGCGGATCGGGTGCAGCGCGGTGAGCGTATGCGGGTGAATCGTCGCAGCCCTGCTGAGTCCGCTTCGTTTGCCGGCTACCGGTTCCCGCCCGAGGTGATCCTGCTGGCAGCGCGCTGGAACCCGCGCTACGGGCTGTCGTATCGAGACGTCGAAGAACTGCTGGCCGAACGCGGTGTCGAGGTTGATCACGTCACGATCTACCGGTGGGTCCAGCGCTTCACCCCCCTGTTGATGAGACCCACGCGTCGGCCGTGCTCCGCAAGCTTCAGCTGTCGAACCGCCACGAGCTGAGCCGGTGGGCCGCCGCCCGCCGCATCTGGTAGCGCCCCCGGCGAGAATCGAACCTGCGAGCTCCGAGCAGCGCTGAAGCTCAGCTGAAACACTGTTGATTACGGTGGACTCATGACCGACAACGGCAAAGGCATCCGGCTTCTCGGGCCCGTCGCGCTCGATGGCGGTGCCGGTGAGCCCTTGAGTCCCCGATTGCGGCGAGTCCTGACCGCATTGGTGCTCGGACGCGGGATGCAGGTGTCGGAGTCATCGTTGATCGACATCGTCTGGGGCGACGACGGGGATCTCCCGGTCAATCCGACCCGCAGCCTGCAGACCTATATTTCGCGGCTGCGGAGCCAGCTCGGCCCAGATGCGATCGAACGGAGCGGCACCGGCTACCGGTTTGTCCCCGACGAGGTGTGGGTCGACATCACCGAGTTCGAGCATCGTCTCGACCAAGCGCGGATGTCGCGAGACCAGGCCGACGATCGCAGCGCGATCGCCGATCTCGAGCACGCGCTGTCGCTGTGGACCGGCCAGGCCCTCAGCGACTACTCCAGCGAGTCGTGGGCCGCCGCCGAGGCGTACCGACTCGAGGAACTGAGGGTGGATGCCGAGGAGCAACGCGCTGAACTTCTCGTTGGTCTCGACGATGTCGACGGGTCATTGGTGGCCGATCTCGAACGGCTTGCCCTCGATCACCCGCACCGCGACGGGCCGACGCGTCAGCTCATGCTCGCGTTGCACCGATCAGGACGCCAGGCCGATGCGCTTGCCGCGTTTTCCCGGCACCGGGCGCAACTCGCGACCGACCTCGGGCTCGAGCCTTCGGACGCGCTCGCGTTGCTCGAGTCGCAGATCCTCACGGATGACCCGGCGGTCGCCAAGGCAGCGCGGGGTCGTTCGTTGCGGGGTTACGACATCCTCGAACGCCTCGGCGAGGGGGCGTTCTCGATCGTGTACCGGGGGACGCAGCCGTCGGTGGGTCGTGACGTGGCCATCAAGCAGATCCGGGCCGAGCTCGCCAACCGACCGGAGTTCATCCGCCGCTTCGAGACCGAAGCCCACCTGGTGGCACGGCTCGAGCATCCCCACATCGTGCCGCTCTACGACTACTGGCGCGAACCGGACTCGGCCTACCTGGTGATGCGACTCCTGCGAGGCGGCAACCTCGAAATCGCGTTGCGATCGGGGGCGTGGGACCTGGAACGCGCAATCCGGATGGTGGGTCATATCGGAGGCGCGCTCGCCGAGGCGCATCGGGCGGGGGTCGTGCATCGCGACGTCAAGCCCGCCAACATTCTTCTCGACGAGATCGGCAACTCTTATCTCACCGACTTCGGGATCGCTCTCGAGGCGCACGAGGCGACAGATACGGCTGGGTCCTTGTCCGCGGGCTCGCCGGCCTACGCCTCACCCGAACAGCTGCGACGTGAAGCGGCCAGTCCCGCCGCCGACGTGCACGGCATGGGCATCGTGCTCTACGAGACCCTCACCGGACGGCTGCCGTTTCCCGACGAGCCGACGCAGGCCGCCTTGCTCCAACGCCAGCTCCACGATCCGGTGCCGTCCCTGAGCGACTCCCGGGTTGATGTGCCGCCAGGGCTCGACGCGGTCGTCGCCAAGGCCACGGCGAAAGTCCCGACCGACCGCTACCAGTCGATCGAGGAGTTCGTCGAGGCCGTGGAAGAGGCGGTCCTCGACGCGGTGTCGGAGCCGGTCCGCCGCGGTGTCACCACGTCGATCAAAAGCGCAGAGCGCAACCCCTACAAGGGACTGCGGGCGTTCGACGCGGCCGATGCCGACGACTTCGCCGGCCGATCCCGGTTGGTCGATCAACTCGCCGCCACCTCGGGAACCACCGATTCCTCGCGGTCGTCGGGCCATCGGGATCCGGGAAGAGTTCGGCCGTTCGTGCCGGACTTCTGCCCGCATTGCAGCGCGGCGCGGTGGGCGGATCCGACAATTGGTTCGTCACGACGATGTTCCCCGGGTCTGCGCCATTCGAGGAGCTGGAGACCGCGTTGCTGCGCGTCGCAGCAGAACGCCCGGCCGATCTTCTGGGCGTCCTCCGTGACGACAGCCGCGGCATTTCCCGTGGTGTCCGGCACACCGCGCCGGAGGACGACGCCCAGGTGCTCCTGGTAATCGATCAGTTCGAGGAGTTGTTCACCGTGGCAGACCCGGCGGTCGCGAGCCGCTTCCTCGATGCGTTGGCGGTCGCGGTGACGGAGGAACGATCGCATCTCCGCGTCGTCGTGACGCTCCGGGCCGACTTCTACGACCGACCACTGCGGCACGAGCCCATCGGCCAGCTCGTCCGCGATGCGACCGTCGCCGTACTCCCGCTGGCGGCCGATGAACTCGAGCACGCGATCGTCGAACCGGCCGCCGCGGTCGGTGCGACGTACGAACCGGGACTGGTCTCGCAGATCGTCGCCGACGTCGCCGATCAACCCGGCGCCCTCCCCATGCTGCAGTACGCGCTGACGGAACTGTACGAGCGTCGAGTCTCCGGCCTCCTCACCCAGTCGGCGTACCACGAGCTGGGTGGCGTGGCCGGTGCCCTCGCTCGCCGGGCCGAGGAGCTCTACCTCGAATCCGACGAACACGAGCGAGCCGCGATCCGTCGCGTGTTCGGCCGGCTGGTCTCGGTCGGGGAGGGGGTCGAGGACACCCGCCGGCGAGCACACCGGACCGAACTCGGCGACGATGATTCCGTCGCCGCGGCCATCGACCGGTTCGGGTCGGCGCGACTGCTTTCGTTCGACCGTGACCCGCTGAGCCGCGAGCCGACCGTCGAGGTCGCCCACGAGGCGCTCCTGCGCGAATGGCCTCGACTGCGGGCGTGGCTCGACGAAGACCGAGACGGGTTGCGGATTCTCAGGCACCTCCATTCCACCGCCGTCGAATGGGACGCGGCGGGCCGTCCACCGGGCGAGCTGTATCGCGGCGGTCGACTCGAGAGCGCGGAGGAGTGGGCGTCGACGCACGCTGATGACCTCAACCCGCTCGAGGCAGAGTTCGTCCGCGCCAGCCAGGCGGCGCGGTCGGCCGAGACCGACGCGCAGCAGCGGACGACCCGACGTCTTCGTCGGCGCCTCACCGGAGTCGCCGTTGTCGCCGTGGTCGCGCTCGTCGCCACTGCATTGGCGCTGCAACAGCAGCGCTCGGCCAGTGACAACGCCGACCGAGCCCTTGCGGCGCAGTCCGAGGCGGAGGCTTCGGCCTCCGTGGCCGATTCCGCACGTGCAGACGCCGAGGATGCCCGGATTCTGACCGAACAGGCCAGGTACGACGCGGAGTCAGGACGGCTCACGAACCAGGCGGCGGCGCTCGCGCTGCCCGAGCCTCGAGCGGCGATGCTTCTCGCGGTCGCCGCGCATCAACGGGCACCTTCGTCGGAGACGCTCGGCGCCCTGCAACGGGCGCTCCTCGGATCCGGCCCGGTCGTGCAGTACGTGAATTGGGGAACGCCGTATCTCGATCTGGAGTGGATCGAGGGCGATCGACTGATCGCGACGCGCGCGGATGGCGTCGACCTCATCGATCTCGCCAGCGGGACCGTGGAGAGCTCGCTCGCGCTGCCCACAACGACATCCGCCTTTCCCGGCACCAAGCGCACGGCGGTCGACTCGGCCGGTGAGACGGTCGCGGTGCTCCACGATCTTCCGGGCACCAATATCTGGCCGCGGGGTAGCTTCTCCGATTTTGTTCGCCCGGCAGGTGCGCTGTCGGTCTTCTCGCTCGCCGATGGGTTCGAACCGCTGTTCGAGGTTCCGCTCGCGGCCGCAGCGGTCGAAGTTCCGCTCGCGGCCGATGTCTATTTCCAGCGGGCCTTGGCGGTCAACGTGTCGATTGCGCCTACTGGGAATCTGATCGTGGTTTCAGCGGTCTCGTGGGGGAACGAGTCCGTCATCACTGCGTGGTCGCGCGAGGGCGATGAGGTTTGGCAGAAAAGCTACCCGCACGAAGAAGGGAGACTGGATCCGATTGTTTCCGTCACCGGCGATCAGGTGTTCGTGAGTAGGAGCGGGTGGCTCGATCGCTACAGCCACGACGGCGAGTCGCTCGGCCCCAGGGTCTCCGTGGGTGGTGTACACACCGTGGGTCAGCCCGCGAGCGCAGACTCGTTGTTCCTGCACGACATCGTCGAGACCCCCAGCGGCTGGCTCGCGTTCGGGTTGGGCAACTCCTCGGTGGCGATCGACCGCAACGGCGAGTTCCCGGAAACGCTCGTGCTCAGAGGGCTCGATCGTCCCGGTGTGATAAGGGTCGACGGAGCTGCGGTGAAGATCGACGATCAAGTTCTGACGGCCTGGTCCGCCGGGTCCGTGTCGTGGTACGACCCGACCACCGGCGTCGAAGAATCCAATCTGGACGTCGGCGCCGGCACATTGGAAGCCCTCGTGCTGTCGCCCGAGCACGACCGATTCGCCGTTGCCCACTCGTCCGGAATCTCTGTCGCGGTCCTTGGTGACGGCGGCCCGCTCGCCGAGGCAATTCCTCGCGACCGTCGACACCTGAACTTGACGATCTCCCCCGACGGCACCCGGACTGCGCTCCACGGAGTCAACGACTCGAACGCGCCCGACCCGGAGATCTGGGCTCGTGATGGCGACGGTTGGGCACCTGATCCGGCCAACCCGGCTGAGCCGGGGGTGCAGGCGGCGATGTTCGAGCCCGGTGCGCCCGAGTTGCTCTACACACGGGCAACTTCCGTGGGTGAGGAGTCGGTCGGTGTGCTGGCGCAGTTCATGGGTGAGGAGATTGCCTACGACGTCGACACCTACGAGCAGGCCTGGCAGTGGGTCGGACAACCCTTGTTGGGGGGTGACGACATCACCGATGTTGGTCCGCACGGACCGCTCCGGGCAATCAACCCCCTGCTCGAGTTCGGCGTCCGGATCTACGAGTCGCCTGACTGGGATGCGCCGATCAAAACCATCGAGCAGCCGGGGCGCGCTCTCATCGGAGCCGTGGCCTTTGTCTCTGTGCGCTTTGACCCGGCCGGGGAGCGGCTTCTCTTGGCCGCGAACGATGGAGAGGTGCAGCTCTGGGATGTGGCGACGTGGCGGAGAATCGACGACGAGTTCTTCTCACAGCAAGACATCGCCGTTGCTACCTGGAGTGCGGACGGATCGATCGTCGCTACGGCGTCGTCTGGTGGCACGATCTCGATCCGCGACGGGGCGACGTTCGAGGTGATCCGGCAGATGACGGGTTCCGACGCCTTCTTCATTTCGGGCTCGCTGATTCTCTCCGACGACGACTCGCTCCTCATCAGCACGGTCGCCGGGTCGCCGGCCCGCCTGTGGGATGTGGCCAGCGGTCGCCAGATCGGCATCGAGTTTCCCAACGGATTCGAAGCCACCGCCGACGGCAACCATGACTCGGATGGCATCCACTTAGTGACGGCCGCTGAGACGGAGGCGCTGATCTGGAACCTGGACGTGGACTCGTGGGCCGACCTCGCCTGCCACACCGCGGGCTCGAACCTGACGGCGGACGAGTGGACCGAGTGGGGTCCGCGAGACACCGAGCGCTACGCGCTCTGCACCGACTACCCGCTTCTCGATTGAAGCGGCACTGTTGCGTTGGCGGATCGGGTGCAGCGCGGTGAGCGTATGCGGGTGAATCGTCGCAGCCCTGCTGAGTCCGCTTCGTTTGCCGGCCACCCGTTCCCGCCCGAGGTGATCCTGCTGGCCGTGCGCTGGTACCTGCGCTACGGGCTGTCGTATCGAGACGTCGAAGAACTGCTGGCCGAACGCGGTGTCGAGGTTGATCACGTCACGATCTACCGGTGGGTCCAGCGCTTCACCCGGGTGAACTCCATAGATCTCCCTGAGCGGGATATCGCGATGAGAGTTCATGCGGCGGCGAGGGCACTGTTGCATTGGCTGATCGGGTGGTGCCCGGCGAGGGTGTCGAGATGAACCGCCACTGCGTTGTGTCGCCATTGCCGGTCCGGTCAGCCTTTGCTGGGTACCGGTTCCCGCCCGAGATCATTGTGCTCGCGGTTCGCTGGTATCTACGGTACGGCTTGTCCTATCGCGATGTCGAAGAACTCCTGGCCGAGCGTGGCATCGAGGTTGATCACGTCACGATCTACCGATGGGTACAGCGCTTCACGCCGCTGTTGATCGAAGCGGCCCGGCCTTGCCGACACGCGGTCGGTGGCCGCTGGTTTGTTGATGAGACCTATGTCAAGGTCGCCGGCAAATGGCGATACGTGTACCGCGCCGTGGACCAGCACGGCCAGGTGATCGACGTCTACGTGTCAGCTCGCCGCGACCTCAGAGCCGCCCGCAGGTTCTTCGACGCGGCGCTGGCCGCTCATGGCGAACCCGACGAAGTGGTCACCGACCTCGCCCAGGCCCTGGAGACCGTGATCGAGGACCTGGTCCCCGACGCCTTTCACAACACCGAGCGATACCGCAACAATCGCGTCGAGTGCGACCATGGCCGGCTCAAAGCCAGGCTCAGGCCGATGCGCGGCCTCAAACGCGAACGGACGGCGTCGGTGGTGATTCGTGGTCACGCCTTGATCCAGAACCTAAGACGAGGACACTACGAACTCGGCGTCGACGCCGAGAGTCGGCACCTCCGAGTCGCCGCCGCATTCGACCAACTCGCCGAAACAATCTGAAGCGCAACGTCCGGGCCAACGCCCCCGTCACGCCTCCTGATCGACGAACGCAACAGAGCCCTTGGCAATGGATACAAGCGTCGCCGCCCTCGTGCCTGAGGTGTTCTGAAGATCTTTCCGCAAAGGTAGGGCCTGTACATGCCAGCAAACCCACCGTAGGGTGAAGCCGCGGCGGATATCGGCCTGCTGCTTGACGATGAGGGTGCGCGCTCATGCCGTTGTATCGGATCGGGACGCTCGTAGCCGCTGGGCTGACAATTGGGCTCGCAGGCTGTGGTTCCTCCGGAGGCACGGAAGTGTCAACTCCGCCTTTAGCCAGCGACACCGGTTCTATTTCGGAGTCGCTCCCGTCCGAATCCACCACCGTTCTGGTGCCCACCACGTCGGCTCAGGAGCCGCGGGTTTCGGCGCAGGCTGGCGGCGAAGACAGCCCTGCGACAGGCCTACACATTGAGCCTTCGAGTTGTCAGCCAGCTAGAGCGGAGGCCCCCGTTGTCAACGCGGCCGAGTTCGTCTCCGATGATGGCTCCGTCTGCCTATACCTGTCCGGTGACGCACCGAACTTCCTACTCGCTGCCGAGATTGGTGGAGCGCAATTCCGACTGTCGATTCAAGACGCTTGCTCTTGGCCTGCGGCACCCCACGTGGCGTCCGGGGGCTCCAAACAGATCGGCGAAGACCACGTGCTCTACTTCGGCACGGTGCCCGCCACGACTGATGCGGTCTATGTGCAGAAAGGCGAAGACAGGATCTCTATCGAGCCAAGTGATACCCGTCTCGGCGTTGCCCATTACGCGCTCTTGGCCCCGATCGAAGATCCAGTGGCATTCGACGAGGTTCCTGCACTGTCAGTCGAGGAGCTAGACGCCCTGCTCGCTGCAGAGGGGGCCACACCGGTTGAGGGGCTTTCGTGCTGATGCTTGCTGTCAGAACCCGCTCAACGGAACGAGGTGCACGGCGACTGAACAATCAACCAAGAGGCGTTCAGAAATGAAAAAGCTGCTGAAGCAAACTCCCGGCCGGAAACGAGCAGCACTTGTTGGCGCTGCCATGGGTGCTGCTGCAATCGTGGCTGCGATTCTGCTGACAGCTGGAGTAGTTGGGGCCAATGACGGCGACGCGGGGGCAACTAGCGAAACCGATGCAGATAACTTCGAAGCCTATGTGGCCACCGTCGAGGTGCCGGATTCGCGTCTCTCATCAGTGACTTTGCCGCCGCCTCCTAGTACAGCGACTCCGCAGGATCTCGTCAGGTCCTTCCGGGGTATGCTCGGATGCTTGGAAGGGGCCGGGATCCTGGTCAAGACCGCCTTGCTGCAGATAAGCGACTATCACGTGCAGGCTGAGTGGGATCTCGATCTTGCTGCATCGCTGGCGCAAACCCAAGCCAACGGAAGCGTGGCGCCCAGCAAGGACCACACCTGGTTTACAGACACGCGGCTGACCTGTCAGGCAGAGTTCGTTTCAACTCAGCAAACCTGGAATGAGACGATGGCGATATCTATCCCCGATTCGATTGAGAACCAAATCGAAGTAGACTGCTCCGGGATGGACTCCCGTGAGGAGCGAAGGTGCGGTGACGAGATCTTTGGTGACCTTGTCGAAGGTTCGATGAGGACACTGTACAGCCAGTAGGAGGTACAAACAGTACTTCCGCTGCGCCACCGGCTACCGCAACATCCGCAAGACCATCGACAACACCGAGATCCGCACCGTCGAAATCGACCTGCTTCGGGGACCGATCATCGCCTGAGGGTGCCGAGAACGCGTCGCTGCAGGTCAGGGCGTCGGCGGGGGGTACCGTGACCGGCCGTGTCATCGGTCCTGTCGCACCTGTTCCGGCTACTGATCGCCCGCCTCGGGCTGCTGTTGGTGAGTGGCGACAGTCGCGACGCCGAAATCCTCGCTCTTCGCCATCAGGTCCTGGTGCTGCAGCGGCAGATCGATCGCCCGAAGTTCACCCCCGACAGACCGGACGATCCTGGCCGTGCTCTCTCGTGCCTTCGACCGACCGCGGCTGATTCGTGTGATGTTGATCGTGAAACCGGCAACGGTGATTGGCTGGCATCGACGCCTCGTAGCCCGCCACTGGACCCAACCACCACAACCCCGAATCGGCCGCCCGCCCACCCCAACTGAGCTCCGCCGACTCGTGCTGCGCCTCGGCACCGAGAACCCGTACTGGGGCTACCGCCGCATCCACGGCGAACTGCGCCACCTCGGACACCGCATCGCCGCATCCACCGTGTGGAAGATCCTGCGCGACGCCGGACGCGAACCCACCCCGAACCGCACCGGGCCATCATGGAGCGAGTTCATCGCCAGCCAAGCCCACGCCCTGGTCGCCACCGACTTCTTCTGTGTCGACACCGTCACGTTGCGCCGATTCCACGTCCTGTTCTTCATCGAGATCGACACCCGACGAGTGCACCTCGCCGGCATCACCACCAACCCCACCGGGGGCTGGACCACCCAGGCCGCCCGCAACCTGACGATGACCTACGACAAGGCAATCAGGTTCGTGATCCGCGACGGCGCCGGCCAATACAGCCGAACCTTCGAACACGTCTTCGCCGCCATCGGCGCCGACGTGATCACCACCCCGCCCGGCGCCCCGCAGGCGAACGCGTTCGCTGAGCGATGGGTACGCACCGTCCGCCACGAACTCCTCGACCGCACCCTGATCTGGAACCAACGCCAACTCCGGCGACTTCTCGACGACTTCATGAAGCACTACAACGCTCATCGTCCCCACCGAAGCCTCGACCAACGCGCACCCACCGACGACACCGATGCACCTGTGATCAACCTCGGCCAGCCGATCCAACGCACCACCACCTGCGCGGGACTCATCAACGAGTACCGACCAGCAGCCTGACTCGCGAGCCAAGCCGAACCCCCAGAAGTCGCCAGCTCCAACGCGCCCGACACACGTCCCCTCCCCCGAACCGAGCCGCAACGAACCGGATCAACAGCCCCCGATGACTTCTCGGCACCCTCAGGCGAGCGGGCATTAGCAAAACACTTGCAACCGCGACACCCCTCGCCGTTCTAGGCCCCTGACCAGGGGAAACGCTGGCCCCCGAAAAGGACGTGGGACATCAGACCCTGTGGCCCTCCACACGGCAAACCACCAGGTCACAGCAGTGCGGGACCGATTCGCCGGACGATCCCGCCTCCGACACCCCAGGAGCCAAAACGCTCTGACCAGGGCAAACGCGATTTGTGTCGGAGGGGGGACTTGAACGACCGCCCACATCCCGGCAGCCTGCGGCAAGGAGCGGCAGATTCCGGCATCTACCAGCACTTCCGCGAGGTCGCCTCCCGCTCGCTGCCGCTGGTTGCCGCTCGATTCCGCTGCCTGCCGTTAGCAATCCGTTAGCAAACCGACACACCTCATCCCGTCATGACTGGCGACTCAATGATCTGAGCTCCTCGGCAAGATAGGTGGCCATCTCTGCATTGCTCGATGTACGACCTCGTTCGAGCAGTCCGGCTTCGC
>Ga0224508_10004321_pt1 | contig 11627 bp, 10 predicted proteins | sample SF_Jan12_sed_USG_4_FD_170157 | JGI IMG/M metagenome (GOLD analysis project Ga0224508, IMG submission 170157) | Sediment microbial communities from San Francisco Bay, California, United States - SF_Jan12_sed_USGS_21 | ecosystem: Environmental > Aquatic > Marine > Sediment | place: USA...
TGCACGACAACGACACGCATGATTTGGTGTTCCGCGACCGGGACGACGGCAGCCGCACCATCCTGTGCTCAACTGAGGATGGCGTGCACCAGTCCGACGACAACGGCACCACATGGGAACAGTTGCAGGTTCCGCAGGCGAAATGGGATTATTTCCGCAGCCTGAAACAGCCCGCTGAAAACAGTGACGTCGTGATCGCGAGCGTCGGCGACAAACCATCGGGCGAGGCGGGCGAACTGCTGATCAGCCGGGATTTCGGACAAAGCTGGGGCGTCTGCGATCTGTCGCACCCCGCGAATTCGACCTTCTGGTCGATTGGCACCAACGCCGCCGATACAAGCCTCTTGTTCGTGGCCACGATCTTTGGCCAGATATTCAAGTCGACCGATGGCGGCGAGAGTTGGGAAAAGATGAAACGCGAACTGGGCGAAATTCGTATGATCACCTGGGCGCCGGTCTAAGGGGGAAATCACATGTCACTCTTTTTGTTCAAACCCCATGTCACGGGTCCCGAGGGCAACATCACCACGCCGGATATCGTTGTGGACCGGCTCTTTGTAGATGGAGATCTGCGTCCGCTGGGTTTGCTGGGCAGCGATCTTTGGCTGCAGGCTGCGGCGGATGAGACAGCACGCGCCGGCTATGCGGTCATAGCGCTTGGCGGCGGGGCGCTAATCTCACCTGCGCTGGTGCTGGGGTCCGGCCCGGTCGTGGTTACACGCAAGGCTTGGCGATTGAACAACCTAGACGGGCATATCGGTGAGGTCACGTTGAACAGCGTAACCCTGGCGTCGGTCGGCCTGCCAGCGGCGATAATCCAGGCGGCGGGCGGCACGGGCGATGCGCTGCCGCGCGGGTATATGCTGGTGCAGACCGCAGCAGGCGATACGCGCAACGCCGATCTGGCCGATTCGGCGCTGGGGCGCGAGCTGACCCACCGTGTGGTGTTCGAGCCGGTTGATCGGGACCGCTGGGGCGATGCTCGTCCCAAACCGCGCTATTCGGTCGGGCCAATGATGAAAGAGGTCCCGCATTTCATCTGAAGGTGTCCAGGGTGCCGTCACGCGTCATTCAGGCACAAGATAACCGCTCTCGAAATGCCGCCTCCCGCGGGCCTGAAACTGGCTTTCGTCGGCGGTGATCCCGTGCCCCATGACCAGCCGGTTCATGAACGCGAAAAGCGCCGAGACGGCAACCGCGTCGTGCAGCGCATCCTCGCTCCACCCGGCGGCAAAGACCGCGTCGGCATCCGCTTTTACCATCTGCGCGGGCGTCAGTACCAGTTTGCGGATAAAGGCCAGTAACGCGCGGGATTTGGGGTCCAGAGGGGCGGCGTCGAAATCCTCGACCATCTGTTCCAGCAGCCCGGCATCGACCCCGAACAACCGCGCGGTTTCGGTGTGGATGCCGGCGCAAAAGCGGCAATTGCCAAGCGCCGAGGTGAAAGCCCCGATCAACTCACGCTCCGATACGGCCAGGTCGGACGGGCCGCGCATGATGACTGCGTTGGCTTGCGCGAAGGGGCGATAGATGTCGGGCCTGTGAAAGAAGATCTGTTCAACACGCGCGTCGTCCGTGATGTAGCTGGTGAAAGCCATATTGGTCCTTTCAGGCCGAGGTGACCAAGCGGGCGAGCCGGTCGAAAAGCAATGTACCCGGTATGCCGTATTCGCCGATGATCCGGAAATGATCGGCGCCCGGGCTTTCGAATTCCGTCACCGGATTGCCGGCGGCTCGACACGCCTGCGCATAGTGGCGCGATTGTGATTTGAAGGCCGGCGTTTCCGCACCGCCGCACCCGATCAGGATCGGCAGTCCGGGCGCAGGCAGTTGATGAATCGGGCTCAGGCGGTGGGCCGCTTCCGCGTCTAGGCGCAGCCAATCATTGGCGGAAGTGCTGAGCAGCGGCTCCAGATCGAAAAGACCGCTGATGGCGCAAAGCGAGCGAATACCGGGATGATCCGCCGCCGCCATGGCCGCCAGGTGCCCGCCAGCGGAATTGCCGCTGAGGTGAAACTGGCCGGGGTCGAGCCCCAGATCGCGGGCGTTGGCCGTCAGCCATTTGACCGCCGCGCAGGCGTCGTCGACCGCGTCCGCCAATGCGTATTCCGGCGTCAGCCGATAGTTGACGGCCACCCAAGAGACGCCGTGGGAATTCCACGGCTTGGCCGGAAAGCGCCGTGCGTCCTTTGACCCGGCGCGCCAATAGCCGCCGTGGAAGAAAACCAGCGCCAGGGCATCGGAACCGGCGGAAAACACGTCGAGCCGCTGGCGAGGGTGCTGGCCATAGGCGATGTCGAGGCGGGCGCCGGGCAAGCGCGCGGCCTGCGCCGAGAGGCGTTCGTATTCGGCCTGCAGTGCGACCGTTGCCGGTGCGGTCGGATCAAGATCGTAGCCGGTGGTCATGGCGTCCGCTCGCGATCAAGCATCCGGCCAATTGCCCCTGTACAGGCAAGGCCGCGGGTTGTGAGCGTGTCGATATTCACCGGATCGTACCAGTCCAGCACCTCTGCCGTGCTGGCGCGTTCCCGCAGCCGATCGTACCATGCAGCAACGGCGGGGCGGGTCTGCCACAGCCGGTCGAGTTGCAACAGGTCAAGGCGGATCATGTACGGCGAAAATGCGATGTCGGCGATAGAATAGTTGTTCCCGGCAAGCCATTGGGATGACGCTAGACGAGATTGGAAATCCGCCAGAAGATCGTCGAACTGGGTGAGGGCAGCCGTGAATTCCGGCGCCTCGATGCCTTCGATCACGACATTTTCTAGCCAGGCCCGGCTTTTCGGGTTCATGTTGCGCGCGACGGCTTTGGTCAGCGCGGCGCGGTCCTCGCCGCTGGCGTTGGCGATCAGATGGTGCCGGTAGGCGATGGCGTAGGTTACGACCGAGGCGGCGTAATGGATGCCCCGATCACCATCGAGACGCATCATCAAAATCCTCGCCTGAGCGCGCGCAAACGGGTCGGCGGGACGCAGGGGCGGCTCGGGAAAAACATCGTCCAAGTATTCAAGGATCACGTTCGATTCCGCGATTGCCCGGCCTTCATGCACAAGCGTGGGCACCACGGCGGCGGGATTGAGCGCCAGGTAAGCCGGGTCGAATTGGTCGCCGTCGAGCCGCATGAGACGGCTTTCCCATGGCAGAGATTTTTCCGCCAGCGCGATCCGAATCTTGGCGGCGCAGACAGACGAGTTGTGATGGTAGAGGATCACTGTCACGACCTATCGGTTCATCAGCGATGGCAACCAAAGCGCCACGTTCGGCTCGATCACCATCATCACGAACAAAAGCAGCCCGCAGCCCAAGAACGGCAGCCCCGATTTCGCCACTTCGGCCATCGTTGTGCCTTTTGGTGCAACGCCGAGCATCACAAAGAGGTTCAGGCCGAATGGCGGTGTCACCCCGCTCATTTCCAGCGCCAGCAGCATCACGATGCCGAACCAGATCAAATCGAACCCCTGTGCTTGGGCGATCGGAAAAAAGATCGGGATCGTCAGCATCATGATCGAGGCCTGATCCATGAACATGCCCATAAAAAGCAGGATCGCGAACATCACGACGACAACCATGATAGGCGAGAACTCGACCGCGCTGACCGCGCGGATCATGCCGGATGTGGCGCCGGAAAAGGCAAGCACCTGCGAAAAGGTCGACGAGGCCGCGACGATTAGCAGGATCATGGTGGTCACCTTCACGGTGCCCTGAAGAGACTTGAAGATTGCCGCCCAGGTCAAACCGCCGAAGGCCCAGGCGACGATCAGAACACCAAGCACGCCGAAGGCTGCACTTTCGGTGGGGGTGGCGACGCCCAGCAGGATCAGGCCGATCACCATAAAGATGATGACCGACAGGGGCAGAATATGAGTGACGATGACCCTGATTTTCTGGCCAAGCGAATGCTGCACAGGGTCGTCGTCGGGGACAGACGACGGATCGAGCCGGATCATCACCCAAATCAGGACCAAATACAGAAACGCCAGCATCAGCCCCGGCAGCACGCCGGCGATCAGCAGCCGCCCGATGTCGATCTTGGCAAGGCTTCCCAGTAAAACACCCAGCCCTGATGGTGGGATCAGGATCGCCAGGCCTCCGACACCGAGGATCGGCCCCATCGACATGCGTTTGGCGTAGCCGCGGCGGCTCATTTCCGGCACCAGCAGCGAGCCGAGCATAGCGGTGTTGCCCATCGAGGTGCCGGTAAGCGCGGCAAAAGTGGTGCCGCCGAATATGGTAACGTAAGACAGCCGCCCGCGCATCCGGCCGATGAGCATATCGACGGCGTCAAACACTTTTTGCGCAACGCCGGCGTTGAAAAAGAGTTCTCCCATCAACAAAAACAGCGGGATCGGCAGAAAGACGAAATGCGTCACCGCGACCGAGGCGTTTGCGGCGACCTGCGACATTCCGGGAACGCCTGCCAGCCAATACATGCCGCCAAAGCTAACCAGCAGGAAGGCAAACGCCACCGGCATACTGAGGAACATCAAAAGCAGGATCGAACCGAGCGCGAGCGCGCCGGAGACGTACCATTCGGGCATCAGATCTCGCCCTCAAATGGCGAGGGCTCGCTGTCGCCCGGTGCGGTGAGGGTTTCGCCGATTACCAGCAAGCGCAGGAATTCGACCGCGCACAGAGTGAAGCCCAGAACCAGCGGAACAAAAAGAAGCGATCGGGGGATTTCGATCGAGCGGATGTCGATGTCACCCTTGCGCCAGAACTCGATGGCGAATTCGGCCGAAAGCCAGGCGGCCATCAGGCTCAGCGCGATACAGACCAGCATGAGGATGCGTTCGATGAAGCGCTTGGCTGGAATTGGAAGGAAAGTGATAAAGCTGTCGATGCGCACATGGCCGCGCTCGCGCACAAGCCAGGGCGCGGCCAGCATGGTGACATAAAGCAACGAGTATTCCGACACCGCGCTGGAAAAGATCGGCGGGCGCAGGCCGCCCGTGCGCATGCTGACATCGACAACGATCAGCACGAACACTGCGCCGACCGTGATGCTCGCCAGAACGGCGAGCATCACGATCATGCGGTCATAGAGCTGGATGACCCGGGCCATAGCGGGCCGATCTTATTCGGCCGGCAACGCGGCGCGCAGCGCGTCCCAATGCGGCGAGCCGGCCTCTTGCAACTTGTCCCACTGAACCGAGCGGGCGTGGGCCACGAATGCGGCCTCGGCCTCGGGGCTGAGCGAGTAGGATTTCACGCCCGCTGCCTCGACCTCGGCGCGCTCCTCGGCGGCGAGGTTCTTGTAATACTCATAGGCCACCGGTTCGTAAGCCAGAACCGCCTCGCTGAGCGCGTTCTGCTGTGCTTCGTTCAGCGAGTTCCACTTGTCCTGATTTACCCAGAGCAGGTTGTCGAACTGCCAGACAGGCGGGTCGATCCGGTAACCGATGAACTTTTCAAAGCCATAGTCGGTGATGCCGAGCCCGGGCCAGGCCGCACCGTCTACCACGCCGCGCTCAAGCGCGTTGTAGATGTCAGGCGCGGGCACCGTGACCGTAGTGGCGCCGTAGTTGCCAAGCCAGGTATTGTAAAAACCCGACGAGCGGATTTTCACGTTATCGAGGATCGGCAGGCCAAAGTCGTCCAACTGTGGCTCGTCTCGCAGCCAGATATGATAGCCGACCCCTGCAGCGACCCAGCCGAGAACACGGGCGTTGGCCTTTTCACTGTAGATCTTGTCGAAAAGCTCGGTGGCCCCGGTTTCGCGGGCCTCAGTCGGGGTGATCGCGGTGCCGTACATCGCGCGGCTCTCCGGCACGGTGCCCACATAGTAGCCGGCAGCGCCAAAGAGCATGTCGAACACGCCGTTGGTCAGGCCGGTAAGCTGTTCGGTGGCCGGCGTCACCTCTGGCCCGCCCATATAGACGATTTCGATGTCCGCGGCCCGTGCTGCCTCAGAGGCGTTGAACTCCTCGACGAACTCAAGCGTGCGGGCCACCGAGTAAGAGCCAGTGCCCCAATTGGTAACGAGCCGCAGGGTCTCGGCCAGTGCCGAGGCCGTGGGGGCAAGGATGGCGGCGGCGCAAATGGCCGTCGTCATAATGAACTTTCTGGTCTTCATGACATCCTCCCTAGGTTTGGTCATTTTTCGTGTGTGGCGGCGGGTTGGCTCCTGCCTTATGTCTTATAGCTTTCGCGCGCCGTGACCGAGATCGGGCAGGGTTCGACCGTGCAGGCGATCTCAGTCTGGATATGACGTTCAACGGTTGGTTTTTGCGTGCCACCATCGGGTTCGCCCCACGTGAGCGAGACTTGCGTACCGGGCGCGGCGGCGTATTTGTCGAGAAGCGCCAGCGAAATCCAGCCGCTTACATTCGAAGTGTATACCGGATAATGAGACAAGCCCACGGGTTTGCCGTCCATGCTCACCAAGTCGTATGGGCAGGTGGCATAATGACTTGCGGGCATGTCGAGGAATTTGAACCGGTCGCCTTCGCTCAGCATCGAGGCGAAAACACGGACGACGTCATCGTTGCTCCAGCGTAGCGTGGCTTTGTGTTTGTGGGGCTGGCCTTGCCAGGCTTCCAGCGCTTCTCGGCCAATAAAGTCGTGGTCGAACTTGACAATATGGCCGTAGCCGAGGTCGTAAGGCGTAAGATAATAGTCTTCGATTGTGTCCGAAACCAGCGAGCCGCCTAATGAAAGCCCGGCAATGAAGCTGTCGGCGCCGAGCCATTCACGGAAGCCATGCGTGCCCTTGCCGGAATAGACCGCCGGCAGCGGCGAGGGGAACCAGCCGCTTTCATGCGCGACTGTAGAATAGGTCTTTGACCCCGCAGCTTTCAGTCCCATCGGTTCGCCGACCTTCAGGATTTCGTCGCGGATCAAATCGTAGTCGTCAAAGGGGCCAAAAAGCTCCAGCCCCGCCGCGCCGGCCATGCCGTGGCGCAGGGCGCGGACCTGGCGGCCGGCCACGTTGATGTGACCCATGCCGAAAAACTTGAAGCCCTCTATCGGCCCGCCGTTCAATTTCTCTAGGATCGACCAGGCGTTCGGTCCCTGCACCTCGAATCGATAGCCCATCCGTCGCCCGGTATTGTCCAGGGCGCGCGTGTCGGTCGTGGCCTCGACGTCGTAACCACCGGTCTCGATGTGAAATTGCACCCAGTCGCGGTTGATCGGCTTGTTGACGATGTTGATTTTGTCATCGTCGAGGATGAACATGATTGCATCGCCGACCACGTAGCCATCAGGCGCGCAGAATATGACCTGCTTGGCGATGTCTTTGCGGAAATTCGCCATCGAGTTGACCGCCAGATCGGACATTAGCCGTTTCACGTCCGGCCCCTCGATATAGTGATCGGTCATGTGGAAAGACTGATCGAACAGCACTGCGCCCGTCCGCCAGGCCTCTTGTTCGTCGCGCCAGTTGGTGAACTCTGCCTTGATCGGGAACTGGTAGGGGCCCGCTTGCGCATTGCGCAGCATCTCGACCACGTTGCCCGAGACCCCAATCTTGTCTGCGAGTGTCTTGACAAACATGGCCGACCTCCCCCTGAAACGACGCCGTTGAGTCCTCTACCCGGGACCGCGCTTTACTAGTGGGCAGAAAATGGGCAGGATCGCAAGGGAAATTTTCCACGCCCCTGAAAGAGCGGTATGAGGGAATCATGGGACGCGTCGAATCGAAACTGGCGGAAATGGGCATTACACTTCCCGCCCCGCTGGTTCTGCCCAGCGCCAACCGCACCGCGGCTGTTCAGGTGGGGCAGATGCTCTACCTGTCGGGCCATGGCGCCGCACTTTTGGAGGACGAAAGCGTCCAGCGACGCGGCAAGGTCGATCTGGATATCACCGAGGAAGAGGGCTATGACACCGCCCGCGCACTGGCGGTCAAGATGATCGCCACCCTTAAGCACCATATCGGCGATCTGGACCGGGTCGAACGGGTGGTGAAGATCCTCGGAATGATCAACGCGCATCCGGATTTTGAACGTCAGAACCGGGTACTTAACGGGGCGAGCGATCTGTTCTTTGCGGTCTTCGGGCCAGAGGTTGGCTGTCACGCGCGTTCATCGGTCGGGGTCGACGGTCTGGTCGACCGGCAGCCAGTCGAGATCGAGGGTACGTTTCTGATACGTGATTGAGCGTTTGACATCGCCTGCAAATCCAGCAATCTAGTGGGCAGATAGTGGGACAGCCGCTATTACTGCGCGGATAAGGGAGGTTGCACTTGGCCACGATTGACGTCGATACTGATGCCCTGGTCAAGACCATCCGCGCATTTTGCAAAAGGCATGGTATTGCCGAAAGCACATTCGGGCGCCACGCGGTGAATGACGGCAAATTTGTCAGCCGCATTTCCAGCGGAAGCTGGATAGAACCCGAGACCGCCGAGCGGGTGCACGCTTTTATGGACCGGGCGGATAGCGGCGAGATTAAATTGCGCGGGCGGCCACGGCGCAAAAAGTCGGAATCGCACGCCTATAAAATGGCGGAACTGATCAGTCAGGAAACCTCGATCCGCACACCGGGCAGCTTTGCCATCCACGAACAGCGCCACCGTTTTCACGTCTTTGCCGCGACGACGAACGAAAGCTGGGTGCATGCCGATATCATGACCGAGGACCTGCTGCAGATGCAGCCGGGACCGGACGGGATTCGGATATTTTATTCGCCCATGGACAACGGCATTACCCTTGTCCGCGTCCTGCGCGCGCTGCACGCCCATCACCCGGAAGTTCCGATACAAGTTGTGATGAAGGGCTGGGGGCTGGAGGACCTGCGCAACACCATGGGCCGGATGGTCGATCGACTGTCAGAGCATCCTTTAACCGTGCTGGTGCTGACCAATCTTTACACCCGCGAGGCAGTTCATCTTCGTAAGACGACCGAAGAGGGCCCGCAGGACCTGCAATGGCGCGATGTCGCGCTGGAGGGGCAGCGCAGCTATGACTTTCAGCAGCAGGTAGCGGGGCTGTTCAAGGATCTGGCTCCGGAATGGACGGTTCAGCACGGCAAGGATGACCTGCCGGTCTACTCGCGGCCCAGCGTCGTCTGCATCTACCGGGCCGATCAGCGCAGCGCAATGGACCGGCTGATCCCGCGCGAGGGCGCGGCAGAGTTGGAGTTCGACTATTGCTTCCTCAACCACCCGTTCCTGCACAGCCACACGATGACCTTTCGCACCGAATATGTGCTAAATCCGGTTATCCGGCATCTGGCGTCGGGCGGACAGATGAAGGTCGTGCAGTCGCTGGGCGCCGATCCGGCGCATGAAATCGTTCGTCGTGTCGCTCCTGATCAACCGCTGACATGCGTATCACGGCACGACATCATCTCGGCGCTGCGCAAGTCGCTGAGAGACGAGCAGCGCAATTTGTCGTTTAGCGGGCTGACCGATGCCAATGCGCTGTTCCGATTTGACATGCACACCCTGCCGATCATCCAGGATGGCGATGAAGGAGCCCTGTCACTGTCGTTGCAGAACGCATGGAGCAACGCGGTGTTCTTCGCCCAGTTCAAGGAAGAGCTGGCGCAGGACACCATGCGCAAGGACAGCCGCTATCTGGATATCACCCGCGACGTACTGCTTGAAAACGGTGGGATGTGGTTCGTCAATGAATGCTTCTCAGTCACCAGAAAGCCGGCTCCGTGATCCAACTTGATCCGGCAGAATACGGCAAACTGGCGATGTGCTTCGCGCCAGCATCCGCCGCGATCATCGGGGCTTCGACGAACCCCTTGAAGTTCGGCGGTCGTGCGCTGAAATTCTGCCTGGAGCGTGGCTATGGCGGGCGGCTTTATCCGGTCAACGCCAGGAATGCCGTGGTACAGGGCGTGGACGCCTATCAGGCGGTGGCGGATTTACCCGAGGCGCCTGTTGTTGCGGTGATCGCCGTGCCTGCGGGCCAGGTGCGGGCGAACCTGATCGCGGCAGGCGAGAAAGGCTGCAAGATCGCAATCGTCTATGGCGCGCAGTTTGCCGAGGCCGGTGGCGACGGGCAGGCACGCCAGGACGATCTGCTGGCTATCGCACGCGACAATGGCATGCGGATGATCGGGCCGAACTGCATGGGAGTGATCTCGCTCACCTCCGGCTTTGTCGCCAGCTTCACTGCGGCGCCAGAGCATCATGACGGCAACGGCTGGCCCGAAGTTGGCACCGTCTCGGTCGCCAGCCAGTCCGGTGCGGTCGGCATCCAGATATTCGCCCAGCTGCGCGACCGCGGGCTGGGGCTGGCGAACTGGATTTCGACCGGCAATCAGGCCGATATCGATGTGGCCGACGCTATTGCCTATTACGCCGGCGATCCCGAAACCCGGACCATTGCCGTCTACATGGAAGACGCCTCCCGCGGGCTGAAGCTGGTGCAAGCGCTGGAACTGGCGCGGCAGGCGAGAAAGCCAGTGGTGGTGCTGAAAGTCGGCACCACGCCGCAAGGCGGGGTGGCAGCGGTGGGGCATACTGCGTCGATGTATGTCGAGGATCGGGTGGTTGACAATCTTTTTGCCCAATATGGCGTGCTGCGCGCGAGTTCGGTCAACGAATTGATTGACCTGGTGGCTGCCTGCAACGCGGGCGTGATTCCGGCGTCCAACGCTGTCGCAGCGGTTTCGGTCTCAGGCGGGGGCGCAGTGATGATATCAGACGCAGCCGCTAAGGGCGGATTGGAACTTCCGGACTATCCGGGCGATGCGCTGGGCGAACTGAAGGCGGTGAACCCTTTCGTCAATGACCGCAACCCGATCGACATTTCGGCGCCCTCGATGAGCAATATGTCAATCACCGGCGGGCACCTGAAATGGGGCACCGATCGTGACCAGACCACGATGCTGGGTTATATCAGCCATGTGCCGCTGGTGCCACGGACGCGCGGCGAGATCATGCCGCAGCTGCTGGGCCTGCGTGACGGGCATCCCGATCAACTGATCGCCATCGCCGGGAATTTCCACGACGAAGACCGCAAGGCGTTGGTGCAATCGGGGGTCGCCGTGTTCGACGACCCGACTGTGGCAACGCAGGCGGTGGCGAAGCTGGTGGCTGCCGGTCAGGCTTTTTGCAAACCGGAGCAGGTGCCTGCCGCCCCGGTTGAGCAATCGATGGACACACGCGGCTCCTTGCAGAATGCCGGGATCGTGCTTGCCCCTGAAACCCGTGTCGATACCGAAGCTGACGCGCAAGGCGCTCTGGCACAGCACGGCGAAATCGTCCTGAAGCTCGCCGCTCTCGGCCTGCGCCACCGGACCGAGTTGGGCGGCGTGGAAATCGGGCTGCGCAGCATGGATGCGGTGCGGCGCGCTTTTGCGCGGCTGAGCGACCAGCTTACCGACCACCAAGCCGAATACCACGGATTGCACATCATTGCGCAGCCGATGGTGAACGGGATCGAGATGCTACTGGGCACCCGCAACGACCTGCATTTCGGACCATTGGTTCTGTTGGGTTCCGGCGGCACTTTGTGCGAGCTTGTCGATGACGTGACCTATTCCAAGGCGCCGATCACCCATGACGAGGCCGAAGCGATGATCGCGCGTGTGCGTGCCGCGCCGATGCTGGGTGGTTGGCGCGGAGCGGCTGCAGTGAGCCAGCAAGCGTTGGTGGATGCGTTGGTCGCGCTGTCAGAGGCCGCTTCCAGGCTGCCGTCACTCGAAATCAACCCGTTGATCGTGAC
>Ga0224508_10004322_pt1 | contig 11626 bp, 12 predicted proteins | sample SF_Jan12_sed_USG_4_FD_170157 | JGI IMG/M metagenome (GOLD analysis project Ga0224508, IMG submission 170157) | Sediment microbial communities from San Francisco Bay, California, United States - SF_Jan12_sed_USGS_21 | ecosystem: Environmental > Aquatic > Marine > Sediment | place: USA...
CGTGCCAGCGCTGGGCATCGATGCGGGCCCACAATTCGCTGGCCTCGTCGTCCCACGCCCACCAGATGTTGTTGGCAATGTCATAGAGACGGTGAAACTCCTCGGGGAGCGCGATCTGGGCTCCCGGTATCTCAGGAATATCAACAGGCATCAGCAAGACCTCGGTAGAGACAGGCAGCGACTTTAGGCTCGTCGTGCCGCTCTCAAGAATCAATACGGGTAACGCCCGGTCGCTACGAGGAGTCAGAACGCCGTGACACTCGCCATCCTCTTTCCCGGTCAGGGCAGCCAAGAAGTCGGCATGGGCGCCGACCTGTTCGACCATCGCCCAGATCTGCTCGGGGACCGCGCCGACGACATCCTCGGCTGGTCGCTACGCGATACCTGCCTCAACGGCCCTGATGAGCAGCTTGTCCGCACCGACCGGGCCCAGCCCGCCCTGTATGCGCTGTCCTATGCCCTATGGGACGAAGTGGCCGGGCGGGTTCCGCCTCCGATGGCCGCGGCCGGGCATTCGCTTGGCGAGTACACCGCCCTGGCGGCGGCCGGCGTATTCGACTTCGCCTCCGGCCTGCAGCTGGTGGCGACCCGGGGGATGGCGATGGCTGAGGCGGCCGGCCGCGAGGCGAGCACGATGGCGGCCGTTATCGGTATCGATATCGAGCAGGCCGCCGAGGCTGCCACGGTGCGCCGGGCCGACGGCGGGAGATTGTGGGTCGCCAATTTCAACGGTCCGGGTCAAGTGGTGTTTGCCGGGGGAGTCCACGACATTGAGTGGCTCTCGGCCCATGCCGGTGACTTTGGAGGGAGACGGGCCATCCCGCTAAATGTGGCCGGGGCATTCCACTCACCGTTCATGGATCAGGCCGTCGGGCCCCTCGCCGCCGCCCTGGAGAACGTCGAGTTCGCCGAGCCGGCGTTCCCGGTGTGGGCCAACCTCACTGCCGCCCCCGGCACCGACCACCGGGCCGCCCTCCTCCAGCAAGTGGTGGCGCCGGTGCTGTTTACCCAAACCCTCGAAGGGATGGGCGAGGCGGGAATTGATGCCTTTCTTCACGTTGGGCCGGGAAATGTCACCGCCACGATGGCCAAACGGACCGTGAAAGAAGCAGAAACCCACCATGTGAGCTCGCTTGAAGGAGTCGGCGAAGCCGTCGCCTGGATCGAGTCGCTCGTACAATGACCGCCGAAAGGACCCTGTGACTAATTCCATCATTACCGGTTGGGGCAAATGCCTGCCCCCGACAGTGCTCACCAACCATGACCTTGAGTCGCTGGTGGACACCAACGACGACTGGATCACCTCCCGCACCGGGATCAAGGAGCGGCGTATTAGCCATGTCGGGACCGCCGAGCTGGCCACTCTGGCCGGCAAGCGGGCGCTGGCCGCAGCTGGTATTGAGGCCACCGATGTGGATCTGGTGAGCGTGGCGACCTGCACACCCGACATGCTCATCCCCTCGGCCGCTTCGCTCGTACAGGACGCCCTCGGGGCCACCAACGCCGGGGCCATCGACCAAAACGCCGCCTGCTCGGGTTTCCTGTACGGTTTGATTACCGCCTCGGGGATGGTTCAGGCCGGCGTGATCGACACCGCGTTGGTGGTCGGTGCCGAACGGCTCACTTACTTCATTGACTTCACCGACCGGGGGACCGCGGTCTTGTTCGGCGACGGGGCCGGAGCAGTTGTTGTCCAGGCGACCGACGAGCCGGGCGGGCTCAAGGCGTCGGACATGGGCTCTGACGGCTCGGTGGCCAACATTTTGTGGGCACCCGGGAGCGGCACTGCTACCAACCGGATGGAGCTGCAACGCAATCACCATCTGCAGGCGATTGCGATGAATGGACCCGAGGTGTTTAAGCGGGCGGTCAAAGCGATGGGTGACTCAGCGGCCGACGTCGTGGCCAAAGCCGGCTGGGATCTCGACGATGTTGACTTACTGATCCCCCACCAGGCCAACGTCCGCATCATCGACGCCACCGCTCGGCGCCTGCAACTCGATCCCGCCAAAGTGTTCGTCAATATCGCCTCCTACGGCAACACCTCAGCCGCCACCATCCCGATTGCGCTCACCGAAGCACTCGAATCCCGGCGGGTCACGCCGGGCGCCAAGATCGTGTTCGCGGCTTTCGGGGCCGGGCTCAGCTGGGCGGCCGCCGCCTGGGAGTTCGGATCACGGGTCGAACCGCTCGGAACCACCGACGAGGAGCTGCCCCCCACCGACGGCAATGTCATGACCCTGCTGGCAGACAACTTCGCCTACTACGGCGGGGGGCCGGCCACATGACGAGTCGCGTTGCCCTCGTTACCGGTGGCTCCCGTGGCATCGGCAAAGCCATCGCCCAGCAGCTGGCGGCTGATGGGCACCGGGTGGCCGTCAACTACGTCCACGGCAAGGACGAAGCAGCTGCAGTGGTCGAGGGCATACAAACAACCGGGGGAGAGGCAGTCGCCATCGGCGCGGATGTCGGAACCGAGTCGGGTGTCGCCGAGCTGTTCGCGGGGGTGGAGGAAGCCTTCGGCCCGGTGGAGATTCTGGTCAACAACGCCGGCGTGGTGCGCGACAACCTGTTGCTACGGATGTCGGTCGAGGATTGGGACGACGTGATCGCCGTCAATCTGCGATCGGTGTTCCTCTGCACCAAGACGGCACTGCGGGGGATGCTGAAGGCTCGGTGGGGCCGGGTGATTTCCGTCACGTCGGTGTCCGGCTTGGGAGGGAATCCCGGCCAGGCCAACTACGCCGCCTCCAAGGCCGGGATCGTCGGATTCACCAAGTCGGTGGCCAAGGAGGTGGGCTCGCGAGGAATCACCGTCAATGCCGTCGCCCCCGGGTTTGTGGATACCGACATGACCGACGGAATTGATGACGGGACCCGGGAGTTAGCGCGAGGACAGATAAGTCTCGGGCGCTTTGGCACACCCGAAGAGATTTCCGCTGCCGTTGGCTATCTTGCCTCTCAGGGAGCGGCGTACGTGACTGGACAAGTGTTGGTCGTTGATGGCGGCCTGGCGATTTAGGAGGAGAATCCGTGGACCGTGGAGAGATAGAGAAGAAACTGACCGGCCTGCTGGTCGATGAGCTCGGCGTTGACGCCGACCGCATCACCATGGAGGCGAAGTTCGAGGAAGACCTCGAGATTGACTCGCTCGGGGTTGTCGAATTGCTGATGGCCCTCGAAGACAACTTCGACGTGAAGATTCCCGACGAAGAAGCAGAGAAGATCGGCAACGTCGGCGAGGCCGTCGACCTGGTGATTTCCAAGCTCGAGGGCTGACCATGGAGAACCGGCGGGTAGTTGTCACCGGGCTCGGGACCGTCAACCCGATCGGTCGCGATGTCGACAGCTTCTGGAAGAACGCCCAGAGCGGGGCCACCTCGGTAGGGCCGATCACCTCCTTCGACGCCTCCCACCTCAAGGTGACGTTTGCGGCCGAGGTGCCCGACTTCGACCCTGAGGAGTACCTCGAGCGCAAGGATGCCCGTCGGATGGATCGGTACGCCCAGTTCTTCTGGGCTGCCACCGCTCAGGCAATGGCCGACAGTGGGCTCGACCTCACCGGCGACGACGCCGAAGCAGTCCGGGCCGGTGTGGCGGTTGGATCGGGCATCGGCGGAGTGATTTCGTTCCAGGAACAGCTGAAGGTGATGCTCGACAAGGGCGCCGACCGCATCAGCCCCTTTGCCATTCCGCAGATTATTTCCAACATGGCTGCCGGACTGGCGTCGATCTCGTTCAACTTGCTGGGCCCAAATACGGCAACCGTCACCGCCTGTGCAGCTTCGGCCAACGCCGTTGGCGACGCCGCCGCCGTTATTCGGCGGGGCGATGCCGACATCATGGTGGCTGGTGGGGCGGAGGCGCCCATCTGCGAGTTCGCGGTTGGCGGCTTTGCTAATACCCGGGCGCTCAGCACTCGCAACGATGACCCGGCCACGGCTTCCCGCCCGTTTGATGCCGACCGCGACGGCTTCGTCATGGCGGAAGGGGCCGCCGTCCTCATCCTCGAGGAACGTGACCATGCCCTGGCTCGCAAGGCCCCGATCTATGGTGAGTTCACCGGATACGGCATGTCGGCCGATGCCTATCACATGACGCTGCCCCGGCCGGGCGGGATGGGTGCGGCCCGGGCCATGCAAGCCGCCCTCGACGATGCCGGGCTCGACGCGTCTGGCATCGACTACATCAACGCCCATGGGACCTCGACTGCCGCCAACGACAGCACCGAGACCGCTGCCATCAAGCTCGTGTTCGGTGAGGAGGGAGCTCGCTCCATCCCCATCTCGTCAACTAAGTCGATGACCGGCCATCTGTTGGGCGGGGCCGGGGCCCTCGAATCGCTCGTGTGCCTGCTGGCGATCCGCGATGGAGTCCTACCCCCAACCATCAACTACGAGACCCCCGACCCGGAGTGCGACCTCGACTACGTCCCCAATGAGGCGAGGTCGGTGGCCATCGACAGTGCGATGACCAACTCGTTCGGCTTCGGCGGCCACAACGTCTCGCTCACCTTCGCCCGCCACGAGTAATCGGCAGGCCTTCCCCTATGACTGTGTTTCTGGTTCGGCATGGAGAAGTAGAGAACCCCGACCGGGTCGTGTACGCCGACATCCCCGGCTTTGGTCTCAGCGAGCGCGGCCGCCGCGAGGCTGCCGCCGCCGCCGAGTTCCTGGGCGGGATTTCAGTCGACGCCATCTATGCCTCTCCGCTTGACCGGGCGCAGGAAACCGCCTCATACATCTCCAAGGCCTGCGGCGTTCCCATCTCCAGCCGGGAAGACCTCACCGAGTGGCTGGTTGCCCGGCGATGGAAGGGGGTGATGTGGGAGGACCTGCCCACTGCCTTCCCGGGCGAACTGGAGGCCTACCTCGAACACCCGACCGATCTTCCGTTTGCCGAGGAGTCGATTTCCATGCTCGGCGATCGAGTGGCTTCGGCTGCTCGAGAACTGGCAGCCGCCCATCCCGACGGGAACATAGTGCTGGTGAGCCATCAAGACCCGATCCAGGCCGGCCGGCTGATCCTGCGCGGGCTACCCCTGACCGAGCTCCACCTCAACCGTCCCGGCCATTGCGACGTTCTCACTCTCGAGCCCGGTGAGCCGTGGATGGAAATCGGGTACTGGGTGCCGGACATCGAGGGCGACCCACCGCCGGAATGGCCTCCGGTGAGTGGCGGCTCCGACTAGCCGGGCCATACTTCTCTCCATGGCATTCCTGGCGGCCGGCATGGTCCTTCTTTCTGGAGCCACCTGGGCGGTCGCCCTCGTGGCGGATCCCGACCCATTTGACCCGGGCTCGGCCGCGCTGCTGGCGGTCTCGGTAGTGATCGTCGCCGCCACCGCCAGCCTGGGAATGGTGCTGGCGCATGGCCGGTGGGCCCGCAATCTCGGCCTGGGGGTGCTGGCCGGTGAGGCGGTCCTGGCCGCCGTCATGGGTCTCAGTTGGTGGATCGGACCGGCCCTCGTCGCAACGGTGGTTGGCGTATTCCTGGTTGCCGGACCCTGGCTGGACTCGTTCCTCCGGCGCCTCCCGCCGGCCGACCCACCGGCACGGACCGCCGTGGGGCTGGCACTGGGGCTGCTATTTGTCCCGGCGGCGGTGGCCGTCGCTGCTCCCGGGGGCATTGGCGCTTTCCAGTGGGCGGCCGGACTGACGGCAGTAGTGACGGCCTGGGCGTACAGCCGGGCTCTTTCGGTGGGTTTGTGGAGTGCCCGGGTGGTGGTGCCGGTGTTGCTGGTGGCGGCCGCATTTGCCTCCCCGCCGTGGGGCACCGTCGGCCTGGTGGCGGTGGCTGGGGCGGTCCTGGGTCTGGCGTGGATGCCTTCGACCTCGCGGGCGGCCAATCCGCTCGTGCCGTCGGCCGCCGGCGTGGCGGTTCCACCTGAGCTGGTGCCCTCCGATTTGCTGGCGCAGGCGGGATACGATGAACGAGGCCGCCCGATCAAACGGCCTCGACCATGACCCAACCATCACCCCCCACCACCCGTCGGCTTCCCAGTCCGTGGGTGGCCGTCCCGGTTCTGTTGGCAACCGGGGTGGGGTGGTTCGTCGGCAGCCGGGTGGCCCGCCTGTCCTGTGAGCCCGCCGACTGCACCGGCAGTGAAGTCGTCTGGGGCCTCATCGGCGCCATCGTGGGGTTCGTCGGAATGCTGGTAGTCGCGGTGCTCGTCGTTCGATCGCTGGCGGAATGGGCCGCCCTCTCCGCCCAGGACAAGCAGCGACGAGCTGAACAACGACAGTCCAAGCTCGAGAGTGGGGAGCCTCCCACCTGCTGAGGCGGCCAGCTACGGTGGCGCCATGACGGACCCGCCACCTTTCACCGAGCCGATTCTTCATGTAGATATGGACGCCTTCTTCGTCGAAGTCGAGCGCCTGCACGATCCGTCGCTGGTTGGTGTGCCGGTGGTGGTTGGCGGCCTGGGCAATCGGGGAGTCGTAGCTGCCTCCAGCTATGAAGCCCGCCGCTACGGAGTCCACAGCGCCATGCCCATAGTTCAAGCTCGCCGTCTATGTCCCCAGGCCCGATACGTTGCCCCGACTCAGGGTCGCTATCGGGCGGTGTCCGAGGAAGTGTTCGGGGTGTTCCGATCCTTCACTCCCCGGGTGGAGGGGCTGTCGGTCGACGAAGCGTTCCTGGACGTATCTGGTCTGCGACTTCACTACCCGACGGCAACCGCGGTTGGGCAGGCGATTCGTGAAGCGATCCGGACCGCTCTGCTGCTGCCCGCCTCGGTGGGGGTAGCCAGCAACAAGTTCCTGGCAAAACTCGCCTCCGAGAACGCCAAGCCCGACGGCCTCCTGACGGTGCCGGCCGGTTCGGAACTCGCCTTTCTCCATCCGCTTCCCGTCCGACGCATGTGGGGGGTGGGGGAAGCAACCTACGCCACCCTCGAAGGTCTGGGGGTGGCCACGATCGGAGACCTGGCGGGGGTGCCGCTAGCCACCCTCGAGGGGCGAGTCGGACGGTCTCTCGGACAGCACCTCCACCGCCTCGCATTAGCCGACGACGACCGGCCGGTCAGCCCGGACGGGGAGGCCAAATCGATCTCTTCTGAGCAGACGTTCGAATGCGATCTCACGGTTCGGGAACGGATCGAGGCGGAGTTGCTTCGTCAGTGCGAACGGGTCGGCTCCCAGCTCCGGCGCTCCGGCCTGTCGGGCCGGACGGTCACGCTCAAGCTTCGCTATCCCGACTTCACCACCATCACCCGCAGTCACTCGTTCGACTCGGGGATCGATGTCTCGCACGACCTGTATGCGGCCGTCCGCCAGTTGCTGGCGCGAGTAGATCTCAAACGTCCGGTTCGTCTGCTGGGCGTGGGGGTCAGCTCGCTCGAGAAAGCTGGTGGCCCTCGCCAGCTTGGGCTGAATCGATCGGCGGCGTGGGACGACGTGAGTGCCGCTATCGACGAAGTGCGGGCCAGGTTTGGAGAAGAGGCAGTTGCGCCTGCTCGACTCGCCTCACCCCCGCCGGCTCACTCCGACTAGCCGGAATGCTCAGTCATTTGCACCGGTTGCTACTGCAAGGAACCGGTATACTGCCTCATCACAGCCGGATTGAGCCCCACAGGAGTAGCCGTGCCGCTCAATGACAAAGAGCAAGAGATACTCGACGAGATCGAGCGTCAGTTTCTGAAAGACGACCCCAAACTGGCGAGGGCCGTGCTCGCCGCCGAGCCGACCCAGATGTTCCGTCGCGCCACCCAGCGCAGTGTTGCCGGGTTGGTCGTCGGGTTGGCGCTCATGCTCTTCTTCTTCACCAGCAATACGCTCGTCGCCATGGTGGGCTTCATCATCATGGTTGCCTCCACCTTCGTTTTCGTGGTCGCCCTCCGGCGCCGGACGATGGGCATCGGCCCCGCAAATCTGAGTCCCGCATCCTGGCTCGATCAGCTCCGATCCAAGTGGCGGCGCTAGCTCGCGCGTAGCTAGAGTGAGGCTCTCGCCACGGCGAGGCAAGGAGCGGGAGGACGTCGGTCCCTCGTACGGAATCGGGCAAATGCGGAGGGATTGGGTTGGAAGGTTTCACGGCGCAGCAAGCCATCAAGTTGACCGGCTGTACCGCCCACCAACTTCGCTATTGGGATCGCGTGAACCTCGTCGTCCCGTCGCTTCAAACCACCGGTGGCCGCCCCGGCAAACGCCGGCTCTACTCCTTCCGCGATGTCGTCGCTCTCCGGGTTGTGAAGAGCCTGCTCGACAACGGCATGTCGCTTCAACGAGTCCGGCGGGCCTGGAACTATCTGCGGCGCACCGGCAACATGGACAAGCATCTGTCGGAGGTAACGCTGGTGACCGACGGATCCACGATTTACACCGTCGATGACGAAGCACTACTCGACGCCCTCCGCAACGGCCAGATGGCCTTCTTTGGAGCGATCGACAAGATCGCCAGGTCGGTCGCCGAGGACGTAACTCGTTTCGAGCTTGACCGTGAGAAGTTCCTCGAGACGCTGCGCGAAGTCGAAGACGACGTCATGCAAGAGGCCAGCGGCAACTAGCCGGTTCAGCGCCGGCGGCTGGCCGCCCGCTTCACCCAATCGGGCAACAGCGATTTCACGCGGTAGGTCCGCCTCACTTGCTGCCACCGTGATTCACGACCGCGCAGGTGCTGTTCGGTGGCCGTCAGGCTGGCGACGGCCGAGTCACGTGAGTCGGCCGAGACAATCTCGTTGGCTCCGTACACCGATTCGCTGTAAGCCTCGGCCAGCGGTTCCATCGCCGCGTCGGTCGACACCGCGACCTCGAGCGGAGTGTCGGCGCTGTTCATGTTGATCCCCGAGTCGATGAGGCGATCGACGATCTCGGCCCAGGCTGCTCCGACATCTCCCTCCTCCAGGCGCTGCAGTCGCCGACGTCGCCTCCGACGCTTGAGGGCGGGGACCAGCCCGAGGCCGACTAACGCCAGCGTGCTCCACAGGGCAGCCGCCGGCAGCCAGCTCGGGAGGCTGAAGCCACCGCCGCCGTCGGTGGTCCCGCCGCCTTCGCCGGCGAATCGGCCAGGGTCGTCGAGGGTCGGGTCACGGAACGGGCTTCCGGCACCCCCGCCGGCACCGCCGGCTGCTTCCCGGGCGAGAGCTTCGACCTCGTCGAAGTACCGATCGAGGTCGGTGGCCGAGAAGCCGGTGCGCTCGAAGCTCGTCGGGTTCACCCGGTCGCCGCGAGGGGTGGGGTCGAACCTGACCCAGCCCTGGGCGGGTAGCCAGATCTCAACCCAGGCGTGGGCGTTGCGGTCCCGCACCAACACGGTGCCGTCACCCCGGACCTCGCCGGGCGTAAACCCGAGCACTGTCCTCGTCGGGATGTCGAGCAAGCGAGCCAGGACGCCCATCGAAGCGGAGAACTGTTCGCAATAGCCGGTGTGGTACCCGGGCGAGTTCGGGTTCAGCAACCAATCGACCAGGCCGGTGTCTCGCTCGTTGGGCGGCACGTTGATCGAGTACGTGAATTCATTCGTGTCGCGGAAGTAGTGCTCGAGCGCCAGGGCCTTCTCGTAGTCGGTCTCGAGGCCGAAGGTGAGGTCTTCTGCCAGTCGCGTCAAGAAGCCATTCGAGTCGAAGCCACGGGGGAACCGCAAGTAGCGATCGAGGTCGGGCTCGCTGAACGCTTCGCTGGGGGTGGGGACCGGCTGGAACCGGCCCTCCTCGGCGGCAACGGCGAACAACGGCGAGAGCTCTCCGTCGGCACCGGCGGCCAGCACCGTCGTATCCACATCGGGTATGGAAGAGACCACTCGATAGGTCATGCCGTTTCCGGTGACACCGTCGATGTGCAGCGATCCATCAAACGGATCGACCCGGGTGGTGTTGGCAATGATCCGCTCTTCGGAGAACAGGCCGGCCGGCGAGTAGGGCGCCGGAAGCCAGGTGCTGGACAAATCGAGAATGGTGACAACTGAGTTCACGGGAACGGTGTCGCCCCGGAACTCGAACTCGTCCGCCTCCCATGAGGTGTCGGCAAGCTCCTCCAGCTTGTCCTCGGAGGCGTACCACCAATCGCCGTTGAAGGTGTCCATCGTCAGCAGGCGCCAGTACACCTCATTGTTTGGGATGTCGCCGGATACCCGGGCGGCGAATACCGGCTGATCCGAGCTGGACACCAGAGAACGCTGGACGTCAATGAACGGGTTGTAGGAGACACTGCCGATGCCGCCGCCTATGCCCGACCGGTTGCGCCAATCCAGTAGGCCGGTCGGTGGCACCGCATCGGCCCGCACCGCCTGATTCGAGACGAACACCGAGACCGCCGTAACCGCCACGATTGCTGCCACCGGCAGGGCAACGGCACGCATGCGGGCCGCCTGACGACCGTGCCCGGCGTAGCCGCCGACGGCTCGCTGATCGGAGGCGATTGCTGCCAGTCCGGTGCCGACCAGGAGGAGCAGGCCCGTCGTCCACACCAGGCTGCTCGACTGGCGATCGACGACCGCCAGCTGCAGGTAGAAGACCACCGGGGGGACGATGCTCAGGTAGGGGCTGTTGTTCAGTAGACCCCAGGCGGCCACTGCCGCCAACCCCCACACCATGAGGGCGGCCAGTGTGACGATACCGGCCAGGGGGGTGACCGGCGGCGCTGAGAACCGGAAGATGGTGACCGCATCGGAGATCTCGGCGAAGATGTCGCCCATCACGCTGATCGGGGGCACTGCCGAATCGGAGAGCTCCCCTCCAACGTACACGAATGAGAAAAGCCCGAAGAGCGCGGTGTGAGCGGCCAGCAAGATGAAGGTGCCGAGGCGGGCTTTGAGGATGGCCCAGGTGAGAGTGATGCCGATGGCGGCAGCCAGGGCCGTCACGATCTGCCAGGGAAGACCGTCCTCGGTGCCCAGGAACAGCCGATTGAGGCGGAGAATGACCAGCCCCAGCAGGGCGAGACTGGCTACCCAGGTGAGGCGGAAGACCATCGTCCTGCTCCTATCGCATCGGCCCATGCCTGCGTCCAACTGTCGGTGGTCCCCACCACAGTGGCGGCCGCCCCGCCCAGCTTGAACGGCACCAGGTCCGGTTCTTCATTGGACACAACCATAAGCACGGTCTTGGAATAGTCGCGCCCGAGTGTCTGGAATACGGCCAAGTTGTCCTCGTCGAGTGCGCCGGTGATGAGCACCAGTGCGCCTCCGGTGTGGCCGTGGTTGCGCATCCGCAGGACGGCATGTTTGAGGTCGAGGGCCTTGATCGGTTGGACCGCCGCCAGCCGCTCCATCGCCTGGACGTACGGCGCGCTTCCCACGGGTCGGCCGGCATCTCCCACCCACAACTGAGGGAGATAGCCGCCCCGGAAGAAGTGGTGGAGGACCGAGGCCGTCCCTTTCACGGCCTGTTCGAAGGTCTCGGGGGTGTGCCGGCTGGCCCGGGGATCGAGCAGAACCTGTGCTCTCGACTGCCAGGGGATCTCCAGCTGCCGGATCATCAGCTCATCTCGCTTGGCCGAGGACGGCCAGTGCACCCGACGCAGGTCGTCGCCCTGGCGATACTCGCGCAACGTGTAGAAGTCATCGCCTCCACTGGGGGCGTGCGACGGGTGTGCTGATTGCACGGACGGATCGTGGCCCCGGGTGGCCGGGAAGCCGTCGAGAACATCGATGGCCGGGAAAACCACCAGCCGATCAATCCCTCCGGCTG
>Ga0224508_10004323_pt1 | contig 11626 bp, 10 predicted proteins | sample SF_Jan12_sed_USG_4_FD_170157 | JGI IMG/M metagenome (GOLD analysis project Ga0224508, IMG submission 170157) | Sediment microbial communities from San Francisco Bay, California, United States - SF_Jan12_sed_USGS_21 | ecosystem: Environmental > Aquatic > Marine > Sediment | place: USA...
GAACGGCGCGCGGCTTGAGCGGATCAATTGGATGGGCGACAAGTCGGCCAAGGGTCTGCGCCAGGGTCACGGCGTCATGGTCAACTATCTCTACGAGCTGAAGGATATAGAGAAGAACCACGAGGCTTATGTGAATGATGGCGCCGTGGCGGCGTCACGTACAGTACGTGCGATGCTGAAAGGCGGGGACAAGGGCAAAACAAAAACAGGCAAAAAAGCCATGGTACCCGCTGATGAGTGACAATCTCTTCTCGATCCTGAGAAGTCATTTTCCGCAAGACGAAACAAGTGAATTCATACTCACCGGTAGCGGGCGTGTGGTCACCTATGCAGATTTGCTTGCCTCCACGGCGCGTTTCGCAAATGCGCTTGTGGCTCTTGGTGTAGTCCCGGGCGAACGTGTTGCCGTTCAGGTGGACAAAAGCGTTGAGGCGCTGATGCTCTATCTGGCGACGTTACGCGCGGGTGGCGTCTTTCTGCCGCTCAATACGGCGTATACTGCATCCGAGCTTGCGTATTTTCTGGGTGATGCGGAACCGGTTTTGACCATTTGCCGGCCGGAAAATCTGAGCGAAATTGCGGCCATTGCAAAAGCTGCCGGCGTTGCCCGCGTCGAGACCCTCGGTGCAGACGGCGACGGATCGCTGCTCGACCATGTCGCCGCCGCCGAACCTTCCTTTGCCGATGTTGCGCGTGCCGGCGATGATCTTGCGGCCATTCTCTATACGTCGGGAACCACCGGCCGCTCGAAGGGCGCGATGCTGACCCACCGCAACCTTTCTTCAAATGCGCAAGCTTTGGCTGAGACCTGGCGATTTACGGCTGCCGACAGGCTTTTGCATGCGTTGCCGATTTTCCATACCCACGGGCTTTTCACGGCAACCAACACGGTGCTCATGACCGGCGGGTCGATGCTCTTTCTGCCACGTTTCGATGCCCAAGAAGTATTAGAGTTGCTGCCTGACGCCACGGCGATGATGGGTGTTCCCACATTCTATATACGCCTGTTGCAGCAGCCGGAGTTGACCGCTGAACTTGTCTCCCACATCCGTGTCTTTATTTCGGGCTCGGCACCGCTTTCGCCGGAAGTTCACACCGAATTTGCAAAACGCACCGGACAGGCAATCCTGGAGCGTTACGGCATGACCGAAACCGGCATGAATACGTCGAACCCGCTTGACGGCGAAAGGCGGGCAGGGACGGTCGGGTTTCCTCTGCCCGGCATTCAGATCCGTATTGCCGATGCCAAGACCGGTGCCGCGGTTGAGGCCGGCGAAATCGGTGTGATCGAGATCAAGGGGCCGAATGTATTCAAGGGCTACTGGCGCATGCCGGAAAAGACGGCCGAAGAGCTCCGGGAAGACGGTTTTTTCATTTCCGGCGATCTGGGCCTGATCGATGATCGCGGCTACCTCAATATCGTAGGCCGCGACAAGGATCTCATTATTTCAGGCGGCTTTAATGTCTATCCAGCCGAGATTGAGGCGGCGATCGATTCCATTCCCGGCGTTGTCGAGACGGCGGTGATCGGTGCGCCGCACCCTGATCTCGGCGAAGCCGTTACCGCGGTTGTCGTCTGCAATGCGGGCGCCGAGGTCGATGAGGCGTCGGTCATGGACCGGCTGGATGGAGAACTCGCACGCTTCAAGCAACCCAAGTGCGTCTTCTTCGTCGATACGCTGCCACGCAATGCGATGGGGAAAATTCAGAAGAAAGAACTTCGCGAAACATTTAAGAACACCTATTCGTAAGCCGGTCCGGAAATGAAAGGCGTCGATGCCCGGAGTTTGTTGCGCACGAGTTTGTTCTTGCTCGTGAGCGGAAGTCGTGCAGAAATTTGGCACAAGCGCCGGTTCCGTCAGGGCCGGGAAAGCAATGTGGAATTTGTGATTTTGCGAAGGTGGTGTGATGCGTTGGCGGGGCCGAAGACAAAGTGACAATATTGAGGATCGCCGTGGCCAGGGCGGCGGCGGTTTTCCTTTTCCGGGCCGACGCGGAGGTATGCGTATTCCCGTGGGCGGCCGTAAGGGCGGCATCGGCATTGTCGGGATGCTGGTGATCGTCGGGTTGATGCTTTTCTTTGGCGTTGACCCGACTGCTATCCTCCAGGGCGGTGGCGGTGGCGGCAGCATGCAGATGCCGGATATCCGATTGCCGCAGCCCGGCACGCGCCGGCCTCAGCTTCCGGCACCGGGCCGGCAGGCCCCGTCGACACAAGGGCCCAAATCCACATCCAATGACGATCTAAAGGCGTTCACGGCTGTCGTGTTGGCCGATACGGAGGATGTCTGGAACGCGATTTTCAAGCAATTCGGGCGCACCTACCGCGAACCCAAGCTGGTCCTGTTCTCCGGGGCCACCCGTTCAGCGTGCGGTACCGGCATGTCGCAGATGGGGCCGTTTTATTGTCCGCTGGACCAGAAGGTCTACATCGATCTTGTTTTTTACCGGGAGTTGAAAAACCGGTTTCGGGCGCCCGGCGACTTTGCTCAGGCCTATGTGGTCGCGCACGAAGTTGGCCACCATGTACAGACATTGCTGGGTATCGCGGAAAAGGTGCAGCGCGCCAAGGCGCAGAGGCGGCAGAAGGATGCGAACGCCTTGCAGGTGCGCATGGAATTGCAGGCCGACTGTTTCTCCGGCGTTTGGGCCAAATTCGCCAATCGGACCAAGAATATCCTTGAGCCTGGCGATATCGATGAGGCGCTGAATGCAGCGAGTGCGATCGGGGATGACCGTATTCAGAAACGCCAACAAGGTTATGTTGTGTCGGACGCGTTCACCCACGGATCCGCAAAGCAGAGGCAGCGCTGGTTTCGACGTGGCTTCGAGTCCGGCGATATTCAGCAGTGCGATACATTCAATGCCGCCAGCCTCTGAACGGCTCTATATCCACCCATCTTGACGCTGTTTACGAAAATCTCCCGAGCCAGCATGATTGCACTATCTAAATGACCGGCAAAAATAGCGTTGAATCAAGCCGTTAACCTGAACGCTCAATTGATTTGCCTGTCGGCCTGCACTTTGCTTTATTAGGCGCAGCTCTCTTGCCATCCAGTTGGCTCGGGTGGAGAGCGGGAGGAAATGGGCATGGAAGCCCGTGGGGCACGGAACAGGCCCCGAAATCAAACTCAAGGAGGAGTAAATATGCGCCATTTAACTAAATGGACGCTTGCTGCCGTTGCTTCGGTGGCGCTGGTGGGGGTATCCACGGATGCCAACGCTGCTTGCGAGGAACTGGTTCTTGGCTCTGCAATTTCATTCACCGGTAAATATTCGACCAACGGCATTCACGCCAAAAACGGCTACGACATTGCCGCCAAGCGCATTAACGAGATGGGCGGCGTCAAGATCGGCGACAAATGCTACAATTTTACGATCAAGTATTACGATGACGAGTCCACACCGGCTCGTACCGCGCAGCTGCTCGAACGTCTGATCAAGCAGGATGGCGTCAAATACTTCCTCGGACCCTACAGTTCGGCCACGACCAAGGCCGCTGCACCGGTCGTCGAGAAATACAAAATTCCGATGATTGAGGCAGAAGGCGCCTCGCGGTCCCTGTTCAACAAGGGCTATAAATATCTGTTCGCCGTTCTCTCGACGTCCGAACAGTATCTTGCCAGTTCAATCGCACTCGCTGCCGAGGTCGCCAAGAAGAACGGCAAGGATCCGTCATCGGTCAAGGTCGCCATGGCGTTTGAGAATGATCCGTTCTCGCTAGACGTGCGCGCCGGCGTTGTCGACGACGTCAAGAAGCACGGCCTCAAGATCGTCATCGACGACAAGCTGCCGCGAGATCTGTCCGACATGTCGGCCACCCTGACGAAGGTCAAGGCGGTCAAGCCCGACCTGCTCGTGGTCTCCGGGCATTCGAAGGGAGCCGCAACGGCCGCCCGTCAGATCAAGGAGCTGCAGATCGACACGCCGATGATCGCGATGACGCATTGCGAATCCGCAAAGATCGTCAAGAAGTTCGGCGCCGCCACGAATGGCTTCCTGTGCCCGACACAGTGGGCCGAGACGCTCAGCTACAAGGACAAATATTTCGGTACCGCGGCTGAATACGACACGCTCTTCAAGAAGACGTTTGACGGCTACAAGAATGTGCCCTACCAGGCTGCCCAGGCTTCGGCTGCGGTTCTGGTCTGGAAGGATGCGTTCGAGCGTGCCCAGTCTCTCGATACCGAGAAGGTCCGCGAGGCCATCGCCGCGACCGACATGAAGACCTTCTACGGCAACATCAAGTTCTCGAAAGCCGGCAACAATATCGCCAAGCCGATGGTTCTGCGTCAGATCCAGGATGGCAAGTACAACGTTGTCGCGCCGTCCGAATGGGCGTCGCACAAGGTCGTCCATCCGCGGAAGGCTCAGTAAGGTCGTTCACACGACCTGACGTGAAATGCCGTCGCCCCCTGCACCTTGCAGGAGGGCGGCGGCTCTTGTCTTAATGGTGGATCGGGGAGGCCGCCAATGCTCGACAATCTCAATCTGCTCGCTCTGGCACCGGTTCTGAATATCCAGATCCTGCTGGACGGAATTTTCATCGGCGCCATATTTGCCCTTGCCGCATACGGGCTTGCGCTCGTTTGGGGGGTGATGAACGTCAAGAACCTCGCCCAGGGCGAATTCGTCATCATGGGCGGCTATATAGCCTGGTACGTTGGAACATTAGGAATCCATCCGTTGTTCGGCCTGCCGATTTCGATCGTCGTCATGTTTGCGTTCGGCTGGGTGACCTACAAGTTGATCATCGCTCGTGTCGTCGAGAAGGATATGTTTATTTCACTTCTCGCGACCTTCGGTATGGCGATCGTGATTCAGCAAGCACTCAACCTGGCGTTCGGTCCGGAAATCCAGATTGCCGATTCCGGCTTGCCGACGCACTCCTTCAAAGCGTTGGGGGGCAGCTTCACCGTTGCTGAGATCAAGTTCTATTCATTTCTGATTTGCTGTTTCCTGGCGGCGGCCGTCATAGCATTCATGAAAAAGAGCCGCATGGGGCAGGCTATCCGTGCCACCGCACAGGACGCACGCGCCGCCAAGGTCATGGGGATCGATACCGAGCAGGTGTTCGCGTTCACCTATGCATTGAATGCCGCGATCTGCGGCGCGGCCGGTGTCATGATTTCGATGATCTGGGTGATCCAGCCTTTCTACGGGATTACCCATTCCATTCGTTCGTTCGTCATTGTCACCGCTGCCGGGTTTGGCAACCTGCCCGGCGTGATCACGGCCGCCTTCGGCCTTGGTATCGCGGAACAGTATGGCGGCTTTATTCTCGGCGCCGAGCTGCAGCAGGCCACCGTTGTGGGCATGCTGCTGTTTGTCCTCATGTGGCGCCAGTTGCAGATGAGACGACACAGGCAGGCAGTACAATGATGGCAGTCGCAGAAAAATCCGTCGAGCAAGACGAAGTTGGAAAGCCGACAGCGCGGCGCAACTACACCGCCAACGACATTATGATGTTCGGGGCGATCGTTCTTTTCGGCATCCTCGGACCGATCCTGTTTCCGAATTACACGTTCCAGATTGCCGTTCTCTGGCTGATGGTCCTGTTCGCCCAGACGTGGGACGTTATGGGCGGGCAGATGGGCTATAACTCGCTCGGCAATATCTTCTTTTTCGGCGCCGGCATGTATATCTGCACCGTAACGCAGATCGGCCTTTTCACTGATGTCGGGGCCTATACGTCATCCACCGACCAGGGAAATTTCAATTTCACGCCCGATCAATATTATATCGGTGTCGCTGTCGGTCTTGTCTTCGCAGCCATCGGCTCAGCACTTCTGGCGGTAGCGTTGGGGTGGATCGTGTTTGGTCTGCGCGGGCCCTATTTCGCGATCGGTACGCTCGGAATTGCGCTCGCGGCGGGCGAGCTGATTGGCGCATGGGAATGGGTTGGCGGCGGCGGCGGTATCCCGATCCCGGTCTATCCCGGCAGCGGTGACGGCAAGTCGTTTTTCTACTACGTGCTCTGCTTTGCTTCGGCGATCGCCACTTTCCTGTTCCTCAAATGGCTTTATTCGACCCGGTTCGGGCTTGCGATCAACGCGATCCGCGACGATGAGGAAAAGGCCGAAGCCATGGGCGTGCATACCCTTCGCCATAAAACCGTGGCATGGGCGATATCGGCTTTCTTCCTTGGTATCGCAGGCGGCCTGTTTGGCAACATGACGGGCTTCATCGAGCCGCTGGAAGTCGCTTTTCCGACCATTACATTCGGTATCTTCATGGTCGCGATGGCCCTGCTTGGAGGCAAGGGCACGATCTGGGGACCGGTGCTCGGCGCGATTGTGTTCCATATCGTGAAGGAGGCGACCTGGACCTATTTCCTCGGCTGGCAGTGGATTGCGCTCGGCGTGATCATCATCATCAATATCGTGTTCTTCCAGCAGGGGATCGTCGGCTGGCTGCAGGAAAAATACCCGCACTGGTTCGGGATCGAAGTGGAGGGGGCCTCGAAATGACCAATCTCATCGAAGTCCGTTCCGTCTCCAAGGCGTTCGGCGGCGTGATTGCCAACAAGGATATCTCGATCGACGTTCCGGAGGGGCAGATTACCGGTCTTATCGGGCCGAACGGTTCAGGCAAGACGACGCTGTTCAACTCGATCGTCGGCTACCATCCGATCGATGAAGGCTCGATCAAGTTCAAGGGCGAGGAGATCTCAACCTATCGGGTGCCGCAGATCGCCCGGCTGGGCATGCTACGGACCTTCCAGCAGACCCGCATCTACGGCGCCATGAACTGTATCGAGAATATGCTGATCTCGGTGCCCCACCGAAATGCCACCTTTAGTGACATGTTCAAGCCCTATCCGGCGGAAATGTACGACAGGGCTGAGGAGCTTCTTGAGTTCGTCGGTCTGTATCAGAAACGCAAACTGCACTCCGGTGATCTGTCCTTCGGGCAGCAGAAGCTGCTTGAATTTGCGATGGCGCTGATGAACCAGCCGGAGGTCCTGTTGCTGGATGAGCCGACTGCCGGCATCAACCCGACGCTTATCAACGGCCTTATCGACAGGCTCAAACGTGCCAACACGGATTTCGGCATTACCATGTTCGTGATCGAGCACAACATGCGCGTGATCATGAACCTCGCGGACTCGATCTACTGTCTGGCGCATGGCGAGCTTCTGGCCTCCGGCGCACCCGAAGAAGTTCAGAACAACCAAAGCGTGATCGACGCCTATCTGGGGGCGCATTAATGGCGGCAAAAGAGACCACAAAACCGGCAGCGCGCAGAAAACGCGCGAAAGCGCCGGCAAAGGCCAAGAAACCAACTGCGGCAAAGAAGCCGGCGGCCAGCAAGGCGGCCGCGAAAAAGGTTCGCGGCTATGGCGGCGGCAAGGTCGATACGGTCATTTCTGTCGAGGACGTGACGCGCGAAGTTGAAGCGATCGCCACGAAGGTTTCGCTCGATCAACTGGACAGCCTCGTCAAGGGTGATCCTTACGTCAGGATTGATGATCTCAACGCCGGTTACGGCCAGATGGAGATCCTGCACAACCTTAATCTCAGGGTCGGACGCAAACAGTCACTTTGTCTCATCGGGCCGAACGGCGCGGGCAAGTCGACCATCCTGCATGCGATATTCGGTTTCAACAATATATTTTCCGGCAAGATTACGGTCGGAGACGAAACCGGACACCGGGACATTACGGCTCTGTCCTCCAGTCAAAAGCTTAAACAGGCCGGCATCGCCTACATTCTCCAGGACAAGTCGGTTTTCCCTTCGATGACCGTGGAAGAAAATCTCTGGATGGGCGGCTTTCTGATGGACAAGCCGGTCGCGGCCAAGGAGGCCGCGGAACGGGTGTTCGACAAATATCCGCGCCTGGCGGCGCGGCGGCGGCATCAGGCCAAGGTCCTTTCCGGTGGCGAACGGCGTTTGCTGGAAATATCCCGCGCCCTTGTCATGGAGCCGGAAGTATTACTGGTGGACGAACCGTCAATCGGGCTGGAGCCGCGCTTTATCGATATGGTTTTCGAGATTCTGGACGACCTGCAGCATGGTGAGGGTAAAACCATCATCATGGTCGAGCAGAACGCCAAAAAAGGACTGGAATTCGCCGACATCGGCTATGTTCTGGTTTCCGGCGTCGTGGCGATCGCCGGTACCGGCGATGATCTGCTCAAAAATCCGGATGTGGGCCGTCTGTTCCTCGGCGGTTAGCGCACACTTCAATTTCATAGCGGGCGAATTGCAGCCTGTGTGACGTTATTGAGGGTAGCCATGCTCGTAAATGTCGGCTCTTTGGACCGGGCTCTTCGCATCGCGTTGGGTATTGTTCTGATCGCGCTTGCCTATCTGAACAAGAATATCGATTGGGCCTGGGTCGCCGTTCTGCCGCTCCTGTCGGGCCTCCTGCGCCACTGCCCGTTTTATGCGTGGGCCGGGATCAGCACCTGCCGCGAACACTAGATTGCGACAACCATGGATTGAATACACTCAGAGTCATGAACGTGATCTAGAACGTGTCGCCGGCAAAGACGGTTTCCTTACAAGATGCGCCTTCCGCCTGCAGCCGCGCGCACAGACGTGCCGCGGCCGCGGCATTGGCAAAGGGCCCGGCGATCAGCTTTATTTCCTGCGGGCCTCGCGCGCTTCCTTGCTTGACTTCCCGGCGGCGGATTTCAAGGCTGCCGAGCAACTCCTCGTGACGTCCGGAAAGTGCCATCCATTCCTTCTTTAATTTCTCGTGCGATATAGCGGTTGCAAGCTCGACCCCGAACCGGGTTTGGGTCGGTGATTTGAGGCCGGCAACCGGCAGCGGCGAGCCGGTGACCAGTATATCGCCGAAGCCGTCAGCCGGCAGCGGCGAATAGGTCACGGTGGCCTTCGGTGCGGGTGCGGCAAACTTTCTTTTCGCGCCAAGGCTTGCCGTGATGCGCGCCCGGTCAGCGGCGGGCGGCAGCGCCGAGGTGCTCGGGCCGAAGGCGCTTTCAATCAAGCCCACCCGTTCCTTCAGCGCTTCCTCGCCAAGGATCAAATTTTCCACCAATCGTCTCAGGGATACTATTTCGGAGCGGAGCGCGGCGACCTCCCCGCCAAGCGATTTGCCTTTACCCATCGCTCCCGCGCCGGGTGGCGACGCGGTATTCTCCACGCTGAGCTTTCCAGGGTTGTCATAGGTTGTGTCAGCGCCCGGATAATAGAACAGGCTCAACAGATACACGGATGCAAAGCCGGACAAAGCGATCCAGGCGATAACGTGCCGCCGCACGGTCCAGGCCGGTTTCATGTAAGTGCCCCGGCTGGCCGGCAGGCCCGCGTCGTGAGGGCCGGGCGCCGTTTACGGACCTTGCAGCGGAAAATTAGTGTTCGATCCTGTATGTTCAAGAGCGTAACCGGTTTGAAAAACGTCGCGAATCAGTTGCTTTTCAGCTTGTCTGAGTCGTCCTGAGCGGTCAATTGGACGCTCTTCGACGCGTGCCATGTGAGAGGGCCGCGGGCAGCCGGATATCAGGGTATGGTTATCGGCTCACGATTGCGCTAAACAACCGCTAGAGCGGGATCAGGAAAAGTGCAATCCGGTTTTCTAATCCTGTCCCGCTCACTTTATTGATATCGATCACGTTATCGCCTCAGCTGGTTTCTTCAAGGTGATCGTGATCTAGCCGCAGTCGGGCATGGTTTCTGCATCGATTTCTTGTGCACCGTATTCGCAAGCCGCTAACAGCCGGAATCACTCGCCATTATGACCGACAGGCCACTTCTCGCCATTGTGCTCGCCGCCGGCAAGGGAACCCGGATGAAATCGGACCGGCCCAAAGTGCTCCATGCGCTCGCCGGTGCGCCGATGGTCGCGCATGTGCTGCAAACGGCGTGTGAAGCCGGTGTCAACCGGACCGCTCTGGTTGTGGCGCCCGGCATGGACGCGGTCGAGGCGGCGGCCCGCGCAATCGACCCGGATGTGACAGGCTTCGTGCAGCAGCGCCAACGCGGCACCGCCGACGCCGTGCTGGCGGCGCGGCAGGTGCTTGACGGTTTCGACGGTGATATTCTGGTGCTGTATGGCGATACGCCGTTGCTCAGCCCCAGGACACTGGAGAAAACCGTCGCATGTCTGCGCAATGGCGCTGACATCGCCGTTCTCGGGTTTGAGGCCCGTGACCCGACGGGCTATGGCCGGTTGCTTACAGGTGACGATAACGCGCTTTTCGGGATTCGCGAAGACAAGGACGCAAGCTCAGAGGAAAAGAAGTTAACGCTCTGTAATTCAGGCGTTTTTGCCTTTCGTGGGCCGGCATTGTTAGGGATTTTGGACAAAATAGGCAACGACAATGCGAAGGGTGAGTATTATCTCACCGACGCGGTGGAAATTGCCCGCCAGGACGGCATGACATCTGTCGCCGTCGTGTGCGGGGAGGAGGAGGTTCTGGGTGTGAATACCAGAGAGCAGCTGGCTGAGGCCGAGGCGGCCCTGCAGGACGAGTTGAGAAAAAAGGCGATGCAGGAAGGCGCAACCCTGACCGCGCCGGAAACGGTCTTTTTTGCCCGCGACACGAAACTTGGCCGTGATGTGGTCATTGAGCCCCATGTTTTCTTCGGGCCCGGCGTGAGTGTCGAGGATGAGGTGACGATTCGGGCGTTTTCCTACCTGGAGGAAACGCATATTGCCAAGGGCGCGACCATCGGCCCGTTCGCGCGGCTGCGGCCGGGCACCAAAATTGGTGCCGGCGCCCGGGTCGGGAATTTTGTCGAGATGAAGAATGCGACCCTTGAGGAGGGCGCCAAGGTAAATCATCTGACCTATATCGGTGATGCCCTGGTAGGGAGCGGGGCCAATGTCGGCGCTGGCACAATCACCTGTAATTATGACGGCTTCGCCAAACACCGCACGGAGATCGGCGCCGGCGCTTTCATTGGCTCGAATTCGGCTCTCGTCGCTCCGGTCAAAATTGGCTCCGGCGCCTATGTCGGTTCTGGTAGCGTGATATCAAGGAATGTACCCGATAATGCGCTTGCCGTTACGCGCGGGCCTCTGGATCAGCGCGAGAACTGGGCCCAGCGGATGCGTAAACGGCGGGCGAAAACGCAAGGAAACAAAACGTAACAGCTCGTGACTTGCGCTTGCCCGTGCCTGTTCGTTAGCTGGGGCGCGATTGGAATCGAAAGGCTTAACAAATTCAATGTGCGGTATCGTTGGCATACTGGGTCGCGAAGCGGTCGCCGAGAAACTCGTCGACGCGCTCAAGCGGTTGGAATATCGCGGCTACGACTCTGCCGGCGTAGCAACGCTCGAAGCCGGTGAACTGACGCGCCTGCGTGCTGAAGGAAAGCTGCGCAACCTCGAAGAAAGGCTGGCGCGGAATCCGCTGCAGGGCAGGACCGGCATTGGTCATACGCGCTGGGCGACCCACGGCGCGCCGACAGAGAATAACGCCCATCCGCACATGACGAAGCGCGTTTCGGTGGTCCACAACGGCATCATCGAGAATTTTCAGGAACTGCGCGCCGAAATCACCGGAAACGGAACTGAATTATCCACCGATACCGACACCGAAGTGGTGGCCCACCTGATTTCCCACGAACTCGATAAGGGCAATGATCCCGTCATTGCCGTACAGCATGCTCTCACGCGGCTCAAAGGCGCCTTCGCGTTGGCGATCATATTCCG
>Ga0224508_10004324_pt1 | contig 11624 bp, 9 predicted proteins | sample SF_Jan12_sed_USG_4_FD_170157 | JGI IMG/M metagenome (GOLD analysis project Ga0224508, IMG submission 170157) | Sediment microbial communities from San Francisco Bay, California, United States - SF_Jan12_sed_USGS_21 | ecosystem: Environmental > Aquatic > Marine > Sediment | place: USA: California...
GGTTTATGTACGACCACCGAGATTTGGTCAATCCGGGCAAGTACGTAGAAATTGGCGACGCAGGTTCGCAACGCTCGTGTACTTTGCGTTAAATGCCCCGCATGCGGCTGATGAAGGCATCGGCCTCTTCTATAGCGATCTGCATGTCGCGAATCAAAGCATCGACCTGGCCTTCAAGTACGGCCGTCTGGCCGCGCAGCGCCGCCAACGCCTGGGCGTTCAGACTGTGTTTGAGAAACAATACGTTGTCAGTCAATACGGCCATCACCGGATCGACTCTGTTACGTGCCGTTTGCATGCGATCGCGCATCAACAAGAACTGCCTGCGCGCCTGCGCGAGTTTGCGTTCCTGATCCGATCTGAGCGCGGCGCTGCTGTAAAGATCCAGCTCCGATTCCCATTCATCAAACAGGTCCTCGCTGACACGATCAATGTCAGACAAGTGTTCGTCCAGATCTTGGGTGGCCTTTCGGGATCGTTCAACCTCTTTGCTCAGTCGCTCGTATTTCTCCTCGAGCTCACCGCCTTCATGACCTACTAATGCGCTGAGTTCCTCGTAAGCTGTTACGAGTTGTTCGCGCGTATCCGTCTGTGCATCCCTCGCATCTTCGACGCGATCGACCAGTATGTCTCGCTTGTGTATGCCGACCTTTTCGAGCGCCGAATATTGAACCGACGCACAGCCTGATAGCGCGAACAGCAGTGCGCAGACGAAGCCCGCACGACCAATTTGCAGATTGCCAGATAGTTGTGTCATCTTTGCGATTGTCCCCGACCAGATAGTCATATGATGAACCCGTTAGTAACAAAAATCATACCGTTGATCCCATCGCTACTCAAAAAGAAACGGTCCTGGGTGGCGATGGTGGCCTTGCTTGGCGCCGGCTATTTTGTCACCGGAAATCTGAGTTCCGGAATCGACTGGATGTGGAAAGAACCACGCGAGGTGCTCGTCGATCGCGTCGAGGAAGCGCGTGACAGTCAGCACGCGGCAGCCGAGCAATTTCGCGATGCGCTCACGGAGTTCAAAGCCGTGGTTGACCTTCCTGAGAGCGGTCTCGAGCGCCAGTACAACAAGCTCAATGCGGCGCATAAGCGCAGCCAGGCCGCCGCGGATCGCATCAACAAACGCGTCGATCGCGTTGTCGATGCCAGCAACCGTCTGCTCGACGAATGGAGCGCGGAACTCGACGACTACAATGACCCGGCGCTGCGTCGTATTGCAGAACAGCAGTTCGATCAGACTCGCGAACATGCCACCCGTCTGATCGACTCGATGCGGCAAATCGAAGACCGCATGCAGCCTGTTCTGGCTTCATTCCAGGACCAGGTGCTGTATCTCAAGCACAATCTCAACCTCTCGGCGATCGCCGCGCTCGAGGGAGAGGCGACGATCATCGAGTCGAATGTCGACATACTGATCGCAGACATGAATCGCTCGATCGCGGAGGCGGACGCATTCATCGCCGTCATTCTCGAACGCGGATGATCGACAGGTCGATTTCGACGCAACCCTTACTTGAAGAATTTCGACGCAAGACCAGCCAGGCCCTTGACACCGCCCACCGAGTCCAGCAGGTCGCCGCCCTGGCTGCTCTTGTCGATTAGCTCCGGCAGTATTTCAGAAAGGCTGCTGCTGGCTTCTTCTTTACCAATACCGAGTTTCGATGCAAATGCCTCGATCTTGTCGCCGCCAATCGCATCCTGCAGCTGCGCCGGTGAAATCGAGTCGTTTGAACCGTCACCCAGCCATGACTTGGCTTTCGATGCCAAATCGCCGCCCGAACCGGTGAATTGGCCGACGATGTCGCCGAGATCGAAACCGCTACCGCCACCCGCCAGGTCGTCGAGAGCCGATGCAGCCGCGCCAGAATCATTTGCGCCGCCGATCTTGCTCATTATGAGTTGAGTTGCCAGACTTTTGATGTCCATGTTTTGCCCCTGTGAGAAAACAATCATATGGATTGCCAGTTTAGGAGAAAATCGACCGTGAGATTGTGAACATTTGTGTCATGCCTAGCTTTTGTTCGAAAGAGCAAGAAACCGTAACAATCGTTTGCAGTTAGTACCTTGTTGACTTGCCTTCGCGCATCTACAATCCCGGATATTGAGATATATTGTCTTGTCACGTTCATCAACAGTACTAGCTTTCGAGCTGAGGAATGTCCCATGAAACAACTGAACATCATTGCTGCGTTGGTCGCAGCACTTGCAATCATGTCTGCGGCGCCAGCCGATGCACAAACAGAAAAGAGCAAACCCGGCAAGGCTATGCAGGACCGCTCGCAGGAGGTTGCCGATCGTGCCGAGATGGAGCGCGACAGGCTTACCCCGCGCGACAAGAAATCACGCGAGCAAATCGAAGATGCCATGGAAGACGAACCCGCCGACGTCGATGATGAGGATGCCGATGACGACTACATGGATGACGATGACTTAGATGACGACCTTGTACGCGACAAATCCGTCAAGGCAAAAGACAAATCAGCCAAGATGAAAGACAAGTCCGCCAAGGGCCTGGACAACGCAGCGACGCGAGGCAATGAGAAGTCCCAGGAAATGCGGGCGCGTCGCGATGAACGCAAAATGATCAAGGAAGAATACAATGCTGGTGGCAAGGGCAGCGAGGGCGAACTCGATGCCGATGATGCCCTGGACGGAGACGCCGGCGAAGCGTCGGAAGACGGTGAGAAAAAAGAAAAGAAGCCCTGGTGGAAATTCTGGAATCAATAAAACTTGCCTGGCCCACTACACGCCACCCGGGTACCTTGGGTGGCGTGTCATTCGGGTGATGCGCTAAGGCCAAGTTCCCGAGCAATCACGCGAATGGCCGCTTTCGCTTCGTTTTCGCCCTTGAAGCCCTCGCCCACGACAACCTCGTTGCCCTGCCGATCAATTGCGCTGATCGAGTAGTGAATAGTGTGTTTACCGCCCGACTGCGTTTTCATCGTGCTTTTTTTCTCGAAGCGCTCGAAGTTGTTTTGATGCATCTGCTTTCGGCTGATCGGTAGACCCAACAGCCTCCGAACCGCCTTGATGTTGCCGGCCTCTTTCGAGACTTCGAGTGAATTGAGCATCAGGTAAAGGCCAAACATCCCGATGAGCGCGCCGACCGCAGCGAATACGCTGCCGAAAATCGAGTGGCCTTCTGCAACAATCATGTACCAGCCGATAGCCGTGAAGGTCGCCCCAACGATCAAGCCACCGAGTGCCGGGCCGACGTGCCGGCCCATCGGGTACAGCATTTGTTTGCCGCCGGCGTTTTGCCGTATCTTGATAACCTCACCGACCGACTCGTTGTCGATCAAACTCTGCTCGGCGCGGGCCTTCTGTACTGCGCGGTCCGACAGGTGACGCGATTTTTCCGCGGTTGCGTACACCGGAATATCGTAATCACGATCGATATCCGCGCCCGGTAACTCCGCCCGCAAATTCAATCGCCACACGTGATAGCTATCGCCCTGATCGGCATCCGACGCATCGAGCCCTTCCGGAACATCGAATCGAAACGCCAGTCGGGTGCCCCTGGCACCCTGCCCTGCATGTGCAACAGTTGCGTCCTGCCATTTTGCTTCTTCCTTGCGGCTACGATCCTTGCCGTTGCCTGAGACATAACTGTGCAGATTGTTCAGCGTCAGCTGAAATCTGATTGCCGGATCGAACGGGATATTGAGGTCGATCGTGCCGCCAACATGGCCACCAATTGAGCCCGGGAACGGATCCAGGTTCACGGGTGCCGCGCCAAAACGACGCCATTCGAGCGTGCGTCGGATCGCCCAAACGAGCAGGCCAATACCGACCAATGGGAAGAGCAGGCCGACGAGCGCGACGTAATTCTCTTTTTCAACGACCTCCTCATACAAAAGAAACGGCAATGCCGCTGATATGAGATTCCAGAAAGCCGCGAATGCCCAGGCGCCCCACATCGCTGTCTTCGAACTGGAGCGGATCGACGCCGTTTGCCAGGCATCATTAAGCAGCCATGGCGATTCCTTGTATTCCGGTTGATCGGGATCTTTCTCAGGGGCCGCCCGCCAGACGAAAATCAGTAATCCGAGCCCAACGCCGCCGAACACGAACAGGAAGATCGATTTGAAGCCGATCAACCCCCATCGAAGATTGCGATCGATGATCGAGGCATCCGGTGCGTCCGGATCGACGTAGATGACAATATCACCACCGCTTGCGGCCGTACTTTGCAGACGGCGACCCATATCCACCTGGTAGTGACCGATATTATCGCCGCCGTCGCTCAGCGACACCCGTTCGCCGACAAAACGCTGACCCTCGAAGGTATAGGAATACTCGGCGTATGCCTCGTAAGTGTCGGAATCGTCGCCGCTATGCGTTTCGTAGCCGCCGCGCACCAGCCTGGCATCGACCGGGACCCAGTCCTGCATTCGCCACGCATCATGGAAAGAGCTGCTAACAGACCACAGCATCCAAACACCGACAGCGAAAAACGGCAGCGCGAACAGCGTAACGACAATCTTGCCTTTCATGCGCCTTACATTAGCAGCACAGGCTATGGGTCTCTGTGAACCCAGTCGTAATTCACTTTATATAGCGCAGCCGTGCAAGGCCGGGGGCGTTGACTCAATACCGGCCGTGCTGCTTGAAGATGTAATTATTGAGTTCGATAAACTCGGTGTTCATACGGTGCACGATCCGGTGAGTGGACCGAGCGATTGCGCGCATGACCTTGTATACGAGCTGCGGCTGCGCCTCGATGACGCTTTCGAAGTCCTCACGCTTCAAAGTTAGAACATGGGTTGGGCACAACGCCCGCAGGGCGACCGTGTGCTCGTGACCGTCGATAAAGCTGAGCTCGCCTGCAAGATCGCCTTCCCTGAGGATCGCAAGACCGGCAACATCGCCGCCACCGGTGTGTTTAACCACTTCCAGTTTGCCCTCGAGCAGCACGTGCAGCGAGTTATCGGTTGTACCCTCGGTAATGAGGAATTCGCCGTCGGCCAATTCCCGCGGACTCATGAGGGCGCCGAGCACCCGCGCTTCCTCCTGCGACAGCTCCGCGCCCAAAGATGACAATAAAACCAGGTTGGCTGTGTCGGTCATTTTTCTTCCCCAGGAGCTGATCTGATTACAGGAATAATAGTGAAAAAAACGCCACAAAAACCATACGTAGAAGGCCCAAAGAGCCTGGCATGAAGGACAGGCTAGGAATTCTTGCCGGTACCCATCAATTCATAATGGCCGCCACGATCCAGCGCCGCCTTATAAGCCGGCCGCGCGCGAACAGTCTTGAGAAACGCCGCGAGATGCGGATAGTCAGATGCAAGATCCGTCCGTACTTCGGCCGCTTCGAGCGCAAAACTCATCTGCACATCGGCAGCTGTAAAGCGGTCGCCACAAAACCATTTTGACTCGCTCAGCGTCTCCTCCATGAAATCGAGGTTAGCTTTCACGTTGGCGTCGAGGTAGCTGGCGCGCACCTTGCCCGCGATACCCTTCGCGATTGGCTTCACGAAGAACGGCATTGGCGAAGTTTCTATACGCGCGAGTATCAGCGAGATGATCATCAGGGGCATGAAGGTGCCCTCCGCGTAATGTAGCCAGTAGGTATATGACCGCCATTCCGGCGTGCCTGCTACCGCGTGCAGTCTGCCATCGTCGTAGGCGTGCACCAGGTATTCGATGATCGCACCGGATTCAGCCATCGTGACATCGTCATCTACGATGACGGGCGCCTTGCCGAGCGGATGAATTTCCTTGAGTTCAGGCGGTGCCAGGCTGGTTTGCTTGTCACGCCCGTAGCGCTTGATCTCATACTCGACGCCGAGCTCCTCCAGCAACCACAGGACGCGCTGTGAACGCGAGTTTTCCAGGTGATGAACGATCAGCATTGTCTTCTCCCCCTTGATATTTGGTTTTGTACAGGATACTGCAATTTGAAAGTGGCGGCGGCATCAGAAGGATCGGCCATTTGCAATTCCAGGCACGGTAATGTGCATGTACTACTGATTTCTCGTAGCATGAGCGCCTTACATCCGTACTGAAGCCCGATCCACCAGCGACTTAATGAAAAAAGTGCACTCGACACGCCTGCTACTGTTACTGCTGGGTCTTCTCATTGCGGCGAACAGCTTCGCCCAGGAGATTCTGGCCAGTGAAGAACCGGTCGCGCCGGACCTGCGCTCGTTGCCAACCAACTGGTGGGCCTACTTCGAGGGACCCCGCGCCGAAGTCGAACCAAGGATCGAGGCCTACCTCAAGGATACGGGTGCCCAGATCGCCAAGCTGGCGCCGCAGAACCAGTTGATCGCCCAGTCGATGCTGGCAGCGGCACGGGACAACTTCACGGCATTCACTGCCCTGCTGGACGACACCGAACTCGAGCCGCAGGAACTGGAGCCGGCGGCGGCAAGTTATTCGATCGACGGCTTGCTGAAACTTGCAGCGCAAGCCCGGGCCGCGCGCGCCGCCGCGGCCGAGGAGCAGCTCGAGGTCGATCGCGAAAAACGCGTTCTCGACGGCACTACCCGGCACCGCGACGCCGTGTTCGACGATTACGTGGATGCTCCTGCCGGCGATGAACGTTTTTTGGCCGGCCTGAGATTGCTGCAGGCACGTTCGGCGAAGGCCATCTCAACCCGTCGCCTGGCGCTGTTGACCAAGAGATCCGAGCTCGCCAACGCCTATGCACAGGCAACGGCGGAACGCGCGAATTTCGCCAGCGATCGATTGGCGACCACGGCCGAAGAAGCAAATCTCGACGCTTTGTATAGACGCGTGGATGCCGACAGGGCTGCGGTCGATATAGCCGAGGAAAAGCTGCGTGAAGCTCAAATTGGCGCGAGCGGGCTCGATCTGAACACCGCGCAAGGCCGATCGCAGCAGCGCCTGCAGCAGGACGGGCTGACAGCTGCAGAGATCAGCCTCACGCTGGCCAAAGCGGCGCTGGCGCGATCCGAGGCACAACGCTCGTGGACCGAAATGGTCCTGGACGCGGCGCTTGATACCAGCGCGCTCGAAGAAAAGGCGCTGGAATGGTCAGAATTTGTGCGTGGCGTCGAGCAGCGGGTACCCGAGTGGAAACAGGAAACCGGGGATGAGCTGCTTGCGATTCAGAGCGTCAACCGGGACGGTTTGGATCGGGCTTCGCGTCGCCTGCTGGACCAGCGGCTGGGTACCGCCCAGCAAACCCTGACGCAGATCGGGGAACTTACGGCAGCAGTTGCCGATCTGAAGCTCCTCATGGTGGTCGTCGACAACGCCGCCGCCGAACGTACGGGCGTGCTCAAGTCCTGGCTTTCAACTGCAAGCCGTTCGATCAAGACTGCCTACATCCGCGTCGCCGGGCTGGCCGACGTTACGCTGTTCGACGTGGGCGATACGCCGGTTACTGGCGGTGACATACTGCGCGTGCTGCTCATTCTGACGGTCGCGTATCTCTTGTCCCGCGGCATTCGTCACGCGATTCGGCGTGTTGGTTCAAGTGAATCGAGTGGCACACAGGCATCGCTGTACACGGTCGGTCGACTCAGTCACTACACGATCATCATTTTCGGATTGGTCATCGCGCTGTCCTCGATTGGGCTCGACTTCAGCAATCTTGCGCTGGTTGCCGGTGCGCTCAGTGTCGGCATCGGTTTTGGTCTGCAGTCCATCGTCAACAACTTCGTTTCGGGACTGATCATACTGTTCGAGCACTCGCTGCGTGTTGGTGATTATATTGAGCTCGATACGGGACTGACGGGCACGGTCAAAGCCATCAATGTACGCAGTACACTCATCAATACCAACGACAACATTGATATCGTCGTGCCTAATTCCGAGTTCGTCACCACGAAACTCACGAACTGGACGCTGGGCGAACGCATACTGCGCGTCCGCATTCCGTTCGGCGTGGCCTACGGCAGCGATAAAGAAACGGTGAAGAAAGCCGCACTGGAAGCGGCGGCCGAAGTGCCCTTTACCTTGACCCACATGAAAGGCCGCGAACCCGATGTCTGGCTCGTGGAATACGGCGACAGCAGCCTGAATTTCCTGCTGCTGGTCTGGGTCAATCGGCAGGGTGCCCGACGCCCGACGAGAACCCGATCCGCGTATCTATGGGCCCTTGAGACCAAGCTAACCGAGCATGGCATCGAAATTCCGTTTCCGCAGCGCGACCTGCACCTGCGCTCCGGATGGCCGGATGCGCAGCAACCCGCACCACCATCTACACCACCTGCACCACCCACACCACAGGAAGAATAATGAAAGATCAGACCCTGGCGATCCACGCCGGCTTCAAATCAGACCCTGCAACCAAGTCCGTCGCGGTGCCCGTTTACCAAACCGTCGCTTACGAGTTTGACAACGCCCAGCACGGCGCAGACCTGTTCAACCTGGCGGTGCCCGGCAACATATACACGCGCATCATGAATCCGACTGTCGACGTACTCGAACAGCGTTGTGCAGAACTCGAAGGCGGCATCGCGGGCCTGGGTCTGAGTGCCGGCAGCGCCGCAATCAACTACGCGATCCTTACGCTGGCCGAGAAAGGCAACAATATTGTCACGGTGCCCCTGCTGTACGGCGGTACTTACACCTTGTTCAAACACATGCTGCCAAAGCTCGGCATTGAAGTGCGCTTTTCCACAGACGACAATGTTGCAAGCATGGAAGGCCTGATTGATGACAAAACAACGGCCGTGTTCTGCGAGTCGATCGGCAACCCTGCCGGTAATATCGTCGACATCGAGGCGCTCGCAATGATGGCCCACGATCACGGCGTGCCGCTCATCGTCGACAATACGGTGGCAACGCCGGCCCTGATCAAGCCCATTGAGTGGGGTGCGGACATTATCGCCAACTCGCTCACGAAGTATATGGCCGGCCACGGTAATTCGCTGGGCGGCGTCATCGTCGATAGCGGTGAGTTTCCCTGGGCAGATTACCCCGAGAAGTTCCACATGCTGACGCAGCCTGAAGAGTCGTACCACGGCGTCGTCTACACCGAGGCGCTGGGAGCCGCGGCGTATATTGGTCGCGCCAGGACCGTGCCGTTGCGCAATACCGGCTCGGCGTTGAGCCCGATGAACGCGTTCTTGATCTTGCAGGGTCTGCAGACTTTGCCGCTGCGCATGGAACGGCACTGCGAAAACGCCATTGCCGTTGCCAAGTACCTTAGCGACGACTCGCGCGTTGACTGCGTCAATTACGCCGGATTGCCGGACTCGCCGTACTACGATCTCACCATGAAATACACCAACGGCAAACCGTCGGCGCTATTATCATTCGGAATCAAGGGCGGTTTCGACGCCGCCGTGAAATTCTATGACGCGCTGGAACTGTTCCTGCGGCTCGTCAACATCGGTGACGTCAAGTCACTGGCGGCTCACCCGGCTTCCACGACGCACCGACAGTTGTCAGAAGACGAGCTCAAGTCGGCCGGCGTTACGCCCGACATGATCCGCCTCTGCATCGGAATCGAGCATATCGACGACATCATTGCGGATCTCGACCAGGCGCTTACCGCAGCAAGCTAGCAAGCCGCGATTTACTCCCATTCATAGCGGAAGCGAACTCCGGCGGTACGCGGCCGGCGGTGACCGAAAAAGTGCGACGGCAGTATGCCACCGTTGTTATTGAGACCGTCGTAGGTAAAGTCGTCGGTCAGATTCTCGACGTATACACCGGCGGACCAGTTGTTCGCGGACTCGTAGCTGACGCGCAGTGCCATTTCTATCGACGAGTCGATCATCGTCTCCGGGTACGCGCCCCAGCCACCGCCGCGTTCGGATTCCCAGGACGCTTCGAGGCTGGTATTGATCGAGCCGCCGCGGTACTCGAACGAGCCGTTCAAAACGGCCGCTCCGGCCCAGTCCGGAGCCCAGAACAGCTTTGATCCCTCGCAGCTGGTGGCCGTGTCACCGTCACACACTTGCTGGATGCCGGTCGCTTCGGTGTCCAGCCAGCTGAGCGCAAAATACAAATCCCAGTTGTCGTTAAACGCGGTATTTAGTGACGCTTCAATACCTGTGCCGTCGACCTGGCCGACGTTTTCAACGGTATTGGCCCCGGAGTCGAGGTCGAAAAAGCTGATCTGCAGGTCCTTGTAATCGTAGAGGAACGCCGAAATGCTCAGATCAGTGGATCCATTGAAGACTCTTCCTTTGTAGCCCAGCTCGTAGGACTCGACTGTCTCCGGCTGGAATGCCCTCGATCGGTAGCCGTCGGCCTGGGTCGCATCGATTACATCGGTCACACGGTCGCCGTTCGCATCGACCAGCGAAAAGCTGCCGAAGCCGCCGGATTTAAAGCCTTCGGTATAACTGCCGTAAATAAGGCCATCGTCTGAGATCCGATAGCGCCCCACCACGCGGACTTGAGTATCCGACCAGCTGGCCGATGAATTAATATCGCCGTCGGTTGTGAATAGGTAGGCGAATACCGGCGTGTACTGGGCTTCCGGCTGCGGCACATTCAGCGAGAAATCTTTCTTATCATCGGTGTATCTGACGCCGACGCTGACATCAAACGTATCGGACACATCGAAACTGAGATCGACATAGGCCGCCCAACCGGAAAAATCACCGACGATACGACCTGGTTCCGTTGCCAAGCCATCCGAGCTCGGTTCCCACGGCGAGCCGTAATAAGCGTACAGGCTGGCGCAGTCGGTTATGCCTACTGCATCGGGATTATAGTAGTTGCCGTAATAATTGCAGAAGTTATCTTCCGAACCCGAGTTCGTGAAAACCGTGTCGATATCCTCCTGGTAGAAAGATAGTCCGGCATACCAGGAGAAAGCGTCATCAGTATCCGAGGTCAGCCGCAGCTCCTGCTGGAAGTAGTCGCCTTCCTGATCCTGCTGATAATTGTTGATGGTTAACGGCGTACCATCATAATCTTCGGTATAAAAGTAGTCGTGATCCTTGTAGCCGGTGTTTGAGGTCAGCGTCATGCCGTCAAAGTCGTAATCGAGTCGTACGCCCAAAGTGAAGATATCGGCGTTGTCGTTATCCCCGAGCGCCTGATCGGAATCCGCATCTTCTGGACCTCCCTGCAGCGTGATCGCAGTACCAAACACGTCGACCAGGTTGTCCCAGATGTCACCCGTTGTAATAGCGCGGTATACAGATCCTGACTGTTCGCGGGTCTCGTACTCAGCCATTGTGCGAAGCGTCAGTTTTTCATTCTCAAAAGTCGTGGACCAGCGAATTCCCTGCTTCTCGTGTTCGATCAGGTCACGGCCGTCGAAAAAGTTTTTGACGAAGCCATCTTCAGTTGAGGAATAGCCTGCGAAGCGCATCGCGAAGTTGTCCGAGACCGGCACATTCAGCGCACCTTCCAGCACGAAGTGACCGCGTTCGCCGGCATCCAGATCGACATAGCCACCAAGGCCACCATCGATGTCCGCATCGCGCGTGTGCACGCTGATGGCGCCGCCAATCGAATTCCTGCCGAACAGGAAGCCCTGCGGGCCGCGAAGGACCTCAGACCGCTCAATATCGTAAAGACTGGTTACAGCAGATCCGTTGCGGCCTTCGTAGAGCTCATTTTTGAAGATCGCGGCAGACGGGTCGCCGCCAATGCCAAAGTCCTGGGTACGGATGCCACGCACGCTGACGGCATCGATGAAACTGTCCTGACTGTTGCCCGTGATGCCCGGCGTG
>Ga0224508_10004325_pt1 | contig 11623 bp, 11 predicted proteins | sample SF_Jan12_sed_USG_4_FD_170157 | JGI IMG/M metagenome (GOLD analysis project Ga0224508, IMG submission 170157) | Sediment microbial communities from San Francisco Bay, California, United States - SF_Jan12_sed_USGS_21 | ecosystem: Environmental > Aquatic > Marine > Sediment | place: USA...
ACCCGGCCGCGAGGACCCTTCCCCCTCTGGGGGTGGTACCCGGCCGCGAGGACCCTTCCCCCTCTGGGGGTGGTACCCGGCCGCGAGGACCCTTCCCCCTCTGGGGGAAGTACCCGGCCCGAAGGGCCGGGGGATGAAGGAACATCGCGAGCAGCAGCGATGGCGCGCTGCGAGATGCTGCAGGTGATGATCCCCCTCAGACTTCGGCCTGCGGCCTCAGCCAGCTCCCCCAAAGGGGGAGCGGTAATCGGGGGAACATCGCGAGCAGCAGCGATGGCGCGCTGCGAGATGCTGCAGGTGATGATCCCCCTCAGACTTCGGCCTGCGGCCTCAGCCAGCTCCCCCAAAGGGGGAGCGGTAATCGGGGGAACATCGCGAGCAGCAGCGATGGCGCGCTGCGAGCTGCTGCAGGTGATGATCCCCCTCAGACTTCGGCCTCCGGCCTCAGCCAGCTCCCCCAAAGGGGGAGCGGTAACCGGGAGACGATCGCGAGCGCTGCTGCAGGTGATGCTCCCCCTCAGACTTCGGCCGCCGGCCTCAGCCAGCTCCCCCAAAGGGGGAGCGGTTGCGATAGCGTTTCTCCAGATGACCACCGCTTTCAGCGACACTCCCTCCTGGGTGCCGGACGCCGTCTTCTATCAGATCTTCCCCGATCGGTTCGCCCGCTCCGACCGGGTCACCAAGAGCCGGAACCTCGAGGCGTGGGACGCCACCCCGACCTATCACGGCTTCATGGGTGGCGATCTTGGAGGGGTCATCGAGCACCTCGACCACATCGTGGACCTTGGCGCCAACGCCATCCTCTTCAACCCGATCTTCCAGTCGGCAGCGAATCATCGCTATCACACGCACGACTACTTCAAGATCGACCCCCTCCTCGGCGACGAAGCGTTGTTCGACGAGATGCTGGCGGCGTGCCACGACCGCGGGATCAGGGTGGTCCTCGACGGTGTCTTCAACCACTGCTCGCGCGGGTTCTTTCAGTTCAACGACATCCTGGAGAACGGGGAACAGTCGCCCTACATCGACTGGTTCGACATCAAGAGCTTCCCCATCTACCCATACCACCCATCGCAGGGAGCCGAGCCGAACTACGAATCGTGGATCGGGCTACCGGCCTTGCCGGAGTTCAACATGAGGAATCCAGACGTCAGGGAGTACATCTTCAAGGTCGCCGAATACTGGACTCGCAAGGGGATCGACGGCTGGCGGCTCGACGTCGCCGCGGAGATCACCGAGCCTGGGTTTTGGCAGGAGTTCCGTCGCCGCGTCAGAGATCTCAACCCCGAGGCCTACATCGTCTCGGAGATCTGGCAGGACTCCTCGGCGTGGGTCAATGGCCGAGACCAGTTCGACGGGACGATGAACTACCTCTACACCGGACAGGCGCTGTCATTCGCTGCCGGGGATCGGCTCGACCTAACGACGGTTGACGACCACCAACCATGGCCGACAACCCCGCCGCTAGACGCTGCGGGCTACGCATCTGGAGTCGAGCGAATCCGATCCCTGTACAACGACCAGGCGACTCTCGGCAACCTCAACTGCTTCGCCAGCCACGACACGGCACGAGCACTGACCATCGTCGGCAGGGACGCCGCGGCCGTGAGGCTCACCCTCCTCCTGGCCCTGTCCTTTCCGGGCGCAGCCCACATCTACTACGGAGACGAGATAGGCCTCGAGGGCCACAAAGACCCGCTATCTCGCAACACGATTCCCTGGGACGACCAAGAGGGCTGGAACCACGAGCTGCTGGCGTCATACAAGGAGCTGATCGCCCTGCGAAACGAGCAACCGGCAATGCGCAGCCTCCCCTACCGGACCCTGGTGGCAGAAGGTTCCCTTTATGCCGTGGAACGCGGCAGCGGGGACGATCGGGTGCTCGTCATCGTCAACTCAGGCACCGAGGAAGCGACCGTCGAGCTCGGACTCCCCCTCGACGAGACGCCGTTGTGGGGAACGGTGTCGGTTGACGGCGGCACGGTCACGGTCCCGGCTCGCTCCGGGTGTGTGCTCAGAATCCTCTGACAGCCGCCTGCCATCGACCTATCCGGGGACGAAGGCAACGCCTACCATGCCGCAGCTATGGCCCCTGCAGACGACACCGAATCTGGCTCGGAAGAGCCGCGCCACAACGGGGGCCGTGGTTGAAGCTCTTCCGCAGAAGTGTCTTGCTCGTGGGGGTCCTCGGCCTCATTTCCGCCGGTTGCGGGCGCGGTATCGACGAGGCGGCGAGCGGCGCAACGACGGTTCCGGCGCAAACCACGGTAACGACGATCGCCGTATCAGCGACGACAGAACCCCCAGTGGAGGCTGCGGAGATCGTCGTCTGGGTGCCGATCAGGGCGCGAGCGGCTGTGCAAGAGGCTGCCGCAACCTTCACAACCGCAACAGGCATTGCGGTTGCCATCGAGTCGGTCGAACTCGACGCAATGGAAGAGGCCCTGCGCAGCGGCGTCGGGCCCGACATCTTCATGGGGAGCCACACATGGCTGGCCCGTCTTGCGCCTCGGGGCCTCGCGGTGCCAGTCGGGCTCGAGCCGCGTCTCGATGAGTTCGTCGCCGTTGCCGGCGATGCCTTCACCTACGAGGGCACCATGTATGGCGCCCCGGCGACCATGGAGTCCATCGCCCTCTTCTACAACTCGACCGTCGTTGCCAGCCCTCCAGGAGCGTTCTCCGAGATAAAGGAGGCTTGCCTCCTGATCCGCGGTGGCGACGCCACTACCACAACCACCGACTCGACGACGACAACGGTCCCCGAGCCCTTGGGAGCGGGTTGTATCGAGTACCTCGTGGATGACGCCAGAGTTGGACTTGCTCTCGTGACGGCCGGAGACGGGTACCTATATCGTCGCGTCGAAGGCCAATACATAGCCACCGATGTCGGGCTCGCCACTAGCCCCGCCATCACGAGGGCGGGAACCCTGCGCTCACTCGTTGCCGACGGCGTCCTCGCCGGTGCCAGCGATCGAGCGCAGATGGTGGCGAGGTTCGCCAGCGGTGAGACGCCGTTCCTAATCGGTGACATCGAGCTGGCGGAGGCTCTCAGCTCATCGGGCACGTCGTTCGGGGTGTCGCCGCTGCCCATCATCACGGGTACGACGCCGCAGCCCTTCGTGGAGGCAACCGGCTTCATGCTTTCGGGAAGAAGCGCCCAGCAACAGACGGCCCTGTTGTTCCTGAGTGACTATCTGGCCTCCCCTTCGACCATGGCAGATGTCTTCGCGGCCTCGACGGGATTGCCCGCCTATCGGGCGACCGCAGATCTCATAGCCGGAGATCAGGTCCTCGGAGGATTACTGGCGGCGGCCGAAGCCGGCATCCCAATGCCACCGGTTGACGGCATCGACGATGTGCTCACGGCGCTGCGGCCGACCCTGGCCTCGATCCTGGATGCGGAAGGTCCCGATGTGGACGCCATCCTCACCGAGGCTGCGCAACTGGCTTTGTCGTTGGCCGCTTAGGCGAAGGGGTCTGCCGGGAGATCGTCTGAGTCAGGGCTGCCGTTCGATTCGACGGCTACGGCGGCGGGGGCAGCCGCCTTGGCTGCGGGCTTCTCGCCGGGAGCTTCTGCCTCACCGGCAGGCCCGACGTCGACCCGATCCTCCTGGACGATCGCGATCACGTCTTCCCAATCCCGCGCCAAAGCGCACTTGGCGCAATACGCGGCGTTGCCGCGCTTGACTATCGCCTCGGCATTACAACGTGAACAGTCCACGAGTCTCCTGGTCGCTCTGAGTGGTACTTCGGCACTTGGCCGCTACCTCTTGAGCTAGTCCGAATCGAGAGCCCTTTCGGCCAACATCATGGACAGATCACGAACGACGGCGGCCCCACCCAGCTCCTTGACCCCGTCATCGAGCATCACGTAGCAGAAGGGGCAACTCGTAGCGATCTCTTCGGCACCCGTTGCCATCGCTTCCTGGGTGCGCTCGACGTTGACCCGCTTGCCCGTTGCTTCCTCCATCCACATACGAGCTCCGCCGGCCCCGCAGCACAGCCCATTCGAGCCGCAACGCGGCATCTCAACTCGGTCGGCCACGAACGAATCAAGCACATTGCGGGCGGGCGAGTAGATGTCGTTGTGTCGCCCCAGATAGCACGGATCGTGGTAGGCGACCCTCTTATCGCTGCCGTTCTTGGGGACGATGCGGCCTTGCTCAACCAGATCCATCAGCAGCTGGCTGTGATGCACGACCTCGTACTCGCCCCCGAACTGCGGGTACTCGTTGGCGAGGGTGTTGAAGCAGTGGGGGCACTGCGTGACGACCTTGCGTACCCCGAGGTCGGCAAGGGTCTCGATGTTCGCCAGAGCGAGGCCCTGGAATACGTACTCATTACCAGAGCGCCTCGCCGGATCTCCGGAACACAGCTCCTTGGGACCCAGGATGGCGAAGTCGACCTCTGCCTCGTGAAGAAGGCGCGCCGTTGCGATGGTGACCTTGCGGTTGCGCTCATCGAAACTCCCGGCGCAACCGACCCAGTAGAGGTACTCGGCGCTATCTGTGTCGACACCGAGAAGCGGCACCTCGAAGTCCAGCTCGTCCCTCCAGTCCCCCCGCGATTGCTGGCTCATCCCCCACGGATTCTGCGAGTTCTCCATGTTGAGGAAGGCGGAGCCGAGTTCCTGGGGGAAGTTGGACTCCATGAGCGTGAGGTGACGGCGCATGTCGAGGATCTTGTCGAGTATCTCGATATCGACGGGGCAGGCGTCATCACAGGCCTTGCACGTCGTACAGGCGAACACCTCCTCTGGGGTGATGCGCTCGAACACGACATCCGACGTCAGGGTGATCCCGGCATCGACGCCGACCGGCGGTGACACTGGAACCGGCGCCGTGCGGGCCGCGACCTCGCCGAGCTTCAGCACGATCTCGCGAGGATCGAGAGGCTTTCCCGTCAAGTTGGCGGGACAGGCCGCAGTACAGCGGCCACACATCGTGCAGGCGTCGGTATCGAACAGCTGCTTCCACGTGAACTCGCCCACCCTGGAGGCGCCGATGGTGTCGATGTCGGTGGCTTCCAGAAGATTGGGCATCTCCCGCATGGCACCCTTCGGTCGCTCGCGAGGAGACAGATACATGTTGGCCGGGGAAGTCACCATGTGTCGCAGCTTGGTCGTTGGCAGCATCACCAGGAACGCTCCGAAGGCCACAGCGTGCCCCACCCACAACACCTGATGAACGCCGGCCGCCGTCGCCTGCGGGACCAGCCGACTCAGCGGATAGCCGACGAAGGACCACGTCTCGAAGGAAGGACGGCCCTCGAGTCGAATGCGAGCCGCCTCGACGGCGAGACCGCTGATGCCGATGATGGCGAGGGTCACAAGAATCCACATGTCCTCGGACCTGGTCTTCGTTCGAATCCGCCACGGACGGGCGCCGTAGCGGCGCAGGCCCGCCCAAGCCAGGCCGGCGAGGAAGACCAGGGCGAACAGATCCAGGGTGAACGAGTAGCCCTGGTAGAAACCGCCGTTGAGGAACTTCCAGCCCTCGGGAACGAGGTTGTCGATCTCGAGGATCACGGTTCCCGCGAAGAGGACGAGGAACCCCCAGTAGATCATCGAATGCATCAAGCCGGCGGCCTTGTCCCGGAGCAGCGTCTTCATCGACAGCCCGGCCTCGATCCGCCTGAGCCTCCCCAAGAGATCGCCGCGCCGGCGGTCCGCTCCCCCCCGCTGCCAATTGCGGGCGCGCAGCGAGAAGAGGTGGAACATCAGGCCAACTGCGGCGGCGATCCCGACGTAGAACAGGGCCTTGAGAGAGCCGGGGACGTTGCCGAAGATCTTGCGGCCGATGTCGAAATGGGGATGAGCCTGGAGCGACGCCGCTACCCAGGCCCCGAGGATGCTCAAAGGGCCGATGATGGCCAGTGCGGACAAGACGCCGCTGGCGCTCAATCGCTTCTTGTTGGCTACCGGATCGTCCACCGAGAAAGAGAGTAGCTCTAGGGGCTACCAGTATTTCTGACCGTCGGCGCCGAGCACCACACCGGTAAGAGCGAATCGCGGCCGGAAGTACCCAAGGCCGAAGTCAGGACCAACACGGCGAGCACCGCTGGGATCGTGACGGCCGCGATGGCCTGGCCAACAGTGTGGGCGTCGGCATCGGCGAGGAATCCGACCGTGGCCGATCGATCGCCCTACACATCCTTCGTGCCGAACCACATGCCGCGGCCTATGAAGCCATCGGGGTCGTAATCGACCGATAGACCGGCCGCCTCCAAGGCGGCTCGATACTCATCGGTCGAGAACAGGGTTGTCGGGTGATCCTCGGCGAAGTAATTGACGCCGTCTGGGGTCATCACCATGTGATGGAAGTTGATGGTGACGCGATCGCCAACTCGCTCGCCGGCGCTCATCCGGGCCACCTTGAGGTCTTCGCTGTCGTAGGTCATCAGGTCGAGATGGCCATCGCTCCACCCGTCGACGTCCAGCCATGGCTCAAGAATCAACGCGCCACCCGGGACCAGGTGGCGCGCCATGTTGTTTATCGCCCTTGCCAGCGAGTCGGTGTCGGGCATGTAGCCGATAGCGCTGAAGAGGCAGGTCACCGCGTCGAACCGCTTCTCCAGCTCGAAGTGACGCATGTCGCCGAGATGAAAGGTGACGTCGGGATTGCGGTCTGTGGCGATGGCCAGCATCGCCTCAGAGAGGTCAACGCCTTCGGCTTCGTAGAACTGCTTCAAGCGCTCAATGTGCAGACCCGTTCCACAGGCAACGTCGAGGAGCGTTGCCGCCCCCGGCTTCCTCGCCTGGATCCAGGTGTGCAGCCGTTCGACATCGGCCTCGTAGTCCTTCATCTGGCCGTAGAGAACGTCGTAGATGCGGGCCGACCCTTCCCATGGTTCCATCGCCATCGCTACCTCCAACGACGAACGCCGCCGGCGAACCAGCGGCGTCGTCTACGGTCTGTGCCGCCTCAGCCGGTGATTCCCAGCTCGGCCTTGAGCTCCTCGAGCTTGGCGTCTGCCTGGCTCAGGGAGATCGCCTCGCGCAGCTCAGCTTCGGCGCCCTGGGGCGTTGCCTCATTGAGCTCGGCCTTGGCCATGGCGTTCGCCTTGCGGGACTCGATCTTCTCCTCCACCCTCTCCAGCGAAGGCATCTCGTCGTCGATCGTCGAGGACAGCGACTCCATCGCCTTGTTCACAGACTCCTGCATCTTGGCCTGCTGCAGGGAGCCCATGAGCTCCATCTTCTTGGCCGACAACTCCTGAAGGCGCATGGCGTTGGATTGCACGGCGCCCTTGGCGTCTTCGGCCTGGCTCATTGCCGTCTCGTATTGCCCGCGCAGAGCGGTGAGATTGTTTTCGGCAGCCTGGAGGCGCATCGCAAGACCTTGAGCGGACTGTGTCCACTTGTCGGTGCCTGCAGCGTCGCCGGCGCCCGAAGCCTCCTGTGCCTTGAGGAGAGCCTGCTTTGCCAACTCGCGGGCCTCGCCTACGTCGTCGGCCGCGTTCTCGATCTGACTCTCGAGCTTGTGGCGATGAGCGACGACCTTGGCCGCCTGATTGCGTAGCGCCTGGTCCCGTTTCCGAGCTTCGGTGATGGCTTGTTCCATCTCGACCTCGGGGTCCATCGCCTTTTCCGCCGTAGAGCGGAATAGCTGCTTGATATATCCCCATAGCCGCTTGAGGAAACCCATGTTTCACGTCCCTTTCGATGAGACCGGCAGTCTAGGAGAGGCGAATGTCGTCTGGGCCGGGGCTAGCGACGACGACGGCGGCCGCCGCGGGACCGTTTCGACTTGCTTGGGCTCGGAGGTGGCGAGGATCGGCGGGTCTTGGAGCGCGGGGTCGAAGGTCCCGGAATGGGACCGGACGACCCACGGGAAGAGGAACCCCTATTCGAAGATGCCGTCGATGATGAACGGGACGAACGGCGTGACGACCCGAAGAGGCCCCCACCGCCACGCCGCTTGCCAAGCAGGTCGGGCAACGCCTGGCTGGCGCCACCGACCAGGATCGACAGCAGATCCATTCCCCCGAAGCCGCCCCCGCCGTGGGACTTGGGCGCTCGAGGAGCTGGCACCCGCCGGCCCCCCACATCGATCATCCGAGGATCCGGCCTATTGCCGGCGGCAAGCTTGGCGGCATCCGCCTTACACACTCGAACCTCTTTACTCCCGGCCGAGGTCTTGATGGTGGCTTCAACCATCGGGCCGCGGTGCGTCGGATCGAAGAAGCATCGAGCCATCTCCTGGCGCGGCTTGGGAGGCATCGGATCGCCATCGAGTATCGCCTGGCTCGAGTCGAGTTGCCATGCAGCCTCGTCGAGCTGGTCGGAGAGCGCCTCGAGCTGCGGGAACGTCATCGCCTTCTCGAACTCCTCCGACGCCTTCTCATAGACCGTGCTCCCCGCCTCGAAATAGGCGACGGCCTTGGGCCCACCCAGCCGCACCCGGTCGGCTAGATCGAGGATGTCGTTGGCCATCGAGTCGAGCTGAGACTGGATCTCCCTGCGAGCGCCTTGGATGTCCCCCTCAGAACGAGCCACAGCCGCCTTCTTCGACTTCCTCATGACGAACCAGACGATCGCGACGAAGCCGGCGACGAAAAGCAGGAGGATCCCCAGGCCACTACCGCCGCCTGAACTCGAGGTGGCAGGCACCGGGGCCTGGGTTGGTGCCGGAGCTGGCTGGGGGGCTTGCGGCGTTGCACCGGTGAGAGCCTCAACCACATTGGTGAGGTAGGCGAGGTCGCTGCCTCCAGCGGCGTCGGCGGCGTTGAGCGCCGCCTCGACGTCCGTCCGAGCGAACTCGTCGACTGTTTCGTAGCCAACGAAGCCATCTTCGGTGAGAACGATGACGGTGCCTGGTCCTCCGATGGCATCGAGTACGCCCCCGGCAAAGGTGGTTGGCCCTCCGCCAGGGCTCTCATCCAAGACAACGAGGGAAAGGCGGAAGCCTCGGTCGCGGGCGCCGCTGACAAGATCACTGACCCTGCTCTCGCTGATGTTGGTCTCGGGGCCGAGGTAGTAGCCCTCCTCGGAGACGGCAACCGCGGCGTCGATGGTCGTCTGGGCCGTCGCCGGGGCAGCGACGAACACGAGGGCAGCGACAAGAGGGAGCAATCGGCGAGTCATGGCATCGAGAGGATAGGGCCTAACTGCTGGCCCTCTTCGGCGGGAATCGGGGGCTCCCGGGCCTAGGAGTCGTCGTCGGGGGTGCCGAGTTCTCGAGAGCGAGCGGCGGCCGCTCGAATGGCATCCTCGACCAGGGAGCGAAAGCCGCCTCCGTCGAGCACGTGCATCGCGGCAGCGGTGGTGCCACCAGGCGAGGTCACCTGAGCTCGCAGCGCCGCCGGCGAACTCTCCGACTCGCGCATCAGGATGCCGGCGCCGCGCATGGTTTGGGCAACGAGTTGCTCTGCCGCGTGGTGCGGGAGGCCCTCCCGCAAGGCGGCCTCAGTGAGTGCCTCCGCCAGGAGGAAGGCGTATGCCGGTCCCGTTCCCGAGACGGCCGTTACGGCATCGAGGTGTTGCTCGCCCAGCCGAATGATCTGGCCAACAGCACTCAGCACAGTCTCGGCCTTTTCCATCGCGGCCGAATCGACGAAGCTCCCTGCGCAGTAGGCAGTGATCGCCTCATCGACCGCGGCCGGGGTGTTCGGCATCGCCCTGATCACCGGCACCTCGCCGAGAGCGTTCTCGTAGGTAGCGATCGGGGTGCCGGCGGCGAGGGAAACCACTACCTGGTCCTCCCCGATGGCTTCGCCCAACTGCTCGAGGAGCGGGGCAACATCGCGCGGCTTCACCGCGACAACGACGACGTCAGAGCCAACGACCGCAGTAGCGGCATCAAGCGCCGCGGAAACGCCAAGGCGCTCGTCGAGTTCCTTGGCTCGCTCGGGACGGCGCACGCACAGGGTGAGATCGGTCGCCTCCCAACCGGCTCGCAAGAGCCCCGAGGCGAACATCTCGCCCATCGAACCGACACCGATGATGGCAACAGACGGTTTCATGGCCTCAAGTGTAGAGAGGTTTCGGTTTCGCGGTCTAGAGGGAGTCGCGAGCAGGTGTCAGGGCGTCGGCGAACCACGCCATCTCTCTCGCCATCTTCTCGATGGCGCCGGCAGTGCGATCGCTCGAGAAGATGCCGCCCTCGTCGATGTCGGAGGAGACTCGAGAAACGAAGACCGAATCGGCGACGGGAACCATGCGAAAGGCGAGGGCAACGAGACGCAGCGCCTCGATGACTCTCGAGCCCCCGAGGCCACCAGCAGAAACACCAACGAAACCGACCGGCTTCCGGTTGAACTCTTCGCCGCCTTCGTCCAATAGCAACTTCAGCTCTCCGGGATAGCTGTGGTTGTATTCCGGGGACACCACGACGATGCCGTCGGCGCTGTCGATGGTCGATCGGAAGTCAACGATGTCGGCGGTGTCGCGACCCTGGCGCGTGAAGCTCAGATCGAAATGGGCCACATCGATGAGCTCGCTCTTCAGCCCCAGTCGGGACAACTCGCTCACGACGAAGTCGGCAACCGCTGCCGACTTCCGTTCGGCACGAGCGGTTCCAAGGATCACTGGAAAGAAGTGTTGTTTCATCGCGGTGAGCTTCAACCCGGATGGGACGGCCGCCATTCCTGCCTGCGGCAGCGCCGCCGGGCACCAGGTAGACTACGTATTGCTGGGAGGCAGGCAATGGCTGAGCTGAGACCGCTAGAGCGCCGAGTCGTCAAACTCGACGAAGCAGGCGTCGACCGCGCCGAGATCGGCCGCCGCTTCAACAGATCCGCCGCCCACATCGATCGAATAGTCGATCTCACCCAGCTCCCCGGCCGCTCACCGCAGCCTCGAGACGCCACGCTGCGTCCCCTGGAGCGTCGGGTGCTCCACCTTCGAGGCGAGGGCCACGACCACGCCGAGATCGGACGGCGCTTCAAGCGGAGCCCCGAACACATGCGGCGCGTCGAGGGGATGGCCCTGTACAAGATGGCCCGCAGCCTCCTCGGGACCTAGTTGCCGGACCGCCAACGCACCTTCTCCTGGACAGACCCTCTCGCGCTTGCCTCAGATGTCGCGGGCATGTCGGGAATGGACTTCGTCACCGCCATGCTCGACGGCTCCGTGGCAGCGCCACCGATCTCCCACATGCTCGACATGTATCCAACGGAGGGGTCAGAGGGGCGGGTCGTGTTCGAGCTGACTCCCGGCGAACAGCATTACAACCCGATCGGCGTTGTGCACGGCGGCATAACGGCGACCCTGCTCGACACTGTCATGGGAGTCGCCGTCCACTCGACGCTCCCCAAAGGCTTTGGGTACACGACCCTCGAGGTCAAGGTCAACTTCGTACGACCGGTCACAAGCGAGACCGGTCCGCTTCGTGGCGTCGGTGAGGTGATCCACCGCGGCGGCCGGGTCGCCACGGCAGAGGGTCGGGTCACGGACTCCCAAGGCAAGCTCGTGGCCCACGCCACGACCACCTGTCTCATCTTCGAGTTTTCGGAATAGCCGCCGGGGCCATCGGCAACCACCAAGGCCTCATCTACAGGGTCGTGCCGGTCAGGGCTGATGCCTAGACAACGGACCGGACGCCGTCGGCATCAACTCGATAGCGACGTCCCGACTCGAACTCGGCGATCGAGGGGACGACCACGATGGGACAGGCTCGGTCGT
>Ga0224508_10004326_pt1 | contig 11622 bp, 8 predicted proteins | sample SF_Jan12_sed_USG_4_FD_170157 | JGI IMG/M metagenome (GOLD analysis project Ga0224508, IMG submission 170157) | Sediment microbial communities from San Francisco Bay, California, United States - SF_Jan12_sed_USGS_21 | ecosystem: Environmental > Aquatic > Marine > Sediment | place: USA: California...
ACCCTTTCTATCAGGGAAGGGGGATAGGAGGTATGTTGGTAAATAGGGCACATGAAATTGCCAGGGAGTTAGGATTCAGGGCGGTGGTGCTGATCGGATATGAAAACTATTACCCCAGGTTCGGCTACCAGTCCAGCAGTAAATACCACATTACCTTTCCCTTTGAAGCCCCCGCCAAGAATTGCATGGTGCTGCCCCTGACCGACCAGCCCATGGAGGATCTACAAGGATTGGTAGAATATCCTGAGGCATTTTATCACTAGCTTTGGACTGTAGTGTTTCATAGATGCGCTCAGAACATTAAATTAGGTGGGTTTTTCAACTAAAACCAGCAGATATCAGATCAACTGTCCAACGGTGGGTTAGTGTTTCACTGGCATTCTTGGTAATAGCCGCAGCTTTAGGTTTTTTGCTGAGACTGCATATCCTGAATCCGGTTAGCGGAATGAATTACAAGTATTTCTTGCACGCTCATTCTCATATCATGCTGCTGGGATGGGTTTTTAATGCATTATTCGCCGGGCTGGTGTGGATGTTATTTCAAAAGCAGAAGTCAATACCCGTCCTCTATCAGATCTTATTCTGGTTTTTTCAACTGACAGTGTTAGGGATGTTGGTCACATTTCCTTTGATGGGTTATGCTTTATGGTCCATTCTGTTCTCTACCCTGCACATTCTACTTAGCTTTTATTTTGTCTACCTGTTGACTCGCCAACTTAAAGCTCTTAAGGCTACCTACATCTATTCCACTAAATTCCTCCGCTGGAGTTTGGTCTTCCTGTTGTTGTCATCGCTGGGCCCGTTTGCTCTGGGGGTGATCATTTCCCAGGGTTTTTCCAATAGCCATTGGTATGATCTGTCCATCTATTACTATTTGCACTTTCAGTACAATGGATGGATCAGTTTTGCTTTTTTGGGAATGTGGTTTTGGATAGTTGAAAATCGAGAGATCAGTCTTGACAATGCCACCAGTAAATATTTTTTCTGGTTAATGACGGGTTCTTGCATACCAGCTTTCGCCTTGTCAGCTCTGTGGATCCATCCTCCGTTCTGGGTATATGTAATTGGCTATGCGGCTGCTGTTACGCAAGTTGCTGCTTTAATCTTTTTGTATCTGCTGTTAAGCAAATTGAAAAGGGAACTCCGCAGCATACTAACCCCTTGGTCCAGGGCTTGTGTAGAATTAGCCTTGCTGGCATTTACGATGAAGATCCTGTTGCAAGCGCTGTCTGCTATACCGGAAATTGCTGATTTGGCTTATCAAGTAAGGAATTTTTCTATCGGGTACCTGCATTTGGTCTTTTTAGGCTTTATAACCCTATTCCTTTTAGGATGGTTTTTGCAAATGGGGCTTCTGTCTATGCAATCTTTTATTTCCAAGACCGGATTGGTTCTATTTGTAACCGGTATCATCGGAAGTGAGCTTTACCTGGTGTTGCCCCCATTACTTGGGGCCGCCGGAGCAATTCATGAAGGCTTGCTTTTCTTTTCGGGACTGATGCTAACAGGATTGATAGGGGTGAGCTGGCCGGTATCCCTTATGCGGAAATGAATCCATGCATGGAGTACCAAAAATGTACCCATAGGGAATTTATAGATAAAAAAAAAGGAGGAATCGATTCCTCCTTTTTTTTATTAGTCTGACTAAATTTCTTGGTCGTCGTCTTTAGTTACATCTTTAGTACAGCAGAGATAGCCGTTGTCAATCTCGCCATCTACGAAGTTCTCATTGATGCTTGAAATGATGTCATAGGCTTCTTCAACTGTTGTGTTAGAAGAACATCCTCCCAGAGCTTTGTTAGCCTGGTTAAGAATCTGCTGAACTTTTTTTCCGGCAAAATCTCCATCACAAATGCGCAGATCACATAGTAGATATTCTGCTCCTCCAAAATCTGGTAGGTAGTGATCAATCTCGCTGGATAGTTTCAGGGCCACAATATGACTGGCCAAGGAATTTTTCAAACTTATACCGGGATCCAGATAATCCTGGTCCAGGGCTTCAGGTTTCCCTCCGCTAGGGAGGAAGGCCTCAACTTCGGCTGCTGAAGTCAAAGTAAGGCTATATCCGGCGGCGCAGCCAACAGTTAGTCCATTTGGGAAAACCGCATCAAAATAGGCGTCTCTGATGGTTCCGGGATTATTACCGGCCGCGGGAGCACCCCAACCACCAGGAGTTTGAGTCCTGTGGTCAATTTCACATTCTACTCCTGGAGGGTCTTCACCCAGGGCAATATTATCGAATGACTCAGAATTGTCCTCGCAGGCCAGGAAAAATACGGTAAATCCGGCTACGAATAGGTAGTTAAACTTTTTCATAAATAAGTATTTTAAGAGTATTAGGGTTATAAAATATAAATATAATAATATTTAATATAATTAATTACATTTTTTTAATAATTTTAATAAAAACTTGCACTATTGAAACTTCTAGCCACCCTACATGCAACCGCATCTGTGTTTGAGTAGTCATATAGATATATTCCGGATAATCAATGAAAGTGCCCCTCAAACCCACCAATAATTATTGGAAGTCCCCCACAATGGCCCTGAGTTCCAATCGGGATAGATTTTTTCTAGTGGGCTTTATTCTCTTGTTCACTCCCTTTTTTCTGCTCATTTTTCAACCGTTTGGGGTAAATAATTACGACCCCACACACCGTATTGGGTTGCAATTAATAGTGAGTGCTACCGGTTTTGGGGTGGTTAACGCCCTTACCTTGGCATTTTTCGAATTTTTCATAGCACCAATGTGCTTTCCAGCCCCCAGCCGGTTGCTATTTGTGGGGCGGTTGGCCCTGGAGCTTATTTTGGTAGCTACCATTACTTTCATCTTTTACAATTGGCTGGGTAATGTTCACGATTGGAGTTGGTCGAGCTATTGGGGATTCATCAGGGATGTATCCTTGATGAGTATTATCCCCATTACCATGTTGGGCCTGTATTTTGGTTACCGCAACTCCTACCAGGCGGTACAGGCTTATGAAGTTGCCCTAACAGACAGCGCTGATGACCTCATCTGGTTGGAACCCAGCCATGGTAGTGAACGGTTGGCTGTTCTGCCCCAACATCTTTTGTACCTGGAGGCGCAGGATAATTATGTAGCCATTTTCTATTTGCGGGATCAAAGGGTCCTTAAACTGTTGATGCGCACCACCTTGAAACGTATGGAACAACAACTTCAGGATCATAACATAAAGCGCTGTCACCGCTCCTTTTTAGTGAATATGGATCAAATCAATGAGGTCAAGGTGCATCAGCAACAGGTACGCCTGAGGCTTCATAGCTCTGATGTCTGGCTCCCGGTATCAAAGTCCTACTTGTCACAACTAAAAGATTGGAGCCTATTCGCTTCAAATAGCTGATTTTCACCACAAATTCGCCAGATCCTCACCATCAGGGCCTGGGTGATTCGTATTTTATCTTAAAACCAAATGCGATTATGATAAAATCCCTGGCAGTCCGGAAAAACAACACATTGGTCAATGCCCTATTAGTTTTTTGCGGTTTCACTTTCATGCTGGTATGGTTACCGGTATTAAGGTGTTTGTTCGACGGGTCATCGTACCGTTGGGGGCAGGGGTATTTCGGGTTTTCTTTAGCAAGTGAAGGGTTGCAACCAGATTACCTGGTCTTACTGGTATTTCTGGTGCTGTACCTCCTTCTTTTTTATGCGGCCTATTGGGTGGCAAACAGGAGCATATTTTACATGCTGCTAGTCTGGTGGTGGCTGCACGTCTTTGGCAATTTAATATTTGAAATAATCCAATCAGGTGATACCATGTTCCATGGGGACACGCTTAATGTGCATATTTCTTTGAAATCCATTGTTTATCCTTTAGCCATTGTGGCTTTAGTGCTTATGGTTTTAGTAATAATGAAAGATCGTAAGCAGGAGGGTCACTCTATTCCCTGGAGCAAATCCAATAGGATTAAGGCGGGAATACTACTTTTCCCTATTCTGTTGCAAGCTCTTCTATTTTCTATGGGGGAACCGCATGGGATAACCGATCAAATTGGGGTGGTTATAGCCATCTTCCAGGCTGTGTTATTTCCTGTGATCTTTTTTCCTGTTAAAAAGAGATCCATGACCACTAGATAACGGGGAATTCGTATATTATACATACCACCAATTACCTATCTATCATGTGGAGCCTACTGCCTTTGATCGCCTTATTCCATTGGTTAACTTTTAATCCAACTCATACAGACAAACCCTGTGCTTTTCTGGGAGATCTTAAAGGGAATCCCCGGGTAGAGTGCGGTCAGTTGCAAGTTCCGGAAAACCACCACCAGCCAGAAGGAAGACAAATACAGATTACTTATGTAGTGCTAAAGTCTGAAACCACGCAGGAAAATTCTGGCCCGGTGATCTACTTTACTGGAGGTCCTGGTGGTGCTGCCCTGGGACCCAATGCCCTGAAGCAATGGATGCAAAGTCCAACCTTGAAGACCAGGGACCTGGTGGTCTTTGATCAGAGAGGTATTAATTATTCTTCCGCATTGCCCAATATGGAACAGGATATTTTCCAGGTACAAGCCTCCGATGCGGATATTGATCAGGAGCAGCGCCTGTTAGGAGAGGTAATGAAAAAATACCGGAAACAGGCCAAAGATCAGGGAATTAACCTGGCTGATTACAACTCATTTCAAAACGCCCGGGATGTAGGTAAGTTGATGTCTCACCTGGGCTATGATAAATATAATTTGATAGGCGGGTCCTATGGTACCAGGTTGGCTCGTATTGTCCAAGATATGTTTCCCGACAAGGTGAACAGTGTGATATTGAATTCACCCAGCCCCCTGGGAGATGATTTCCTCATTTCTCGTATCAACAGTTATGCCTTAGCCCTGGGCCGGATCTTTCAATACTGTCAGGGTCAAGAGCAGTGCCGGCAACAATATCCCAACCTTCAAGACGATTACTACCAGGCAATTAATGCCTTGAAAGCAAACCCGTACTCAGTATCCATCAGGGATCAGGAGTTTGTGGTAAATGCCCAGGATGCTATTTATCTATTGCGGAGGTCTCTCTACGGGAACAATTCCCGTAGTAAAGCCCCCGAGCTGATTGAAGCGTTTTTGAACCGTGAAGCCGGACCAATCCAGGAAGTACTAAACACGGAGTTGGCTTTGATTGATGGCTATAATTCTACCATGTGGATCTCGGTAGAACGCTATGAGATGTTTGATCCCCGTTATACCCCTGAGGCCGTAGACAGTATTTATAACCATACCGCTTTGTTTCCGGAGCGCCTAGGTGTTTTTACCTCGCTATATCTGGAGGGAAAGAATTGGCATAATGCCGAATTGCCCGTGGAGGAACGAACCTTTAACACCTCAGATATTCCTACTCTTATATTCGTTAACCAGTACGACCCGGTTACACCGCCCATAAACGGTAAGATCATGCAAAAACAACTTACCCGCGCCCAGCTCTTTATTATGGATGAGGGTGGTCATGGTGGTGGTGACTTTGAGTGCCGTTTTAAGGTAATGGAGAACTTTATGGAAGCCCCTTTTGGTACCCTTGATACAAGTTGCCTGAACCTGTTTTCAGAAAATTGAATGTTTGAATTGTTCCGCTCATAGTCGTCCATCTAACTAAAAATTCTCACACTTAAGGATTACCCACAGGAGAAATCAGCTATATTGCATTTTTATTGTCCTTTGTTCCGACTCTTTTATGGTCCATTGTTCCGACTCTATTCCACGCTGTGAAGTCCTCCACAATTAGGCGCTATGCTTTAATAGCCCTTGGATTACTGTTCCCGTGGCTTTTGCTTGCTCAGCAACCGAATCAAGTTATCATCAGTAAAGAATTTGAGAACCAAAAAGTAGTCGATATCCTACAGGAGCTCTCCTTACAATCTCCAGACTTCAAATTTTTCTTTCTATCGGACAGTACCCTGCATACCCCCTTGTCGGTTTCTATACAACAGGGGACTTTGGATGATGTGCTAAGGCAGTTACTGGAGCCACTGGGTTTGGGCTATATAAGCTACCGCAATTATGCCCTGGTTATTGGCCCTAAAGGTCGCCTGGGCCAGTCCTACAGTGCCGCTTACTACTCCAGGTTGGCAGAGATTACCCGACGCCCAGAGGATCGCCATGAATTGATTGTAGGCAATGAGGGTCAACTGGATCCATTAGGCACAGTTATGCTGAAAGGGGTCATTACAGATGATTTATCAGGTGATCCGGTGCCAGGTGCGGTAGTTGTTTTAAACGATTACCTAAATCTTGCAGTAGTTAATGAAAAAGGCGCATTCTCTTTTAATGTGGCTCCCGGCAGTTATAAAATCTCCATCAATAACATCGGTTATGAGCCACGGCAAGTGCAGGTAAAAGTGCTTAGCAGTGGAGATGTGGAACTTGCGATAAGTAAGAGTTTTGTTCAACTGGAAGAGGTCACCATTGAGGCTGCTGGCAGTGATGATAACATTACATCCAGCCAGGTGGGTATTACCAAACTGGATATGAAAGGCATTCAAAAAATACCCGTCCTACTAGGTGAGGTTGACATTGAACGGATCCTGCTGCTAGAACCAGGGGTTAGCAAAATAGCGGAGGGTGCTTCCGGATTTAATGTACGGGGAGGAGCGGCGGATCAGAACCTGATCTTGCAGGACGACGGATTCCTGCTAAATTCTTCTCATGCGTTGGGTTTCATAAGTACCTTCAATGCAGACATGATTCAAAGTGTGTCTTTATACAAAGGATACATGCCTGCTCAGTACGGTGGCAGACTGTCCTCGGTTCTGGATGTAACCATGCGCAACGCAAGTTTCGAGGAGTTCCACCTGAAGGCTGGTTTGGGGCCTGTTGCCAGCAGGTTGAACCTGGAGATTCCAGTAAAAAAGAACATAAGCTCTTTGAACGTAGGGATACGGTCGACCTATGCTGATTTCCTTTTAAAATTGGCAAGCAACACCGACGTTAGAAAAAGTTCCGCCACTTTTTATGACGGTCAAATCCGATATGCCCACAAACTTAATGAGCACAATAACCTGGAGATGTCATTTTACATTTCAGATGATGACTTTAGATTCAGCGATGATTTTGGTTTTGACTACAGTACGAAACTGGCACAAATGGCTTGGAAGAGTCAGATTAATGAAAGATGGTATTCGCAGTTTTCTGTCAGTGCGAGCGAATATTCCAGCGCCCTTTCCGAATTACCGGAAGATATCGCATCAAGATTGGAAACAGGGGTTTCTTATTTGAAGGCTCAGGAACAATTGACTTACAATGTTTCCTCAAATACCACTATGGATCTGGGTCTCTCTTCCATTTACTACAAAGTGGACCCCGGCTCCAGGGTCCCAACTTCCGAAATATCGGTAGTGGAGGCCAAGTCTTTGGAGGACCAGCAGGCTTTGGAATCTGCTGTGTTCATTCAAACGGAATGGCTTCCATCTTCCAGGTTGAGCCTAAATGGGGGCCTCAGATTTAACTGGTACCAGTACCTGGGACCACAAACAGTATTTGAGTATGATGGGGCGAGATCCTTAGAAAACATAGCAGATACCGTAGTATATGACAAAAGCGAGGTAATAAAGTCGTACTACAGTGTGGAACCCAGATTTTCATTTAGATATAAAATAAATGATGAAAAGGCTATAAAGGGAGGCTACAGTCATACCACACAGTTTATCAATCAGATATCAAACCTTGATGCGCCCACGCCAACCAGTGTGTGGCAATTAAGTAACACGCACTTGCAGCCTATCCGCGCCCATAATTTCTCCTTGGGGTATTTTAGAAATTTCCAGAACGATACTTGGGAAACCTCCGTGGAGGCATATTTCAGGGACGTAAAGGATATCATCGATTATAGGGATTTTGCCGATCTGAATGTCAATAGCCACCTGGAAACAGAACTGGTAGCGGGTAAGGCCCGGGCCTATGGGCTGGAATTAAGTGTAAAAAAGCAAAAAGGCAACTTTACGGGTTGGCTAAGCTATACGCTATCAAGAACCGAAAGAAAAATAGATGAGATCAACAACGGGCAATGGTATCTCAGTAATTTTGATAAAACCCACGATATATCATTGGTAGGGGTCTTTCAAATTAGTAAAAGGCAATCGTTTACGGTTAACTTCAATTATGCCACCGGTCGTCCTACCACCGCACCCGTGGGTTCATACACCGATGAAAATGGGTTAATCATTCCGGTATACTCGCAGCGGAATCAGCTAAGAGTTCCGGGCTTTCACCGCCTGGATATTTCCTATACCATTGGCAAAGGCTACAATCGCAGTAAGAAAGTTAAAACCAGCTGGAGCTTTTCAATATATAACCTATACGGTCGCAAGAATACCTATTCGGTGTTTTTTGTGCAAAAGCCATTTAACTTTCCCACGGCTAATCGTTTTACTGTGCTGGGCAGCATATTTCCATCCATTTCATTTAACATAGAAATTCAATGACCCTCAAAGCTTCCATAGTACGTATTTCGCTATACTGCCTTATTCCAGTATTATGGGTAATAAGCGCCTGTATTGATGAGATACAATTGGATTTGCCGGAGAGTAACCAAAACCAGTTAGTAATTCAAGGTCAATTGCTATCTGGTGATACCACCTGGGTGAAAGTACGAATATCCAGGACAGCGGATTTTCAAGCTCAGAGTGTGCCGGTACCGGTGGAACAGGCTGAGGTGACCCTGTTTAATCAGTTAGGTGATCAAGTACAATTGGTGGAAGTCGAGCCGGGGTCTTACCAATTAAATATGGACCAAGTGCTGAGTGATATGCCTATTAACCAGGGAGATGAATACCAGTTGGAAGTGCGCCTGGCGGAGGGTGCCATTTACCGTTCCCAAGGGGAAACCTTGTATCCGGTGCCAACTCCGGATTCATTGTCATTTGTCATGATCGATCGGGAAGAGCTAAACGAATCGGGCAATCGAGTAGTAAATAGTTATATGCAGTTCTTTTTGTATTCACCCTTAATAGCAGAGGGCGCCAATGAACCTTCCAGGTTGCACTGGGATTTCCAGGGTATCTATAAGCTGGATGAGACGCCTCCGCCTCCCAACGTACCGGGTCCAGGGCCTGCAACCTGCTACATATTAAGAAATCTCAATTTCGATCAAGTAGTAGTTCATAACGGCAATGAATCCGGAACGTCCAGGTTAGAGCGCTTTGCTTTAATGGAAGAAAAAGTAGATGCTCGCTTCGCACTGGGTTTTTTACTAAACGTGCGACAGCAATCACTAACTCCGCAGGGCTACGATTACTGGAATAAAGTTGCTCAAACCGTGGCACTTTCCGGGGGTTTATTTGAAGCTACTCCCGGAAGCATCACCGGAAACATTAGCAGTGAATCCGATCCGTCCGAGCAGGTGCTGGGATATTTTTATGTATCTCAGCAAAAAACGGTACAACTATTTATTAGACCGGAAGATGCGGGGTCACCCCCCGAGCAATGTGAAATGGGTACCTTTGACGGCGACTCTGAGTTGTGCAATAATTGCCTTTCCGCCATTGGGAGCACTCTTACAAAACCACAAGGATGGGAGGACTAGGAACTAAAAACAGCATACTGGAAAAGGGAATGGGAGTGGCCCTATTGGGGTATGTCTTTTTTGTAAGCCTGGCTGCTTTTTTCCCGGATTCCAAAGATCAAGTGCTGGCGCATTTCGACAAACCCTATTATACCGCCGGAGAAACGATAAATTTTAAGCTTTACCTGCCTCAAAAGTATTTAGAGAAGGAGCTCATGATTAAAATTGAGATCTACAACCCGGAAGGTGAGGCCGTGCACTCCTCTTACCTAAAATCGTATCATGATCATGTAGCGGGATATTATGATATACCTTACCAAATTGAGCCTGGGATGTATTTGTTTCGAGCCACGGCCTCCACAGGCTATAAATCTGAGGTGCTTACATTATTACAGGCGCACATCCCCGTTTACTCGGAGCGTTTACTGGACGCACCAAACAGCTTTACGGATAGCACCCGTACCTTATCCACTGAAGTTATAGGGGAGCTGCTCGTTGATATTGAAATTCCTAGGAGGGATTTTCAACCGCGTGATTCTATTTCCCTGAACGTCTTGGTAAGGGACCCATCCGGAAAACCCCTGAAGGCATTTGCTTCGATATCCATAACGGATGTTCAATTAATTGGTGAAAACCGTCAAACACCCGCCATTTATACGGCATCTCCACAATACAATTCACAACAATTATCTGATTTTATTCAGCTACAGGGTCATTTAATGGGCTCCGGACCCCGTGAAATGGTGGCATTTAAATTTGCTGAAAACAACCAAATGCTGTATTCCGTTACCGATGAAAACGGGGACTTCTTTCTGGCCCTGCCGGAGTTCTATGGTAATCAGGTCCTGCAGTATATTCCCAAATATTCGCAAAACCGGGAATTGCGCTGGGCGATGACCGGTCCCTCGAGTACATCTTTTGAAAAACTGCCTTTATCGCCTAGCGTGCAGCATTATTTGCAAGAAAGCCGTAATAGAAAACTGATCTACCAATTGTTTAAACGGGTGGAGCCCGCTGCGGTTAAGGCCCCATCTCCTCACCTGGTAACACCCACCCCCGATTTCAGGTATGACGCTGATAACTATCCCTTTACGGATCTGCAAACGTTCAGCCGTGAAGTGGTATCTCCATTAAAATTCATCAGAGAGAAGCATAGTACCGGCCATTTTCAAATGTTCGACCCAGACAGCCGCTCAATGGCTTATGGAACACCTCTTTTCATAATAGATGGTCAACTTACCAAACACCAGGAAACGCTTACCTCTTTGGATTTTCAGAAATTACGGGAAATTAAATTGTACAGTCGTACCACTACCATTTCTGAGTACTTCGGATTTGCCGGATTTAGTGGCGTTGTGGAGATTCTTTCCAAAGAGGGTCTAATGAAAATCGACAGTAGCTACCTGTTGAAGTCCTATCAAATTGAAGGTTTACAACCATCATCAGAATATTCCTCACCCAATCTCCCCATGGATCAGCCCTATTTAGTTCCCCTGATTTACTGGAATCCCAAGATCTCCACCACTTTAGAACCTGGTCAAACTCTCGGGTTCCGACATTCTGACGACCAGGGAGAATTCAAAATTGAAGTAGTGGCGCAAAGTGAAGATGGAAGAAGAGGATATGGTATCATACTGTATCAGGTCCGTTAAGCACGCAGAATTTGCTACAAATTATACAATCCTTTAAATTAAGGCCCAGCCAAACCCTATTAATGTGAAATATTGCACCACGCTGGTCAAAAACATCAATTCTTTATGCTAAATCTACTCTCTATCATGTTAACGGCTATTAGACTGGGAAAAAGGACTCCTTGCCAACCTTCTACTGTTTTAAGGGCTGAAGCTTTCACCCACTACCGCTGCTCTGGAGCAAAGGAGCTGGCCAAGTTGGTCCGTCCATTATGGCCTTTAGCCTTTGCCTTCTTATCACTTCCTGCCCTGGCTCAGGTCAGTGCGGAAGATCTATCCCGTGGCTTTCAATGGCGCAATATAGGACCGGCAAATCAGGGAGGGCGCATTGTAGATATAGAAGCACTGAACGATGATTTTAAACAGGTAATTATGGCCACGGGATCCGGCGGTGTGTGGAAATCCGACAACGCCGGTACTTCA
>Ga0224508_10004327_pt1 | contig 11622 bp, 8 predicted proteins | sample SF_Jan12_sed_USG_4_FD_170157 | JGI IMG/M metagenome (GOLD analysis project Ga0224508, IMG submission 170157) | Sediment microbial communities from San Francisco Bay, California, United States - SF_Jan12_sed_USGS_21 | ecosystem: Environmental > Aquatic > Marine > Sediment | place: USA: California...
GTGGCGTTTGGCGAAGTCGCCCGAGAACCACCGTTCGGGCCGCATGCGGATCTGCACCTCGTCGACGTCGTCGTCGCTGCCGCGGGTCATCTCGACGTAGGCGGCACCGATCTCGTCGCCCAGGTAGCGGGCCGCCATGACGGTGAGCTCATCGACGTCCGACGGCTCGATGCTCACGACCGGGCCCTCGACCGACACGTACTTGGGCGGTAGCTCCTCGGTCTGGGCCGTGAGCGACACCCGGGTGCCCACAGCGCACAGCCGGGCCTTGCGTGACGTTGCCGGTGTGAGCACCACCACGTCGCCGTCGTCATCGACCCGGTACCAGATGGGCACCGCCAACGGGCCCCGATCGCCGTCGGGGATCGAGATGATCCCGGTGTGCACGTCGCGCAGGAACGCCGCTCGCTCGTGTTCGGTCATCACGATCGAGTCGGCCATGTGGCTCCCCGTTGTCGGTGCCCCGTGTCGGACCGGGCGCAGCATACGGGAACCCGGGAACGCTGCGCGTTCCTTGGAGTTCTGGCCTTGCCAGAACATCCCGGCGGGAACCCTCTGGATTCTGCGGCTGGCCCCAGAGGCGAGCGGATCGCTGCACTAGCGTCGCGTCCGTGGTCGACTGCGCCGATCCGCCCGTGCTGTTGCGCGATGTGCTCGCCGATGTCGACGACGCCGTGCGGTTGCTCGAAGCCCAGGCGCCGTACACACCCCTTGGTGGCTGGTACAACCCCGGGGCCGATCCCCACGCCCGCACCCGACCGATGTGGTTCCAGAACGACTGGGTGCACGACGACTTCGCCGCCGACGGGTCGGACCTGTTCCTACGGCACGAGGCCTACATCGAGGCGGCCAAGGTGTTCTACGACGCCGAGGTGATCGAGCCCAAGAGTGTGTACGTCAACCTCATGGCGGCCATCGCCGAAGGCGGGCCGGCCCACACCGACAACCCGCGCTTCCACGGCCGTGATCGCACCAACACGCCGATGTGGTTGCTGCGGTCGATGCTGTGGTCGGGGTTGTTCGAGCGTCACGAGATCACCCAGGCCACGGCCATCTGGTGGCTGAGCGACGTCGAGGGCGGCGGCCTGCGCTACTGGGCCGACGGCCCCGATCGTGCTCCCCGCGAGCATGTCGGGGCGATGGCCAACACAGCCCTCATCGGCGACAACCACCGAATGTTCCACCAGGTGGCGCCGATGGCCGCCGCCGGTGAGGCCACCCGACTGGTCAGTCCGAGCGCCGAGCTGGCGCCGGTGGGCGACGCGACCGGCGACTGGGCCGTCACCGATCATGGCGAGATGGTGCACCGAGCCCCGCTCGATGCCTATCGGGTGAGTGTGCTGTGGAAGGCCGACGTGTACCCGACCGAGGCCGATCGGGTGGCGCGACAGGCCGACAACCTCACGATGATCGCCGTCGCGGCGACGTTCGATGCCGACCTGGTCGAGCGGGGCCTCGGCCTGCGTCTCGATCTGGAACGGCTCGACGACCCCGAGCTCAAGGCCGCGTTCTGGGCCACCTACGCCGAGCCGAAGCCGGTTGGTGCGCTGCGGTCGGTGTTCGAAGCCCTCGCTTGACCGCGGCGCGATGATGGCGAGGATGAGCGACGCCGAGGCCTGGAGTGCCTCCTTCGGGAGCGACGCCAGCGCGGTGTACGCCGAGACCTTGCTGCCGACTGTGTTCGTGCCGTGGGCCGGCGATCTCCTCGACGTTCTCATGGTCGGTCCCGGGCAGCGACTCCTGGATGTGGCGTGCGGACCAGGGACGCTGGCGGCCGTTGCCGCGACGCGCATCGGCTCAACCGGTGCGGTGACCGGCGTCGACCCGAGCGACACGATGCTGGATCTGGCGCGACGGATCGAACTGGTCGACGGTGCTGCGCCGGTCGCCTGGTTGCGGGGGCCGGCCGACGACATCGCGCTGCCGACCGGGAGCTTCGATGTCGTGGCCTGTCAACAGGGCGTGCAGTTCTTCCCCGATCGACGGGCGGCGCTGGTCGAGATGCGGCGTGTGTGTCGCGGCGGTGGCCGTATGGGGTTCTCGGTCTGGCGCCCGATCGACGAGTGCCCTTCGTTCCGTGCGGTCGCGGCGGGATTGTCCGAGGCGCTCGGCGCCGACGCCGCGGACGCGTACCGGGGTGGACCCTGGGGATGGACCGATCCGGCCGCGATGACCGAGGTCACCGAGGGCGCCGGGTTCATCGACGTACAGGCCGTTGCCCGCACGCTGTCGGTTCGATTCCACAGTGTCGAGCAGCTCGCAGCCACGGTCGGTGCCGCGCCGGTCGGCGCGCAGCTGGACGCGTCGCCATCCGAGGTCCGTCGCGCCTTCCTCGACGCCACCGCTGCCGCCATCCAGCCCTTCCTTCGAGGGACGGCGGTCGTGGCGCCCACGGCCACGACGGTGGTGACGGCGCGCAGTCCTGGCTGGTGACGGGGGTCGGTCAGGAGTTGGTGAGGGACACCCAGCTCGGGGGACCTTGGACCTCACCGATCGCACTCGCGACGAGAGAGCATGGCGAGGTATGGGCCATCCCTCGCACTCATTCCGTTGGTGGATCCCCTTGGTCGCCCTGCTCGGTGTGGTCATCGTCGGTGCTGCGGTGGTGGTCGTGTTGTTCCTCGCACGCGACGAGCCCGCCCCCAAATCCGTGCCGGAGGCGGTCGAGGAGTTCGAGGCCACGACGAGCGAGCCGGATGCGACAGTGTCAGGACCCGAATCGGCTCGGCCGCCCGCTGGCGTCTACGTCCTCGACGGTGAGGGGCGGGAGGAGATCTCCTTCCCTCCCGCCAGCCAGGACGATGGCGCCACGATGCCAGCTTCGATCACCCACCAGGCCGAGGGTTGCTGGTCGTTCAAGATCGACTACAACGAAGCTCATTGGCAGGACTGGTCGCTGTGTCCCCGAGGCGATGGGCTGGTCGAGATGGGTGGCCGGACCTGGCAGCAGTGGGACCTCGGGGTCAGTGAGGTGTCGAATCTGTCGACGTTCGAATGCGACCCGCCCGCCCCGTTCGCGCCGGCGGCCGCGGCGGCGGGCGACGAGATCGATCGCTCGTGCATTGGAACGAACGACCAGGTGTCGGGGACCACGCGCAGCGCCGGCACGGTCACCGTCGTCGGCTTCGATCAGATCGATGTCGAGGAAGAGCTCCACGAGGTCGTCCACCTTCGTTTCGATCACGAGCTGACGGGCGCTCAGACAGGCCAGGAGCGCACCGACCTTTGGCTGCGCCGCAGCGACTGGCTGCCGCTGCAGGGCGCCCGCGACATTCGCATCGACTCGGACTCGCCGGTCGGCACGATCACCTACACCGAACGAGGCAGTTGGCAGCTGTCATCCACGACTCCGGCCAACTGAGGACCGGTCCGGCGCGATGACGGTCTAGTCGCTGACGACGAACACGTTGTTGGTCGCACCGCCGAGAAGCACCGAGACGAGGATTCCCAGTGGCAGCGTGCCCATGTACCCGACCTGGCTGAGGCCGATGTTGCCGAGGAACAACATCAAGAGCCATGTTGCCGGGAACGTGAACACGAAGAACAGCACGACCGTGCCGATCAGCAGTCGGATCATCGCGAAGCCTCCCTGTGCGCCAGTGTGATCCACCGTAGAGCCCCGTCTGTCGAGGCTGAGGGACCCCCATCACCTCGCCCGCCGGACGGTCGGTCTGCGTGACAGGATTCGGCCATGCCCGATCTCGAAGTTCCCCTGCTCGACGAGCTGGTGCTGACCGTGGTCGTCGACAACGAGACCGACACCCTGTCGAGCGTGGACGTCGGCGTTGCCCAGCTGCCCGAGGTCGTCTCGCTCCTCGAACGGGTGCCGCCGAGTCGGCACCACGATGGTCACCCCGGTGTGTGCGTGTTCGACCAACTGTGTGTCGCCTGCCACGGCCTGTCGGTGCTGGTCACCGGGCGTGCCGGTGCCGAACCGAGAAGCCTGTTGTTCGACGTCGGCCCCTACGCCGATGTGTGGCTCGACAACGCCACGCGCCTCGGTGTCGACCTCGCCTCCATCGAGGTGCTGTTCTTGTCGCATTGGCACGCCGACCACTCCGGTGGGTTCCCAGCGGTGGTCGAGGCGATCGCCGCCGCACGCGCCGCCGCCGGTCGCCCGCCGCCCGTCGTCGACCTGCACCCCGACCGGCCCGATCAACGCGGTGTGCAGCTGGCCAATGGCACGTTCGCGCTTCTGCCGCCGGAACCGACGTTCGCGGAGATCGAACGGGCGGGGGGTCGGATCGAGCGCCACGCCGAGGCCCATCGCGTCGCCGAGCTGTTCGTGGGCAGTGGGCTGATCGAGCGCACCACGTCCTACGAGACCGGCCTGGTCGGACACCACACGTTCGTCGGTGATCGCGGCGAATCCGATCCGCTGATCCTCGACGAGCGATTCATCGCTGCCCACGTGCGTGGTCGCGGTGTCACGGTGCTGTCGGCGTGTTCGCACGCCGGGATCGTCAACGCCTGCTTGGGGGCCATGGCGTTGGTGCCCGATGTCCCGGTCGACACCGTGCTCGGCGGCTACCACTTGGCCGGTGCCGCCATGGAGCCGAGGATCGGCGCCACCGTCGAGGACCTGTCTGCCCTCGTTCGCCCCCGGATCGTGGCGCCGGGTCACTGCACCGGCTGGAGGGCGAAAGCAGCGTTGGCGAACGCGTTCGCCCCGGGCCGCTACGGACCGAGCGTCGTGGGCTCGCGCTACGTGCTGCGGGCCGATGCCTGAGGCGCGAGTTCGGATCATGCGAGCGTCAGTCCTCTAGCGGCGTCTTCGCGGGGACAGGCGCCGGTGCCAGCGGCTCACTTGCTCCGCGTGGCACGGGCGGCACAGCGCCGCACGACCCGCCGACGCCCGGCGCAGCCCGGGCCGGCGTGTGAGATGGTGGATGCGCGAGTTGCGGGAGGTGCAGATGAGCGAGGGCGAGCCCAGACGGGGGTACGGGGTCTTCGAGTGGATTAACCGTCGAGCCTGGCCGCTGGCGGCTGTCGTGCTGCTCGTGGTGGTCGCCCTCGCGATGCTCACGCCGGTGGTGGCCGATGACAGCGAGCCGTCCTTCGACCCGAGCGGCGAGATCTACGACACCGACGAGCGGGTGGACGAGATCTTCTCCGCGTCGACGCCGATCCGCACGGCCACGTTCATCGTTGACGCGCCGGGAGGCGGCGATGTTCTGACCAGGGCGGCGTTGCTCGAGCTCAAGCAGAACCAGGACGCAGTGCTCAGCGACCCCGACTCTCAGGAGCATCTGGCGAGTGTGTTCGACAGCGACCTCGACGTGACGATGGTCGGCGTGTACTCGATCGCGGATGCGGTCGACGAGGCGTTGCCGGGCGGGCTCGAGGGGGCATCCGAGGCCGACGTCAAGCTGGTGCTGTCCGAGCTCCTCGCCGATGGCGCACCGACGAGCTCGTTGCGGTTCCTGTTGTCGACCACCTCGACCAGCCGCGAGCCAACGACGATCGACGGCGCCGACGTGGTCGTCTGGGAGTCGGACGCCTTCCAGACATTCGTCGTGTACGACATCGACACCTTCGACGGCGAGAGGCTCGAGGGCTTCGACGGTGAGTCAGATCTCGACGCCGAGCGATGGCTGCGCGACGTCCAGGTCCTGCTGCGGGGCGACGAGGGATCGGTGACGGCGATCGGGCTGTTCATCGATTCTGGGTTGGTGAGTGAGGAACAGGGTGCCGAGGCTGCCCCGTTCATCTTCGGCGCCATCGCGTTCATCCTCATCATCGCCGGGGCGCTGCTGCGGTCGTACTGGGCGGCGATGCTCGTCGCGGCCGGTCTGGGCGTGGTGATGATCGGGTTCAACGGCATCAACGCGCTGATCGGGCTGAAGACCGGTTCGCCACTGCTGATCATGATCGTGCCGATCGCGTTGATCAGCTTCGGCGTCGACTTCTTCATCCACGGCAGCGGTCGCTGTCGAGAGGAGCAGGTCAACGGGTATTCACGCGACCGGGCCTACCCTCTGGGCCAGACCGCGGTGTTCGCTGCGCTGACGCTGGCCGTCGCCTCGTCGGCCGCCGCGTTCCTCTCCAACAGCGTGTCCGGTATCGAGGCCATCATCGAGTTCGGCATCGCCGGCGCCGTCGGCCTCGTGCTGTGCTACCTGGTGCTCGGCTGGGTCACACCCAAGCTCCTGCTGTCGGTCGAGACGAAGCTCGGACCGCGGCCGGCCGACCTCAGTCATCTCCGCATTGCGGCGCAGAAGGTCGGTTTCGTGATCGCCAGCTTCATCGGTGGAATCGCGGTCACGCTGGCCATCGTCTTCCCCTCGGTCGGATGGGTTGTGTACGCCCTCTTCCTGCTGCTGTTCCTGGTGGTGCCGTTCTTGATGACGCGGCGTCGCAACCGCAAGGCCGCCGCTGGCGATCGACCTCTGACCGACGAGGTGAAGGGCGCCGGTCACGGCTTCAAGGCCGCGGGCGACGTCGTCCACTTCCTCGCCCGATGGCGAGTGTTCACGCTGCCGGCGGTGGCGTTGCTCGCCCTGCTGGGCCTGGTCGGAGCCTCGCGGGTCGAGGAGGGGTTCGACGTGCGTGAGTTCTTCTCCGAGGACACCGACCTGATCAGAGGCTTCGACAAGGCGATCCTGTACTACGGCGAGCAGGGTGACCTCGACTACGTGCTCGTCGAGGGTGATCTGACGTCACCGGCCGCGCTGGCGGCGATCGAGGGGGCCGAGGCGCAGATCGAGGCCGCCGACGCGGGCTTCGTCCGTGACTTCGACGGTGCGGTCGAGTTCCGGCCCAATGCGGCCACGGTGGTGCGCATCGCAACGGCCTCTGCTCCGATGCGAGAGGCGATCGAGGCCTCGACCGGCGTCGAGATCACCGACGCCGACGGCGACGGGCTGGCCGACACTCCCGAGCAAGTGGCCGCCATCTACGAGTACGTCGAGTCGAACAACGTGGTCGACGACGCAGGCGTCGACGTGTTCACCCCCGACCAGACCGAGACCTTCCTGTTCGTGGGCGACGGCGAGCAGGCAACGCTCATCGCTGTAAGCATCGCCACCATCACCGACGAGGCGATCATCCTCCCAGCCAGAGATGCCCTGGAGGAGGCGGCCGTCTCGTTCGAGGCGCAGGTCGCCGACGAAGACGTGACGGCGCTCGTGTCGGGCGGGGCCATCCTCACCCAGGACTCGCTCGATGCGTTCACCGAGGCGATGCTGCTCTCGCTACCTGTGGCGATCGTGTTGACGTCGCTCCTCGTGTTCGTGGCGCTCTTCTTGGTGTTCCGCAACTTCGGCCGGCGGACGGCGTCGATCCTCAAGCGCTCGACGCGGTACGCGCTGATCTCGATGGTGCCGATCCTGCTGGTGGTGGCGTGGGTGTACGGGTTCATGTTCCTCGTCGGCTACAAGATCAACGTCATCACGGCCACGATTGCGGCGATCGCGGTCGGAGTGGGCGTCGACTACGCCACCCACTTCACGATGCGCTTCATCGAGGAGTTCGAGCACGAACCGAGCCGGTTCCCGGCCCTGCGGCGCACCGGCGAAGGCACCGGCGGTGCCCTCGCCATCTCGGCGGTGACGTCGATGACCGGATTCCTGATCATGGCGCTGGCACCGATGCCGATGTTCGTCACGTTCGGCGTGCTCACCGCGGTGATGATCTTCTTCTCGCTGCTCGTGTCGTTGCTCGTCCTGCCCAGCCTGCTGATGATCATCACGCCCTCGCGCAAGGGCGAGGAGCGCGAGCAGCTGCTCGACAAGGTGACCCACGGCGGCGAGCTCGACTACGACCCGCACTCGAGGGAAACGGCGGTTCGAGCGGGCGGGGCCGGTTGACGCCGATCGCTCCGGAGCGCTGCCGCTGTTGCCTTCCTGATCCGGCGGCACCGAATCCGACGCAGGCAGCCACACGGCTGCAGCCGATGCGACGCGTTTGCCGTGTGCGGGGCGAACCGACGTCACATCACGCAGCGCGCTCGGAGGGACTCGAACCCCCAACGTTCTGATCCGTAGTTCGCGGAGGGCTGTTCGGTGATGTCCACCGCCGTCCGCTGGCTCTGTCGTCTAGCGGCCGACAAGCCGCAGTAGCACATGGGTGTGCGCCAGAGTTCATCGGTGTGGCTACATGGCTGGCTACACCGTGCGCTGGTCGCACGCCGCCTTGCGCCTCCGCCGTCCGTACCCAGATTGGCCAGGCCACCCCCCCCTCCCCCGAGGAGCGGGAGTGACGCGCACATGGGGCCGGACGGGCGTGCGGAGGTCGGTATCGGCATCACCGAGGCAGGCACCCGTGGATGCGTCGGCTGACCTACTTCAGGCCTGCTGGATCCATGCGGCAGACGGTGGTGCGGGCCGGCCGCCCGCCAACCGAGTCGCGGCACCGGTACGCCGGTAGGCCGCGACCAACCGGCCGAGTATGCTCTCCGCTCGAGTCGATCCCATCGAGTCAACCTACCGTCACGAGGCACCCATCTCGGGTCCAGCTGGCGGCGGTCGACATCGGTGCGCCCGCCACCTTGGGGATGATGCTCGAACGGGGCAACCGATCGAGACGTCCGATACCGTCGCCGATCGACGGAGGACTGGCCCTTCCCCTCCGAAAGGGAACGATGGCAACGACTGGACGCCGACTCCTGGTGGGGATCGTGACACTTGCGTTGGTGGCCGCGAGTTGTGCCGAGACCGACCCCGATGACGGAGCCCCGACGACCACCGTTGCGGTGTCGTCCTCTCGTGCCATCGTCGTCGACAGCGCGGACGGCGATGCTGGTGGTGCGCCGACCACCACCGGGACTGGCCCAGTCGACCCCGACGACGCTATCCGGTGGGCTCTCGAGTACTCCGGCGGTGTGGGCGGCGAAGCCGCTGGCGAGACGGTCAAGATCGGACTGGCCAACAACACCAGCTTCTTCCCCGAGGTCGACGACGGAGCGTTGCTCGCCGCGCAGTTCGCGAACGACGAGCTCGGCGGCGTCGACGGTCGTCCGATCGAGATCGTTTTCTGTCTGGCCGTGACCGCCGAGGACGGTGCCGCCTGCGGGGCCCAGTTCGCCAACGACGACAGCATCGTGCTCGCATTGGCCGGTTCGCTCCTCGCCGGCAATCAGGAGTTCTACTCCGCAATCTCGGGAATCAAGCCGGGGTACACGTTGGGGCCGTTGGCGGTGGCCGATTACACCACCAGCGACTCGGTGTCCTACACCTCGGCTGCGCTCGGCGCCGGCATGGGTGGCGGGATCTTTGTCGCCCAAGATCTCCAACCGGAACGAGCCGCCCTCGTGGTCACCGATGACGCGGCCGGCCGCGGCGCCATCTCGCTGCTGGAATCGGAGTTGAGCGACGCGGGAATCGAGCTCGTTGCGGTGTTCGTTCCGCCGACGGCGACCGCTCCCGAGATCGAGTCGGCCCTCCAGTCGATCGGCCCCGAGTCCGTCGACGCCATCCTGATCGGCTTGTTCGAGCAGGGCTGCATCGCCGCCTACGACGCACTGCAGAATCTGGCGATCGACCCGCTGGAGACGCCGGTCTCGACGACCGCCGCGTGCTGGGGGCCGAGGATGCAGGAACACGCGGCCAACGCCGGTGAATCGGGTCTTCTCCCCAATGGGTGGTACTTCACCAATCCCCTCGGCTACAACCTCTTCGGAACGGGCCTCGAGAGCGGCCTCGACACCTATCGACTCGTTCTCGCAGACGCGGGGCGGGCTGATGCGGTCACCAACGCCGGCGTGGCGGGCGCCTTTGCCGGCGTCATGAGCATGGTCCGCCATCTGAACGCGGTCGATGGTGACTGGACGTTCGACCGGATGAACAGCGAGATCCGCGGGTTCGAGGGACCGGCGATGCTCCAGGCCGGCCCTCTCGATTGCGGGGCCCCACCAGTGTTCACCGGTGTGTGCTCGACACGCGTCAGCGCTCATCGCTACATCGACGAGTCGTGGGATGACGTCCGCGCCGGTGACAACCTCATCGACATCAGCCCCATCATCATGCAGGAGGGCTGACTACTCGCACTGACGGCCCGACCGCTAGCTCGTTTCGCCGAGGTTGCCCAGGTAGTCGGATTCCAGCATCGCAGAGTCCGACGTGATCTCCGCTGCGCTTCCCTGGTGCACGACTTCGCCGTGGGACAGGACGTATCCCCGGTCGGCGATCTCGAGGGCAAGGTGCACGTGCTGTTCGACGATGAGTACCCCAGCATCGGTCTCGTCGGCGATTCGGCGCACGATCGGCAGCATGCGCTCGACGATCAGCGGCGCAAGTCCGAGGCTCATCTCGTCGATCATCAACAGTTGCGGCTCGGCGATCAACGCACGGGCGATGGCGAGCATCTGCTGCTCGCCCCCGGAGAGAAGTCCGGCTCGACGATCCATCAACGCCTGGAGTTGCGGGAAGTACTCCAACGTTCGCTCGAGATCCGGTCGTCCCGACGGCGAGCCCAGTCGGAGGTTCTCGGCCACGGTGAGCTGGAAGAACAGCGACCGATCCTCCAGTACGTGGGCCAGTCCCTCACGTGGCAGCTGATGGCTTCGCCGGTCACGGATGCTCCGCCCGAAGACCCGAATGTCACCGGCCAGCACCGGAATCATCTTGGAGACGGCGAGCAGCGTTGTCGTCTTGCCTGCTCCGTTCGGACCCAGCAGGGCCACGATCTCCCCGGCGGCGACGGTGAGATCGAGGTCTCGAACCACCGGAACCCCGGAATAGCCGGCGGAGAGGTGCTCGATCTCGAGCAGGACGTCACCGCTCATCGTGGTACGCCGCCGCAGTCGTCGGTGTAGGTGCCGCTTGTGGGAGCTCCACCGAGGTGGGCGGTGCGACCGAGGGTGCGGTCGAACAGGGAGCCGATGGTGGCCGCGATCCCCTCAGGGTTGAGGATCGTCGTCAGGATGACACCAAGACCGGCGAGGAGGAGTCCGAACTCATCGGGTATGCCCAACAGCTCCTCCCCAATGGTCAGGAGCACACCACCGGTGACGAGCAGTCCGCCGACGATTGCCCCGGACACTCTGGTGATCCCGCCCAGGTAGGCGAATGCAAAGAGTGCGAGCGACTGCTCGTAGGAGAATCGTGAAGGAGTGGCGACACCCGTGCGGTAGGCGATGGCGGCTCCCCCGACCCCGGCGATGAAGGCCGACATGCCGAACCCCACCACCTTGATCGCCCCCACGTTCACACCCGAGCCGGCGGCCGCCCGTTCGTTGGATCTGACTGCCATCATCCGCCGACCGGTGGCGGAGCGGCGCAGGTTGACAACCACGTAGCAGGCCAGCACGACAACGGCGAGCAGGAACATTGCTGTCATTGGATTGGGCTGCTTGCCGTCTCCCACCGTGATCACCCCGAACAGCTCGTAGCGCACCGCCCGGGTCTGGTCGATCCAGTCCGGGCCGTTCACCCGCGCCTGGTCGATGCCGTTGTTGATGTTCTCGTTGGCGAAGAGGAAACGATCGGCGGTCACCGCGAACGCGAGGGTGATGATGGCGAGATTGACCCCGCGGATACGGAGCGCGGGAAGCGCGACGACCAGACCAACAGCCGTCGCCGCGAGTGCTCCGGCCAGCACCGGCCAGGGAAAGGGCCACCCGTGATCCATGGAGAGCTCAGCCACTACGAATGCCGAGATCCCCGCGAACGTGACGGGCGCGAG
>Ga0224508_10004329_pt1 | contig 11618 bp, 12 predicted proteins | sample SF_Jan12_sed_USG_4_FD_170157 | JGI IMG/M metagenome (GOLD analysis project Ga0224508, IMG submission 170157) | Sediment microbial communities from San Francisco Bay, California, United States - SF_Jan12_sed_USGS_21 | ecosystem: Environmental > Aquatic > Marine > Sediment | place: USA...
GCAAGCACCTGGCGTGCGTCCGGGGTCTGGGGTTACGGCGCATGCATCATACCGTAGAGGTTTCGGATACCCCGGGGAACCGGGGCATGATCAACAAGGTGTCTTATCTGTTGAAGTGGGAGGAGGCGTAGATGAGGTTGAATGGCTTGAAACCGGCAGCCGGCGCCAGAAGTCAGCGTAGAAGGGTGGGCCGAGGTATTGGATCCGGCATTGGCAAGACCGCGGGCCGGGGACACAAGGGGCAGAAGTCCCGTTCCGGTGGTTACGCCAAGGTTGGCTTCGAGGGTGGGCAGATGCCGTTGCAGAGGCGCTTGCCGAAACGCGGATTCCGTTCCCGGCGTATCCATGAAACCGCCGAGGTGCGCTTGGATGAGCTCGCCACAGTAAGTGCCGAACCCATTGACCTGCAGGCTTTGGTTGCCGCCCGGATTGTCAGCAAACGGGCGAAGCGCGCCAAGGTAATCGATTCCGGCGAGCTGGAAAAGCCGGTAACTTTGCGTGGTATTGCCGTGACTGCAGGTGCGCGGCAAAAGATCACGCAGGTCGGCGGTCAGATCGACGGCTGAGCAGGATAATTCGAGAGCTTAAGTTATGGCGCGTCCAGACGTTTCAACCTTAGCCGGTAGCGGGAAGTTCAGCGAGCTGCGTCAGCGGATACTGTTCGTTCTGGGTGCTTTTGTGGTGTTTCGCCTCGGTACCCACGTGCCCATCCCCGGCGTTGATCCGGTCGCGGTGGCGGCGTTGTTCGATCAGACCCGCGGATCGATTCTGGACGTATTCAATATGTTCTCCGGCGGGGCGCTTAGCCGGTTATCGGTGATGGCCCTGGGGGTGATGCCGTACATATCCGCGTCGATCATTATGCAAATGATGACTGCGGTTATTCCCCAGTTGGAGCAATTGAAGAAAGAGGGGGAGGCCGGACGCCGTAAGATCACCCAGTACACACGTTACGGTACTGTGTTGCTGGCCACCTTTCAGGCGCTAGGAATAGCGGTTGCAGTTGAGAGCCAATCTGTGGCGGGGGCGTCAGTAGTGATTACACCGGGCCTCGGGTTCAAGATCACTGCGGTACTCACTTTGGTGACCGGCACCATGTTTCTGGTCTGGTTGGGCGAACAGATTTCGGAGCGCGGCATTGGTAACGGTATCTCGCTGATCATATTCGGGAGTATCGTTTCCGGATTGCCGTCGGCGATCGGCGGCACACTGGAGCTGGCAAGGACTGGGTCTTTCAGCCCGTTGTTCGTGTTGATTTTGTTTGTTGGCACGATCTTGATAACCGGGTTTGTGGTATTCGTCGAGCGCGGGCAGCGCCGCATAACCGTGAACTATGCGAAACGCCAACAGGGACGGAAAATGCTTGCGGGTGGCAGTAGTCATCTGCCGCTGAAGCTGAATATGTCTGGGGTTATCCCGCCTATTTTCGCTTCGAGCATTATTTTGTTTCCCACGAGCGTTGCGAGTTTTCTGGGTCAGCAAGAGGGGATGGGTTGGCTGCGTGACATTTCTACGACGCTCTCTCCCGGACAACCGATCTACGTTTTGGTATACGCAGCGATGATCGTGTTTTTCTGCTTCTTTTACACCGCGTTGGTATTCAACCCTAAAGAAATCGCTGACAATTTGAAAAAATCCGGTGCGTTTATCCCGGGCATTCGCCCTGGGGAGCAGAGCGCGCGATACATCGATAATGTAGTGTCGCGGCTGACCTTTGCTGGGGCAATTTACCTTACGGTGGTGTGTTTAATACCCGAGTTCCTGATCGTGAAGTGGAACGTCCCCTTCTACTTCGGAGGAACTTCGCTGCTCATCATTGTCGTGGTCATGATGGACCTGATGGCTCAGATACAGTCGTACCTAATGTCGCGACAGTATGAGAGTCTGATGAAGAAAACCAATCTTACCGGCGGACTGGGTTTGACCCGTTAGAGTCGGAGTATTGAGGACCGAGAAATGAAAGTCAGGGCATCGGTAAAAAAACTGTGTCGCAACTGCAAGATCATCCGCCGCAAGGGGGTGGTCCGGGTTATCTGTTCAGACCCGCGACACAAACAACGTCAGGGCTAATGTATTGATTTATAGCTGTTTAGCCAGTATTCTTGCACGCTTTTCTTCTACTTCCCCAGCGGAGGCAAATTAGGTGGCACGCATAGCCGGAATCAACCTTCCGATCAATAAGCACATTGAGATTGCTTTGACGTCGATCTATGGGATCGGACGGCCTACGGCCCAGAAACTCTGTGATTCGGCGGACATCGAACGGGGCATGAAGGTGAGGGATCTTACCGAAGGTGACGCCGAAAAGCTTCGCACAGAAGTGGCGAAGTGCAACGTTGAAGGTGACCTGCGCCGTGAAGTCTCGATGAATATTAAGCGTCTCATGGATTTGGGAACTTACAGGGGGATGCGTCACCGTAGAGGTCTTCCGGTGCGAGGACAACGAACCCAGACCAACGCCCGAACTCGAAAGGGTCCGCGCAAGCCAATAAAGAAATAGCAGGCCATGGCGAAATTAGCGAGCAAAGGTAAAAAGAAGATCAAAAAGACGGTCGTGGAGGGCATCGCGCATATCCACGCTTCGTTCAATAATACGATCATCACGATAACCGATCGTCATGGCAATACATTGTGCTGGGCGACCGCCGGCGGTGCGGGCTTTCGCGGCTCACGCAAGAGCACGCCTTTTGCGGCGCAGGTGGCGGCAGAAAAGGCGGGCCGCACCGCGCGGGAATACGGGATGAAAAATCTAGAGGTCCGGGTCAAGGGCCCGGGTCCCGGGCGGGATTCCGCGGTACGCGCTTTGAATGCCGTCGGTTTCGAAATCAGCAATATTAGCGACACGACATCGATCCCTCATAACGGATGCCGCCCTCCGAAACGTCGGCGTGTCTAGGCAGATAGAGTAAGTTTGAAACGACCATGGCGAGATATTTAGGACCAACTTGTAAGCTGGCACGGCGCGAAGGTACGGACCTGTTTTTGAAAAGTCCGATCCGGCCGCTGGATTCGAAATGTAAGATCGACAAGTCGCCGGGCCAATCGGTTACAGGCCGCCGTCCGCGGGTTACCGTCTACGGTACCCAGCTGAGAGAAAAGCAAAAATTGCGCCGCATGTACGGCGTTATGGAGAAGCAATTCAGAAACTACTATAAGGAAGCTGCGAGGAGAACGGGTTCGACCGGCGAGAACTTACTTCGGCTATTGGAGTGTCGGCTCGACAACGTTACCTATCGAATGGGATTTGCGGTGACCCGGGCGGAGGCCCGGCAGCTGGTGAGTCACAAGGCGGTCCTGGTGAACGGAAAGACGGTCAACGTTCCTTCGTACCAGGTAAAGCCCCAAGATGCCATCGAAGTGCGCGACAAAGCTAAAAAACAGCTCCGCATACAGGCTGCCTTGGAGATCGGCGAGCAAATCGGTATTCCGCACTGGATCGAGGTCGATTCCAAAAATGTAAAAGGTGTTTTCAAAGCAGTACCGGATCGTGGAGATTTGCCTGCGGAAATCAATGAGTCATTGGTGGTCGCACTGTACTCCAAGTAACACCGGACAATTTTCGGAGACGAAACGAATATGCAGGACATAACTACTGCTGAATTTCTCAAGCCCCGCTTGGTGGATGTGGAGAGCACAGATCCCACACACGCGCGTATCACGCTTGAGCCGTTGGAACGTGGATTCGGTTATACACTGGGTAACGCGTTGCGCCGCATACTATTATCCTCTATGCCCGGGTGTGCCATCACGGAAGTTAGGATTGATGGCGTTTTGCACGAATATTCCTCGATGGAGGGAGTTCAGGAAGACGTAATCGACATATTGCTAAATTTAAAGAATGTCGCATTGCGTATGCATGCCCGGGACAACGCCGTATTGAAACTGAAGAAGACGGGTCCAGGAGAGGTGACCGTCGGGGATATCGAGGTTGAGCATGATGTGGAGGTGGTGGACCCAAACCAAGTTATCGCCCATCTATCCAAAGACGGTACGCTGGATATGGAGCTTACCGTGACTCGCGGCCGCGGTTACGAACCCGTCGATGTGCGTAAATCCGCGGATGAAGGCAAGGCCATCGGCGTGATGCAGCTCGATGCCTCCTACAGCCCGATCCGCCGGGTTTCGTATTCAGTGGAGAACGCGCGCGTGGAGCAACGTACCGATCTCGACAAGCTTATCCTGGATATCGAAACCAATGGGGCGATAGACCCAGAAGAGGCGGTGCGCCGTGCAGCAACAATCCTGCACGAGCAGATTTCGGTTTTCGTAAATCTCGAGGAGACCAGTACTGAGGCGCCCAGTGCGGAAGAACCTGAGGTCGACCCGTTGCTGTTGCGCCCGGTGGATGATTTGGAATTGACGGTTCGTTCGGCAAACTGTCTTAAAGCAGAAAATATCTATTACATTGGCGACTTGATACAACGAACCGAGGTGGAGTTGCTCAAGACGCCTAACCTGGGTAAGAAGTCGCTGACCGAGATCAAAGATGTATTGGCGACCAGAGGATTGTCTCTGGGAATGAAGCTCGAGAAATGGCCACCGGCGTCACTGAAGGCTGAGCAGCACGACGTGTTGCCGGTGACGATGGAATTCGGCGGAAAGTAAATCATGCGGCATCACAAATCCGGACGTCATCTGAACCGAACCTCCGCGCATCGAAGCGCGATGTTTCGTAACATGGCTTTGTCTTTGTTCGAACACGAACAGATCAAGACTACCCTGGCCAAAGCGAAAGAACTACGCAGAGTTGCTGAACCACTCATTACCCTGGGTAAAAACCCGACCCTGGCTAATCGTCGTCTGGCATTCGACAGGCTGCGGGATCGCGACGCAGTGACCAAACTGTTCGATGACTTGGGCGTGCGGTTCCGTGACCGGCCGGGAGGATATCTTCGGGTACTCAAGTGTGGCCTGCGCCCTGGTGACAATGCGCCCATGGCGTATGTCCAGCTTGTGGACCGCCCGGTGGACGGCGACGCGCCGTCCGAACCCGGACCCAAGACGAGTATCGAGTCCGACACCGCCGACTCCTGAGACCTTTCGTCGGGCACTTTACTCGCCGGGAATTCCCTCGACGCACCGAGGAGTCCTATCAACAACGGATAACTGTTGCAGTTGCCCCTGGGTAAACTGTGACACTTGCATGAATCGGGGTTCGGGATGGGGAGAACACCCCAGCCCGCCGGAACGGTCATATTCGTGAATTGGGCTTTGTCTAGGTGCGGACTTCAATGCCTCGGCACGTGGAAAGATGTTCGCGTTCGGTTGTATTCAAGCCATGCAGTACAATAAGAACACCTGCCCGACGGGCGTGTGGCAAACTACATCAACAATCTGGTTGAGGAGGTGAGCGTAATCGCGCATTCTTGTGGTATGCACGAGCCCCGTGGGTTGCGCCGTTACCATGCCCGGTTCGTGACGGATACCGGAGCATCATTCCCTCTGGACGAGCTGTTTCCGGAGGTGCGAGTGCCGTCAATCCCGGCATCATGAGAAATACTAGATCCTGTGGTGTACATGCAAGTTATTGATTTCTGGTTTACGGCGAAGCTCTTAGCAATTTCTGCTGCTCGCGTCAAGGGACCCCGATACACTGTGGATTACCACGCAGAAGACAGTATAATCCACGGTTTGCCCGCGCTCTTGAATCGGTGAACGCGATTGGCGATTAGCCTAAACGATTAAGCGGATGGATGCTGATCGATACCGCCCCGAGAGAACGAAAGTATGAAAATGATCAAAATTGCAATCGTCGGAGTAGGGAACTGCGTAAGCTCGCTGATGCAAGGGATTTGCTACTATCGAGATAAGCAGGAAGACAATGCGATCGGCCTGATGCACTGGAACCTGGGCGGTTACCTGCCCGGTGACATCGAGGTCGTAGCCGCGTTTGACATCGACGCCCGGAAGGTGGGTCTGGATGTCAGCGACGCAATATTTGCAGCCCCAAACTGTACCGCGGTTTTTTTCGAGCACGTGCCGCAGACCGGGGTGAACGTGAAAATGGGGGCGGTATTCGATGGGTTCGCCGAACACATGCGCGATTATCCGGACGCACGGACATTTAAAATCACAAACGAGCCGGATGCGACCAAAGCGGAGATCGTGGCAACCCTGAAGGAGTCGAATGCGGATATTCTGCTCAATTACCTGCCGGTCGGTTCCGAACAGGCCACTCGATTTTATGCAGAGTGTGCCCTCGAAGCAGGGGTAGGTTTCGTCAATAACATCCCGGTTTTTATTGCCAGTGATCCGCATTGGGCGCGGCGGTTCGAACAGGCCAAGCTGCCGATAATCGGAGACGACATCAAAGCCCAATTGGGAGCGACTATTACCCACCGTATGCTGATCGATCTGTTCCGGAAACGAGGAGTGGAGATTAGCCATACCTATCAACTCAACACCGGTGGGAACACGGATTTTCTCAATATGTTGAACCGCAGCCGTCTCGCGTCGAAGAAGGAGTCGAAGACAGAGGCTGTACAATCGGTCGCCAAGGAAAGGATATCCGATGAGGATATTCATGTCGGTCCAAGCGATTACGTGCCGTGGCAGCACGACAATAAAGTGTGTTTCCTGCGCATCGAAGGAAAATTGTTCGGCGATGTCCCAATGAACTTGGAACTGCGTCTGTCGGTGGAGGATTCACCCAACTCCGCTGGGGTCGCAATAGACGCTATCCGTTGTTGTAAGCTCGCGCTGGACCGAGGCGAATATGGGGTTTTGCACCCGCCGTCGGCGTATTTTTGTAAGCATCCGCTAAGACAATGCACAGACGACGAGGCGTACCGAATACTTGAGGCCTTTATCGATGGGACCTGGGGAGATAAGCTGAGTGAAATGCCTGATCATCGCGGCCGGTCAGGGGAGCCGGTTGCGGCAGAGGGCTGAGAGCAAGCCCCTCGTCGCGATTCTAGGGATTCCTCTCATAGAACACATCATCCGCCGTGCGGTGGGGGCGGGCGTCGATGAGTTCTTTGTCGTCAGCGGATACCAAGGACCCAAGCTGCGTCGCCATTTGGACGCTTTCTCCACACGGGCAGGTGTACCAATCCAGCATATTGTGAACCACCGCTGGAAGGAACCCAACGGGTTGTCTGTACTCGCCGCGAAAGACTATCTCCAGGAAGACTTCGTCCTCTTGATGTCCGACCATCTGTTCGATCCCGACATTTTGCGGGGGTTGATCGCGACCCAACAAGAGACCGCCGTGCTGACCCTGGCGGTGGATAGCCGTTTGGACAATCCGTTCGTGGATGTGAACGACGTCACGCGCGTGTTGCATCGCGACGGAAAAATCCTGGAAATTGGAAAGGGCATCATGGACTATAACGCATACGACACTGGAATTTTTTACTGTCGGCCCAGATTGTTCGCAGCGCTTGAAACCAGTGTTGTGGAGGCGGCGGACGCGAGTTTGTCGGGAGGGGTGCGCGTATTGGCGCGTAACGGCTGCGCTGAGATCTATGATATCGGGTCGGGTTTCTGGTTGGACGTTGATGATTCACGCGGATTCGTGAAGGCCGAGGTGGCGTTGGTCGAAGGCGCGGATTCGGACGGTAGCAGCGCAGACCGTGGTGTGGCGCAACTAGCGCGATGTTGATAAAGGGCTATCCTGTTCCTTTCGACAAGCTCGGTATTCATCTGTGCTTGCCTAAGCCAAACCAAAGCCTAGGGCGATTGATTGGCGGACGGGGTGCGCATGCGCTGCGCTAGCAGTCTGTTTTTCAACTGCCTGCTAGACTAACCGGTTGTTGTTTTCCAGACTCGCACGCGCCGGCGCTGCTGGGCACGAATAGAGTGTCTAAGCATGATTTTTCTGTTTACTGATTTCTCGCAAGACGATATATACGCCGGGCAGATGCACGCGTCGATAGCTGGTATCGCCCCGGGTGTACCGATTATAGACCTGCTGCATAGCGCGCCCAGTTTTAATATACGCGCCGGGGCCTATCTCTTGTCAGCGCTTGCCGAAACGTTGCCAAGAGAGGCGATCGTCGTCGCCGTTGTCGATCCGGGTGTTGGCGGCCCACGGCGCGCTTTACTTTTGAAGGTGGACGGCCGTTGGTTCATCGGCCCGGACAATGGCTTGTTTAATGTCCTCATCAGCCGTGCGGCGAAGGTGGAAAGCTATTGCATCGACTGGCGGCCGAAGTCGCTTTCCACATCTTTCCACGGGCGGGACCTATTTGCACCGGTAGCGGCGCGCCTGGCGATTGGAACCAGGCCGGAGTGTTCGAGTTGTGACCTCACGGCCCCAGACCCCGTCGAGTGGCCGAAGGTGCTGTGCGAGACCATCTACATTGATCACTACGGGAACGTGATGACCGGTATTCCCGGCGCGAATTTGGAGGACAATGCCTGGTTGGATATTAGTGGCCAACGTATTGCGTATTCCCGAACGTTTTGCGAAGCGGTGCCCGGCGTGCCGTTCTGGTTCCGCAATTCGCTGCAACTCGTGGAAGTCGCGGCCAGTCAATCTCGCGCATGCGATGCCTTGGACCTGAAGATTGGCGACCGGGTCGTTCCCAATAGACTGATTTGACGTCGACAACACGAAGGGGGCTACGGACTGCCTCGGTTTCGCGCACATGCTACCTGGGAGCTCGTGACGGTACGGGAAGAAGTAGCGGATTTAGCCTGGATATTGCACCAAGGTGGCGAAACAGGAGCTCACACCTTTCTCGAGGTAGGCAATTCGATGCATGTCCGGGGTAACATACTTTGTGCCGTGGTACGCACCTATCCCGGTCCTGGCGCGGTCTCGAACGCCTGCACTCGCTCCAGCGCGGCGTCCAGCCGCCCGATCCCGGCGCCATTCATCCGGGATCCTTGGCGCAATATCCGGGTTAGCCCAACTTAGCGACCGGCGCGCTCGAGAATATCCGAACCGCCGCGAGTAACCTCGACACCAATCAAGCGCAAGGCTGCGCATACTGCGACCAACTCATCGTTATCCAGGGAGATCTTTTTTCCCACCGCGATGAATTTGAGTTCGTCGATAAGAACGGGTTCGATACGAGTAGGGCGGTTCAGTCCGGCGAAAACCGATGTTATCGCCTGGGAAATTGGCTTGGTTGGCGAATCACAGAAATAGAGATGTTTGACCCGCTCACTGTAAATCGCCTGGCCTGCGTCAAGCTGGATTACAATGCGGGCTTCGTAGATCCGGCGTTCATCGACTCCGGGCGGCAGGTTTTTTAGTCCGGTTAGCCCGAGTTTGTTATGTGGGTACTTCGACATGGGGTAGCAAATTTCGGTTCGCTATTCAGGTACGTTTTGGGATATACAAGTCGGTGATCGTGCCGGCATAGGCCTCGGCGGAAAACGCGACGGTCTCCGACAACGTAGGATGTGGATGGATGGTTAACGCTATATCTTCGGCGTCGCTCCCCATCTCGATGGCCAAGGCGGCCTCCGCGATCAAGTCGCCGGCGCTCGGTCCAACGATACCGGCGCCTATGATGCGTTTGGATTCATTGTCGAACAACAGTTTAGTCAAACCCTCGTCTCGTCCCAGACCCAGCGCCCGGCCGCTCGCAGCCCACGGAAATGTGCCTACACCGTAATCGAGGTCTTGGTCTTTGGCTTGGGCCTCAGTAACACCCACCCATGCGACCTCCGGATCCGTGTATGCGACGCTAGGAATCACGGTCGCATCGAATCCGCTTTTCAAACCGGCGCATACCTCCGCCGCCACTTTTCCTTCATGCGTCGCTTTGTGCGCCAACATCGGTTCGCCGACTATGTCACCGACCGCGAAAATATGGGCAACGTTGGTTTTCTGTTGCGGATCGACCGGGATATAGCCCTGATCGTCTATCTCGATACCGGCGTTCTCGGCGCCGATGTCGTGACTGTTTGGGCGCCGGCCAACGGCGATCAACACGCGGTCGAATAGATCACTCGCGGGAGCTTCTGCTCCTTCAAATGACACCTTCAGCCCCTTGTCCTGTAAATCGATAGCGCTGACTTTGGTGTCTAGATAGACGTTTTCGTATAGAGCGGTCACGCGCTTCACCAGCGGTTTCACAATGTCTTTGTCGACGCCGGGCAGAAGCTCGGGGGTCAGCTCAACTACGGTGACCCGAGTTCCCAGTTCATGGTAAACGGTGGCCATCTCCAACCCGATAATGCCGCCGCCAATCACCAGCATGCGCCCCGGAATCTCGGAGAGGCTGAGTGCACCTGTAGAGTCGATGATGCGTGGGTCGTCGGGTACGCCGGGAAGACTGATTGGATGGGATCCGGCGGCAATGATCGCGTGTTCAAAAGACACCGAAATCACTCCGTCCGGCGTATTGATGGCAAGACGGTTTGGGTCAACGAATTCCGCGCCCCCTTGAAGAACTTGCACGTTCCTCTTTTTCGCGAGTCCGGCAAGACCACTGGTCAGCCGGCGGACTATGCCGTTTTTCCACTCGCGCAGCGTGCCCAATTCGATTGTCGGGGTACCAAATCTTACCCCACGGTCCTTCATCTCACGGGCGTCCGATATTACTTTTCCGGCATGCAACAGCGCTTTGGATGGGATGCAGCCCACGTTGAGGCACACTCCCCCGAGTTCCGGATAACGCTCGATCAGTATCGTGTCCAGCCCCAGGTCAGCGGCACGGAACGCGGCCGTATAGCCGCCTGGACCACCACCGATAACTACAACTTGTGCATGCTGGTCCGCACCTACCGTAGCGTTAAGTTTTGCATCCGGTTCCGCGCCGTCGGCGGGTGGTTCGGTCCGCTCGGCCGCTGGTTCCGAGTCAGCGTCGCGCAATGTCCCGATAACGGTGCCCATGGATACCCGATCGCCCACCCGGATCTGAAGTGCTTTGAGAATTCCGCTCCGGGGCGCTGGGACATCCATAGTTGTCTTGTCGCTCTCCAGCGTAATCAACGGATCCTCGGCCTCGATTTTATCCCCCGCAGATACCAGAACGTCTATGACCGCGACATCTTCGAAATCGCCGATGTCTGGGACCTTGATTTCAAATATTTCCGCCAATCTAGCGCCTCGTTATATGATTATTGTTGTCTGACGGTTAATGGAACTCAAGGATCACCGGTATTACAGTAACAAAAGCCGGGCGTCTCCCAACACCCGGGTTAGGTAAGCGGTATACCGCGCCGCTGCTGCACCGTCGATTACCCTGTGGTCATATGACAGAGACAGCGGAAGCATCAACCGCGGGACCAAATTTGCCTCCCGATATACCGGCATTTTTCGGGCTCGGGCGACTCCCAGGATCGCGACCTCAGGGGCGTTTATGATCGGTGTAAAACCCAAGCCGCCAATACCGCCCAGACTTGAAATCGTGAATGTTCCACCTTGTAAATCACCCGGGGTGAGTTTAGACGCGCGGGCCCGTTCGCTTACCTCCCCGAGTTCCCTGGCCAGGTCCAGTATCCCTTTCTGATCGACGTTTCTGACCACAGGGACTACCAACCCTTCGGGCGTGTCGACTGCAATACCAATGTGGTAATACTTTTTCAAGATCAGGTTCGCGCCATCGGATGCCAGAGAGGCGTTGAAGTCGGGGTACTTCCTCAACGCGGTGACGCTCGCCTTCATGAGGAACGCGAGCATTGTCAGGCGGATCCCCTTGTGGGCAGCTTCATCTTTT
>Ga0224508_10004330_pt1 | contig 11617 bp, 6 predicted proteins | sample SF_Jan12_sed_USG_4_FD_170157 | JGI IMG/M metagenome (GOLD analysis project Ga0224508, IMG submission 170157) | Sediment microbial communities from San Francisco Bay, California, United States - SF_Jan12_sed_USGS_21 | ecosystem: Environmental > Aquatic > Marine > Sediment | place: USA: California...
GGGCTCGAACGGTTTCGCGATTTCCGGGAAGCTCACCGAGTCCGGCAATGCCATGTTGCTGATCAACCCGCACACGTCGTTGTTCTTTCGCGGCGAAATTCATGTTGTCAGCGAGGAAGGCCTTAATGCTTACGGCGCCGTAACCTGGGGGCAGTTCTTCGTCTACCAGGGCTTCAATGAAAATACCGGATGGATGCATACTTCGACGCGGGTGGACTTCATCGATGATTTCGTTGAGGACGTCTTCGAGGAGAATGGCAGGCTCCTGTACCGCTACGGCGACGAGACGCGCCCCGTCACAGTCTCTGAGGTCACGCTGAAATACAAAAACGGCGACAGCACATCGGAACGCACGTTCCCGATGTACCACACCCATCATGGCCCGTTGACACACGAAATTGACGGCAAACTCGTGGCGACGAAGATCAACTGGGATCCGGTGCACGCCCTCGAGCAGTCTTTCATCCGTACCAAACTAAGCGGTCACGACGAGTTTCGCGAGATGATGAATATCCGCACAAACTCGTCGAACAACACCGTGTACGCTGATTCGTCGGGCAATATCGCCTACTACCACGGCAACTTCATACCGACGCGCAACCCCAGCCTGGATTTTTCAAGGCCCGTTGATGGCAGCGATCCGGCGACGGACTGGCAGGGTTTGCATACCGTCGATGAAATCGTAACGATCCTGAACCCCCCCACTGGCTGGATTCAGAACTGCAATTCCACGCCGTTCACCGCGGCGGCCGAATACAGTCCGAAACGTGAGGACTACCCACGCTACATGGCGCCCGATGCGGAGAATTTCCGTGGTGTTCATGCCGTCAGTGTGCTGACCGGCCAATCCGGAATAACCCTCGATGGGCTTATCGAGCTGGCTTACGATCCGTATCTTCCGGCATTCGAGCGTCTCATCCCGGGACTCGTCGAAGCTTACGACCAGGCGGCGCAGAAGAATCCCGCAATAAGCGATGCGATCGCCGTTCTGCGCGACTGGGACTTTCGTGTTTCCGGTGACTCGGTTGCCATGACGCTCGCGCATTTTTACGGTGCCAGGTATCTCGAGAACGCGGAGTTGCCGGCGGACCTGCAGGACGCGTCGCGCATGGAAAAAATAATTTACTTTGGCTCGGGTTCAGCGCCCGAGGAACGCTTGAGAATCTTCGCCGATAGTGTTTCAGAGCTCGAGTCAGACTTCGGCCAATGGAATATTCCATGGTCCGAGGCCATGCGTTATCAACGCGTCGATGGCGCGATCGAACAGTCGTTCGACGACGATGCGCCGTCACTCCCGATCGGTAATATGGCCTCCAGTTACTGGGGCGCGCTTGCCGCTTTTGGCAAAAGGGGCGAGCAAGACACCCGGCGAATCTACGGCACTCGAGGCAACAGCTTTGTTGCCGTGGTCGAGTTTGGCGAAAAAGTCAGGGCAAAAACCATGCTGGCCGGCGGCCAGAGCGGTAATCCTGATTCGCCGCACTTCGACGACCAGGCGCAGCGCTATGCCGACGGCGAGTTCAAAGATGCCGCGTTTTATCCTGAAGATGTTGAAGGTCGCGCGGAGCGAACCTACCACCCCGGCCAATAGCGAACGCGATTCCTGAAGCCGGAATGACAGCCAAAGAAAACGACTACATGTCTCCACAAGTATCGCTGTCCAGGTACTTTTCGAGCCGAGCGACAGGCGTAATCGGCGTACTGTGCGAGTTAACCACCTGCACTTCGGGGGCGAGATTGTTGACGGCCCAGCGGGCAAACCAACACTCGGTTGCGGCACGCTCTTTACGCGGCGTATCGGCGTCCGAACGCGGCACGTGAACATCGGATACAAAGAAATACCCTTCGTCCATGGCGAATACGCCGAGCATGGCATCGACATGCGGGCCCGGACCCATCCGCACCAGCTTCACCCGGCTGGGTTCGCTGCCAAGAAGTACAGGATTATCAACCGGCAACACGACGGCGGGCGTCGCTCGTTCGCTTAAGCGATCGTCGGGCATCGACGACCTGTTCAACGCTGTCTGAAAGAAGCGCAGGTTTTCCGACGTTACGAATATCTCGGCACCGGCGGCAGCGAACGCACGAGCACCTCCGGCATGATCGTCATGGAAGTGTGTAACGGCAACAGCACGAATCGGCCGGGTCGGAAATTTCTCGTGTAAGAAATCGATCAGTCTCTCGGACAAGCCGCTAACCCCGAGGCCGGGTACGAGATCATACGGTGGGATGTGGTGAAATTCGACCCAGCCAGCCGGCGCATCCGCAACAACCAGGCCGTCGCCGGTTTCGACAACGAGATGCTGAAACCCGGTCCTGACACCTCGCACCAGGTGAACGTTGTCCGTCAGCTCGATGAGCTGCATGTCAATTGTGGCCGGCCAGCGGTCTCCAGGCACCTCGACAGGCGCAGCACCTGGCGTTCGCGCCCATACGGCTTCCGCCTCGTCACCCTCCAGATCACGCCATCGTCCTGTCGCCTTGAACAAGAGCGTATCGTCGAGCATCAGTCTTAGTATCGGCGCCTGGGCATTCGTCCAGTCCCAGTTCCATTCGACCTTTACACGACCACGAAGTGGAAGATCGGCCGTCGTACGTACCGACATTACTTTGTCTCCGCCAATCGCAACCCGCGCGTCACCCAGCGCTTGTGGGCTCTCCCGATACTCCTCGAGTATTCGCCGTGGGTCGATTCGCCGCACACGTAATGCCTCGTCGAGGATTTTCGTCGGGTAAAACTCGACATCCGGCGGGGATTCTCGATTGACGATGCGCACCGTGTCGGGCGGCAGGTACGCGACGCTCCAGCTGCCGTCCATGTCGGGATTTGACCGGCCGCGGCCGGTGAAGAAGACGCGCTGCGAATTGGCTTCGGTGACAACGCACCAGGTCGTTGGGTAAGACTCGCCCGATGCAGGTCTTTTGCCCTGGTAGCGGGCACCAAGATCGAGTTCGCCGTCGAGACAGAACTCGGTGACGTCGCCCGCCGACGCCAGACGAGAGAAGAAAAAAACAATCAGTAAAATCAGTCGCCAATTCATTTTTGCCCTCTGCCGTTAAATCGTTGGACGGTTTCCCGGTACAAGCCTAGTTGGCGTAGCGGCGAAACCAGGCCAGGATATTGTCGACCTTCGCAATCAAATGCGATGGCCTTGAAGCGATACCGTGTGAAGCCTCGGGGATACGTATCAGCGCGGTCTCGACTTTGCGGAGCTTCAGCGCCTGGTAGAACTGCTCGGACTCCGTGATCGGGGTGCGATGATCCTGCTCGCCCGTCAACAGCGCTGTCGGTGTGGTGACATTGCCGACCAGGGATAGCGGCGATCGAACCCAGTACGACTGCGGGTCAACCCAGGGAGGGTCTTCAAACCAGTACTCCGGCATGAACGTCGCGATATCTGTCGTCAGCGTTGTGCTGATCCAGTTGATTACCGGTTTGGCAACAACGGCCGCCGCAAAACGATCCGTCTTGCCGACAATCCATGCGCTCAGAACGCCGCCACCGGATCCACCTGTGACGAACAGCTGGTCTTCATCCACAAATCCCGTCGCTATCACGGCGTCGACACCCGACATCAGGTCATCGTAGTCCTGTCCCGGATAATTGTGATGAATCTCGTTGGCAAAATCATAACCGTAACTGGTAGAGCCTCGCGGGTTGGCGTACAGCACAACGCAACCTGCCGCCGCATAGAGCTGAACCTCGGCCGAGAATTGCGGGCCGTAGGCGGCAAACGGCCCGCCGTGAATCTCGAGGATCAGCGGGTACTTGTTGCCTGGATCGAAACCCGGTGGCGTAGCCAGCCATCCCTGAATCTCGAGGTCTCCAACCGATGACTGCCAGCTTATTTCCTCGACGGCAGCGAGCGTCTTGTGGCCCAAAAGGTCCTCGTTGAGAACAGTGATAACGGTCGGTGGACGGTTGCCGCGCCCCGTCCCGACGTCGGCAGGCCGGTCAGGTCGTCCGGCCGAGTACGCATACGCGCCATTGTTTGCCACCGAAAACCCGCCACTGGTATAGGGCCTTCCCAGCGTGACACCGCCGACGTCATTCGCAACGGAATCGATCTTGCCGTTCATCGAAAGCGTCGCCAGGTGTGTGCGGCCATGGTCTAAGTACTGGACGTACAGCCGGTTAGAGCTGCCCGCCCACTGCACATCGTCAATTCTGCGATCAAAATCTTCGGTGAGCGTCTGCACGGAGCCATCTTCGATATCCATGATATGAACGTTGGCGTTGTGATAACCCATCTTTCGATCATCGAAACCCAGGTAGGCAATCTTTTTTCCATCCGGAGAAATGACCGGCGAGAAATCCGGACCATCACGGTCAGTGAGCTTCGAGAGTTCGCCGCTCGCAACATCGACAGACCACAGCTCCGCCTCCAGCGGGTCGTGCTGCCAGTCTTCCTGCCGGTTCGCGGCAAAAACGATCTTCTCGCCATCGGCTGTCCATGCCAACGGGCCACTGTGATCGTAGCCGCCGCTGGTCAGCTGTCGCGGAGTGCCGCCATCGGCCGACAAAACGAACAAATGTGTGTTGCCATTATCCAGGTAACCCGCACCGTCGCCGCGGTATTGAATGGCCTCGATGACTTTCGCCGGTGGCGCCCATTCCGCTCCTTCCGGCGCAGCCGGTGGCTCGGCGAGCACGCCTGCTTCGCTCTCAACGAACATTTCGAACGCGATCTGCGTGCCATCCGGCGACCACGAGATTGAAGACGGACCGCGCCTGACGTTGGTCAGCATCGCCGTCTGGCCGGTGTCCATCCAGCGGACATGAATCTGTGCACCGCGGCCGTCTACGTCAGAGACATAAGCGATCCTGTCACCACTGGGCGACCAGCGTTGCTGGCTGTAATTGCTGGCGCCGGAAAGTAGCGGTCGATGATTGTCACCATCGACATCGAGAATCCAGAGGTTTGATACCAACTGGTCCGTCATGATGTCCATTGAGCCCCGCACATAGGCAATACGGGAACCGTCGGGAGATATCTGCGGATCAACGGCCACTTCGAGTTCGAAAACATCCGTGTTCCTGAATATGTCATCGTCAGCGGCCATCGCGGCAGATGTCGCGGCGAGCAACAACATTGAGACTGATTTGAGCACGCTTATCCCCTTCGAATTCCCGTTGTTGGCCGCCTGCGTTATGGTCGATGGACGGTAGCCTTGTGGCAACCGCAAAGCAAGACCACGAGGATGTCACGTCCGGCGACCGGCGCGGCCTTGAAGGCTGCGGTTTCCCGGGGATCGCTGCCAGTAACGTTGGCCTGAGCACTGCAGTGGGCACAACCCCTTGTTTTAGCTATGCTCCCTGCAGGCAAATTCGGTCTTGCTGATTCCATGAAACGATATTTTCAGGAGCTGCGTCGCAGGCGTGTATTCAGCGTCGGCGGCGCTTATGTGGTCGTAGCCTGGCTGGCCCTGCAGGCTGCGGACCTGATTCTGCCGATTTACAACGCGCCGGAGTGGATACTCCCGGCGTTCACCACGCTACTGTTCCTGGGTTTTCCGGTGGCGTTGTTACTGGCCTGGGCTTACGAGGTCACACCCGATGGCGTCAAGCTCGACAATGAGACTCGAGCCGTCGAGTCGGAGACAAAAGAAGACAGTGCGCTGGCTCTTCCTTCCGGGCCATCGATAAGTGTCCTGCCATTCAGGAACCTGAGTACCGATGCCGACCAGGACTTGTTCGCTCAGGCAATGACGAATGACATCGTTACCGGCATCTCTCAATCGTCGGCACTACGTGTTATCTCGCCTGGCTCTGCGGGAAGCGACATAGGCGTCAATCCGGTCGAGTTTGGAAGACATTTGGGTGTTCTTTACTTGTTGCAGGGGACGGTGAACAGGATATCCGATCAGCTGCGCGTAACGGCACAGCTCACGGACATGAAAAGCGGTACACAGATGTGGTCGGCGAATTACGACAAGGAATTGACCGCAACCGACCTGTTTCGTGTGCAGGATGATATCCGCGAACAGATCGTGGCAACCCTCAGCGATCTGCATGGTGTCATCTTTTCCTCGGAAACCAGGAGAAACGTACATCGACCTACGGCAAATCTCAATGCCTACGAGTGCCTTTCCGTCGCGCTCGCTTACGACAAGTACCTGTCCCGGGAATATCACCTCCGTGCCCGCGAAAGTCTCGAGAAAGCACTGGAACTGGACCCTGAATTTGACCAGGCGTGGTCGCATCTTTCGTGGATCTACACCGATGAAGTTATATTCGGCTACAACCCTTTACCTGACTCGATGCAACGTGCGCTCTATGCTGCGCGCCGTGGTATTGAGCTTGCGCCGACCGACTATCACAATCGTTGGTTGCTTTCCCGCGTCCATTATTTCAGCGGTGACAAGGACCTGTTCTTTGCGGAAGCCGAAAAATCACTGAATCTGAATTCGAACGATGGCACAGTCCTGGGGTTAGTTGGTTGCTATATGCTCCTGGCCAGTGAGTGGCAGCGCGGCGTCGCGTTGGTCGAGAAGGCCAAGGTGCTGAATCCGAACCACCCCGACTATTACCACTGGTTCCTGAGCGCGGCCGATCTGCATGAACATGACTATGCGGGCGCGCTGAAAAAACTGCAGAAAATGAGCTTCTACGAATGGCCGTCGGCTCTGATATTTCTCGTTTCCACCAACGCGTTGACCGGCAACATGAGCGAAGCCTCGCGTTACCACGAGATGCTAAACAAGGTACTGGACAGTCCGACGCTAGAGGTCACCCACGATCACCTCGTGAAGATGATTCCCTACGCGGATGATGTCGTGGAAACGGTCATGGGCGGGCTGAAATTGCTTATTTCGGAAAATACGTAGTATTGCGGGGCGGGGTCGGCAATACTAATGTGTTGGGGTTCCGCAGGCACTTCGACCCGTCAAAATGCCTGATTTTGGACGATTTTCCGGGCATATTTCTTTGTGTCACTTGCGTGGCTGCTCGCCTTGCGCAAGAATGGAATGACACGAAAATCAACGTCTAGGTGCTTGAAAAGAAAGCACCTCTCAATAACACACAGCGTACGCTCGGGGGGGTAACGCCATGTTTCACTACCAACGCCATTTTTCCGCTTTATTGGTTCCGATGATCCTGGCCGCGACTGGCTTCGTTTGCGCTTTGTATGCGCCCGCCGTAGCGGCACAGGAACAGGAGAAGCGCGGCGGCGCTGCCATTCTCCTCGAGGAAATTACCGTTACCGCGCGCAAACGGGAAGAAGGCGCTCAGGACGTTCCGCTCGCGATAACGGCCTACAACTCTGCCCAGATCGAAGCACTGAAATACCGGGACCTGACCAACATGTCGGTCGGAATGCCCAACGTCGCACTTGACGATATCGGCACCACGCGGGGAAGCGCCAACTTCTCGATACGCGGTATCGGTATCAACAGCTCGATCGCCTCCATTGACCCGACCGTCGGTTTGTTCCTGGACGGCGTCTATCTCGGCAACAATGTCGGCGTCATTTTCGACATGTTCGACGTTGCCAGCGTCGAAGTTTTGAGAGGCCCGCAAGGCATTCTCTTCGGTCGCAATGTTACCGGCGGCGCCATCCTGCTTAACACCAAGAAGCCTGGTGACGAGTTCGACGTTAGCGTTCGAGCTGCGATCGATGGCGGCGGTGACGGCGGGACCAACAGCTACCTGATGGGAAGCATTGGCGGCCCCATTTCGGATACGCTCGGAGTAAAACTGAGCGCCTATTACAACGATGATGACGGCTGGTTCGAGAACAAGTTCGACGGCAGTGACCACGGTGCCATCGAACAGAAAATGTTCCGTCCCGTGGTGGTATGGACTCCGACCGACAGCACGGAGTTGATCCTGCGCTACGAATACACGGACATCGAAGGTGACGGGCCTGCATCCCAGACTCACACGAACGGCAGCGGCGTACCGGGTTTCTTCGACAACTTCGATCGCGACAGTCACGATTTTTCTATCGATCAGAGGGGTTTCCAGAAAGTCGAGACTGATTTTATCAGCGCCGAACTCAACATCGACGTCGCTTTTGGTGACGGCACGATCACCAATATCTTCGGCTGGCGTGAATCCGAAAGCTCGAGTAATGCCGATATCGATGCGCAGTCGGTGTGGCTGTTCAACGCACCCGGCTGGTTGAACACCGAGCAGACCAGTAATGAGCTGCGCTATAACGGCACGTTCGCGGATCGGGCGAATGTCACCGTGGGCGTTTATTACTTCACCAACGAGATCAACTACCATGAAAGGCGTGAGTTCGGGGGAGTTGCCACTGGTGGTGTCGCGCCAGTTTTACAGGCGGACGGTGGCGGTAACTATGAGGTGGATACGCTGGGTGTGTTCGCCGCGGTCGACTACGACCTGACGGATCAATGGACACTGACGACGGGCCTGCGCTACACGAGCGAAGACAAGGACGCGGAGATCGCGTCTCTCATTAGGAACGTGACAACCCTTGCGCCACCCGTGGATTCGGAGTGCAACATCGTGTTAGCCGGCGACTGCCCGTTTGATTTCGTCGACAGCGAAGATTGGGACAGCGTCTCACCCAAGGTAGGCCTGACCTATCACGTGGACGAGACCAGCCTCGTCTATGGCCACTGGAGCAGGGGCGTTCGGTCGGGAGGTTATAACCTGCGAAACACCTCAGTAAACCCGGACGACACCCCGGGGCCGTTCGACGAGGAGACGGTTGACAGTTTTGAGGTCGGTTTCAAGTACACACGAGACTGGGGGCGCCTGAACGGTGCGGTGTTCTACAACGTCATCGAGGACATGCAGCGCGAGCTTAATCTGCCCAGCCAGGGCGTCGGAGTTGTCCAGCTCATCCGCAACAGCGCCGATACGGAAATCGTCGGCATGGAGCTCGACGGCACCTTTAGCCTGCCGGACAACCTCGTGTTGCTGGCCTCGGTGGGCTTGCTCGATGCGCAGTATGACACGGTCAATATCGACCTGAACGGCGACGGCGTTGTCAACAGCATTGATGAGGGTCTCGACCTGCCGCGCGCGGCCGACGTTACCTACAGCGTCGGCCTTACACACGACCTCGACATCGGCACCTGGGGTTACCTGGCTTCACGCATTAATTATGCGTATCGGGATGAATCGGCGTATACGGACAGTAACCTGGGCTGGATCACGGAACAGGAAATTCTCGACGGCGGCCTCGACTTCTATTCCAACGACGGTCGCTGGACCTTTTCTCTCTACGGCCGCAACCTCCTGGATGAGGTCAAGCACGGTGGCGACACGCAATTGCCCCCTGACCTAGGTGGTCTGATACCGTGGGGCGGCACATTCTCGCCGCTGGCCAAGGGTCGCGTATATGGCGTGGAAGTCACGTACAGCTTAAGCGGTAACTAAGCACGTACAGATGCTCGTCTTGTAAGGAGGATGCCGCGTGGCATCCTCCTTTACTCGACTTTGTCTATGTGCCTCCCGAGACTATCTTGCGCACGCGCTCTTCGAGCGACTTCGCCGTATCCGAAACGCCCTTGGTCACATCCTTAAGCAGTTCATGCTCTTCTACGAATTTGCCCAGCCGTGACCGGAGCTCCTTGTTTTCCTTTTTGATTTTCTTGAATACTTTATTTAGTCGGCGTTTCTGGGTCGCAATCTCCGCGTCGGCATATTTGCGCGTGTTCTCGAGATCCTCTGCGATTTCCTTCTTGACAAGCGCCCGCATTTCGTCCAACTGCGCCGCCAGTTTGTCTACGCGCTTTTCGAGCTGCTTCTGAACCGCTGTCAGGCTCTTCGTGGCGCCGCGTTTCGCCGCTTTTTTCCGGGCCGGCTTCTTCGCGGCTGGTTTTTTCTTGCGCGCAGGAGCGGCTTTCTTCTTCGCGGCCGCTTTTTTCCGGGCTGGTTTCTTCGCGACCGGTTTTTTCTTGCGTGCAGGAGCGGCTTTCTTTTTCACGGCCGCTTTCTTCTTGCGGGCTACCGGAGTCTTCTTCCTTACAGCAGCTTTTTTCTTCCGGGCTGTCGCAACTCTCTTCTTGCCGCGAGTCGTTTTTGGCCGTGCGGTTTTCTTCTTCCTTGCCGGCCTTTTTGCTGCAGTCTTAGCCATCTTCGTCTCCTTAATCTTTGCAGGCCTCCATGAAAAGGCCTCTCGATATCGCCCAATACGGATTACTGATCAGGCCAATTGATAGCCTAGTCTTATGGACTGGGCGATAAAATACGTACACATCACGGCACTACGGATTGTTGTCCGATATGATCTGTTCCAATACGGAAACAGCACCAGTATGTCTCGGCAAATCAAAAGAAAATCGATGGTCCGGTCGGCCCTGGAACTCGGGGTCGTGCTTCTTGGCGTCTCGATTGCGGCGCCCGCCTCGGTCTCAGCAACAACGATTGCGGAGAACAACGACCCTGAGGGCAATACGCGCGTAGCGCCCCTGTTTGCGGACGATTCGCTATTGGCCGTAACCATCGAAGCACCGCTGACCACGTTGATGAATGACCGCCCGGACGAACAGTATCTCGACGGAACATTCAGCTTTACCGAAGACGATGGGGAAGAAAGGACGGTCGAGTTGAAACTCCGTACGCGTGGTAAGTATCGCCGGGAGGAGAAGCATTGTGATTTCGCGCCAATTCGCCTGAACTTCCGCGAGACGCAGGTCGAGGGCACCGTGTTTGCCGGGCAAGACAAGCTCAAGCTGGTCACCCACTGCCGGAGCAAAAATCGGAACTATGAGCAGCTCATATTGCGTGAGTTCCTCGCGTATCGCCTTCTTAACGTGATAACGGACAAGAGTTTTGGCGTGCGCTTACTGCAGATCAACTACCTTGATACCGAGGTAGCTAAAGCAATGACGAGATTCGGCTTCGTCATCGAGGACGATGACGCCGTTGCCGCTCGCAACGGGATGAGGCCCATCAAGACCGGCAACATATCCAGCGACGATCTTGACCGCAGGCAACAAAATCTCGTTAGCGTATTCCAGTATTTGATCGGCAATACCGAGTTCTCGATGACCATCGGTGAGCCTGACGAAGGTTGTTGCCACAATACCGACCTGTTATCGGCGACGGACGGGCCCCCATTCACGCCGCTCGCCTACGATTTTGATTTCGCGGGAATAGTCAACGCTCCTTACGCCCAGCCGAAACCACGATACAAGCTTCGGAACGTGCGTCAGCGCCTGTACCGCGGCGTATGCAGTAACAACGAACTGCTGCCGGATACGTTTCAACGATTCATTGACAAGAAGGCCGCAATTTACGGCGTCGTCGACGACCTCGCGTTTCTCAGCTCGAAAAGCAGGCGCTCTGTGACCCGCTACCTGAACCTGTTTTACAAGAGCATCGGAAAGCCGAAGTCCGTTACCGCCAGTTTTATCAAGAAGTGCGAATCGTCGGAGTAGCAGCCGTCATTCCTTTCCCGCGCCGCGCAGTCGGTCGGCGTAGGGCTTAAAGCTGATCTCCCGGCCCAGGAAGTCGGCCACCAGGTCCTCGGCGGGCCGACTACCGCCGCTTGCCAATACCTTGTCCCGGTACGCCCGGGCAACCTCGATATCGCGCAGCCCCGCTTCCTTGAACTTCGTGAACATGTCCGTCGCGATCGCCAGCGACCACTGATACGTGTAGTAGATGGCCGAATAGACGTTCAGGTGCCCAAAT
>Ga0224508_10004331_pt1 | contig 11615 bp, 8 predicted proteins | sample SF_Jan12_sed_USG_4_FD_170157 | JGI IMG/M metagenome (GOLD analysis project Ga0224508, IMG submission 170157) | Sediment microbial communities from San Francisco Bay, California, United States - SF_Jan12_sed_USGS_21 | ecosystem: Environmental > Aquatic > Marine > Sediment | place: USA: California...
GCGCAGGTATTTACAACCGAGCGCGACCATCGGTGCCGTTCCAAAACCGAAACTCTCGGCACCGAGCATGGCTGCCTTGATGACGTCGACGCCTGTCTTGAGGCCGCCGTCCGTTTGCAGCCGGACCTTGTGGCGCAAATCGTTGCCACGCAGTACCTGGTGCGTCTCGGACAGGCCGAGTTCCCAGGGGCTGCCTGCGTACTTGACCGAGCTCAGCGGGCTGGCTCCGGTGCCGCCGTCGTAACCGGAAATCGTAATCAGGTCCGCATAGGCTTTTACAACGCCGGCCGCGATCGTCCCAACGCCGGGCTCCGCGACGAGCTTGACCGATACCAGTGCCTCGGGATTCACCTGCTTGAGGTCGAAGATCAGCTGGGCGAGATCCTCGATCGAGTAAATGTCGTGATGCGGCGGCGGTGAGATCAGGCCAACACCTGGCTTGGCGTAACGCAGCCGCGCAATCATGTCGTTGACCTTATGGCCCGGCAACTGACCGCCTTCACCGGGCTTCGCGCCCTGCGCAATCTTGATCTGGATCACTTCGGCGTTGACAAGGTATTCGGCCGTAACGCCGAAACGGCCCGAAGCGACCTGCTTGATCTTCGATACCCGCTCGGTCCGGTAGCGTGCCGGGTCCTCGCCGCCTTCACCGGAGTTCGACCGGCCGCCGATGCGATTCATTGCGATCGCCAGCGCTTCGTGTGCTTCGGGTGACAATGCGCCGAGCGACATACCCGCACTGTCGAAACGCAGCAGGATGTCCTCGATGGGTTCGACTTCGTCGAGCGGCACCGGCGGTCCCAGCGGCTGCATTTTCATCAGGTCGCGCAATGTCGCGACCGGCCGATCGTTAACGAGCGCCGCGTACTCGGCATACCGCGCATAGTCGCCGGTGCGAACGGCTGACTGCAGCGTCGCGATTACATCCGGGTTATAACAGTGGTATTCACCGCCGTGCACATACTTGAGCAACCCGCCCTGCGTTACGGGCACGCGCGGCTCCCAGGCGATTGCAGCGAGCTCTTTCTGATCGTCGAGCAGATCCTCGAAACTCGTACCCTGGATTCTGGACACGGTTCCGGTGAAACAACGGTCAACGATCTCGTCGTGCAGGCCGACTATCTCGAAGAGCTGCGCACCCCGATAACTCGAGATTGAGGAGATACCCATCTTGGACATCACCTTGAACAATCCTTTGCGTATGCCACGACGATAACTGCGGCCCAGTTGTTGTTGCCTGTCGATGTTGCCGCGCTGCGCAATGTCGTGCAGTGACTGGTAGACGAGATACGGATACACGGCGGTCGCGCCGTAGCCGATCAGGCATGCGAAATGATGCGGGTCGCGTGCAACCCCGGTCTCCACGATGATGTTGGCGTCACAGCGCAGGCCACAATTCACCAGGTGATGGTGAACGGCGCCGGTAGCAAGCAGCGCATGCACGGGCAATTTGCCCTTTTCGAGGTAGCGATCACTGAGCATCATGATCAACTTGCCATCGCGTACGGCTGTCTCGGCCTGCTTGCAGATCAGGTCCAGCGCGTCGGGCAACGACAGGGACTCGTCGATATTGAGGTCGATGAACGCGTAGCTGTCGCCATACATGTCGTCGCTCAAGAGCTGTCGTAACTTCATCTGCGACAGCACAGGCGAATTCATGATGACGTTTTCGACGTGCCCGGGGCCGATGTCGAACAGGCTCGACTCATGCCCGATGTTGGTCTGCAGCGACATCACGATACGCTCACGAAGCGAATCGATGGGTGGATTGGTTACCTGCGCAAACTGTTGCCGAAAATAGTCGAACGGCGAACGAACCTGTTCCGATAGTACGGCCATTGGCGTGTCATCGCCCATCGAGCCAACTGCTTCCTGCCCCGCCTTCGCCAGCACCGCGATAATGTCATGCAGTTCTTCGCGCGACAGGTTAAACATCTTCTGGTAGCTGGCGAGCGTCGCGGGATCGAAGGGTTCGGCAGCTATGTGCGTGTCAATCAGCTCCGAATCGAGATACCGCACACCTTGCTTGAGCCACTTCTTATACGGCGCGCGCGACTTGAGCATGTCGTGGATGTCGTCGTTCTCGAGCAACACGCCGTTGACGAGATCGACCGCCAGCATCTCCCCGGGGCCGAGCCGACCCTTGGCGACGACGTTGGCCTCATCGTAATCATAAACGCCGATCTCGGAGGCAATCGTAATGTGCCGGTCGCTCGTAATCACGTAACGCGCCGGGCGCAGGCCGTTACGATCGAGGCAGCAGGCCGCGTAACGACCATCGGTCAGAACGATGCCGGCCGGCCCGTCCCAGGGCTCCATCTGACAATCGAAGAACTCATAGAACGCGCGCACATCGGGATCGAAGTCATCAACGGCCTGCCATGCAGGCGGCATCAGGATCCGCATTCCCTGCAATACATCCATGCCGCCGGCTCGCATGACTTCAAGCATGTTGTCGAGGGTCGATGAATCGGAACCGGTCAGCGAGATTATCGGGTCGAGGTCCGAAATGTCGTCGAGCTTGTCGGAGATGAAATTCTTCGCGCGCGCCTGTGCCCAGTTGCGATTGCCCTGGATAGTATTGATCTCGCCGTTATGTGCCAGGAACCGAAACGGCTGCGCCAGCCGCCATTGCGGCAGGGTATTTGTCGAAAAGCGTTGATGAAATACGCACACCGACGCCTCGAGCCGGGGATCACGCAGGTCCGGATAAAAATCGGGCAGTACGTCCGGCATGATCATGCCTTTGTAACTGATCGTGACCGACGACAGGCTCGCGATGTAGGTCTCGCCATCGGCGATGCGCTTCTCGGCCCGCCGTCGCGCGAGAAACAGGCGCCGGTTGAAGCGCCCGCGCGGCATTCCCTGCGGGGCATTGACGTATACCTGCTCAATCCGCGGCAAGGTCTTCAGGGCCTGCTCGCCACAGACTGATGGATCGGTCGGCACCTCGCGCCAGCCCGCGACCTCCAGGCCAATCTCGGCAATCGCCGTCGCAATGACCGCGCGCGCGGTCTTCGCCGCGCCGACATCCTGGCTCAGGAACACTGTGCCGACGGCAAATCGGTCATTTAAGCCATAGCCCAGGTCCTCGCCGACTGCGCGCAGGAAGGCCCCGGGAAACTTGATCAACAATCCACAGCCATCGCCAGTCTTGCCGTCGGCTGCTACAGCGCCACGGTGAGTTAGACGGGCAAGCGCGGAGATCGCCGTTTGGACGACCCAGTGGCTCGGCATATCATCGAGACTCGCGATCAGCCCAAAGCCGCAGCTGTCACGTTCGAATGCCGGGTCATAGAGACCTGTCGCGATTCGCTCGGTCATAGATGCCCCAGGGCGTCGCTGCAGACGCGCCCTGTCCTTTCAGATTGTTGAGGTGGCGCCGTGACGCCGAACTGGGCCGCAGATCAGCTCGCACCAACGCAGGTCCGCCAGTTTCCTGCCGAAAGGCGGTTGTTTGCTGCTGCTACCCGAACGATCGAGTATATGCGACGTTTTGCGGGACCTGCTACTGCACCGCAGCAAAGTGGCCAAATACGGCCAAAATCAGCTCTATTTTGTGGTTTTTGCGAGACTCCGGGGGCCTGCGCCACATGGTTGCGCGCGTAACCATGGCCCTGTCGCAGTGGGGCTGTGTGGCGTCCTGGTTCAGCGTTTGCCGGCGTAGAGGCGAATCTCGCCGCTCGTTTCGAAGGCAAGTGGCTTCGTGTACGGAATATTCACGCCGAGCTCGCCCTTGAGCCGGTATGGAATATCGCGCGTAACGCCATCGTGAACGATGTACAGCAGCTGCGGTGCAGTGCGCAACAAATCGAGTTCCACGCTGACCGAAAACTCCGCGTCGCTTCGCGCTGCGACAGTGAACGCGCTGGTCGCACTGCCGCCGGCAAATTGCTGCCCATCGAGTTCGATACCGTAGGATACGTGGTTGATGGGCAATGGAAACGGATTCGGATTCGTAATATCGAACCCGAGCAAGAATGTCTGCTCCTTGTAGCCGAGTTCCTCAACAAGCACGTTACGCAGGCTCACGCCCGGTGCCGATATGATCGGCTCCATGCCGGCGCAGCTGGCAAGGAACACGGTCAGCAGCATCACGCTTGCAAATTGAAATCGTTTTACTCGTCGCATAGGCACCTCCCGCCTAATGGAGCTCCCTGCCGACCTGGCCCCAGCGGGCCGAAATCAGCAACCAGTCGTCACCGTCTTTTTCAAGCTCTATCTCAAACTCGTACGCATCCGCGCTGAAGCCGAGAACATTGTCATCTGTGCCGGCCATACCAACGTCAAGCGAGACTTCGGCGGCCGTGCCGTCGTGCACCTGTACGGAACCGATCCGCGTAAGAAGTCCCACTTTGTTCTGGCGCAGGAAAAAGAATCGGAACAGGTTCTCGATGTCTTCCCGCGAATTGCCGCGGGCATCCGTATAGGCCGGAGAAATCATCCTGACCAAGCCACGCCGGTCCTTGCTCTCGGCAAGCGCCTGGCCCTGCCAGACCCACGCGCGAACCTCATCTTCGGCCGTGCCGCTGTCGCTTCCGCAGGCAACCACAGAAGTGGCGGCGATCAGCACCAGCAACACCGGGCCGACCCCGCTGTCACGGAGCGAGTGTTGAGTGAACCGTTTCGGGGTCACGTACGCCATCATCTGCTAAAGTCTACTGAGAATCGGGACCCTATTTGGCCACTAGCGCCCAAATCGTGACCTGGTTCGCACTATCGGGTGTGAGTACGAGGGCTCAAATGCCGTCCAAACTGCTAAGTGAGAGCATGACCGCGACGATTACGGATGACGATCAGCTCCGGATCGACGCGATTCTCGCATTCTGGTTCGAAGTGAAGGCGCTCTCTGCACCGCAGATCGATCAGCGCATGAACATCTGGTTCGGCGAAGATGAGGTTTTCGATCACGAGTGCAAGAAAGAGTTCTCCAATGATGTCGAATTGGCAGCAGCGGGCAGCCTCGACCACTGGGCACATAGTCCGCGCGGGCGGCTCGCCCTGATCCTGTTACTCGACCAGTTCCGGCGCAACATATTTCGCAATTCGGCAGCGGCTTTTGAGAAAGATAAAGCGGCGTTGAAGCTATGCGTCGAAGGCGCAATGGCGAAAGCAGACAGGGGCCTCGAGCCGATCGAACGCGCGTTTTTCTATATGCCGCTACAGCACGCTGAATCGCGAAAAGTCCAGGCAAAGTCAGTTGAATTATTTACACGACTGGCCGAGGCGGTATCGCCGACGTATCGCGAGACGTTCGAGACCATGGCGCAATTTGCCGAGTTGCACAGCGATATCATCGAGCAATTCGGGCGCTTTCCGCATCGCAACAAGTTGCTGAACCGTGCCAACACTGAAGAAGAAGCAGAGTATCTCGCCGGCGACAGTCCGGACTTCGGCCAGGGTGGCTGACTGCTGCACAGCTGCCGACCCGTCTCAGCCATCGTCCATATAACTCCGTGACACGTGGTAGTACCGCCACGTCAGCAGCACGGCGGCGACCGACAGGCCAATTACAAAGCCACCCCAAACGTAACTCGGTGGCCACTTGTAGGTAATGGCCGCCATATACGCCAATGGGAATGCCAGCACCCAGTAGGAGAATATATTGATAACCATCGGCACGCGTGTGTCCTTGTAGCCGCGTAGAGCGCCGGCCGCGCCTATCTGCACGCCGTCGGTTACCTGGAAGATAGCCGCCATTAATAAAAGGCTGACGGCAATGCTCGATACCGACGCATCATTCGTATACAGGCCGACAACGACGTCGCGAAAGACCAGCAGGATCACCGCAGAGCACGTCATGAATAACGCGCATACAAGGATTCCAAGCGCGCCGCCAAAGCGTGCTGCCTGTGCATTGCCGGACCCCAGAGCATGACCCACGCGAACCGTAATTGCCGAGCTGAGCGCAAGCGGAATCATGAACATCGTCGCCGCAAAGTTGATCGCAATCTGATGCGCAGCGGTGATAGCGGCGCCGCGCGTACCCATCAATATCGATACGGCGTTAAACAGGCCCGCTTCGGCCGTAATTGTGATTGCGATGGGCACGCCGAGCACGACAATTTCGCGCAACACGTCCGGCCGCACCGGGGCAACGCGCGAAAATATCCTGAGTGGGCGGTAGTGGCGACTGAAACCCATGTAGAGCGCGAGCGCAATCACCAGGAGCCACATCGTGATGGCGCTCGCCAGCCCGCAACCGACGGCGCCCAGTGCCGGTGCGCCGAAGTGTCCGAACATGAATACGTAATTTAAAACTACATTGCATACCAGCGAAAATATCGACGCATACATGATGGGCCGTGTCATGCCGATACCTTCGGTCGTAAATCGCAGTGCAAGGAAAACAAAAATCGCCGGCGCGCCGGGGATGATTGCCAGCACGTAACCGATAGTCAGGTCGCGAAAGCCGGGGTCGATTTGAATCGCCGTAAGGGCCGGTGCCACATAGGCGTAGGCAAGAGCGATCAGGACTATACCAATGCCGATGCCCAGGTATATGCCCTGGCGTGTATAACGACCGATCAGCTCGGGATTGCCGGCGCCATAATGCCGGGCCGCTATCGGCGATATGGCCATCAGCGTGCCGAGGGCAAGCGTAAAACCCAGGAACCATACGCTGCCGCCGACCGCAACGGCCGCCAGCGACTCTGCGCCGAGCCGGCCGGCCATAACGGCGTCCGCGAATTGCATGCCGGCGATCGCGAGGTTGTTGACAACGAGCGGGCCGGCCAGCTTTAGCAGCGCCGGAAGCTCCTGTCGCCAGTTACTGCTTGTCCACATCATTCGCTTGCTCTTCGGCCTACCGTGTCATGATGGCATAAGGTGTGGCCGGCCGCGCGTTTCGCGAATCGCGTATTCAGCTCAGCAGCATGAATGGTGTAAAGTTGCCTGCGGCAAGCCTGCCCGGAATGGACGGAGTTCAATATGCTACATGATGGTCGAGTAAATCGAGTTGCCGTAATTGGCGGATCACGAATTCCATTTACACGCGCACACTCGATCTATCGGAATTGTTCCAACCAGGACATGATGGCGGCCGCGCTGTCTGGCGTCGTTAACAAGTACGACCTGAAGGGCCAGACACTCGGTGATGTCGCCGTCGGCGCCGTTATTAAACATTCACGCGACTGGAACCTGGCGCGCGAATCGGTGATCGACTCGGGCCTGTCAGCGCGAACCCCGGGGGTCGACCTGCAGCGCGCTTGCGGCACGAGTCTTGAAGCCTGCGCACTGATTGGCAACAAAATAGCGCTCGGCCAGATTGATTCGGGAATTGCCGGCGGCACCGATTCGATCAGCGATGCGCCGATCGTCTACCCCGATAACTATCGCCGAATCCTATTTGATGTGTTTCGCGCCCGGTCCTTCATGGGCCGCGTAACGCCATGGTTTCGTCTTCGGCCGTCGCACTTCAAGCCCGAATTTCCAGGCGTCACCGAACCCCGGACCGGCCTGTCGATGGGTGAGAGCATGGAAATCACAGCGCAGGACTGGAACATCCCGCGTGAGCACCAGGACCTGCTGGCACTATCAAGTCACGTAAACGCAGCCGCCGCATACGACGCCGGCTGGTATGAAGACCTCGTCGTGCCATTTATGGACTGTGAAGAAGACAACAATATTCGTCGTGACAGCACACTCGAGAAGCTCGCCAAGTTGAAGCCGGTTTTCGACAAGGGCGAAGACGGCACGATGACGGCCGGCAACAGCACGCCGCTTACCGATGGCGCCGCCGCAGTATTACTCGCCAACGCCGAATGGGCACGCTTGAAGAACTTGCCGATTTCGGCGTACCTGACGTTCATCAAATGTGTCGCTGTCGATTTTATGCATGATGAAGGCCTGTTAATGGCGCCGGCTTATGCGGTGTCGGACATGCTCAAGGAGGCTAACCTGCGCTTGCAGGATTTCGACTTCTACGAGATCCACGAAGCATTCGCTGCGCAGACGATCGCCACGCTCAAAGCATGGCAATCCGACAAGTTTTGCCGCGAGCGCCTTGGCCGCAACGAGTCGCTGGGCCCGATTGACATGGCCAGGCTCAACGTCAAGGGTGGCAGTGTTGCAATCGGTCATCCATTTGCTGCAACCGGCGCGCGCATCGTCGCAAACATGGCCAAGCTGCTCAGCGAGAAAGGCTCCGGTCGCGGGCTTATCTCCGTCTGTACCGCCGGCGGCATGGGTGTCACCGCGATCATGGAGGCTGCACCGCAGTAGCTGCCGACCTGCGTGCCCGGAATTGCAAGGGCGCAGCTCTGTAAGCGTTTCCTGTAGTCAGTCCGATCCCGGCCCTTGGCTGTTCTTGCGCTGCATGGTCTCAAGCGCCTGTCTGATCCGGTCCCGCGCCTGTTTCGTGACACCGCCACGCTGATATTCATCAACGACGTAGGTCTCAACACGCGAGACTATGTCGTCAATGTCCGCAGCGCCGAAACTAACCGGCGGTTCGACCTCCTCGGGCGCGTTCCTGAGGGCGCCAAACAGATTGATCCAGCTCTCGCTTTGTTTGCCAACGGCAATCAGCCGGTAGAATTGCGGCCCGGGTTTCCCGTTGCTGCTCTTGGCGAGGCTGACGATTCCTGCGATCAATGATGCTGGTAACAGGATGAGATCGCGAAACCCGTCGATCAGCAGCTTGACCTGCAGCACGCCAACATCGCGGATCAGCGTCCAGTATTCCGAAGTCGACCGGGGTTCTTCCAGGGATACGTTCATGAGCCTCGCCATTTCACAAAATTCAATCAAGACAATGCATTATATCGCCCGTCGCTGGAACGGGAGCGACCTTTGGTTTACTGTACCGGCAACCTGCTTCGGGCATCAGATCAATGCCGACGTTTGAATCGTCACCGCAATACGAACACGGCCTTCCCGAGTCGCTCGGCGTGCTGCTCGTCAATCTCGGCACCCCGGATGCGCCGACCGCCGGCGCCGTTCGGCGTTTCCTCGGCCAGTTCCTGGCAGACCCACGCGTTATCGAGTTGCCGCGGCCGTTGTGGCGACTGCTCCTGCACGGATTCATCCTGCGGTTTCGCCCGGCGCGTTCGGCCGCGGCGTACGAGAAGATCTGGACCGAGGCTGGCTCGCCGTTGCTGCTGTACTCACAGGACATCGCGTCCAACATGCAGCAACAGCTGTCGAGCCGGCTTTCGGGTGATGTGCATGTTGCTCTTGGTATGTCCTACGGGCAGCCTTCACTCTCCGCGGCGCTTGACGAATTACACGCACATAATGCGCGGCGAATCGTCGTTTTGCCGCTGTATCCACAATATTCCGGCACGACGACCGGTTCCGTGTTCGATGACGTTACGCGTGCGTTGAGCCGGCGTCGCTGGGTGCCGGAGCTGCGCTTTATCAATCATTACCACGACTCACGCGGCTACATCGCCGCGCTGGCTGCGAGCATCCGCGAAAACTGGGAACAACACGGGCGTGGTGAACGGCTGTTGTTCTCTTTTCACGGCATCCCACGAGAAACGCTGGACAAGGGTGATCCGTATCACTGTCAATGCCGCAAGACCGCACGCCTCGTTGCCGCGTCGCTGGATCTCGACGCGGCTGACTGGGCGATTTCATTCCAGTCCCGTGTCGGTCGTGCCGAGTGGCTGCGCCCTTACACCGACGAGACGATTCAAGACCTCGCCAGGCAAGGGTTGCAGAGGCTCGACGTCGTATGTCCGGGCTTCGCGGCGGATTGCCTCGAAACACTCGAAGAGATTGCACTACAGAATGCCGAGCTGTTTCGCGCCGCCGGTGGCAGCGACCTGCACTACATCCCCTGCCTGAATGCGCGTGACGATCACGTCGCGTTCCTGTCGCGCCTGATCGAGAAGAATGTTGCCGGCTGGCCGGAGTCTTCACCCGACTGGAGTGGCAGCGAGGTTGCACGGGAGCTGGAGAAGTCCCGCGAACGCGCACTCGCTTTGGGGGCGACCGGATGAGCGGCCTGGGGCGTTTCCTCGAGGTCAGTGTCCATACACCGGACATCCTCGAATCCTTCGGTTTCTACAAGGCGCTGGGCTTCACTGAGCTCGAAACCAGCGACGTCTGGCCGCACAAGTACGCAGTAGTCAGTGACGGCGTGCTCAGCATCGGCCTGCACGATTTTCCGCAGGCGTCACCGATGATCACATTCGTGCAACAGGACCTGGCGAAGCGTGCACGGCAGATGACCGATCACGGTTTTAATTTCGAATTCCTGCGCCTCGACGAAGACGTATTCAACGAACTCGGCCTTGCCGACCGGGATGGTCACATGCTCCGCATGGTCGAGGCACGAACCTTCAGTGGTGGCGATGAGTTCGACAATGATTCCATCTGCGGCACCTGGTTCGAATTATCGCTGCCCGTGCGTGACACGGTGCGCTCTGCCCGGTTCTGGGCATCGGTGGCGCCGGTTTTGTTACGTATGCGGGAAGAACCCACGACGCATATGCGCTTCGACGCCGGCGGTGCTGCCGTCGGCCTGTCGGAGAGTATCGCGCTTGAAGGGCCTTCGCTTTGTTTCAAATGCCCGGACCGTGACGTCCTGAAAGCGCATATCAGGAAACACGGGTTGAAGCACCAGAACTTTCCGGGTTACGAGGGCGCGTTCGTTGCGCTGCAGGCGCCGGAAGGCACGACTCTTTATGCCTTCGATGAGGATTTTCTCGGTGAGACCTACGAAGTCGACGAGTCCGATGACACGAGTGAATTTCCGGGGCTCGGCGAATAGGCCCAGGCGCTTGGGGCTGAATCAGGAAGCGTCCTGTTGTTTATCGGCACCACCCTCGGCATCGAGCATCGCTGGCGGACCCATGCCCTGAAGCACCTCAGCGAGCGGCCGCGGCTTGCCGATCGCGAATCCCTGCACGAAGTCCATGCCGAACTTGCGCATCTGTTGCATGACCAGGTCGTTCTCGACGTGTTCCGCGACGGTGGCCGCTTGCATGACCTTCGCGATTTTCGTCATTGACACAAGTATCGCCTCCGACAACGGATTCTCAAGGATGTCACGAACAAACACGCCGTCTATCTTGACGTAGTGCACGGGCAAGTCTTTCAGGTACGCAAACGAACAGAAGCCGGTACCAAAATCGTCCAGCGCAAGCCGACAGCCGAGCCTGCGGAGCCTCCGGATAAAGCGCTGCGCCCGCTCGAGATTGCTCACAACGGCAGTTTCGGTGATCTCGAAACACAATGAGTCAGCCGAGATACCACTTTCCGCTATGCGGGCCTCGATGTATTCAATGAAGTCCTCATCGGCCAGGGATTGAGCGGAAACGTTAATGCTGAAGCGCGCGAGATTGACCTCAAGCATATTGTCGGCGTTACCAAGCTGGTCCAGCGTCTTCTTTATCACCCATCGGTCGACAGCGGACATCATCTTGTAGCGCTCGGCTGCGGGCATAAACTTCGACGGTGGCAGCGCATGATCATCGTCATCGAGCATTCGGACCAGCACCTCGTATCGATCAGGTCCAACTTCTTCATTGAGCGGTGCAATCGGTTGTGCATAGAGCAGAAATCGATTCTGGATCAATGCCGATTGCAGGTAGTTGACCTGGTCAAGGTCGCTGCGGCGTTGCGCAACGCTCGCATCGATATCGCGGAATACGACGACCCGACCG
>Ga0224508_10004332_pt1 | contig 11614 bp, 12 predicted proteins | sample SF_Jan12_sed_USG_4_FD_170157 | JGI IMG/M metagenome (GOLD analysis project Ga0224508, IMG submission 170157) | Sediment microbial communities from San Francisco Bay, California, United States - SF_Jan12_sed_USGS_21 | ecosystem: Environmental > Aquatic > Marine > Sediment | place: USA...
ACAGCTAAAAAAATTAGATAAAAAACAAGCAAGAAGAATAAGAGATGCTGTACTGGAAATAACAGACAATCCGTTTATTGCAGTAAGAAAGTTATCTGATTCTGCATTCTTTAGGATGCGTGTAGGGAATTATCGAGTCATTATGGATTTACAACAAGGAAAGATGATAATTTTTGTAGTAGAAGTTGATCATAGAAGACGCATCTATGACTGAGATTTTCCAGAAGATTAGCAAATATTTTTGGTAAAATATATCATATTACAAAAATGTTCCATAATTCAAAATTATTCTAGATGTTTGCAATTGTCATCTAAAACTGCACTAGACTACACAAAACTGCGTTAAACTACACCTTATTATTATATAGAAAATCTCTTAACCATTCAGAAACATAATAACTACAAGCTTGTCAGAGTCAAAAAACGATAACATATCGTTTGTTTTGTTGACATGTAATGAGACAAAAAGAAATAGTGTAATAAAGGAGCTCACAAACATACCGTATATTTCAGATATAATACCTGTTCAAGGAATCTATGATGTTTTGATACAGGTAAACATTCCACATGAGCAACTAAAAAACATGGTAAATACAAAGATCAGATATATCAATGGTGTCAATTCCACTTTGACCCTGATTAGTTCAAACTAGATTAATTTCAGTATGTTGAAAAGAATAATGAGAATCACAGTATTTCACATTTTATCTTCTGACATCAATACAAAATTTGTTTGTTATATATCAACAATTCAATTTTAGAGATTATCTTTTTAGAGATATCATTTGTCAATTCGGTTTGAAAAATTATTTTTTCGCTATCAATTTGGAGTTTGCTTTATCAATTCGGCATCATTTCGGTAGACAATTGAGGATACTGGAAAGATAAATGATCACAGCTGTCTAAGTAATTTATTGATAGATTGAATGCATCAAATTGTATTTTCATTGAACATTTTTAGACAAATCTGACATTATCAAGCCTCTATCGGTGGACATTTCTGGACATTTTCGAATAGTCCAATTTTGTCCAAGAATATCTAGATATGGTCAGAAACTTACAAAATTCATCATCTTCCTGGTATTTTTGTTTGTATTTGTTTATGTTTTGAATTGGAGAATCAAACCAAAAAGTCACGACCTTATTATAGAACTAAATCGGGTTCAAATCTTTAACTAGAATCTAGAATTGAGACAAAATACCATTGGAACTAAGAGAATTTGATACTAGAGAAAGTTTTGTTAAATTAGTTTGATGCCACTCCCCCTTTACTATCTAGTTTATTCTTGTCTTATCTTTATAGTAATACATCAACTAAAAAATTTTGCAAAATAATTAATTAAAATTTTATTTTAAATAATTTAAGAAATTATGAGCAAATGTGATTAAGTCATTATGTTTATAAGTAACACAAAATTTATGAAAAAAAATGCCTGAGAAAACAAAATTCTTGATAGCAGGAATTTGTGCTGTTTCACTATTTGGTTTCCTAACGTTGTTTACTATGGATTCACAAAATCAAACTTTATCATTTAATAATATTTTAGAATTTGCAGAAGCATCAGAACAAAATTCACATGTGATAGAATTGTCTGCAGAACCTCTTCCAAATGGACAATTGGCTTACAAGATGGTAAGCCACGTTGTAAATCCTGATGGTGATAATACTGATCTTACATCAAATTATAGTTCACAACCATCAATTCCCGGTCCAATCATAGTAGTTGATGAGGGTGATGAAATAGAAATCTCTCTGACAAATAATATTCCTGAAAATTCTTCTTTTGCAAGTAACATTGTAAGTCTCCATGTCCATGGAGTTCATTACGAAATTACCAGTGATGGAACTCTAATGTCTGTCAACGGGGTTTCAGACCAGGGTGCAGCTCCAGGAGAGACAAGAACATTTCACTGGATAGCAGGCCCAGGTACTGCAGGTTCTTGGCCATATCACGATCATACATTAATTGACACTAATGGAGCTGAGCACAAGGGGCTATTTGGCATGATTCTTGTTAATCCAGCATCAGAGGAAGTAGAGGTAATCAAAGAAAAGAACCCTCAGAAACCCTCAAAGACTATAGACATTAAACATATCAAAAAAGAATTTGTTCTTTATCTTGGAGATGATGCTTTTTGGGGAATGGAGATTGATAACACTAGTGGAGAACAGAATCCTCTATGGGTAAATCCAACTCTAAACGCAAAACAGAATGATTATGTTAGATTCCACTTAATTGCACTTGGAGCAGACACCCACGAATTTCAAATGACCGAATACGAGTGGCTATATCCAGGAACATCAGACAAAATAAACAAGGTTGACATTGGTCCTCTTGAGAACCACCAATTTACAGTAAAGACAAAGAAGGGTACTGCCGAGTACTTTGACAATAACGAATCAAACAACCTCATGGGAATGAAAGGAACAATTGTTGGAAGTCCAAAAGGCGGTTCAAGCATACCAGGAGTGTCACCAATTTAGGAGAGATGATGATTTATGAATAAATTACAAACTGTTATGGCCTTTGCACTTGTAACATCAATTGCACTAGTTGGAGCTTCAATTGCTCCATCAGTAGAAACAAGCATTCAGAGTGTAATGCCAAACCTAATGTTTGCAAGTGCCTTCACTGGCACACCAACTCATACAATAGAGATGACAGCAGAGACTCTACCAAATGGACAAGAAGCATACAAACTGGTATCTCATGAAATCCAAGGAGATGAAGATGTTCCAGATTATAGTGAGATTGCAACAATTCCAGGACCCACATTAATTGTCAATGAGGGAGACACTGTAGAGGTGATTCTAACAAACAATATTTCTGGAAAATCAGTAGGATTTAATGCTCCAGGATTATCAAATTCAAATGCAAAAGTAGCTACAGGTGATTCAAAAACCTACAAATTCACTGCATCAGATGCAGGAACATTCCACTATCAAAATAAAAATAATGCCAGCTTGGGATTATTTGGAGCAATCATAGTTAACCCAACTGGTTCAATTGGCAAGTATGTTCAAGAAGGATCAGGCGCCATAACATCTGCAGACCTAGAGGACCTTAACAGAGAGTATGTGTTGTTTATGGTTGGCTCTACGTTTTGGGGACAAGAACTCAATTCAGGAGAACAAATACCTCTTTGGACAAATCCAACTCTTGCATCTACAATAAATGAACTGGTAAGATTTCATATCATTGCTATAGGAGACGACCACACTTTCCACATGCATGCACACCGATGGGTAGAGTCTTCAACAAATGACAATATTATAGATACAAAACTTTTGAATGATGGTTCAAGACACTCATTTATCGTAGAGTCTGGTGCCGATGTTGGAGAAGGCATCTGGCAATATCATTGCCATGTATTTCCACACATGCAATCAGGAATGCATGGTCATGTCCATGTAGTAAATGGTCCTCATGAAAGTTACCCAGGAGCAAATCCCTACAATGTAATTTTCAATCCAGATATTGAAGAAGAACCAGGTATTGTAACATTTGAAATAACTGATGAACCAGGAAGCTGGTTTAAGAGTGCCCGTGCTGATGCACTAGCACCATTAACTGTAACAAAATCTCTTGAAGTTATTCGTCCAGGTGATTATGTAAACTTTGTAATGAGTCAGACAGATACTGTTCATTCTGTAACCAGCTTGATGTGGCCTACAGGTGCAGATCACATGCCATTTGATCAGACCCAGTCATACAAAGGTGGCGGAATAGTAGAACTCACGGACCCCGGGCTTTACGTGTTCACATGTAAGGTTCATCCATACATGTTTGCAGGAGTAATTGTAGATGATCCAACGACTCAAATTGAACTAGATGGAGGAGTTATCGTCGATAATCCTTTGTTGCCACCTTTACTTGGAAACATCGTAGACTCTGATGGTGGTCTACTATTAGATTTTGGTGAGACCTTTTCTCTGGTTAATGGATATCAAATTCCCACCGGCTCTGATCTTGCTCTAAGACTTGCAAAGACATTCTTTGTTGCAACAGCTACAGAAAACTGGAGAGATTATACTAATCCGACATGGAATCCGTCCTATCCTGATCTTCCAGTAAAGGCAAGTGTTTACTTGGGTGATTTGGCTGGCGGTGGATTAAATAATTCAGATAACTTTGCACCAGTAGCAGTCAAAAGCCTTGATGCCCTACAGGAATTTTATTTCGATGAAGCATCTGTAACCAACACACTATTTGACCCATCAGTTGATGGTGTAGGAGAGGTGTGGGTAAATGCTCAATTTGAAAAGACCCAATTAAAGACCAAACCAGGAACTGCCACTGCAGTTGATCCAACAACTTGGTTAGTTACAAAAAAGGTTGCTCTACCAGGATATAACATGAACAATCCTCATAACATGTGGACCGATAAAGATCAAACAGTAATTTATCAAACAGAGTGGTTTAGCAACAAACTCACAACATTTGATAGAATAACTGGGGCCCCAATTTCACAAATAAAGGTTGGTGAATCACCAGCTCACGTATTGACCAGACCAAATAATGATGACATTATTGTTTCACTAAACGGTGAAGAAGGAGTTGCAGAGGTATTAGCAACAACTTCACCATCTGAAGTAAATAGAATAATTGCAACGCAAGGATTTGGCCAAGATCCTACAAAGCCACATGCACACTGGATTAGCTCTGATGGGCAAACTATGATAACACCAAATGCATTTACACATGATGCAACACTCTACGGATTTGACACTGATATGATCAATTCAAAACCTCCTACTGGAATAATTCCAATAGCTACTGCAATGACTCCCGATGACGAGTTTGGTACAGTAGCAAACTTGCTTAGCAGCTCAATTAGTGTTGTTGACTTGGATGATGGAACTCACATTAGGGACATTAATCTTCTTGGCGACTATAACCCAGCGGTTCTTGTAGGCATCAATGATAGTGGTGGTCTACTGAGTGGTCTTGGGGTCGACTTGGGTGTTCTTGCCACAACAGATGTTGCAGCACTACCAATTCAGACTCCAATTAGTCCTGATGGAAACTATATGGTAACTGCTAACACTTTGACATCAAATATCATAATCACTGATGTATCAGATCCAGATCCTAACAACTGGTCTATTGCAGCAAACCTCCCATGTGATCCAGGATGTCACGGGGCACAATTTGGTGCAAAATCAGGCGGTGGTTATTACGCATATGTCTCTAGCAAATTCGCAAATGATCTAATCGTAATTGATATGGATTCTCTTACTATTGCAGGAAGAATTCTGTTAAACCCAGATGTTGGCACTGTATCTGATGATACAATAGTCTCATTACATGGAATGGGTGGACAGGGCGTTATGCCAATTCCAAATGTTTACAATGGCTGGGTACAAAACCTCCCTAATTCCTGGAAAGCTCAGCTAACTGATTCCCAAAAAAATCCTTTATCCCCATAATTCTAAACATTTCATAATCAGTGGATTCTCTTCATGAAATAGAATCTTGAGATTTTTTTCACGCCTAACTGCGTCTCATTTTTATCCCCATTTTGGTAGGTGAATCCCCGTGAACCACTGTTATAAGGAAAATTAGGGGGTGTCAAACTAATTTAGCTATTCTCCCTCCCGGCGCCTTTTTAATTATAATCTGATTTTTGAAATTCCAATATGGACGTAATATTTCAAAAAAAACTTTCCAAAATAATCAAATTCTCCAATTTTTTAATGTGAATTATTATCGAATGCCCTTAAGACTTTTCTGTATTTCATCGAAAACCATCTCAAAACATTTTCTAAGATCATCTTCCTTAATATGCGAAATATTTGCAATCTCCTCTAGGGATATGGTTTGTTCTTCAATCCTAGAAACGGTAAAAATACAAATGGCTACTAGTAGATAGGGGGATTCATACTTGAGAGAATTTTTCTCTAATAGGTCATAATAAAGCGTTTGTGCGTATTCTATTATTTGGTTACTTAATTTTAATTTGAATTGATATTTTTTAAAAATAATTTCTGTTTTTCTATCCAATGTGTTAGAATTGATTTCAATTCGTTATAGGCTGAAATCTGTTCAAATATTACATACTTTCCTTTAAATTCAATTTATTTTTACGCTGATAGTTTGTACTGATAACTTCTACGCGAGTTTTTTAAGTAAAATTTTGCAAAATTAGTCATGAAAAATTTCATTTATGAGTCATGGGAAGAAGTGAGAGGATTATCTTGGGTAATTCTAGATGAGGACTAGGGATCAGATTCACTTCCATGAAGAATCATCTAGTAAAGATTCTAAAAACCAAGTCGTAAATGGGACTAATTTATTCAAACTTGGATTTTCCACAAACCAATCAAAAGTTTATTTTTTCTTAAGTGAGAAAGGTTTCAAAACTGCTCCTCAACTATCCAAATCTTTGGATATTCCAAGAACCGAAACTTACCATTTACTTAAAAAACTAGAGGAAAAAAGGTGTATTTTTAAAATTTACGAGAAACCTCTAAAATTTGGTGCAATCCCTATAGAGAATTTTTTAGAGAAATGGATCGAATCGGAAAAAAACAAGATAAAAAATTTAGAAAAGATTCTTTATAAGATCAAGAAATCAACACCATCGAAAAGTTTTGACAATAAATAATAATTTTTTTATTGTACTTTTTACAAATTAAAATACGGTTTATTATAGAATGTTTATTTATTAAAAAGAGGATTTAGATTATGCAAGCCTACATTCTTCTAAATTGTAATACGGGAAGTGAAATTGACATTATCTCGGAATTGAAAAAACTTCCAGAAATTATAGAAGTAAATGGAATTTGGGGAAAATATGATATTTTTCTAAAAATTTGCAGTGAGGATCCTGATGGTATTGATAAAATTGTTTCCAAACTTCGAAATCGTAAAGATATTACAAAAAGCTATACTATGCATGTCTTGTACGGTCAAGGGGGAACAATAGATCAATTAGAATCCGAAATACAGTAATAATATTTTTTAAAATTAAATTTCGACCTAAAATAAATATTTTTTAACGAATTTACATTTCTAATAACAAATTAATTACAACTCTTTCCAATACCCTTAAGTTTCCATAAATTAAATTTTTTTTGATATGGTCTCAATGGAAGATAAAATAAAAGAATCTGGTATAACTACACATGAGCTAATTATACATTTTAGAGAAAAGTGCAGTTATTGTGGCCATCATCGAATAATGCATAACGATCTAGGAAAATGTGAAGGAGTGATGAACAAACCCTGCAATTCCGGTTGCGATAAATTTAATCCTGAATAATTTTTTTAGTACATTAAAATCTTGATTGATAACTCAAAGGTTACTTGAATAAAATGATCTAATTTTTGTTTTCTTGTTGAGAAGAACCACAGTGATTAAAGTTAAAGCCAAAACAATTAGGCTTATAGATCCGAATTCAGGTACAACAGTAAACATGATCATTTCTCCTTTTGGACCTTCCCATATCTCTGGATGTTCAGGCAGACCAATCCCATTTATAGAAATTTTAACTACTATTGGTTCTTCAGAATTTAATGGACGGGTAATCAAAGTAGACAATCCCTTTTCAGAATAGATGTTTTTGTTTTCTAAAATTTGCTGATCATTTTGAGTTATTTCTATTCCATAATTGACATTTGACATTAATTGATTATTTTTATCAATAAATGATAAATTAATTTCCAGAGACTGATTTGCAACCGGTGAACTTGAAATCATTTGGATGATCATTTCTCCATTTTCAAGAGTTCCACGAAGTAATGTTTGATCCTTATTTGCTGCTGGTGTGGTATCAATTATCCCTGTTTCTGATTCTTCATAACTTTCAAAAATCTCAAGCTGAGAATAATGTTTACTTCTTTCAATTAATTTTTCTACCCTATCTAATCCATCATAGGTCCAAAAATAATCTTGATAAAGACTTGCGCATACCCTTGATTCTAGAGAATGTTTGTGATGTTCAAAGAATTTATCTCCTAAAATTTCATACAATTGACGATTTTCCTGACACCATTCGATACCATTTTGAGTAAAGTAACCGTTTGAAAAGAATGGAGTTCCATAGACGTTTTGATTGATCTGCATAAGGCTTACAATAATGACTGCAATTACAGATATTTCAAAAATTTTGTTCAACTGCAATTTCAAATTGGAATAATGATTAAAATTTTGCTACTGATCTTTGAGAAGAGGAATTCTAGGTGGAAATTTTTTGGACAATCTCACTAAATATCCACGGACCACATTTACCATCACTGCACTCATTTCTAAAAAACCCGTTCTCATGAAGTCGATTAATAATATGGGCAGAAAAGGGCAAAGATCCTGTTGCGCCTGGGGAATTGTAATTTAAAATGTGAAAAGACATCGAATCATCCATCAAAATCACATCTGGTTCAAACTTTCCTCTTTCGTTAATTACTGAGGATCTTATCCCAGCTGTTCCTTTCTGGGTAATTTTATCTGCCTCTATTTTGGGAAGAAAGCTCTTGACCCTATCAATCATTGCTGATTTTGACATTGATGATTGAATTTCATTCATAGCTAATTCTTGAAATTGTTTGTCAAATATTGCCTTCCTTGCTCCTGATCCAATCATTTCTAACATTTTTGGAATAAACTCTTTTAGATTTTCTGATTTATTGTATCCATAAGGACTAAACACCGGTACAGCATTTGGCCCGATTTCGCATGTACCATCAACTCTGATTATCCAGTGAGGATCCAAAAAAGGATAATCTGGAAATTCGGGCACAGAATAAACGCTTGTCTTTGTTAAGTTGAAATATTCTTTTGGGGCTTTCCAATATTCTCCTCTAAAATGAACATCAGTAAATTTTTTTGCAATGTCTATGCTATGTGCAATATCAATTGATTCCCCACCTGCTGCATTTATTATAAAGTTTGAAAAAATTTCATGCTCATGATTTAAGGTAATTTTCCACTTGCCTTCTTTATTTTTAATATTTGTGACTTTTGTGTTTAATAGAAATTTAATTCCATTTTGTTGGCTATCTTTCATTAAAGATTTTGTTAATATGGAATAGTCAGTAGAGGCATCTTTGAATACATAAAGTGCAGAATTGCATTTAATTTCAGGTTCAAATTTTTTTAATTCAGAATTAGCAAGTAATTTTATTTCGTCCTCGTGTAACCCATTTTCTTGTCCCCATCTGAGATATTTTTCTAAAACTTTTGTCCCTTTTTCATCCTTTGAAATCTCTATTACTCCATCTTCTTTGAAAGGTAAATCTTTGAGTTTAGAGTAATTTTTCCACATATCATACCCGTGAAAGGCTGCTTTTGCAAACATCTTTTTCTTTTCTGGATTGTATAGGTATGGAGCATGAACTTTACCTGTATTTCTGCCACTAGTATGAAACGCAACATTATTAGCTTGTTCTATTACAGCGATTTGTTTTGATTTATTCAGATGGGATAAAAAAAATGATAGAGACGTTCCAAGAATTCCCCCACCAATAATTACAAGGTCAAAATTATGTGTCAATGATTTCCAATTTTATTTTTGTACTACCTGATATTAAATTCAACACGTAACAATCAAGATTAATATCATATAAAAAAACAAAGTCAAATATGTTTCCCGACAAGTGCTCGATAACCGAACAAGGAAAATCATGTGTTAATCCACCAGAATTTATTGTATCTGTAACTGTCGATACTGATGAATATATGGTGGGAGTTACATGCGAAAAACATAAAAAAATTGTATCTGAAAAAATTCATATCCTTCAGGGAGAAAAAAAAGTCCCTGCTGGAAAAATTGGATTTTCACCACTAAAAGCAGTTGGAACTGACTGTATTCATGGAAATGAAGAAGATTTTGTCCAGTTAGATAGAAACTTTAAAAATTGAAATAATTTTATTTCCTAAATGAATTGTTGTTATTTGAAATTTTATCTGATTTAGTAAAAATAGATAATTTATTGTTTATAGTAAGGAGCTCTTCGGCCACAGGAGAAATTAAAAGCAATTCTCTAAACATTAAACAACGAGAAAATTGGATAACTATTGGAGATAATAATGATCCGGCTCATATACATATTAATTCAGAACTGATAAAGACAATAAAATTTGTTCAAGAAGAAAAGCCTGAGCGTACAAGTTTTAGCGTAAGATTTTTTGATGGTAATGAGGAGCGTTCTCTTGCAGCATTTTTTACTAAAATGTATGATGAAAAGAAAAATCTTGATTTATCCAAGAAAAAAATTTATGATAATTTATGTCAAAAATACGGCTCGATAATTCAATTGTAAAATAAAAAAAATCTTGTCTGAAAAGACAAGAGAAAAATATTATTTTTGTAATTCTTTTTTCTTCTTTTCTTTTTCAGTTTGTTGTTTTGCTAATTCTAATTCTTCATTGGAATGTTTGAATTTTTTCATTCTACTGGTAGATAATATTATTTATATAAAAACCGCAGTATTTTCTTTAGAACAAATTGTGGCTAATTAGAGATATTATTACTAATATCCAACAGAGTATTTTGGTTTTTTACCATTAATTCCTAGATGAAGATTCTTTAATGTAATTTCAGCCATTTTGACTCTAGTCTCTTTTGTAGAACTTCCAATATGAGGAGATAATGTAACATTTTGAATTTTTGTAAATGGATGATTTTTGCTAATTGGCTCACTTTCGAAAACATCAAGTGCTGCACCTGCGATTGTTTTTTCCTTTAGAGCCTCTAAGAGATCTTTTTCGTTTATTATTTTTCCTCGTGCAGTATTAATTAGAAAAGCTGTTTTTTTCATTTTTCTTAAAACCTTTCTATTAAATAATTGATTTGTAAGGTCTGTGTGAGGAACATGAATTGATATTACATCACTCTGACTAAGAAGTTTTTCAAATGAAACATACTTTACGCCAAGAAATTTTTCTTTAGTTTGAGAAATATGTTTTCGATTATGATAAATTAATTTCATATCAAAGGATTTAGCACGTCTTGCAAGAGTAGTTCCAATTCTACCTAACCCCAAAATTCCTAGAGTCTTTTTCTGTAAGTCGGTTCCCACATAATCATATGCGCCATAAATTTCTCTCCAATCTCCTTTTCTGATAATTCGATCGCCTTCAGATAACCTGCGCATTATATCTATCATTAAAGAAAATGCAAGATCTGCAGTAGCATCTGTAAGAACTTCGGGGGTGTATCCTACTCGAATCTTATTTTTTTTTGCATATTTTGTGTCGATATGGTCAAAACCTACACTAAAGGTGCTTATCACTTTGAGTTTTTTTGCTTTATCAATTAACTTGTTATCAATTAAATCGTAAGGAAAACAAATGAGCCCATCAATTTCTTTAATTTTAGACTCTAATTTTTTTCTAGGAATGGGAATCTTTCCCGAATGAACTTCAATTTCATAATATTTTTTTAATTCCTTTAATGCAAAATCATGAAGGGGTCTTGTGAGAAATACTTTCTTTTTGTTCATCATCACTGAAATTTGTCTCAAACCATTTATACGATTTCTTTCTAGACTTTCTATATGAGTTCTGAGCAAGAAGAGGAAGAATTTGCGATTTGTGTAGAATGTGGAAATTCTATTGAAAAATGTGTTTGTGTTTGTCCTTATTGTGGAGAACGTGATAAATGTGAATGTGC
>Ga0224508_10004333_pt1 | contig 11613 bp, 7 predicted proteins | sample SF_Jan12_sed_USG_4_FD_170157 | JGI IMG/M metagenome (GOLD analysis project Ga0224508, IMG submission 170157) | Sediment microbial communities from San Francisco Bay, California, United States - SF_Jan12_sed_USGS_21 | ecosystem: Environmental > Aquatic > Marine > Sediment | place: USA: California...
CAAACCTAGAATCATCTACGGCTGCACTAGCTATAGATGTTGTTGAAATAGGAATTTGATTTGTACCAAAAGTGCCAACTGCATGAATTTAAACCAAATATGTTATTGTTTAAATCAGATTTCAAACAAGGGAAATCAAGTGTTAAACAAGCAGTGTATAGCATAATCAAAGATTAGTTGACTAGGATCGAATCAAAGTTAAACAAATAGTTTCAAATTATCTTCAATGATACGTACAATTCCATGATAGGTTTATGTTCAAAATGTTACTCTTCAGGCAAATCACTGATCTTTGACGAGGATGGCTTTGAGACTGTCTGCGATAAGTGCAGAGAATAAAGTATAAGGGTATTTGTTAAAAATTATCTAGCGTTTTTAGAAAAAAGAAAAAGAGAGGTTATGGTCATCTCCAACATACAGTACTGCGATTTTCAAAGTCAATAGAGGATAAAATTACACTGAGTAATAGAGATATCATCCATGTTTTTTCTTTGGTTTATCCCAATACGGGCTTTTACATTTTGCACATCGTAATAATTTAATTATTTTTTTTCCTATTTTCACTAACAAATTTTCTTTGAACGGGTTTATCCCAATAAGGGGATCTACATTTAGGACAAGTTTTTGGTTTGTCAATATCTCCTTCTTGAGAAATTCGTGGAAACCATTTGTGGCTGCATCGTAAACATTCTAGTTGTTCTACCTCGACTTTTTTACCCAATTCTACTATTGCAGTTCTCATAAGATGAATAATACGTCTTATCATATATGTTGCAGAACATATATTGGTCAACGTAATTATTATATACACTACTGTATATAATGCAGACATGCAAAAAGGCAATTCAGAGATTAGTGGAATTGTTGATTCTCTGTCAAGGCAGCTAAATCTTGAGAAAAGAATCAAGATAACATCCTAGTGTGACTATCATGACAGCAATAAATCAAGAAGATCTGCTTACGCTTCAAATGCTGGGTAATGACGCCGAGCGCAGGATTTTCCTGGAGTTGCAAAAAGAAAATGAGATGTCAGGTTATGATTTAATTGATAAGACTAAACTCCCTCAAACTACAGTTTACAGAAAGTTAAAAAACTTACAAAAAACTGATTTGGTTTTGCCAGTTAGAGAAAGAAGAATATCTCATGAGGTTTTCTATGATGTTTTGTTTTCAAGAATACAAATTGATGTGAGAAAAGGTGAGATAGAAGTTACCTACACACCAAAATAAAAAAAGATAATTCTTTTTTTATAATATTTCTTTTTCTGCTATTAACTAAAGGAAGTTTATAGAAAATAATCTATTCTCAAAGTTCACATCTTATTGGTGCAGTTGTTGTATCTTCTCCATCAGAAACACATGTGTCAGTTCCTAGTCCGCCATTTAGAGAATCATCACCTGCCCTGCCAGCAAGAAAGTCATTGCCAAACTGTCCTTGAATGGAATCGTTTCCATTACCACCATCCATTGCATCGTCTCCAAATCCACCAGATATCTCGTCGTTTCCAGAACCTGCAAGAATTAGATCATTTCCTATACCGCCAATTAACCTGTCACTTCCATCATTGCCAAAAATAATATCATTGCCAGCATTTCCTTTAATGATGTCATTTCCTGCCCCTCCGATGATACAGTCAGCGCCTGCCCTGCCAGAGATGTCGTTACCTACTGTATTGGAAGCTAGGATAAGATCATTGGAGAATGTTCCTTGTAGAACATTGCCTAGTGAATTATCTCTGTTGTCAATGACATTGTATTGTCCACTGGATATTAGCTGATCAATTGTCATACCGTTGCAGAACAATTCAACAGCAGATAGTTCTAAAACAGTTACAGTAAAACTGACAGTAGAAGTATTTGTTGAAACATCTGTAGCAAAACAAGTTACTGTAGTTGTGCCTATTGCAAATAAACCAGCTGGTCCACATACTATGAGGGCATTAGGATCAGCAACATCGGTAACTTCAGGTAATGTGTAATCAACTATAGTGCCATCTTGGCTAGTAGCTTCTACAGTAATGTCTGATACTGGACCAATTGTCGGGGGAGTTGTATCTTCAACTGTTACATCAAATGTACTCTCAGATGTATTTCCTGAAACATCTTCGGCGGTACAAGTTACAGTTGTGAGATCTATTGGAAATAGAGATCCAGATGAGGGGTCACAAGATATGGTGGGATTTGGATCATCATCCATAACTTCAGGTAAGGTATAGTCAACTATAGTGCCATCTTGACTAGTAGCTTCTACAGTAATGCCTGAAACTTCACCAATAGTTGGAGGAATGATATCAGCAATTACAGATACTGTATCATCAGCTGCATTGGTCACATAGATCTTGTTGGTTGTTGGGTTAGCAGTAATTCCTGCAGGATCATCACCTACAGTAATGGTGTCAATTACAGTGTCAGTAGTGCCGTCAATCACAGAGACTGTATCATCAAATTCGTTAGCTACATAGATCTTGTTGGTTGTTGGGTTAGCAGTAACTCTCTCAGGAAAATTGCCTACAGTAATGGTGTCAATTACAGTATCAGTATTACCGTCAATCACAGAGACTGTATCATCAGCAACATTATCTACATAGACTTTGTTGGTTGTTGGGTTTGTGGCAATTCCTCTAGGATCATTGCCTACAGTAATGGTGTCAATTACAGTGTCAGTAGTGCCGTCAATCACAGAGACTGTACCTGCATTACTATTAGTCGTATAGATTTTGTTTGTTATAGGATTAGCAGTAATTCCAAAAGGAACATCACCCACAGTAATGGTGTCAATTACAGTATCAGTAGTGCCGTCAATCACAGAGACTGTATCATCAGCAACATTATCTACATAGACTTTGTTGGTTGTTGGGTTAGCAGTAATTGCTACAGGGTTATTGCCTACAGTAATGGTGTCAATTACAGTGTCAGTATTACCGTCAATCACAGAAACGGTAGCATCACTAAAGTTAGCTACATAGATTTTGTTGGTTGTAGGATTTATGGCAATTCTTGCAGGATTCTCACCTACAGTAATGGTATCAATTACAGTGTCAGTATTACCGTCAATCACAGAGACTGTACCTGCATCACTAAAGTTAGCTACATAGATTTTGTTTGTTATAGGATTAGCTGTAACTCCTATGGGACTATCACCTACAGTAATGGTATCAATTACAGATTCTGCATATACCATTGAAGTGACATGCAATGAGCCAAGTAAAGTAATTGAGAAAAATATAGATAGTATAATTTTGTGATTCGTATAATTTGTGATTGTATCAAGTATTTTAGCTTTTGAGAATTAGAATTTTTAGAAGATGGTTGATTTTCAAAGTTCACATCTTTGTGCAGCAGTTGTATTCTCCCGCCTGTCCCCTTTTTTTGTACTATTATGTATGCTGAGTACGATTGACAATTGTTCTCCGAACAATTAACATGAGGCTTACGATAAACCACTTAGGATCCTAGATTCAATTCTGTCTGCTCCACAGATTCTTTTCATCCTCTTTGATTATCTTATCAATTTTCTTCTTTGCAGGAATAGAGATTTTTATCTTGTCATAAAAGGTAAGAAATCGATCATTATCATTTTTTGATTTTAGATACTCGTTTAGAAAACTAATCCCATACTCAAATCTTCCAGCTGAAGAGTCTATGACTTTTTGACGAATGTTTGCCATTTTGCAGTCAATGCCACACATCATTCTCTCAAGAGGGATTTTTTCTTGAATCTCTGCTACCTTGTCCAAATATTCTCTTAGTCTGGTTCTTTGTATGTCCAGTCTTTCTATTGTCAGTGTGATCATAGACTCTGGATCCAGGGTATTGGCTTTGTTGCCTATCTTTGAATACCAGTGTTTGATGTCGCCGTTTATTGTATTGCGGTTTATCTTCATTAGCTCAGCTATTTTTCTTGCCGAATATCCATACTCAAAGTGAAGTCGGTAAACCTCGTTTCTTCTTTTCTCTAACTCTTGTTTTGAATAGGGACCACGTTTGTGAGATTTTGGCATAAATTGGCATAAATTATTTTGGTTTTCTTGAATAAACTCTAGAGATATCTCTTCAAAGGTCACAAATTAGAGGAGTCATTCCATTGAATAAAAGGCCAGTTTACATCGTTTTTGCAGTGTTTCAACTGTGATAATATCCAATTCATCTTAAATATCTTATATCAAGTCACACACCATATTATGCTAAATAAAACAATTCTGGTGATAACTCTCTCAGTTATACTGGTGGCAAGTACACTTTCAATTAATAATGCGTTTGCTATTACAGAAACAAAGATTATTCCATCAGATGGTGCAGAACGTGATCAGTTTGGCTATTCTGTTTCAATTGATGGAGATACTGCAATAGTTGGTGCACTTAATGATGATGATGCAGGTGTTAGTGATGCTGGCTCTGCATACATCTTTACAAGATCTGGAACAGAATGGACTCAAGCTGTAAAGCTTACAGCATCAGATGCTGCAGCAGGCGATCTATTTGGCTATTCTGTTTCAATTGATGGAGATACTGCAATAGTTGGTGCAATTAATGATGATGATGATGATGCAGGTATTCAATCTGGCTCTGCATACATCTTTACAAGATCTGGAACAGAATGGACTCAAGCTGTAAAGCTTACAGCATCAGATGCTGCAGCATCTGACTGGTTTGGAGATTCTGTTTCAATTGATGGAGATACTGCAATAGTTGGTGCACGTGGGGGTGATTCTGCCTACATCTTTACAAGATCTGGAACAGAATGGACTCAAGCTGCAAAGCTTACAGCATCAGATGGTGCAGCAGGTGACTGGTTTGGAGTTTTTGTTTCAATTGATGGAGATACTGCAATAGTTGGTGCAGTTAAGGACGATGATGCAGGTGTTCGTGATGCTGGCTCTGCATACATCTTTACAAGATCTGGAACAGAATGGACTCAAGCTGTAAAGCTTACAGCATCAGATGCTGCAGCATCTGACTGGTTTGGCCATTTTGTTTCAATTGATGGAGATACTGCAATAGTTGGTGCAGTTAATGATGATGATGCAGGTGTTCGTGATGCTGGCTCTGCATACATCTTTACAAGATCTGGAACAGAATGGACTCAAGCTGTAAAGCTTACAGCATCAGATGCTGCAGCAGGTGATCAGTTTGGCTATTTTGTTTCAATTGATGGAGATACTGCAATAGTTGGTGCAATTAATGATGATGATGCAGGTACTAGTTCTGGCTCTGCATACATCTTTACAAGATCTGGAACAGAATGGACCCAAGCTGCAAAACTTACAGCATCAGATGCTGCAGCATATGACTGGTTTGGCATTTCTGTTTCAATTGATGGAGATACTGCAATAGTTGGTGCACTTAGGGACGATGATGCAGGTAATTGGTCTGGCTCTGCATACATCTATGAGATAACAACAGATACTATTCCACCTATGATTGGTCCAGTCTCAGACATAATACAAGATGCAACAGGAACAGATGGTGTAACGATAAATTATGATTTACCTACAGTAACTGATGACACTGATCCCAATCCTACCATATCATGTGAGCCAGCTTCAGGTTCTCTATTTCCAATTGGTACTACTGTGGTAACTTGTACTGCAGAAAATGTTTTAGGAAATACTTCAACTGCCAGTTTTTCTGTTATTGTTTTGCCTATATCAATAACATTTGACACAGACACTACAATCACTACTGATACATTCATTGCAGCAGGTGATACATGGACTGTTAATCCTGGCGTTACACTAACAATTGATTCTGGTGTTGACATCGACAACTCTGGTACCTTCAACAACTTCGGCATCATCAACAACTCAGGCACAATCTGGAACATCGAGAACGGCAGCACCATCAACAACAATGATACTATCAACAATGAAGGATCCATTATCAACGTAGATGGCACCATCAACAACAATTACAATGGCACTTTCAACAACGACGGCTCGATCGGAAATGAAAACATCTTCAACAACGGAGGCATCATCAGCAACTCCGGCACCATCCACAGCATCGGTGTCATAAGCAACTCTGGAAGCATCAACAATGACAATGGCACCATCAACAACCCAGGTACCATCAACAACATAGGCACCATTAATAACGAAGGACTAATCGATAACTCCTTTGGCACCATCAACAACTCTTGTAACGGTATTCTAAGGGGAACTATCCCAACTAGTGGAAATGCCGTTATACAAGAATTACCCTTTGATCCCACACTCCCTAGAATTTGTCCAGTCTCAGACATAACACAAGATGCAACAGGACCAGACGGTGCAACCATAAATTATGATTTACCTACAGTAACTGATGATACTGATCCCAATCCCACTATATCATGTGATCCAGTTTCAGGTTCTCTATTTCCAATTGGTACTACTGTGGTAACTTGTACTGCAGAAAATGTTTTAGGAAATACTTCAACTGCCAGTTTTTCTGTTATTGTTTTGCCTATATCAATAACATTTGACACAGACACTACAATCACTACTGATACATTCATTACAGAAGGTGAGATCTGGACTGTTAATCCTGGCGTTACACTAACAATTGATTCTGGTGTCACCATCAACAATGAGGGCACCATCAACGACTTTGGCACCATCGACAACAATGGTACCATCGATAACGAAGGACTAATCGATAACTCCTTTGGCACCATCAACAACAATGACAATGGTACCATTAACAATGAGGGCACAATCTGGAACATCGAGAGCTTTAGCGGCACCATCAACAACTTTGGTACCATCAACAACAATGGTGGCATAGTCAACGAAGGTGGCACCATCAACAACAATGACAACGGTATCATCAACAACTTTGGTACCATCTTAAGCGCCTTCAGCACCATCAACAACATAGGCACCATCAACAATGAGGGTACTATCGATAACCACATAGACATCCTTGACAACACAGGCACCATCAACAATGAGGGTACTATCGATAACATAGGACTCATCAACAACATAGGCACCATCAACAACAATGACAATGGTACTATCAACAACTTTGACTTTGCCAACTGCAGTAACTGCTTTGGCACCATCAACAACTTTGATACTATCGATAACAAAGGACTCATCAACAATGACAATGGCACCATCATTAACAATGACAATGACACCATCATCAACAATGGTACCATCAACAATTGCAATGGAATTCTAACTGGAACTATCCCAACTAGTGGGAATGCTGTAGTTCTAATTCAAGAACTATGTGATATTATACCTCCTACAATTGATCCAGTCTCAGACATAACACAAGATGCAACAGGAACAGATGGTGCAACCATAAATTATGATTTACCTGAAGTAACTGATGATACTGATCCCAACCCTACCATATCATGTGAACCTGAATCCGGTTCTCTATTTCCAGTTGGGGCCACAACTGTAACTTGTACAGCAGAAGATGTTTCAGGAAATAATTCTACAGTAGAATTTAATGTAATTGTTTTAGAACTAGAACTATTCTGCAATGACATGACAATTGACCAACTAATATCAAGTGGGAATTACAATGTCATTGACAACAGAGACGGTGCACACGGCAAATTTCTGTCAGGAACTTTTCTCGATGATCTTATCTTAGCTTCTGATGCAGGTGATGCCATTCTTGGCTGGATAGGAGATGACTGTATCATTGGTGGTGCGGGCAATGATGTGATTAAAGGTGAAAAAGGTTGGGATATAATTTTTGGTGGCAATGGGAATGACAGGTTAATTGGCGGATTAGGAAATGATCTGATTCTTGGTGGCAGTGGAGATGATGTAATATCAGGTGGATTTGGAGATGATTCAATAAATGGCGAGGATGGAAATGATATCCTTCGAGGCCAACCAGGCAGTGATTATATCACTGGTGGAGCAGGCGATGACATAATTAATGGTGGTATAGGAGAAGACACATGTATCTCTGATGCAGAAGATACAGATCCTGCACAAAGATGCGAGCTTTGAGAATTAGTTTTTTCTAAACACTTTTCATTTCAAATGTTAAAAGGAGTAGGAACAATAGAATATTGCTGGTTGAAAATGAGACTCCTTTGACCATCCCATTACGTCGTTTTTGTATTTATGGATTCAACTATGATTATGACCCATTTATTTAAGTATCTCACGTTATGTAACACAGGCCTATAATGACAAGTAAAATTATACTAACTTTAATAATTGCCATTACTGCGATTCTTGGATTTTCAACCATTGATCAGCAAGCCCATGCAATCTCTGTTACAATAAATGATCAGGCCTCTTGTGAATCCTTATCTGATGCAGTCTGGAGTACGTCTCCAAATACGTGTACCATAGATACACCTCAAATAATTGCTTCTGGTGAAACCTGGACAGTTGATCCATTCGTTGAACTTGTTATTAATTCTGAAATAATCATGGAAACTGGCAGTATCATTAATAGTGGTAATATTGTCATCAACTCCTCTGATGATATCAACATAGGCGGCACCATAAATGCAGATGCAGTTACCATAAATGCAAATAATATTACCATTGGTACTTCTAGCATTATTGATGCATCTGGCGATATCGTGATCAATGCATCTAACACCATCAACATCGAAGGAGTTCTAATTGACAGCGATGGTAGCATCACACTCATTGCATCTGGCAACATTACCTCTTCTGGCACTATTGATAACTCTGGTAGTACTGATGGCAACATAATCATTGGTATAGGTACTATTGACGACAATGGCGTCATCATTGGTGGTGGTGGTATCGGTACTATTGATATTGGTACTATTGACAATTCTGGTGGTACCGTCATTGTAGGAGGTAGCGGCACTATTGACAATTCTGGTGGTGTCATTGTAGGTGGTGTTGGTGGCACCATTGAGATTATCGGTATAGGCACCATTGATATCGATGGTAGCAACATTACCATTCCCGTAGTCACAGGTCCTGATGAAATCACTATTAATCCTACAACTAACAAGATCTACATAACTCACTCTGATAATGATACTGTCTCTGTTATTGACGGTACTACTGAGACTGTAACTAATACGATTGACGTAGGCAGTATGCCTATAGGAATTGCTGTAAACCCTGAAACTAACAAGATCTATGTAGCTAACTTTATTGATAGCACTGTCTCTGTTATTGACGGTACTACTGAGACTGTAACTAATACGATTGACGTAGGCAGTATGCCTATAGGAATTGCTGTAAACCCTACAACCAACAAGATCTATGTAACTAACCAAAATGATAACATTGTTTCAATTATTGACGGTACTACTGAGACTGTAACTAATACGATTGACGTAGGCAGTATTCCTGATGGGATTACCACAAACCCCACCACTAACAAGATCTATGTAGCTAATGGTTTGGATAGCACTGTATCTGTTATTGACGGTGATACAGATACTGTAACTAATACGATTGACGTAGGCAGTATGCCTATAGGAATTGCTGCAAACCCTGAAACTAACAAAATCTATGTAACTAACACTAGTGATGATACTGTCTCAATCATTGATGGTACTACTGAGACTGTAACTAATACGATTGACGTAGGTGATGCCCCTATAGAAATTACTGCAAACCATGTAACCAACAAGATCTATGTAACTAACCAAAGTGATGACACTGTCTCTGTTATTGACGGCGCCACTGATGCTGTAACTAATACGATTGACGTAGGTGATGCCCCTATAGGGATTGCTGTAAACCCTACAACCAACAAGATCTATGTAGCTAATGCTTTTGATAATACTATCTCAGTTATTGATGGCACCATTAGTATTGAACCAACATTCTGTAATGACCTTACCATTAATCAGCTAATATCCAGTGGACAATACAATGTAATTGATAACAGAAGTGGCTCTCTAGGTGTTACCCTACAAGGAACTTTTCGTGATGATCTTATCCTATCTTCAGATGCTGGTAACACCGTTTCTGGAAGAGCAGGAAGTGACTGCATCATTGGAGGTGCTGGCAATGATATCATCAACGGAAATGCAGGTGATGACATTATTTTTGGCAATGACGGAAATGACCAACTGGTAGGGGGATTAGGAAATGATAGAATTCGTGGCGGCAATGGAGGAGATGAGATGTCTGGAGGATTTGGAATTGATTCAATAGCAGGTGAATCTGGAAATGACACCATTTCAGGTCAACTAGGCAATGATTTTCTTAATGGTGGAACAGGTGATGATTTCATTGACGGCGGGTTGGGAACAGACACATGTGCTTCTGATGGAGAAGATACAAATCCTGCAATAAGATGCGAACTTTGAGAATTAGTTTTTTCTAAACATGTTCTTGCCCAATTACAAATCAATCATGACAATGTCTAATTCATCTTAAGTAGATCTCGCCATACAACCATACAATGACAAGTAAAACAATTCTAATCCTAGCCATAGCTGCAGCATTTGTTGCAGGAACGATAACTTCGGGAACTTTTGCATTTGCAGCCGTATCCCAGTGTGAAAAAACACTCCCATTGGGAAACACCCTGCCGCGTCCAGCTTATCTGGAGATATGGACAGGAATATGCGACTTGCAAGACCAGATTGACAATATTCAGCTAATTCCAGGCCCACAAGGTGAACAAGGACCACCAGGACAGGATGCAGATACAACAGACCTACAAAATCAGATTGATGCACTAGACGCAAGAGTTCTGGCATTGGAGGATCCCGGTCAATGTATAGTCAACAATCAATGCTTATCAGAAGAATACTGTGCAAAACCGATTGGCACTGATCCTGCTGAATCAGGAATGTGTAAGGTAAAACCAGAAATCTGCACGCTTCAGTATGATCCAGTTTGTGGAGTAGATGGAATGACTTATGGTAACGCGTGCCAAGCAGCCGCATCCGGAGTTAACATAGCCTTTGTAGGTGAGTGTAATTAAAACTTCAAACTTCTCTTTTTCTTTTTTCTTAAACACTTCTCAATAGATTATTTCTTGTTTCTTGGTCTGTTTCTCACCGAACCTTTACAACAAGGACACCTGACAGTTGGAATCTTCATGAATCGCTCGCACTGCCTGCAAAATACTCGGTTATCTGAATAGTATTTTTCATTAAATGGAATCTTTACTGAATATTGCAAACAGATGCCTTTGCAGCTGGAACTCATGATATTTTTGCCCCTTCCCGGTATTGTGTTTCCATGTTCCCGATGTTTCCATCTCTCTCACCCAGTGAAATATTGACAATGAAGAAGAGAAGAGGAAGAACAATAGTTAGAGTGGTTGTAAATGCCGGAAACATTGGAAACTCGGGAACATTATACGATAGATGCATTATTTCCTCTCAAATCACTTCGTAAATTACAACACTCCCAAATCTTGGGGGTCCTGTCACCTAGGCGTTTGGTTGTATCAATGAATCCCTCTTTATGCATTTTTTCGTTGAATTTTTGATTTGACAATGGTTTCATGTCATTTTGACTGCAAAACTTCACATAAGCAGAAAACAATCTAACTTTTTCAACATAATAATCCTCTCCCTGTGCAACTTCCTCATTAATGAAATTCTTGGCAGAGTCTGATTTTAGTCTCCATTTCTTTTTTACATCTTCTATAGTTGTTTCATATTTCAAGGCTTGACGTTTTAGTAATTCATTTGCA
>Ga0224508_10004334_pt1 | contig 11613 bp, 10 predicted proteins | sample SF_Jan12_sed_USG_4_FD_170157 | JGI IMG/M metagenome (GOLD analysis project Ga0224508, IMG submission 170157) | Sediment microbial communities from San Francisco Bay, California, United States - SF_Jan12_sed_USGS_21 | ecosystem: Environmental > Aquatic > Marine > Sediment | place: USA...
CACCCATGGTGATGGTTGCGGCATCAGAGTCCCATTCAATTAAGTCCAAGTCCCATGTCTCAGCCTGATCATTGTCCAGATCAAGGTCTGGCTCAATGAGGGTCAAGATCATGTCAGATCCAATGATATATACGGATTTGTCAGATTGCAATACACCGTTTCTTAGGTCAAATGTAGCAGAGTCAGTAACAGAGTTTGCATCACCCGAGGCATCTGTTGGATCAGTATATTCTATTTGGAGAATATCTCCTTGTAGAATACAATAATTCTCACCAGAGCCGGAAGCGGCGTTAAATCTGCTTAATTCTGAATCTGTTGCACCAGTAGAAGCATCAAAGTCAACGGTTGTTGGACATTGGGTGTCTGCTGGACCATCAGTGTATTGAATTGGGATATCAATCTCAAAGATTCCTGCGTCAGGGGCAATTTCGCCAATTGGGCCAAATCGCTGAACGACTTTAGAATCTTTGAAGGTTGCAGTTGCATCAGTGGTACCATCTGTAATTGTTACAGTGCCACTTGTAAAGCCGGCACCGCCATCAACAATAGCGATTAATTCGCCAGTACTGATTGAATCAGTGTCGTCAGTAAAAGTAGCTGTAGCAATTGGGGTAACACCATCGAGTACTTCTAGTAAATCACCAGAAGTATAACCTACACCTGCAGTGAGGATGGTTAATTCACCATCATCAACATTGGTATCGTCATTTGAATCTGTCCAAAGCACGGTAGCAAAGGTTGTTGCAGTACTACCAGGACCAAAAGTAGTATCATCTAATGTTAATACTGATGGTAAGGTTCCTGCTACATCACTAGATGATTCAATTTCTAACTCATCTATTGAGATTGCCATTGTACCGGCGTTTTCGAAGGTTGCAGTTGCATCAGTGGCACCAGATTGTGTAATAGTGACAGGTCCGTCAATAAAGCCGGAACCTGCAGTGTCAACAGAAATGAGTTCGCGTAATGCGATTATTCCGTTACCAATTAGGTCATCACCATCACCAATACTGATTGGACCATCTAAGGCCTCTGGACCACCAGCATAACCGAGAACTACGGCATCAGAACCTCTAATTATAGAGATTTCTACTGGACCGACAGCCTCGTCAGCTCTGTTTTGTGCAATTACATCTTCACCTTCTGGGGATATATCAAAGTCTGGATCGTTAACTCGTATGTGAATAATTAGATCTCCGTCTGGTAAGAATGTTCCAGAATCAGTTAGATCACCGTTGATACCTGATGCATGTATGGCAAAGATGGATCTGTCATCAGGAGAAGTGTCTCCGGATAAATCACCAAAGTTGTCAGGTACACCAAATGGTACGGGATAAACTGTTCTGTCAAGACTTACTGAACCAGTGTTTGCGCGAACGCCTGCACTGTCACCTACTTCAATGACTTCACCGGATGCATCTCTAAAGTCAACATAGTTGACTTCAAGATCTAAACCAGTGGTGGTCTCAGTGCTTGTTGCACCAGGTCTACACCATTGGGATGGGATTGCCCATTCACCCATGAATTTACCGGATTCAGTGTCTGTCTCTATCAATGTAAAGCCAGTTGCGCCAAGTCCGGTGTCATCAAGTAAGTCCTCTAGGAATACGCCATCAGCGTTGGAACAAGTTCCAGCTTCTGGTGTGGTCCAGAGGGAATCATCAAAGGTTACATCTAATACTCTTCCTAGATTGTCGCCATCAGAGAAGACGAAATTGAATTCATCATCTCCGACAACGTCATTAAGGGCAGGAACAGTTGTACTATCTGTTACAGTAGTATAGATATCAATGAGATCAGAGTCTACGTTAAGATCTAAGTCTTCTAGAGTAATTATTACAGTGTCAGCAGTTTTGTAAGTATCGAGATCGAAGGATACAATACCTGAATGAGATGGTGCTTCCTCTTGATCAGCTACTGGTAAAATTGTTCCATCACCAGCTCTATCAGCGTAGTTGACTCTTGGAGAGTCTTCATCTGTTAGATCTTCAATTACGACGAAGCTTGGATCGTCTGCAATTGTTGATAGATCTGCATAGGTATCTGGATCAAGTATATTGAGCTGATTAATCATGACGTATTCCAAGCTTCCTTCAAAGAGGCCTGTATTGTCACCAGATTCTTCTAGCTCTAATCTGATTAGTTGGTTAGCAATTCTTTCACTTCCTTCAAGGCCGTCGTTTACGAAACCAAATCCAAAGACATCAGCTACTATTGGCATGTCTGTACCTGCTGGGATTACATTTGGAGCTCCCATGGTAAATGTGAATACTACTTCAACATCATCACCAGGAGTCATTCCAGCGAAGTCAGCACCATCTAGTAAAATGAGGCCTTGGTTATCGGTTGTTGCTACGGCTATGGATACAGTGCCTATGTCTATATCAAAAGAGGTATTATCTGGCAAATTGTCAGTAACTCCTCTAATGTCATAGTTAAACAATGCAAATCCACTGAAGTCTGCATCATTTACTGGTGCAGCATCAAAGAAATCATCATATGTTCCAATTGTCAATTCTAATGTATCAAGAACACCATCAACAGTAACTTCGGCACCACTTAGGATTGCTCTGTCACTGAATAATTGTACTTCTCCGTCGGTTAAAACATCAACAGTGCCATCAACCACAGTAACGAATGATACATCTGTTGCATCATCCAAGGTTAATGGATCACCTGTTCTAAGAGATGGAATTAGATCGACATCTGGGTTATTCAAGTCTAAGTCTTCGTCTGCTCTACTGTTCTTGTTGGCATCATTGTCAAATAACTCGACTGGAATCTCTTCACCAGAGCTCCATTCATCGTCAATTGGCATGATGTCAAGAGAACCGTAGGATAAGCCTACAACAATTGAAACAGCGGTCTCATTGTAATCAATAGATGCAGAGGTTCCCCTTGCTGCATCATCAGTAATTCTAATGTTGGATGTATCTGATTCATCATATGTACCAAATACACCACTGTTTGGACCCTGTTCTGTAATTGTGACTGGGACTTCTCCACTAAGGTTCAAAGCTTCAGTTTCCCAACCTAATGGGCTTTGTGGGTCGCCACCGGCGACTAACACAATTGCTGAATCTTCGTTATCACTTAGAGTGATTACGAAACCTTTACCCTGAGCATCAGCAGTAGTACTAAGACGACAATTATCTTCACACATGAGATCATCAAGTGCGTCGGTTAAATCAGCGTCAGTATTGTCTGCATCATCACCAACTGCTATTCCATTCTCATTGAATACTTGATAATGGGTTGTACCTGCGCTTCCGTCACCCATGGTGGCGAAAGTCCAAGAATCTTCATCAGTTGGGTCTATGTTTAACCATAGATCAGTGATTGTGGCGTGTACTTCTGAGCCTGGTGTGTAACTTGCACGATCTAAAGCTGAGCTAGCAAAGTTATCAACAGTATCAAATGTGAGTGTTGTTGTTTGAACACCACCACCTTTGTTGTACTGTACGACAACATTACCAGTTGGATTTAGAGTATATAGTTGAATAAATGGCCATGTACCATCGACAATACCGATTTGTCCTCCTGAACCTCCACCTGGAATGGTGAGGTTAAGGTCTTTTGCTTCTCTCAACACATTTTGTAATGTTGGATCAGCGCCAGCTACTGAACAATCAGTACCACCTACTGCAATACCGTTAGCGTCACTGAAGAAATCAGGTAAGCCACCAATTGCGGTTCCTGCTAATACTATATCAGCTGCATCAGTACAGACTGTACCGAAGTTCAGTCCAAACGTTGAGCCATCTGTTGTAGTAGCATCTGCGGTTGTTGCCATAATTCTATCTGCAAAGTAACCATACCAGTTACCGTCTACGGCTTGGACCATTCTCATGATCTTGCCGTTGACAGTAACGTCTGGTTCACCTTTTGCCTCGTCTGTATCGTTAATGTCTGAGTCAATTACAACGACCTCAATTACTTGAGGTCCTGACATGTAGTTATCAAACTGTGAGTTTTCTGCGGAAACAAATAGGTTAGCGTTGGCTGCATGAGCTGCTGGCATCATAGATGGAGCAGCGATTACCATACCGCCTGCTAACATAATTGTCATTAATGTAAGACTAGTTATTTTACGTCCTATTTCGTTATTCATGTTATTGATGTTTTTGTTAAAAATTAGTATAAAAGGCTAATGAACGAATTATCCACAATTCATCTCAAAGTTATGAATTTTCTATGCCTGTGTTCTGTTTTATGTAATTTTTCGATCGCTCTATGTAATTTTTACATTTCCAAGTTTGTCATATGTATAAAGAGTATTTAATAGAGATTTACAGGAATTTATTATTAATTTTACGTATGAGATTATTCACATTTTTTGGTTTCAGGCAATTATCAAATCAAAACATGAATTCATTTTCTTTTTTGTTGTATGTAAAATTTGTTTAGATTGTTCTTGTTATAATTAGGACAATGATTCTTATTTTTTTATTCAAAGTTCATAGTTCAATGTCATGCTTTTCCTTTGCATGTAGGATCAGATGGGAGTTTTTCTTGGAGATAAAATCACATTTGACACATTTGAATATGGACTGCTGCCTTGGTGATCCTGGCTTTCGACTCATTTGGATATTTGTATGAATTTATCATTTTTAAATTTACTTTCTATTTTGATTGTCATTTGAACTGATTACATTCACAATTTTTACATTCCAATTGTTTCATTTTGTATGAAAATCCTCAAAATGGTGTTTATTTTGTTCCATTTTTGAGACATGCAAAGTGGGAGAATGTCCGAAAATTTACAGATCTGTCTTCGGGTTCAACATCCACAAGTCTCTTAAAAAAATCCAACCTTGCAATGTACTCCTTGATTCGTTTGTCATCAAGCCATGCAGCCTCCTACATGGTCATAATTTCTTTCCTTTACATAAAATAAACATCGCTCTTCTCTTTTTTACTTTCATGACGGTCATGAAAAATATTACATCCACATAAAATTTTAAAAAAAATCAAGATGGACTTGCTAAAATTTCTTCTGAAACTGGAGCAAGCCAATTTCTATCTAAAAGAATTTCATGAGTTCTTTCAGTAACACAAGATGCTCCACTATAGTTAGTACTCATAATCAAATTCAAATCACTATTACATTGAACATCTTTAAAACAAGTTATAAAGTCGTGACATAGAAACTTTGTCTGTTGGATCTACAGTTGCAAGTTTTCCATCAACTCTTACTTCATATGTTTCAGGGTTGACTTCAATGTCAGGGGTAAGATCATTATACAACATGTCTTTCTTTCCAATAGAACGACATTTTTTCACAGGAACTAATCTCTTTTTTGAATTAATTTCAGATTCAATACCTTTGTCCAATGCCAATTGTGATGTGAAAGTTACAGAAGTAGATTGTATTGCCTTACCAAGTGCTCCAAACATAGGACGATACAGTACTGGTTCAGTGGTAGGAATTGAAGCATTTGGATCACCCATTAGTGAATACGCAATAAAGCCACCTTTGATGATCATTTTTGGTTTGACTCCAAAGAACTGAGGAGACCAAATTACAATATCAGCCAATCTTCCTGGCTGTATAGAGCCAACATAATCAGAAATTCCATGAGTTATAGCAGGATTTATTGTGATTTTGGCAAGGTATCTCTTTACTCTAAAATTATCATTTCTAACATTATCTTCTGGGAGCTTACCAGTCATTTTTTTCATCTTATCGGCTGTCTGCCAATTTCTGGTTGTGACTTCGCCTACTCTTCCCATAGCTTGACTATCTGAAGACATCATACTCAACACCCCGATATCATGCAGTACATCCTCTGCTGCAATTGTCTCCCCTCTAATTCTAGACTCTGCAAAAGATACATCTTCAGGTACTGACGGGTTTAGATGATGGCAGACCATCATCATGTCAAGATGTTCAGATAGGGTATTTACTGTAAAAGGTCTGGTAGGATTTGTCGATGAAGGAAGTATGTTTTCCTCCCCTGCAATTTTCATAATATCTGGAGCATGACCACCTCCAGCTCCTTCAGTGTGATAAGTATGGATTGTTCTTCCAGCAATGGCTTCAATGGTGTCATCAACAAATCCACATTCGTTTAGTGTATCAGTATGAATTGCAACTTGAGTATCAGTTTTATCTGCAATATTCAAAGCAGAATTAATTGCAGCAGGAGTTGAACCCCAGTCTTCATGTAATTTCAACCCACAAGCTCCTGCCTCTATTTGTTCAAGTAATGCAGTTTCAAGAGAGTCATTTCCTTTTGCAAGAAATCCAAAGTTTAAAGGTAATTCATCAACTGATTCAATCATTCTGTGAATATTCCATTTACCCGGAGTACATGTTGTTGCATTTGTCCCATCAGCAGGGCCAGTTCCCCCACCAATCATCGTAGTGGTACCATTACAAATTGCATGTATTGCTTGTTGAGGAGAAATAAAATGAATATGGGAATCAATTGTTCCAGAAGTACAAATTGTATGCTCACCTGCAATTATCTCAGTGTTTGATGAAATTATCATATCAACATCATCCATGATGTTAGGATTTCCAGCATTTCCTACACCAACAATTTTTCCATCTTTAATTCCAATATCGGCTTTGATAATTCCCAAAATAGGATCCATTACAATTGCATTAGTAATTACAAGATCAACTGATTCTGCTCTAGATACTCCACTTGCTTGTCCCAATCCATCTCGTACACTTTTTCCTCCACCAAATACAGCCTCATCACCATACTTGATCAAGTCTTTTTCAATTTCAATAATCAAATCAGTATCAGCAAGACGAATCCGGTCACCGACAGTAGGACCAAACAAATCAACATAATTTTTTCTTGGAATGCTCAGGGTCATTACATCATATCCCCTTGAATCCTCTTTCATTAGCTTTCTTAAATGCCTCTTCTTGTTTTTCTTCTAGACTTCCATTTACCAAACCGCTTAAACCATAAACAATTTTTTTTCCGCAAAATTCCGTTAGTTCAATTTCTTTTGTTTCTCCTGGTTCAAATCTTACTGATGTTCCAGCAGGAATGTTTAGATGATATCCGTAGGAATGTTTCCTTGAAAATTCAAGTGCCTTATTCACTTCAAAAAAGTGTGTGTGTGAACCTACCTGTATCGGTCTATCACCAGTATTTCTAACACTAACAAGTGTTGTGGATTTTCCCACACGGGCAATAATTTGCTCATCAGATGTAAAGTATTCACCAGGAATCATATTTCTCACACAATAGGATCATGAACTGTCACCAGTTTGGTTCCATCCTCAAAAGTTGCTTCTACTTGAATGGAATGAATTAGATCTGTAACACCAGGCAATACATCATCTTTTGATAGAACATTTTTTCCAGAGCTCATAAGTTCTGGAACAGTTCTTCCATCTCTTGCTCCTTCCAAAATATGATCAGCAAGAATGGAGACGGCTTCAGGATGATTGAGTTTCAATCCTCTGCTTTTTCTTCTACGGGCAAGTTCTGCTGTAACAAAGACATTTAGCTTTTCTAATTCTCTAGGAGTAAGCATCATTGAATGAAATAGTGTGTTGGTGTATTTAATAATTAAAAATATTAAAAATATCTGAGAAAGTATAATTTTGTCAAAAGAAAGGGTTACTTGTGTTAGAAGTTAATGTACCCGTAGGAAATATTTTTCTAGACGAAGGATTAGATGAACTAAAAAGTGGGAATTTTGAAAGACTCAAGCTTTCACGAATGGAGTTAGAAAAAAGGATTTTGAGGAGAAAGGCTGATCGAGGAACAGATGTTGGTTTGAAATTAGATCCAGGAGTAAAACTTCGTCATGGAGATGTCATTAATAATGGAAACATGAAAATTATTGTAGAACAACTACCAGAAAAAGTGATTTCAGTTAGACTGAAAACTAAAGACATGGTTGATGTAATGGTAATTTTAGGACATACAATTGGAAACAGACACAGACCCATATCCATTCAAAGAGAAGTGATTTCATTTCCAATTCAGGCAGATTCAGAAAAGGAGATATTTACAAAATTATTTCAGAGTATTATCAATCATATAGTGATTACAATAGAAGAGCAAATATTTTTGCCTCATTCAGGTGCTGATATACATGGACATTGATGAGATAGAACAAGAGCTAGGAGTAATGCAATTATCGGACTCATTTTTTCCTACAGGTATTTATGCTACTTCAAATGGATTAGAATTTCTTTTTGCAGAAAAAAAGATTCATGGGATGGTAGACTTGATTAAGTTGATTAGAACTAATATCATTCAACAATTAGGACCATCAGATTGTGTTGCACTTGCAAATGTATTTGATAGTATAAACAAATATGATTTTGACAAAGTGATTGAAGTAGACAATATTGTTTTTGCCACAAAATCAATAAAAGAAATTCGAGATGCATCAACAAGATCAGGTGTTCAGTTAATTAAGTGTGTGATAGAATTTGTGAGAGATGATAAAGTTTTGAATCAGTACAAAGACAACATAATAAAAAACAAAGTGCATGGAGTTTTCCCTGTGGCGTTTGCAATTTGTTGTAATGCCTTAAAAATTAAAAAAGAGAAAAGTATGATGATGATGCTGTATGGTTTCACTGTAGGTATCGTAGGCGCGGCATTGCGATTAGGATTAATTCAACATTTTGAAGGACAAAAAATCATTCACAATGTCAAACCAATTATCAGTCAGACGATCAAAGAATATTCAAATAAATCGCTTGTAGAAATATGGCAGTTTGCTCCTCAAATGGACATTGTTCAAATGTCACATGAGAAGATGGATTCTAAAATGTTTATTACATAAAAATTGGATTTTTTATCATGACTCATATTCCTAGAATTGGAATTGGAGGACCTGTCGGTTCAGGAAAAAGCATGCTTATCGAAAGATTGGTACCAATGTTAGCAGAAAAGGGATACAGTGTAAGCATAATCTCAAACGATGTAATTTCAAAAGAAGATGCCAATAGAATGAGAACAAATTTGGCTACCAATAGAGGATTACTTCCTGAAAATTTAGTCATAGGTCTTGCAACAGGCGGATGCCCTCATACTGCAATTAGAGAAGATCCTTCCATGAATCTTTCAGTTATAGAAGAAATGGAATCAAAACATCCTGATCTTGATCTTATAATTATTGAAAGTGGAGGAGACAATATAACAACTACATTTAGTCCCATTCTTGCAGATTATTTTATTTACATAATTGATGTTGCTGGAGGAGACAAGTATCCAAGAAAGGGAGGATTGGGAATTGAGAGTTGTGATCTTTTAGTGATTAACAAAATTGATCTCGCCATGATGGTAGGAGCTGATCTTGAGATTATGAAAAAAGATGCAGAGAAAATTAGGAATGAAAAACCGTTTGAATTTATCAATTGTAAAACTGATGAAGGGATTATGAAAGTAACTGAACATATCCTTCATGATGTTTTATTTGACGGTTCACCAAAATCCACAATTACACAAAAGGTATGATTCTTGAATAAACCAGAATATTATACATCATATGACATGCCAAAGGAATTTCAAGATTATGAGGGTAATGTAAAACAAATGGGGGTTGGAAAATCTGGAAAAGTAGGCATTCTTGACTTGGAACTTCAAACAAATAATGAAGGTAAGACAGTTATTACAAAGCAATTTTCTCAAGTTCCATTGCAAATTCAACGAGCATTGTATCCTGAAGTCTCACTTCCAGATATGGCATATCTTTATGTCATTTCACCATCGGGAGGAATTCTACAAGGAGATAGATACACAACAGATGTCTTGTTAAAAAACAAGGCCAATGTTCATATGACTACTCAAGGAGCAACTAGAATCTACGGCATGAACTCAAATTTTGCTTCACAGATTGTAAATATTACAGTTGATGAGGATTGCTATCTTGAATACATCCCTGAGCAAATAATCCCCTACAAGAACTCTAGGTATTATCAAAAAATGAATCTAAATGTTCACGAAAATTCCACTTTAATTTATTCAGAGATTTTAACTCCTGGAAGAGTTGCCATGGGAGAATCTTTTGATTACGACATCTGTTACCTTAGAACACATTGCAAGAACCAAGATAAGAAAATTCGCTTTTTAGAAAATACAAAGGTTGAACCAAAGAAACAAAGATTAAAAGATTTTGGAATATTAGGAGAGTATGAAATAGTAGGAACAGTTTACATCTTGACTAGAAAGAAGGACGTAGTAGAATTAGAAGATAGGATTAATAAAAATATCAGAATCCCAGATGGATATATGGGAACGTCGATTCTACCAGACGAATCTGGAATAGTTATCAGAATTTTAGCAAACAAGACAGACAATATTTCTGATGTGATTTTCAAGACACTTGAAATAAGCAGAAAGAAAATTCTTGAAGCGTCATTTAGCAAAATAAGGAAAAATTAGTGCACACCGTAATTCAATTCATATTTCATTCAGATGTGGAATAGAACAGAGGATAATATGATTATGGTTGTTTTATATTAAAAAAATTGATGAATAAGATATAGTTAATGTTGATGTTTGACATCAAAACAATTATCTTGGAAAATAAAATATCACAGCAACGCCGATTAGAACCATAATTGAACCAAGTATCTCAAATTTGTCAGGTTTTTTTCTGTCAATCCAATATCCCCAAATTATGGACGATACAACAAAAATTCCCCCATACGTTGCATACACTTTACCAAAGTCTGCAGGCTGCAAGGTAATGATAATTCCATAAGAAAATAGAATCAATGCTCCAACCAATCCAAAAATTTTTGTTTTGTGATCTTTCAACCATTTCCATACTAGGTACCCTCCACTGATTTCTAGCAGTGCTGCAAAAAAGAATATGCTAAGAGTTGTTGCTACTTCGACCAAATCTTCTCCCCCTTTCTTGGATAGTAGAAAATTACCAGGACCCCAATTACTGCAATTACTGTTCCAATAATATCATAGTTGTCAGGAACTACTCCATCTATCAACCAACCCCAAAATACAGACATAACAATGAAGACTCCCCCGTATGCCGCATAGACTCTGTGAAAGTGAGATTTCTGAAATGTAGGAACTATTCCATACAAGAATAATACAAAACCACCAACTGCACCTAACATCCAGCTAAAGTCTTCACGTAACCAGAGCCATACTAGATATCCTCCACCAATCTCACAAAGACCAGCTAGAATAAACAACATGATGGAATATAAAATCTGATTAAGTTTTTCTGTCAACCAATATTTTTAATCCCGTTATGCGTATAATAATAAATCCAGATCCTAAATTGATGTTTGGGATAAATTACATTTGTTACAAAAATATCCAGAATAATGTAAGATGAGTATTTTTCTACAATGTTATTGAAACAATAATTGAAAGCAATATTTCATGCAAAGAATTTGGCAGTAGAAAACATCAAAAGATTTTTGTTTGATTTGCACTATTTTTGTAATCTTGAAACCAATGCTGCATAAATGAATGGCAAAATTGTTGTTACTTCGGCATGTAGTGTTGCCTGTTTTGCATTTTGTGTCACTTTGCCCCATGATATTGCCTCTTTTACCAGTGCTCCACTTAAACTTCCATCAAATTCTTGTGCTGTTGTGATGTAAAATGCATAATCTAATCCTTCTCTATACTGGTTCCACCATAATGTGTG
>Ga0224508_10004335_pt1 | contig 11612 bp, 8 predicted proteins | sample SF_Jan12_sed_USG_4_FD_170157 | JGI IMG/M metagenome (GOLD analysis project Ga0224508, IMG submission 170157) | Sediment microbial communities from San Francisco Bay, California, United States - SF_Jan12_sed_USGS_21 | ecosystem: Environmental > Aquatic > Marine > Sediment | place: USA: California...
GAAATTTCGAGAGCACACAACGGCGTTCTGTTCCTGGACGAGTTGCCGGAGTTCAGCCGGCATGTACTCGAGGTCCTTCGCGAACCGATGGAAAGCGGCTGGATCACGATCTCGAGGGCGGGTCGGCAAGCGGATTATCCGGCTCGTTTTCAACTGGTGGCGGCGATGAATCCTTGTCCATGTGGTTACCTCGGAGATCCTGCCGGCGATTGTCGTTGCAGCGCCGAACGTGTGCAGAACTACCGCGGCAAGATCTCAGGTCCGTTACTCGATCGCATAGACATTCATATGCCGGTGCAGCGGCCGCCGATGGAATCACTCCGTCCGGGTGCGCCCGCAGAGGAGGCGAGTGCCGAGGTCAGCAAGCGGGTGATCGACGCCCGGACAATCCAACTTGATCGCTCAGGCGTATGCAATGCTGAACTCAGTGGCGACGATCTCAAGAACGCGTTTCGTGCGGACGACGAAAGCTGGGCATTGCTGGACAAGGCAGCGGACAAGCTGGCGATGTCTGCCCGCGCCTATCAGCGCGTACAGAGAGTCGCACGGACGATAGCCGATCTGGCTGCCGAGGAGAGTGTTCACAAACACCATATGGCCGAAGCGCTGGCGCTACGGCAGTTCGATCGTCAGGCTGGAATTTAGTGGAGCTAGTGCTAGCAACTTGTCGAAAAATGCAGTTCTTCAACAGTCTGCTAGTTCGGCAGCTGGCTGAGCATGTAGTCCACGGCGTCGTTGACTTCCTGATCGGATAAATCGAGGCGAGCCCCTTTGGGCGGCATGTAGCCGGCAGTACCGGTGTAGCCTTCGATGGCATGCTGGTAGAGCGTGTCCATGCCCTGCGCGACGCGCGCTTCCCAGGCGGCCGCATCCTCCAGAGTCGGAGCGCCACCGATGCCAGTGCCGTGGCAGGCAATGCAGGCCTCGTTGAAGACCTGCGGTCCGGAAAGTAGTGTTGCAACGGGCTCAGCCTGCGGTACCTCATCGACCTGTAATTCGCCAGGTGCGAGCTCTTCGCCTGGCAATTTGACACGGCCGAACGGCCGAATCCGCTCTTCAACAGAGGCATGGAATTCGACATTCTGCCCGTGAAGGCCGTGCGTGAATTCGGCGAGACTCCTGGCGTAGTTGAATCCGATGACGAGAATGATGCCGACACAAATGACCAGGATCGTTTGCGTGTCAAAAATCGATGGTTGTTCGTCGTGCGTCAAAACCTTGCTCCAAAAAGGGTATTTGCTGATTTTCCGGTCCGGTGCCGGGGACGGCAGCAGCGCATTATATATCAAGAATTGCGCAACGCAGTCGCCTATTCGAGGTTCAGCGTCCGCCACTCGTCATCATCGCTGAAGGTGACGCTGCGGACCTCACCGCCAGTGGCGACATTGACGCGATTGATTTGTTCCGGAAATACGTCCCGCAGAATATCGTCCCGGATCGCAAGCCTTACCGGCAATTCTCCGACGAATTCCTGGTAGACGAGAACGAATTCGCCGTCCGTTTCGGCACCAACCAGTTCCAGCGCGAGTTTGCTGCCGATCTTTTGGCCGGCCATTTGCGCGATGGCGAACCTTTCTTCAACGTATAGCGCCAGCTGCGCACGATCAACGAGCGTATCCAGTGAAATATTGCGCTTGCCAAGCGTTGCGGCGATTCCCAGCTCTGCATCATGCGTATGCAAGCGGTGAATAATCTCAATCGTCTCACCTGACGCGCTGCGTTTCACTGTCGAAATGCTGCCTGGCATGCGATGCGCATCGATGAGTGTTGCGAACAACATTGCAGCAATCGCTATGATGAATGCATGGATGCGCATCGGTATGCCCTCAGTCGTTACCGGCGGGCTCCAGCGGTACTGCTTTTGCCGAGTCCCGGTCACCGCCCTTCGCTTCACGTAATGTAGCAAGCATATCCGCCATCATGTCGCGGGTCTCATCGTCGCGTTTGTAAAGTTCAAGCCGCGAATGTTCGATGCGACCCGGATAGTGATTGTTCGAGAAATTCGAGTCAGCGGTTTCACGTCGTGGGTCAACCTCGATTGATGCGATGGGCTTGTCGCGAATCAGCATTTTGGTTACTGCGACACTGTTCCTTCGCCAGATCTCGGCCGGAATCATCAGGAATTCTTCACCGCCGTCTTTATCCGTAATCAACAATGGCAAAGGCGAGACCAATCCGCCGATGTTTTCAAAATCGACGAAGTATACGAAGTCGTCATCTTCAGCAGCCCGCAGCAGCGCGTCACGTTCCCAGTCTTCCAGGTCCTCCAGAAGTTGCTCGTACTTGTTACGATCTGCATTGGTGACGGTGTAAGGATCATTCTCGTTGTAGAAGTCCACAAGTTCCGGAAATCGTTCGAGCCGGGTCTCGCGTCCTTCCTCGCGATTGCGAATCTGTCCAAGTACCTCCGGAATTTCATCCGCACGTTCCTGCCGGTTTAACTCGAGTTCAACTTCAGGGTCGGCAGTCGACACTTTGTATTCGCGAATGCTGTTAATCGCGATGTCGACGTGATCCGTCGAGTAATACCAGCCACGCCAGAACCAGTCGAGATCAATCCCTGATGCATCTTCCATGGTGCGGAACAGATCCGACGGCGTGGGCCGTTTAAATTTCCAGCGGTTCGCATACTCGCGGAACGCAAAGTCAAATAGCTCCCGTCCAAGAACGGTCTCCCGCAATACCACCAGAGATGCTGCCGGCTTCGTGTAGCTGTTGGGAAAGAACTGCACTACTGAATCCGACTGCGTCATGATCGGTACCTGGTTCTCGCTGGTCATGTATTCGGCGATGTGTTCGAGGATGCTGTAGTTCTCGCGATGGTTGTGAAAATTATCCTCCCACTCGAGTTCCGCCAGGTATTGCAGGAAGGAATTGATGCCCTCGTCCATCCACGTCCACTGCCGTTCATCGGAGTTCACGGTCATCGGGAAATAGATGTGACCGATTTCATGAATGATCACGCCAATCAGGCCATGCTTGGAGCTCCTCGAATAGGTGCGATCAGGCATGTCCGCGGCATTCGGGTCATTTTCGTCAGGTTCATACGGCTCCGGCCGCCGCCCATTGAAAGTGATCATCGGATATTCCATGCCGCCGCTTTCCCAGGCGTTCACCGATTGCGCGGTCGGGTAGGGATAAGGAAAAGAGAATCGTGAGTACACGTCCATCGTATGCACGACCGAGTGTGTCGAATATTGCGACCACATCGGTTCCGCTTCATTGGGGAAGAACGACATCGCCAGTACTTCGGGCTGCGCCGCATCGTCCTGACGATGGATCATCGCGTCCCAGATGAACTTCCGTGAACTTGCCCAGGCGAAATCGCGAACATTTTCTGCCTTGAAAATCCATGTCTTCGTCTGCGTTGTGCCTTCCTGCTCGTTTGCCAGCGCTTCTTCCGGCGTAACGATGTACATCGGTTTATCAGCTGAACGGGCAGCGCCAAGCCTGCTACGTTGCTCGCTGGTCAGTACAGCCGATTCGTTCTGTAATTCGCCGGTTGCCGAAACAATGTGATCGGCGGGGACAGTGATCTCGACTTCGTAGTTGCCAAATTCGAGCGTGAACTCTCCAGCGCCGAGAAATTGCTGGTGCTGCCAGCCGACGTAATCCGTGTAGGCGGCGAGGCGGGGAAACCATTGAGCGAGGAAATATATATAAGTGTCGTTTTCAGGGAAGTGGTCGTAGCCACCGCGACTACCGATAACGGATTCTTCGGTGATGTTGAATGACCAGTCGATCGAGAATGCCGTGCGTTGCCCCGGGGCAAGTGGCTGCGCCAGGTCGATACGCATCATCGTATCGACAATCGTGTAAGTCATGGCATTGCCGCGGCCGTCGGCAACCTTCTGGACAACGAATCCGTGGTCGACATCCGCATATCTCTGCTGCCGCGCCAGTTCACCGTAGGTCAGTACGTCCTGGCCCTCTTCCTGAGCTGCGGACTCCGTGAGTCTTGCCGCCGAGTCTGCGCGGAAGCGGTTTTGATCGAGCTGGATCCAGATATAGCGCAGCGTGTCGGGAGAGTTGTTGGTGTAACGAATGGTTTGAGACGCCGCAATACTCTGATTATCTTCATTCAGTATTACTTTGATGTTGTGGTCTGCGCGCTGTTGCCAGTAGCGGGAACCCGGTGCGCCGGATGCCGTGCGGTAAACGTTGGGCGTGGGCAGGTCGGCATCGAGCTGACGAAACGCATCGTAATGTCCGTTCTTGGTCTGGCGGGTCTCGTCAGCGGACGCGACACCAGCCACCAGCAAAGCCGCCAGCAGCGGCAAGATCAGGGAACGCATGGAAGTTTCTCTCGTTTATGGTTATTGAATCCGGCCGGTAATGTATCACTTCAGATCGGGGGAGAGGTCTCTCGTAACGCTGCGGGAAACAGCCGGTTCCTCCGGAAACCACGGGAATTCCACAATTGCATTGCATCCCCGCCGGTGAGAGAGTTATCGGTCGATTCAGGGAAATGAGCATGAACGCAAGAATTTACACCTTATTAATAGTGTCATTCGCAGGGCTGGTTTTGGGCGCCTGCGGTGGCGGATCGCAGGATGCCGTAGAAGAAGCAGCCGCACCGAGTGTGGCGCCTGCAGACCTGGTCCTTCGTGGTGGCACGGTAGCGACCGTCGATCCTGCCCTTGGCAATACCGAGGCGATTGCGGTCAGCGGATACGAGATCACAGCGGTTGGCAGCAATGACGAGATCTCGGCTTACATTGGCCCCGAGACAGAAGTCATCGAGCTCGATGGTCGTTTTGCGATGCCCGGCTTCATCGAAGGGCATGGCCATTACATGGGGCTCGGGCGGGCCAAGCAGATTCTCGATCTCACCAAGGTCAAAAACTGGGACGAGGTGGTCACGATGGTTGCTGGTGCTGTTGATAAAGCACAGGCTGGCGAGTGGATCTTCGGCCGTGGCTGGCACCAGGATAAATGGGACAGCGTTCCGGAGGATGCTGTCGATGGTGTGCCGCTGAATGACACCCTGAATGCAGTCTCGCCAGACAATCCCGTCAGTCTGCGTCACGCAAGTGGCCACGCGGGTTTCTTCAATGACGCAGCACTGGCGGCCGGCGGAGTTGATAACGAAACCGCAGATCCGCCGGGTGGCACGATTGTCCGGACGCCTGATGGCCGTGCAACCGGACTTATGCGCGAGACCGCGCAACGATTACTTAACGAAGCGATCGGTATTTACGAAGGCCGGCTAACGCCGGAGGAAATGGACCAGATCGATCGCGAGCGCGTCATGCTGGCAGGCGATGAAGCATTGGCGCACGGCGTTACGTCATTCCAGGATGCCGGCTCCTCCTTCGAGACAATTGATTTCTTCAGGAAGCTCGAAGAAGAAGGCAACCTGCCGATCCGCCTGTACGTCATGGTGCGTCGCGAGTCGAATGAGCTAATGGACCAGGCCTTGCCGCAATACAAGATGCTCCCCGAGGGCAACGATTACCTGACAGTACGTTCGATAAAGCGCCAGATCGATGGTGCGCTCGGTGCACACGGTGCCTGGTTGCTCGAGCCCTACGAGGATCTGACTGACACCGCGGGCCTGGTGCTGGAAGAAGTCGACGATATAGAACGCACTGCCGAGATCGCCATCAAACACGGCTTCCAGGTCAATACGCATGCGATTGGTGATCGCGGTGTGCGGGAAACCCTCGATCTTTACGAGCGTGTCTGGGAAAGACTTGAAGTTGATGGCAAGCCCTTGCGGTGGCGCATCGAACATTCGCAACATATCGATCCGGTGGATGTGCCGAGATACGGGCAGTTGGGCGTCATTGCCTCAGTCCAGGCGATTCACGGAACCTCGGATGGACCGTGGATACCCAGCCGCCTCGGCGATGAGCGTGCGAAAAGCACATCGCAGCCATGGCGAGACCTGTTCAGTACCGGCGCGATCGTCACCAACGGTACCGACGTGCCGGTCGAGCCGATCGATGCGATATCGTCTTATTATGCATCCGTTTCACGAATGATGATCAACGGCGAAAAGTTTTATCCGGAACACTCAATGACGCGCGTAGAAGCGCTCCAGACGTACACGTTGAACAATGCGATTGCTGCGTTTGAAGAGGACATCAAGGGCACACTGACACCTGGAAAGTACGCAGATATCGTCGTGTTGTCGCAGGATTTGTTAACAGTAGAAGAGGAAAGAATTCCTCAGACGACTGTCGATTTTACGATTGTCGGTGGTGTAATAAAATACAGGCGAGAAATGTAATGGCAGACTTTAATGACATGCTCGAAGAGCTAAAACAAAAACGTGATGAACTGCGAGTGCAGATGCACCTCGCGTCGAAAGAGGTCAAGGAAGAATGGGAAGAACTCGAGGAAAAGATGGAAGACTTTGCCGGCAAGGCCAAAAAGTTCTCCAACGACGCAAAACTAAAGGAAACAGGTACGGGTATCGGTGATGCCTTAGGCCAGTTGGGTAGCGAACTAAAGCGTGGCTACGCGCGAATAAGGGATGCTTTAAACGATTGAAAAACAGGGGTATCGACATGCGTCGTGCGATACGCCAGCCTCTGTGGGGCGCTGCAGTCACCTTGTTAATTTCTGTCTGTGCGGGGGAGCCTGCTGCGGCACAGGACGACCGCCTTTCAGTTCTGGGTGCGCGCGCCACAGAGGGTGCAGCGGCAGGCTACGTCGAGGATAAGATCTGCGCGAATTGTCATGCGGGGCAGTATGCAAGTTATCAATCCGTTGGCATGGCGCGGTCATTCAGGCGCGCCGGAAACGCCGAACACATTGAAGATTTCGGGCGCGAGTTTTTTCACGAAGCTTCGGAACGCTATTACCAGATTCTGGAACGCGACGGGAGTCTGATCTTCCGCCGCTTTCAGCGCGACAAAGACGGCGGCACCATCAACGAGATCGAGATTCCAATCGCCTGGGTTATGGGATCCGGAAATCGTGCGCGCAGCTACCTGTATCAGACAGATTGGGGTGAATTGTTTCTGCTGCCGCTCGGCTGGTATTCGGAAACTGCAAGCTGGGGGATGTCGCCGGGTTTCGAAGCTGCCGATCACCCCGGTATTAATCGGGCTATTCAGCGCGCATGCATGTTTTGCCACAATGCCTATCCGGAGGTGGCAGAAGGCTCCGATGCGCATTACGAGATGCAACTCTTTCCTGACGATTTGCCGGAGGGTACTGGCTGCCAGCGGTGTCATGGTCCGGGCGCCAGCCACATTAACACTGTTTTGTCTGGTGGCGAGATCGCGGCGGTCCGAGAGGCGATTGTCAATCCTGCGCACCTGCCCAACGCACAGCGTGACTCAGTTTGCTTTCAGTGCCACATGTTGCCGTCAGCCTCAGTCGTCGGTTCCCGTCGATTCGGCAGGGGGGAATATTCTTTTCGGCCGGGAGAGGAACTGTCTGATTACCTGTTGCATGTGGATGTCGTTGAACAAGGTGTAGATGAAGCCGATCGATTCGAGATCAACCACCATGGTTATCGTCTTTACCAAAGCCGCTGTTTCAGGGAAAGTCAGGGTGAACTCGCGTGCATCAGTTGCCATGACCCGCACACAAAACCCGAATCCGGGAAATTCCGTGCAAGCGTTGGCAGAGTTTGCTCGGGCTGCCACGAAAACGCATCTGAATTGCACGCGCCGGACGTCGAGCTGGAGAATGGCGCTTGCGTGAACTGCCATATGCCAAACCGACGCACTCGTGATGTTATCAATGTAACGATGACCGACCATCGCATTGCAACCGGGCCATTTGATCTGGATGCGCTGGTCAGGCCCATGGAAAAAGAACACCTGGCGATCACGCAAATTGACATACTTCCACTTGGCGAAACACCAGGCGGTATCGAGGCAGAGACCTATCGCATGATCGCGGCACTCCGGGCGGGTCGCAGTGTGCAGGCGGCACAGGAAAGACTCGAGCAGGTTTTGGAAGGGACTAACTACGCGGATTCGACACCGAATATCGAACTTGCAACGGCCCAGTTTAATGCGGGTCAGTTCGAGGCAGCCGAAAAGACGGCGCGCCAAACCGTCGAGAACGGTGATGCGCTGCATGCGGCCTACAAAATTTTGGGTGTTTCTTTAATGGGCCAAAACCTGCGTACAGAATCTGTTGCGATGCTGAGGAAGTCTCTGGAGATACAGCCCGACCCGGAAGTACACTTCAATCTTGCCGCAGCCTACCTCAGATACGACCAACCTGAACTTGCCGAGGAACAACTGGACGCGGCGATAGCACTGCGCCCCTACATGGCAGTTGCCTGGAAATACAAAGCGCTGATTCTTGGCGCGCGCGGCGAAAGACAAGCGGCTCGCGACGCGATGGTGAGGTCCCTACAGCTGGAGCCACGAGACTTGTCCGTTTACAACGATCTCATCACGCTCCTGCGAGAGATGGGTGACTCCCGTGAGGCCGACCGATATATCGAACTGGGTACGAGAGTTTCGCAAACGCTAACCCCGCAATAGACTGGTAGATCTCCCCAGTTCATCGGGCGTTGAAAACAGCTAATTCAATCGTCGGACCAGAATCGACTGACGGTCAAACTTCATTTGCGGCATTAGCCGCGACATTCTTAATTTATCTGGCGATCTACTTTATGTGGCAATTGACCAGTTCGCGTCGACCTACCTCATCATCGAGTAGTCCGTCGCATCCATGAAAACGCTTTCCAGCTTTTCGACAATGTCGCCATCGCGCTTCGACTCTTCATAGGCTTGCTGCCATTCCGGATCTGCTATGAATGCCGCCCAGCTGGCTTTGGCTGCCTCACGACTGTCGTGTGCAAGGACGTAAATCAGCGTGTTCTCGGCAAGGGGAGAATCCTGCGGAGTGAAATAACCGATATTCGTCATGCCATGCCGCTCGAAAATACGGATTGTATGGTCTGCGAAACGCGCATGCAGTGCATCGAGACGGCCAGGAAATGTCGTGTAGGTGCGAAGTTCAAACACCCGATCGGATTCCTGTGCCTCGGCGACGCTGGCAATTTTCGTTATGTTCCCGAGTGCTACACCGAGAGCGAAAATCGCGAAACCGAGAAGCAATTTGGATCGATTTACTCTAAACATTTTGGTCCCCTATTCTTTTTCAGTTTTATACCTGGATTCAGGCAGCTATCTTGCCTGAATCCATGTCATAAATTTCAAGTTACGATTTCAACAGCTGCCTGAAGTAACTGCCGACACCGTCCGAACGATTGCGGTAAACATCGAGAATGACGGCCGCGATGATGACGAGACCGGTAATTACGCGTTTCGTTGGCTCGGTTGCGCCGATCTGGGCGAGTCCTGTTTGTAATACTGCGATGATCAACACGCCCAACAGGGTGTTAACGACTGAACCCTTGCCGCCCGACAAACTCGTGCCGCCCACCACGACCGCGGCGATCGCAGACAGCTCCAGACCAATGCCTGCATTTGGATCTGCGGATTGCAGGTAGCCAACCTGAAAGAGCCCACCAAGCCCGGCCAGCAATCCGCCAAGTGAAAACACCATCAGCTTGACCCGCGACACGTTGATGCCCGACAAATGCACTGCTTCCTCGTTCGTGCCAACGGCAATCATCCGGCGGCCGAATATTGTACGCGACAGCAACAGTTGTCCGATTACAACCGTCGCGATTGCGACGAACAATGCTGGCGACAAATTGATGCCAGGAAGCGGAGCGCTGACGGACTCGACCGCAGCGCCGATGTACTTTGTTTGTGAGTCCGTCACCAGGTACGCGCCACCCCTGGCAATCTCGAGCATACCGAGTGTGACAATGAACGAAGGTACGCTCCAGCGCGTCACGACAAGCCCGTTGAATGCGCCGCAGGCCAATCCTGTCATCAGGCAAAGAATGCCGGCTATCCAGAGTGGCGCATTCATATCAATAAGCGCGAGGCCGAGGACAGAGCCGCTTAACGCCATAACGGAACCGACGGATAAATCGATTCCGGCAATAATTAACACGAAAGTCATCCCGACAGCGATGACTGTTAATGATGGAATCTGGTTCGCCAGTGTCGTAAACGTCAGTGTCGAGAAGAAGTATTCGCTTTGCACGCTGAAAAACAAAACAAGTGCCAGCAATGCGCCGAGCAGACCAAAGTATTCTCCCCGAAAGATTCCGGTTCGCTTCAGGTTTTGCACTTTTTCGTCAGGCTGCGGCATTGTCAGTGTATGCGCTGAATGAGGCCGCCATGATTTTTTCGGCTGACCATTCTTCTCTATGAAAATCGGCCGCAAGGTGACCGTTTGATAGTACGGCGATTCGATCGCAAATCGTTATCAATTCACGAATCTCGCTTGAAACGATAACAATAGCTTTGCCCTGCGCTGCGAGATCGTATAGCAGCCGGTAAATTGCCTCCCTCGTCTGAATATCGATGCCGCGTGTTGGCTCATCAAACAGCAATACTTTGCAGTCTTTCATCAACCAGCGGGAAATGATTACTTTTTGTTGATTGCCTCCACTGAGCTCCGAGACAGACTGGGAAATGCCGGTGCAGTTGATTTTGAGCTTTTGTCGGTACGAATTGACCGACGTCTGTTCACTTTCCTTGTCTATCCAGCCGAATGTCTGTCGGAAATCCTGCATCGACGCGAGCGATACGTTGCTGGTGATCGACTGTCCCTGCAACAGGCCCTGACGGCTCCGGTCTTCGGGAATCAGGCCGATGCCGTGACTGATCGCTTCTTCCGGTGATTTGAAATCGAGGTGTTCTTCATCGTCATCCAGCATGAGATAACCGGAATCGATTCTGTCCGCACCAAATATTGCTCGCAGCAACTCCGTTCTGCCTGAGCCGATCAACCCCGCAATACCCAGTATTTCGCCGTAGTAAATATCCAGGTTAATGTCATGCAACACACTGTCACTGAGATCCCGCGCGCGCACAGCAACTGCAGATTTGGACGATTTCGGTTGCTGTTGTTTCCCTTGCTCCAGGTCGCCAGCCATCAGCCGCACAATTTCATCGGCGTTGAGATCGGATAACCGGGACGTGCTCACGGATTTGCCGTCCTTAAGGACGGTAATGTCATCGGCAATGCGTTTGAATTCGCTGATTCGATGGCTGACGTAGATAATACCTGTGCCCTGCGTCTTCAATACTTCAATCTTTTCGAATAACAGATCAATTTGCGGATCGGTTAGTGCCGCCGTCGGTTCATCCAGGATAAGAATTTTGCAGGGATGAATCAGTATCCGTGCAATTTCGATCAGTTGGCGCTGACCAATGCCCAGATCACCCACCTTCTGTCGTGGATCAAGCGCGGAAAGTCCGGTTGCATCCAGTGCTTTCTGTGAATTCTCGAACAGCCGTTCGAAGTCGATTAGACCCCGTCGCGTCGGCAGCTCCGAAAAGTAAAGATTCTCGCCAATGCTGAGGGTATCGATCAGGTGTGGTTCCTGCATGACGATGCGAATGCCGTGATCTTCGGCATCCACTACAGATTCGGGATGATACGAGTCTCCTTCCACCTGCATGCTGCCTGCATCATGCGGAGTCAAACCGCAGATAATCCGGCACAACGTCGTCTTGCCCGCGCCGTTTGCGCCAACCAGTGCATGTACCTGACCGGGCGTCACCTCAAAATTTACACCGCGCAGCACCGGCACTGCGTAACTCTTA
>Ga0224508_10004336_pt1 | contig 11612 bp, 9 predicted proteins | sample SF_Jan12_sed_USG_4_FD_170157 | JGI IMG/M metagenome (GOLD analysis project Ga0224508, IMG submission 170157) | Sediment microbial communities from San Francisco Bay, California, United States - SF_Jan12_sed_USGS_21 | ecosystem: Environmental > Aquatic > Marine > Sediment | place: USA: California...
ACGTCGGTCCGATGATCGTCGAAGGCGGGATCGTCGACCGCTCCTCGTCGACGGCTTCGGAGGTCAACGACTGAAGCTGCTCTGCCTGGGGCCCGTTGGGGTTGCTCGCTCCCTCGGTGGCCGCTCCCGCCTCACGAGGATCGACGGGTGACGAAACGTCGTCGATCAACGGGCCGAACGCCGACAGCCGGTCGCCCTCGGCTGCCCGCAACGGATCGGCCGGCGAGTCGACCCTGGCCACGTAAGCCAAGCCGACGGTCCCAGCGACGACGATCGCGCAGATGCCGAACAGCTGCCGCCGATAGCGATCGGCGAGGTCGAGCGCTCTCGCCACGATCGGGATCGTGGGCTCCGGGCGGACCTGAACGGTCGGTTCCGGGAGGAACGGCGGGTCGACATCGCCGAGGTGTCGCCTCGTTTCCTCACTGAGCACCACGGTGGTAGACGCTACCTGCACCAGTGGTCCCGACCGTCTGATCCACGTTACCCAGGAGCCCCGAGCCTGTGGGTGACGAGGTGGACAACGGTGGACAAACGGTGGACAAACGGTGGATGGACACGCGGTTTCTGGGGACTGTCGAGAAATTCTGAGGACAACCCTGGGGATTTCGAAAAACCTCTTGACCAGGAGAAATGCAGGGAACAGGATGCTCCTACCCAGTCGACGACGGCAACGGAACGACAGCGGGGAACGGAGCAGGAGCTGCGGGAAACCGGAGTGATAGCACCAGGATCCGCAGGAGTGATGTTGCCGGGATCGCTGGGCTTAGATGAGAAATCTGCGGGTCTCACCCCGGGTTCGTGCCAGACAAGGTGAAGTCGACATCACCAACTCCGGCACGCTGACCGGCAAGCGAGCTTGGGGGGAGCCCTCTCCACGGAAGGGCCGCATGCAAATCTGACCGTGGGGAAAACCGAAACCGCCCGCCGGGTTGCTCCGACGGGCAGTTGGCAAAGTATCTATCAAGAAGATAGCGCTATCGAGATCGATACTGGTGGATTTCCTATCTATATCGAGACGTCCTCTCGGGTCTGGTCGGTGCAAGCCGACCGACCAGGGAGGGCGTCTCACCTTTTCCTCCCCCCTTGCACCCTTCCTGCCCGAGGTCGGATCCGACGGTGATCCGTCAGCCGCAGCAGCGGCCCAGGCCTCGGGCAGGAAGGGTTTCCGTCGCCCGGCCACCCCCGACGACGGACGGAATACCGGATCGGCCGTGACGGGTTCTGTGACCATGAACCGAGCGACGCCGCACGAGGCGGTACACGCCGGGTGGCTCGCAAGGTGCCTCGGCAACTCGGCGGCGCCGCCCCTCACCGACGACGACCTCGCTGCCCTCGTCGACGTCAGCCGGTTCACGACCGTGGCGGCCGGGGAGTTGCTGTTCGTCCGCAACGACCCGGTCGCCGAAGTCTTCGTCGTCGAGACGGGCAAGGTCGCATTGACCAGACCTGCCGCCGGAAGGTCCCCAGTGCTGCAGGTCCTCCACCCCGGCGACGTCTTCGGCGACGTCGGCCTCTTCCTCGGCCGGTCGGCGCCCGTCGACGCCCTCGTCCTCGAAGATGCCGAGCTCCTCGTCCTCGATGGAGCCGATCTCGTCCGCCTCGTCTCCACCAGACCGGCGATCGCGCTGCGGTGGATGGTATCGATGGCGCGACGACTCGCCGACAGCCAGGACCGCCTCGAGGAGCTGCTGGCGGGGCCGCTCGACACTCAGCTGGCCCTCTTGCTCGACCACGCTGCCGACCGTGACGGCTCGGTCGCCGCCAGCCAGGAGCTCCTCGCCCGACTGCTCGGCGCCCGCCGACCGAGCGTCAACCGCAGCCTCGCCAACCTGGAACGGCTCGGCCTCATCGAGAAGACCTACCGCCGGATCCGGGTCGTCGACGCCGAACGGCTCCGGGCCCTCGCCGAGTAGTCGGCGGGCCGCCGTTCGAGGACCCGCCGGTGAACTGTCACTTGTCTGACAGTTCGGAACGGCACAGGACGCCGACTCGGTTGCCAACCAGAGCGCACGACCCGGACGAGCCGGGTTCGGCAATGGAGGACACCGACATGAGCAACGAGGACCAGCAGCAGGCCAGCGGAGGGGACGAGGCGCCGGGTACCGCCGAAGTCGACGTGATCGTCATCGGGTTGGGTCCTGCCGGTGAGACCGTCGGCGGCAACCTCGCCGAGGCAGGCCTGAAGGTTGTCGGCATCGAAGGGAGTCTCGTCGGGGGCGAGTGCCCCTACTGGGGCTGCGTCCCGTCGAAGATGATGATCCGAGCCGCCAACCTGCTCGCCGAGACCCGCCGCGTCGGCGACCTCGCCGGATCGGCCGCCGCGATGCCCGACTGGGCCCCGGTGGCGCAGCGAATCCGCGATCAGGCCACCGACAACTGGGACGACACCGTTGCCGTCGACCGGTTCGTCGGCAAAGGAGGCATCTTCGTCCGTGGCTACGCCAAGATCACCGGCGCCGGGACGGTCGAGGTCGACGGCGACCGGTTCGTCGCTACCCGCGGGATCGTCGTCGCCACCGGCACCCTCGCCGCGGTACCCCCCATTCCCGGCCTGGCCGATACCCCGTTCTGGACGAACCACGACGCCATCGAGGCCAAGGAGCTGCCGTCGTCTCTCGTCGTCCTCGGCGGTGGCTCGGTCGGCACGGAGCTGGCCCAGGTAATGGCCCGGTTCGGTGTGCAGGTGTCGATCGTGGAGGGCCTCGACCGGCTGCTGCCCCGGGAGGAGCCCGAGGTAGGAGAAGTCCTCGCCGACGTGTTCATGGCGGAGGGCATCGACGTCCACACCGGCACCTTCGCCGAGCGGGTCGCTTACGGTCCCGGACCGGACGGCACCGACCTGTTCACCGTCACCCTCCCCGACGGGACCGGGGTCACCGGCGAGCGGCTCCTGGTGGCCACCGGCCGCCGCACCTTCCTGAAAGAGCTCGGCATAGCCGCCCTTGGCGTCGACGACGATGCTCCCTACCTCGAGGTCGACGGCCACCAGCGGGTCACCGACGGGCTCTGGGCGGTCGGCGACATCGCGGGGGCCGGCCTGCTCACCCACCTCGCCACCCGGCAAGCAGCCGTCGCCGCCGACGACATCCTCGGACGCGACGTCACCCCCCTCAACCTCGATGCCCTCTCGATGGTGACGTTCACCGATCCCGAGGTCGGCTCGGTCGGGCTCACCGAGGCCGAGGCCCACCAGCGAGGCCTCTCGGTCGCGACCGGGTTCAAACCGGTCGGTCACACCGCCCGAGGGTGGCTCCACGCCACCGGCAACGAAGGCTTCGTGAAGCTGGTGGTCGACACCGACGACGACGTGCTCGTCGGTGCGACCTCAGTTGGTCCCGTGGGCGGCGAGGTGCTCGGGCTGTTGGCCCTCGCCGTCCACGCCAAGATCCCCGTCGCGACCCTCCGCTCGATGATCTACGCCTACCCGACGTTCCACAAGGGCGTCGAGGACGCGCTGAACGAGCTGGGCTGAGCCCAGGCGCTCAGCCCAACCAGGCCCTTTGCTACCCGCCGATAGCTTCTGATGAAGAGGGCTTATACTACAAGGTGTCGGCTGCCGCAAGGTTCTCGCACGAGGCAGCCGAGTCTCCCTGGTACCACGGGCGACAGTCGCCCTGGTGCCCGGGTTGCGGTTCCCTCCCCGCACCCGGGCACTGGGGTTCACAACGGGCCCCCAGTCCGATGCGGAGCCGGAACGGCGACGCCTTGCCCGAACGAGACGTCGCCACGTCTGGTTTCCGCTAGGTTCGCAGCCGACAGCAGTGAGCGACCGAGGAGACCAGCCATGGCAGGGAAGTTCGAGCTTTTCGAGGACAAGGCCGGGAAGTACCGATTCCGGCTCAAGGCTGGCAACGGTGAGATCATCGCCGTCGGCGAAGCCTACGAGAGCAAGGCGGCAGCCAAGAAGGGCATCCAGTCGGTGATCCGCAACGCGGCCGACGCCAAGGTCGTCGACCAGACCTGACCCGGTCACCTGGAGCAGGGTCACACCGAGCACGGCAAACCCGATGGCAGACCGCTGGTGACGCGAACCACCCATACCCAGGCGGTCATCAGTCCCTGACGGGACATCGGTCACTCGAACAGAAGGGCGGCGTCCTCGAAGTCGACCAGCCACGTGCGACCGCCACCCCGGGAGTAGTACGAGCTCCAGCCGAGCAACTCCCGAGCCCGGGTCGGCAACTCCATCGCCAGCGCCCGCTCGACCATCAGCGGGCTCGCCTCCTCCGGTCGGAGCCAACCGACGACGAAGCTGACGTGCAGGCCGTAGCGCCACTCCGCTGAGGCGTTGTGACCGGCCCCGTGGAGCACCTTCCCCGTGTAGATCAAGCCGCTCCCCGCCGGCATCACGGCGTACGCCGGATCGTCGAGGTCGACACCGTCGTCCGAACGGCTGGCGGCGGCATCGACGAGGTGCGAGCCGGGATACACGATCGTTGCGCCGTTCTCGATCGTGAAGTCGGACAAGGCGAACATGGCGCTGATCGTCAGCTCAACGCCGGGGCGGCGGGCTTCCGGCCAGTTGCCTTCGTCGCGGTGGAGGACTTGCGCCGGCTCCCCGGGCCCGATCGCCATGACCTGGCCGGTGTTCAGCCAGTAGTCGCTCCCATGCGGGAGCAGCAAGGCATCGGCCGTGGCCAGCAGCAGCGGCTGGAGGAGGGCGTGATCGACGAAAGCCCGGCTCCGAACGGCGAGCCCGGTGAACCGCTTGGTCGCCGCACCGTGGAAGACCTGCCACTTGGGGTCGGGATCGCGAGAGCCGGAAGCGGTAGCAGCGAGCGCCGGCCCGAGCTCCTCCACGATCGCCGTCACGGCGTCGGCGGGGAGCATGCCGGCGACGATCGCCCCACCGTCGCGTTCGAGGGCGGCGATGACAGCGGTCGCGTCGTCGTCGCTGGAGAAGTGCGAGAGCTGCGCCATGTCCCCAGCTTCGCCGAGCGTGCGAAGGCCGACAAGCACGGCGACCGACCGGCCCGTGTGACCGACGACCCGATCCGCCTGGTCACGTGCCGGCAGGAGGTCACCGGTAGGGTGAGCCGACATGGAGTCCTACGACCTGGTCGTGATCGGGGCCGGGCCGGCTGGGGCGGCAACCGCGATCGAGGCGGCCCGATCCGGGGCGAGCGTGGTCGTGTTCGAGCGGGCCCCCTACGGTCGGGACAAGGTCTGTGGCGACGGGCTCACTCCTCGGGCCGTCGGGGCGCTCCAGGAGCTCGGCATCGACCTCACCGACGCGCACCGAATCGACGGCCTCCGCATGATCGCCGGGAAGAAGGTGCGGGAGCTCCCCTGGCCGGACACGGCACGGTTTCCCGCCCACGGTGCCGTGTGGCCGCGGCGCCTGCTCGACGCCAGCTTGATGGACGCCGCCGTCGAGGCCGGAGCGAAGGTCGTCTGGGAGACCGAAGCCCTCCCCCTGTTCGATGGCGACCGGGTCGTCGGGGTTCGGGCCGGCGAGAAGGAGGTTGCCGCCGAGCTGGTCGTGGTCGCCACCGGCGCCCCCGGGCAGGTCGCGAGGATGCTCGCCGCCGAACGAAATCCCGACGAGCCGTTCGGGCTCGCGATCCGGACCTACGCCGAGTCGTCCCGCCACGCCGATCGCCACCTCGAGGCGTGCCTGACCCTCCGGGACCGCCACGGCACCCCGGTTCCGGGGTACGGCTGGATGTTCCCGGCCGGCGATGGCACGGTCAACATCGGCGTCGGGGCGCTGTCGACGATGAAGAACTTCAAGCGCCTCAACTTGAACACCCTGCTCGACAGCTACCGTGGCTTGGTCGAGTCGGACTGGGAGCTCGGACCGAACCTGGAGCGCCCTCGGGCCTGGCGGCTCCCGATGAGCACCCTTCGCCGCCACGGACCGGGCTGGGTCGCGATCGGCGACGCCGCCGGGCTCGTCAATCCGATGAACGGGGAAGGGATCGACTACGGACTCGAATCGGGCATGCTGGCGGCCCGCTTGTTCGTCGCCGACCCGACGACGGTCGCCGAGACCTACGACCTGTGCGTCGGCGAGCGCTTCGACGGGTTCCTCCGCACAGGGCGCCGGTTCTCGTTCCTCATCGGCCATCCACTGATCCTCCGAGCCGGGCTGCGGCTGGCGGTCGGGACCGAAGCGATCGCCAACATCACCTTGCAGGTGATGGGCAACTTGGTGGACTCGGAAACACCCGGAACGTCTGGCAGAGTGCTTACCATTGCTGATAGAGCTTTAGCGGTCGCCGACCCCCTCCTACGCCGAACTCGGGCTGCGTCCTGAGAACGGCCGGCGATCGCGCCGGCTAACCCCCGGTAGTCTCGTCAGCCCGACCTCCCGAACGCCCACCACGCCCTTGAGTCACAACATCTTCGAGCTCTTCGCTCAGCGGTTCGCCCCCCACCACGACACGCCGTTCCTCAGCACGCCCGGCGAGCCGTCCTACACCTACGCCGACATCGACCGCCGCAGCGCCACGATCGCGGCCGTGCTGGCCGAGGACGGCCTTAGGCCGGGCGACCGGGTCGTCGCCCAGATCGAGAAGTCGGCCGATGCGGTCGCCCTGTACTGGGCATGCCTCCGGGCCGGCCTCGTCTACGTGCCCCTGAACACGGCCTACACCGCCGAGGAGGTCGGCTACTTCATCGGCGACGCCGAAGCCACCGCCTTCGTGTTCTCGCCGGGCAAGGCAGCCAAGCTGCAGCCCATCGGCGACATCGCCGGCGTCGAGCGGATGTACACGCTCGGCACCAGGGCCAACGGCACGCTCGCCGAGGCGGCCGCCCAGGTTGCCCCTCGCACGACCGTACTGGCCTGCGAGCCGGAAGACGTCGCGTGCATGCTCTACACCTCGGGCACCACCGGCCGCTCCAAAGGAGCGATGCTGACCCATGCCAACCTGGCCAGCAACGGGCTGGCACTGCATGCGATCTGGCGGTTCCAGGACGGCGACGTGCTCCTGCACCCGCTGCCGATCTTCCACGTCCACGGCCTGTTCGTCGCGCTGCACTGCGCAATCCTCAACGCCTCCAACGTGATCTTCCTGTCGAAGTTCGACGTCGACGACGTGCGGGGCTACCTGCCGTCGGCCACCGTGATGATGGGGGTGCCGACCTACTACTCGCGTTTGCTGGCCGACCCGGATTTCGGTGCCGACGACTGCGCCACGATCCGTATGTTCACGAGCGGCTCCGCTCCGTTGGCCCCGTCGGTGTTCCGCGAGTTCACCCTCCGCACCGGCCACACGATCTGCGAGCGCTACGGCATGACCGAATGCGGCATCATCACCTCGAACCCACCGGAGGGCCAGCGCATCGCCGGGACGGTCGGTTACCCGCTGCCCAAGGTCGAGGTCCGGGTCTGCGACGACGACGACGAGCCCGTCGAGGCCGATGAGATCGGCGGGGTCCAAGTGAAGGGACCCAACGTCTTCCCCGGTTACTGGCAGCTCCCGGACAAGACCACCGAGCTGATGACCGACGACGGGTTCTTCCGCACCGGCGATATCGGCTCGGCAGCGTCCGACGGACGGCTCACGATCGTGGGCCGCAACAGCGACATGATCATCTCCGGCGGCTACAACGTGTACCCGAAGGAGGTCGAGATCCAGCTCGAAGAGGTCGACGGCGTCGTCGAGACCGCCGTTGTCGGCCTCCCCCACCCCGACTTCGGCGAAGGGGTGGCGGCGTTTGTCGTGGCCAAGCCCGACGTCACCGAGGCCGACCTGCGGGATGCGATCGCCGACCGGCTGGCCAAGTTCAAGCAACCAAAGGCGTACATCTTCGTCGACGACCTGCCCCGCAACGCGATGGGCAAGGTCCAGAAGGCGGCGCTTCGGGCCGACCACAGCGAGGCGTTCGCCCTCCTCGACCTGTAGCCGAGGGCCGGGCGCTCCGCGCCGGGGCTTGTCGGTCGATGACCGCCCGTTCGACAATGGTGACGAGTCGAACCGAAGGGGACCACCATGGGCCACGACCTCGTCATCCGCAATGGGCTGATCATCGACGGCACCGGGGCCGAGGCCTACGAGGGCGATCTCGCCGTCGATGGAGACACGATCAGCGCGGTCGGTGACGTCGCCGGAGCCGGGACCAGCGAGATCGACGCCGACGGCCACGCCGTCACCCCCGGTTTCGTCGACCTCCATACCCACTTCGACGCCCAGGCCGGCTGGGATCCGCTGCTCACCCCGGTGTCGTGGCACGGGGTGACCACCGCCCTGTTCGGCAACTGCGGGGTCACGTTCGCCCCCTGCAAGCCGGAGGACCGCGACTTCCTGGCCAACATGATGGAGACCGTCGAGGACATCCCCCGCGAGGCGATCCTCGGTGGCCTCCCGTGGGACTGGGAGAGCTACGGCGAGTACCTCGACTCGGTCGAGAAGCTCGAACCGGCCATCAACGTCGCCGGGCTGGTCGGCCACTGCGCCTCCCGCTTCTACGTGATGGGCGAGCGCTCCATCGACGACGATCCGACGCCGGCCGAGATCGAGCAGATCGCCGCCCTGATCGGCCGCTCGGTAGCCGAGGGCGCAGTCGGGTTCTCCACCAACCGGCTACCCGGCCACGTGCTGCCCGATGGTCGCTCCATCCCCGGCACGTTCGCCAAGCCCGAGGAGCTGTTGGCGATCTCGAAGGCGGTCGGAGAGAACGGAGGCTTCCTCCAGAGCGTGCTCGACTATCGGAACCTCGAGCCGGAGATGGACCTCCTCGGCCGGCAGGTCCGGGCTGCAGGCACCCGCCTGCTGTTCAGCGCACCGTACATGCCCGCCGCCGACCCGACCGACGCCGGCGACCACGGCTACCGGCAGGCCATGGCCGACATCAGAGCCGAGGGCCTGGACGTGAGCGGCATCACCCTCCCCCGCAGCGGCGGCTTCCTGTCGGGGTTGCGGACCGGCATCCTGTTCCGCGTCGCCGCCTTCGACGAGCTGGCGGCGATGGACATCGACGCCCGCTTGGCCGCCATCCGAGACCCTGCGTTCCGGTCGGCGCTCGTCGCCGCTGCCAAGGCCGACCCGACCATCGAGGCGATCAGCCGGAGCTACTTCTGGCTCGGCGACGGCGACCGACCCCACTACACCAGAGCCGACGACGAGAGCCTGTTCGACCTCGCCTCGGCGGCTGGCGAGCACCCGGTCGAGACCTGGCTGCGGTTCATGGATGCCAGCGACGGCTACGCGATGTTCCATGCCCGATTCTTCAACCAGGATCTCGACATCCTCGAGCAATTCCTCGCCGAGGACTGGGTCATGCCCGGCATCGGTGACGCTGGGGCACACGTCAGCCAGATCATGGACTCCGGGTGGGCCACATTCCACCTCGCCCACTGGTACCGCGACAAGGGCGTCTTCACCCTGCCCGCGGCGGTGGCCGGACTGACGAGCCGACCGGCCAGGGTGCTCGGGTTCGACGACCGGGGGACGCTGGCGGTCGGCAACCGGGCCGACATCAACGTGATCGACGTCGATCGCGTTGCCGAGCGGCAGCCCGAGCTGGTCAACGACTTCCCCGGTGGAGCCCCCCGGCTCATCCAACGGGCGGTCGGCTACCTGGCAACGATCTGCAACGGCCGGATCATCCTCCGCGACGACGAGCTGACCGGCGCCAGGGCAGGGCGGGTGCTGCGCAACCCGACCCCCAAGACCCGCTAGCGGCCGGCGGGACGGAACCCGCCGCCTGGAGTTCGACCTCCGATCGACGCTGGTCGCGCAGGCGGGTGCACCCTCGGGCCTCCTCTGCCAAGATGAGCGGATGGCTGGGCTCGATCCAAACGAATTCAATGTCGTGATGCTCATCTTCCGTGTGCTGTTCGGCCTGACGTTCGCGGCTCACGGCTATGCCAAGATGTTCCGGGGCGGCAGGATCGAGGGCACGGCCGGCTGGTTCGACAGCATGGGCATGAAGCCCGGTCGAGTCCACGCCCTGCTGGCCAGCCTCACCGAGATGGGTTCTGGGGTGCTGCTGGCGTTGGGCTTTCTGACCCCTCTGGCGGCAGCCGGGATCATCGGCGTCATGGTGGTCGCCGGATGGACCGTCCATCGCAGCAGCGGCTTCTTCATCGTGTCCAACGGATGGGAGTACACCTTCATCGTCGGCCTGACGGCATTCGTCATCGCCGGGCTCGGACCGGGCGACTGGTCGATCGACGAGCAGCTCGGCATCGCCGCCGACCTCAACGGCTTCGTTGGCATGGCCATCGCCGCCATCCTCGGGATCGGGGCCGGGATCACCCAGATCGCCTTGTTCTATCGGCCGGCCCCCTCGACCGCCGATGTCTGAGGACTCCTACGACAACGCGGCCGACACCGAGCTCCGTCGGTACCTGCACATCGCGGCCCACCCCGATGATCTCGACTTCGGGGTCGCCGGCACGACGGCGCTGCTCACCGCAGCCGGGAACGACGTCATCTACTGCCTGGTGACCGACGGCGAAGCTGGCGGCTTCGACAACACGATCAGCCGTGATCGGATGGCGGAGATCCGACGTGAAGAGCAGACTGCGGCGGCCAAGGTGGTCGGGGTCAGCGAGCTGCACTTCCTCGGCTTCCCCGACGGTGCGGTCGTCGCCGGGCTGGAGCTCCGGAAGGCGATCACCCGGGTGATTCGGTCGGTCCAGCCACACGTGGTGGTGACCCAGTCGCCGCAGCGGAACCTCGTCAGGACCTACGGCAGCCATCCCGATCACCGGGCCACCGGCGAGTCGACGCTCGACGCCGTGTACCCCGACTCCCGCAACGAGTTCGCCTTTCCCGAGCTGCTGGCCGACGAGGGCCTGAAGCCGCACACGGTCGGCGAGGTATGGCTCGTCGGCGGGCCCGAACCCGACCACTTCGTCGACATCACCGACGTCATCGATCGCAAGATCGAAGCTCTCCTGTGCCACCACAGCCAGATGCGCAGCCCCGACCGGATGCCGGAGCTGCTGCGCAGGTGGGCCGCCGAGCAGGGCACCCGGGCGGGTCTGGCCGAGGGTCGCATGGCGGAGGGCTTCCGCCAAGTGCCAACCGCCTAGGAGCGGCCGCCACCGAACCACTCACGATCGGCGACCCGCCGGCCGATGTGATCACGGATACCCGCCAGCTGTGAGGTCGGTGATGAGGTTCGTGATGTCACGAAAGAGCTTTGGGTTGCTGATCACCGCCGTCGCGCTGGCCGTCGGGGCTGCTGGGTCGGCGGTACTCGTGTCGACCCGGCCCTCCAGCGCCGAGCTGGTCGGCGTGCAGAGGACCTCGTGGGGCCTTGCCACCAGCGGCACCTCTCGAGCGGTCGCCAACTTCGATGCCCTCGGCTGGGCGGTCGAGGAGGTCGGCGGCGTCGTCTTCGCCGGCGGCAACTTCCTCGACGTGACCAACGGCGCCCAGACCGAGCGGCAGCCCTACCTCGCCGCGTTCGCCGCCTCGACCGGCGCCTGGCTGTCGACCTTCGCACCGGATGTCGGAGGGCCCGTCCTCGCCCTCGAAGCCGCTCCCGACGGCGGGCTGTTCGTCGGCGGCGAGATGGACGAGTGGAACGGACAGACGATCGGCGCCCTGGCCAAGATCGATCCGACCACCGGTGAGCTGTGGCCCGGCTGGAACACCCGGGCCTACGGCGGCACGTCCGTCATCCGGGATCTCAACCTCGGGCCCGAC
>Ga0224508_10004337_pt1 | contig 11609 bp, 12 predicted proteins | sample SF_Jan12_sed_USG_4_FD_170157 | JGI IMG/M metagenome (GOLD analysis project Ga0224508, IMG submission 170157) | Sediment microbial communities from San Francisco Bay, California, United States - SF_Jan12_sed_USGS_21 | ecosystem: Environmental > Aquatic > Marine > Sediment | place: USA...
CGACGCCCAGCACCAGGCGCCCACCGCTGAGCTCGTCAAGGTCGATGGCGCTCATTGCTGTAACCCAGGCGGATCGCGCGTAGGCGTTCAGGATGTAGGGCCCGATCTCGACCCGTTCGGTGGCCATGGCGATGGCGGCGAGACCGACGAACCCGCTACGCCAAGCCTCTGTCAGATATATGGAATCAATTCCTGCTTGCTCGGCGCTGCGCGCAAGCGCAATCATCTGCTGCATGCTGGTGCCACCACCAGAGAAAATCAGACCACAGCGCATGCCCCCTCCCGGCCCTGAAGCTGTAAAACCGCATGATACGATAACCGAATATTCGACCCTTGAGGGGCTCATGTCTGAGATCATCTACGACTTCGGTAGCGGCCGTTCAGACCCCGGAACGTTTCCCAAAGAGGCTCTACAGAAGGCGGCCGTGGCGGCCATCGAAAACGAAGCGGAAGCACTCACCAACTACCCGGGCAATCTCGGCCACCCGGGCTTGCGCGCGGCCATGGCGAAGCGCGAATCCGACCGCGAAGGCGTAGCCGTCGACCCCGAGCATCTAGTGATCACCAACGGCTCCATGCAGGCCGTGACCCTGACCGCCGAAGCGCTCCAGGAATCCCCCGGCGATCCCATCATACTGGAGGAATTCAGCTATCCCGGAACGCTGTCGGCGTACCGAAGCCTGAAGTTCGAGATGCACGGCATGCCGCTCTCCGAGGAGGGCATGCGCCTGGACGCCCTCGAAGAACGCCTGGCCCAGCTCGACAAAGCCGGCCGCAGGCCGAAATTCATCTACACCATCACCACCTACCAGAACCCGACCGGGTTCGTGATGCCAAGAGCCAACCGCTTGAAGTTGATTGAGCTCGCGCGCGGCTACGACATCCCGGTGATCGAAGACAACTGCTACGGCGACGTGCACTACGAAGGTCCGGTGGAGCCGGCGTTGTATGCACTGGACGACGACCCCAACCAGATCTATCTATGTTCGCTGTCGAAAATCCTGGCCCCGGGCCTGCGGCTTGGCTACATCCTGGCCCGCCCGCCCATGCTCGAACGAATTCTCGCCAGGCGCCACGACGCCGGCAGCAATACTCTCGCTGCGGCTGTTGCGGCCGAGTTCTACGCAAACGGAGTGTGGGATCACACCAACTACGCCAACGATGCGCTGAAGGTGAAGCGCGATCTGCTGTTCGACAAGCTCAGCGAAGAGCTCGACGACATCTGCGTGTGGTCAAAGCCGGTTGGCGGCCTCTTTGTGTGGATGCGCCTGCCGGACGACGTCGATCGCAGAAAGCTCTACGAGCTTAGCCAGAGCCGCGGCTTCAACTACCTGCCCGGCGTCGCCTTTCACACCGAGACGAAGAACGTGCCTTACCTGCGCCTGGCATTCGGGCACCTGACCCTCGAGCAGATCGCCGACGGCGTGCCGGTGCTGGCACGGTGCATTCGGGAAACACGTACCAGCAACGAGTCGCGGGACTTCGACTCGCTTTTCTAAAAGGGTTCTAGCGAGCGTTCTGGCTCAGGGGTTCGAGCCGAGATAACTTTGCAGCCGCCGTAGCTGCCCAAGCTGCACGCGATCTACCGGCTCGGCAAGCTCGCCCATCCCCTCGGGGCTGAAACCAGAAACCGTGTAGCGATACTTCAGCAGCGTACCGCCCTCGATGGGCTGCAGGCTGAACTGCATGGCCCCGCTAGCGCCCATGCCCTGGAGCGGACCGAGGCCGCCGAGCAATCGCAGGGTTTTTCCGGGATCGGCAAACGCAACCTGCATGTGGGCAACGCTTCCGCCGCTGGCGGGGAGCTTCTCGCAAAAACAACCCAACGCACGGGCCTCAAGATAGAGGTTTGCCGCATCGCCGGAGTAGGAGTGGGCCGGGTCCCACCATCGATGCACCTCGGCGGTGAGCGCCTCGTAGACCCGCTCGGGCGGTGCACCCAGCAGCAGTTCATGCTCCGAAACGAACCCATCTTCGCCGCTGGCTACGACTTCTGCCGCAGCCGAGCCTATCCAGCCAACGAAGAGGACGGTGGCGAACAGCCAGCGCATCTGCTCTGGTCCAGCGGCCTCAGGCCGATGGGCGCCGGCCGCGGATCGCGTCGCGAATACGATCCATGAAAGTGTCGTACTTCAGGTCAGTGAACTCGCCGGCATCGAAGAACATACCGTCGCACTGCGGGCAGGTCTCGTACCAGATGTGGGTCTGCTTCTCATCGGCGGTCTTGTCCATCTTCACCCCGCACTCCGGGCAGTTGATGTCGTCCAGCGCGTTCAACGCCTGGCCGAGTTTGGGATCGCCGGAATCCAGTATGACTTCCGCCATCCATTCGCTCTTCATCTCTAAAAGCACCTCGGGCTTGCACCACAGACCGTGGCAGTCCGAACAGCGCTGCACGGTGATCTTGCGACCATAGGTTTTCTTTTCCAGGTTCCCGGGACATTTTGGGCAATCCATGAAGCTTCTCTCCTAGCGATTGAACTTGGTGTTGGGTCGATAGTAACGCTGGTGCCAGATCCCTTCCGGCGCCTCTGTCGCCTCTGGCATTCGCCAGCTCTTCACGGTGGCCGAGGCCAATTCTACGCGATACAGGCCACGAGGTTGATCGATGGTGTTCTGCACGTAGGCTTCCGCCTCGTCCTCCGAGACGTAGCGCTTCGCGATGCGACGGTACTGATCCCGCCACTCATCGTCGTTGCCGATGTCGTGTACGAGCTCAGCCTCACCTTCCACGATCACCTTGCGATACGGCAACGGTTGTTCATCGATGCACAACGCGACCCGGGGATCGCGCCGCAGACAGGCAAACCACTCGGATTTCTCGCGGGGCGTGAACCAGATCGCGCCATCCTCGTGGAGAAACCAGATCGGCGTGACCAGTGGGCTACCATCTTCGCGCACCACCGCCACTCGCATGACGATCCCACGCTCGGCCAGAAACTCCGTCTGCTCGGTCCTGGACAGTGTCGGCACAGCCGCTAGTTCCCGAAATCCCACGACTCCCCGGCGTGGTAGCGCCGCAGAACGTTTTTGGCGATCAGAATCTTGTGCACCTCATCGGGGCCATCGGCAATCCGCAGGGTGCGAGCGCCTTGATACATGCTCGCCAATGGCAGGTCACCGGACACGCCGGCGGCGCCGTAAACCTGGATCGCCCGGTCGACCACCCGGTGGTAAGCCTGTGGCACAAACACCTTGATCGAGGAAATGTCGGTTCGCGGATCGGCGCCGCTCTCCATCTTCTCGGCGCAGTGAATGGTCATCAGCCTGGCGCTCTGAATGTCCATGTAGCTGTCGGCGATGAAGCCCTGCATGAACTGCTTGGATTCGAGCTTTTCGCCGCCGTGTACCTCGCGTGTCATCAACCGGTCGATCATGAGGTCGAAAGCGCGCCACATGGAGCCCACCGAGTTCATGCAATGGTAGACGCGCCCGGCGCCGAGCCGGTCCTGAGCGGCCTGGTGGCCGGTGCCGGTGCGGCCAAGCTGATTTTCCTTGGGCACCCGCACGTTGTCGTAAATGATCTCGCAATGGCTCGACGACCGGCCCCACACGGGCACGCCGCGAACGATATTCAGCCCGGGCGTCTTCCGCGGCACGATGATCTGGGTCATCTTGTCGTTGTCGCTGCCCGGCGCATCCGGGTCGGCGGTGCGGCACATTACGATGTAGAAATCGGCGGCATAACCGTTGGATGTGAACCATTTGTGGCCGTTGATCACCCACTCATCGCCATCGAGCTCGGCGCGGGTGGTCAGCGAGCGCGGATCAGAGCCCGCGTTGTGAGGTTCGGTCATGGAAAACCCGGACTGCATGGTCGCGTCGGTGAGCGGTTTCAGCCACTTTTCGTGCTGATCCGGCGTGCCGTATTTCACCAGGATCTTCTGGTTTCCGGAGTTCGGGGCGACCACCCCGAACAGCGACGACGCGCCGGCGCTGTAGGCCAGCACCTCGTTCATGTAGGCGTGCTGCATGAAGCTCAAGCCCATGCCTCCGAACTCGGGCGGCAGGTGCGGCGCCCACAGTTTGGCCTTTTTGACCTTGCCCTGAATCTGGGTGCGAAGCTCCTTGGCCTCTTCCTTGACCTCGTTGGTGGCGTTAGCGCTGTCGGCCAACCAGCCCCACAGGCGGTCCTCGTTGGGCAGAATATCGGCGTTTACGATTTCTGCGGTCGCCAGCCTGATCTCGTTGACTTCGTCATCGAGCGTTGGCACCGGTTTTACGTTCATGGCCATGGTGGTCCCCCTTCATCCTCGGCCTCGAGTGGCCTTAATCTAATTGAACCGCGCACCGTTTGCCATGCGCCCACCCCCGCACAGCGGTCTGAGCGGGTTTTTTGGTATGCTGAACGTTTTCACGCCTTCCCCTGCCAGGAAGCATTCAGGTCTAGGAAGAAAACATGAGCATCATTGAGCTCAACTACCCCTGGTCGGCCCACCCGGTGCCAGGAACCACCCAGGAGGTCGCCCCGGGGGTGCGCTGGCTCATGATGCCCATGGGCGGCTCGTTGACACACATCAACCTGTACCTGCTTGAAGACACCAACGGCTGGTGGGTGATCGATACGGGGCTGTTGCTGGAAGAAACCAACGAGCTGTGGCACCAGATCTTTGCCAAAGAGCTCGGTGGCAAGCCGGTGATCGGCGTGATCTGCACCCACATGCATCCGGATCACATCGGTCAGTCGAAGATGATTACCGACGAATTTCGTTGCACGCTGCACATGACCCGCGCCGAGTACTACCAGGCGCGATCGTTTGCCGGTAGCGGCCCATCATCCCACCACAGCTGGCTGGGCCAGGAGTTCTATCAGCGCGCGGGCATGCCGGCCGGTTACCTCGACGAGATGCGCAAATCCTTCGAGAAGCGGGCGGCCGAGGGCATGCATATGCCGGAAATGCCGTCGGGCTATCACCGGCTGCAGGACAACAACGTGCTCACCATTGGCGGCCACGACTGGCGTGTGGTTGTGGGCTCCGGTCACTCCCCGGAGCATGCGTGCCTGTACTGCGCGGCATTGAAAGTCATGATCTCCGGCGATCAGATTCTGCCGATCATCACCAGCAACGTCAGCGTCCATCCCACCGAGCCGGAAGCCAATCCCCTCATGGACTGGATGGAGTCCCACGACCGGTTCCTGCACGTGCCCGACGATACCCTGGTGCTGCCCGCCCACAACCTGCCGTTCTACGGCGTGCGGGAGCGATTGCGGCAGCTGATCAGCCATCATGAAGATCGCATGCTCGCCATTGAGGAGCACTGCGTGGAACCGGCGGTCGCCAAAGATCTGCTGCCGGTGCTGTTCGCCCGCGAGCTCGACCCGCGGCAGATGATGATGGCGTTGGGCGAAGCGATCGCCCACCTGCATCTGCTGATGCACCGCAATCGAATCGAGCGCACCCTGCACGAGGATGGCTGCTACAGATTTCGGTCCATCGATCCGGATCTGAAGCGACGCTCACATCCCGACAGTCACGACGCGCCGAGCGACCGCCCGGTGATGGTCTGACCCAAGGGGACGGTTGATGGAGAAGGGCGAGCTCAAGCGTCGTATCGCCGAATACACCTATCGGTTGCTCAGCTGGGGGCAGAACCATGTGCCGCCCGGCATGCGCTCATTGATCGGCTTTGCGTTCATGGTCGGTGGCGTATTCGGGTTTCTGCCGATCCTCGGCTTCTGGATGCTGCCGCTGGGCATCGCCTTCGTTGCCCTCGACGTCCCGCCCGCGCGGCGCCACATCGATTCCTGGATGCTCAAGCTCTACCGCCAGGCCTACCTCGACGGGCCAACGTCCAACCAGTAGCCGCCCTCATCGCGCCGCTTGATGTGTCCGGCGGTGGGCGTGGCAAAGTGCGTGCCGATGATCAGGATTTCTTCGTCGGCATAGTTCGCTAGTAATTGCTCTCTGGTTTTGAGCCCCTGCTGGGAATCGTAGTCGGCCGAGCTGCACCAGTCGGTGCGCGTCATCTGGCACGGGTGATGGATGCAGTCGCCGGTAATCAGGGCTTCCTCGCCCGCGGAGCGGATGTGCACGCTTACGTGGCCCGGCGTGTGGCCCGGCGTCGGCTCCAGCCAGATTTCATCGCACAGTTTGTGCTCCCAATCCACGAAATCCATGAGCCCGGCTTCTACTACCGGGCGCACCGAGTCATCCATGATGCCTTGATTGAGCTCATCATCCACGCCGCCATCCCAGTACTGGAATTCCTTGTCGGCTACCAGATAGCGGGCGTTCGGAAACGTCGGCACCCACTGTCCATCCACCAGCATGGTGTTCCAGCCCACATGGTCGATATGCAGGTGGGTACAAAGCACGGTGTCGATGGATTCGCGCGGATAGCCCGCAGCGGCAAGATCCTCGAGAAAGCTCGTCTGCAGGTTGCTCCAGTTCGGAATCGAGCGCTCCTTGTCGTTGCCGATACAGGTATCGACCACAATGCGACGCTCGCCGGTGTCGACCACCAGGGCGTGGATGCTCATGATGAGGTTACCTTCGGCATCCATGAAGTGCGGCTGCAACCACTCGATGGGCAGGCAGGCGTCGCGGGTCGCATCGGGCAGAATGAAGCGCGAACCGCCGGTCACCTCCATTTCCACCACCCGGCTAATCTTGACGTCACCGATCTGCCACTGATTCATCATCCCATCCCCACACAAACGTTCGGCATGAGAATGCCATATCCGTCTTGATGGTGGCAGACCCGCAAGCTATCTTGCCAGGCTCGAATTGGAATTGAGATTGTCATGGGGATAGCCACAAAGGTCGTCGACGTCGCCCGGACGCTGACCAACGTACCTACGTTACTCGCGCTGAAAAAAGGCATGCAGCCGAGGCCCCTGGAGGACCGGGACTGCTTCGCAGCCCAGGTGGCCCGCAATGCTGAGGCGTTCCCCGAACGCGTGGCGATGATCTGCGAGGGGCAAAGCGTCACGTGGGCCGAGTTCAATGCGCTCGCCAATTGCTACGCCCATGCGTTCAAGGCTCGCGGACTGGCCCGCGGCGACACCGCCAGCGTGATCATGGAGAACCGCATCGAGTTCCTGGCGACCATCGTCGCCCTGAACAAGATCGGCGTGATCGCCGGGCTCATCAACACCAACCTGCGCGGCAAGCCGCTCATCCACTGCGTTACGGTCACCGAATCGAAGATGTGCGTGTTTGGCGAGGAGCTGGCGGACGCCATTGCCGAGGTCAAAGCCGAACTGCCGCTCCAGGAAGGCGACGGCTACGTGTTCGTCCCGGATGCCGGCGAAACCGCGGCACCAAACTGGGCGAGCAACCTTACCGAGGCTGCCAGCGATAGCGACAGCGACAACCCGCAAGACACCGCCGAGCTGACCCTTGGCGAAAACTGTTTATACATTTTTACCTCGGGAACCACCGGTCTGCCGAAGGCCGCCGTGCTTTCCAACCGGCGCTTTCTCGCAAGCTCCGGGCTCGCCCACAAGGCCGGCTTGCGCTGTACCGAGCAGGATCGCCTGTACATCTGCCTGCCTCTCTATCATGGCACGGGTCTTCTGATCGGGGCGGGTGCTTCGTTCTCGTCAGGGGCGAGCATGTTCATCCGGCGCAGATTCTCGGCGAGCAACTTCCTCCCCGAAGTTCGCGAGCACCAGACCAACTGCCTGATCTACATTGGCGAGCTGTGCCGCTACCTGACCAACACCCCTGCAAAGCCCGACGACCATAGCAGCCCGCTGACCGCCATGATGGGGAACGGCATGCGCCCGGATGTCTGGCTGGATTTCAAGAAGCGCTACGGGGTGAAACGAATCAGCGAGTTCTACGGCGCCAGCGAAGGCAATGTGTCGTTTGCAAACCTGTTGAACAAAGACTGCACCATCGGCATGACCGCCGCGAAGATCGCGCTGGTGCGCTACGACGTGGATGCAGATGAGATGGTGACCGACGAGGATGGGCGATGCATCGAGGTGGAGCCCGGCGAACCCGGACTGCTGCTAGGCCACATCAACGAAGCGGCCGTATTCGAGGGCTATACCAACAAGGAGGCTACCGAGAAAAAGGTGGTCCGCAACGCCTTCGAAGATGGCGACGCCTGGTTCAACTCCGGCGACCTGGTCAAGGAGATCGACGTCGGTTTCACCCTTGGCTATCCCCACTACCAGTTCGTGGACCGCCTCGGCGACACGTTTCGCTGGAAGTCCGAAAACGTGTCGACCAACGAGGTCGGCGAGCTGGTCAACGGCCACCCGCAGGTGAAGTTCTGCAACGTCTACGGTGTGGAAGTCCCACGAGCCGACGGCCGGGCCGGAATGGCGGCGCTGACTCTCGACGACGGCGTAGCCGAACTCGACGTCGAGGACTTTGCGCGCTACGTCGCCGAGTCGCTACCGCCCTACGCCCGCCCGGTGTTCCTGCGGGTTCAACCGGAGATCGATGTGACCGGCACGTTCAAGATGGTGAAGGGCGACCTGCGCAAACAAGCCTACAACCTCGACGAGGTGCCCGACCCGCTGTATGTGCTGAAACCCGGGGAGGCCACCTATACGCGGCTCGACTCTGAGTATGCCGCGAAGATCGCAGCCGGTGAGGCGGGGTTCTAAGAGCCTCTGACTAGAGGCCTCTGACTAGCGGCCCGCAACCCGTTCGTTCAAACGCTGGGTCAGAGCGCGCGTGTGCAGGCGCGTGATGATCTCGTTGGAAATCTCAATGCCCCGGGCTGCCAGCTCCGCCGCCGCGTCGGTTTCGATGTCGCCGAACGCGTCCAGAAACTCATCGACTTCTGCATCCGCCAGCACTTTGATCGTATCGGCATAGCGTTTGAGAAATGCCGCGTCGTAACCTGATTCCGGCCCGTAGCCGAGCTCGCGAAGCCGCGCCCACTGCTCAACGATCGCGGCATCGCGGTAGTCCAGCATCACGCAACCGTCGGAGCTTTTCAGCTCGATCACGCCGAGGTTTCCGAGTTCCGTCAGCTCCGCTTCGGAGAGGCCCACCTGCGCGGCAACGTCGCGCAACACCCGGTCTCCGGCCGGCGTGTCGCCACTCAACAACGACAGGAAAGCAAGTTCGAATGCCGGCAGGTCATCGGCGGTCGCCACCGAGCCGAAGTCTGCGTCATCGAGCATGGTCTTGATCACACCCAGCGGCAGAAAGCGTTCTTCCTGCAGCCGCTTGATGACCTTGATGCGCACCACGTGCTCTTCGCTGTAGTGGGCGACGTTGCGCTTCGGCCGGCTGGGCTCAGGCAAGAGCCCCTCGCGCAAATAGAAATGAATGGACTCGCGGCTGACACCGGTGCGGTCTTCCAGCTCTTTCATCTTGAGCACGGCGTCGCTCACATCTGAAACTCGGGGACTCGCACCACCAGGCCGTCGAGCTCGTCGCGAACGGGAATCTGGCACGACAGGCGCGAGTTGGATTCGCGTTCCGGGTTGAGATCAAGCATCTCCTCCTCACGATCCGCCGGGCTGCCAACTACCGGCATCCAAGCGTCGTTCACGTACACGTGACAGGTCGCGCAGGAACACTCGCCCCCGCAGTCAGCGTCGATTCCGGGAACGAGATTGTCGATGGCGGCGTTCATCACCGACGCGCCATTGTCGGCATCGACTTCGTGCTCTGCCCCGTCATGGGTAATGAACGTGATGGTAGGCATCAGATCCTCCTCGAATGTCTATTGGTGTTCGCTGCTAGCTCTTAACGGGGGTGCACACGCACCGGTACGTCGGAATATCCGCGAACGAAATTCGAGCGCACGCGTACCGGTTCGCCCACCAGTTCCACCGTGCGAAAGCGGCTGGTGATCTCTTCCCAGACGATGCGCAGCTGCATTTCCGCCAGCCGATTGCCCATGCAACGGTGGATGCCGAACCCGAACGACAGATGATGCCTGGCGTTGGGTCGATCGATGATGAACTCATCTGGCCGGTCAATGGCTTCGGGGTCGCGGTTTCCAGACACGTACCACATCACCACTTTGTCGCCCTTCTTGATCTGCTGGCCACCAAGCTCGGTGTCGGCCTTCACGGTTCGCCGCATGTGCGACAACGGCGTCTGCCAGCGGATGATCTCGGAGACCATATTCGGAATGAGGCCGAGGTCGTCACGCAGCTTCTGGTACTGATCCGGATTTTGATTCAGCGCCACCACGCCCCCGGAGATGGAATTGCGGGTCGTGTCATTGCCGCCGATGATCAGCAGCAGCAGGTTGCCGAGAAACTCCATGGGCTTGTTGACGATGTCTTTGGTGCTGTCACCGTGGATGAGCATGGAGATCAGGTCGAATTTCGGATCCTGATGCTCACGCTCGCGCCACAGCCTGGTGAAGTAGTCGAGACACACGCCCATTTCCTGGCGACGCTCTTCTTCCGTTACCCCATCCGAGCCGGTGAGCTCCGGCGTTGCGATGGCCACGTCCGACCAGTGGGTGAGCAGGCGCCGGTCTTCGAACGGAAAGTCGAAGAGCGTCGCCAGCATCTGGGTGGTGAGCTCAATCGACACGCGATCGACCCAGTTGAAGGTCTCACCCACCGGCAGCTCATCGAGGATGGTCGCCACACGCTGGCGGATCAGCGGCTGCATCTCGGCCAGATTACGCGGTGCGACCACCCCTTGAACGGCACGACGCTGCTCATCGTGGATCGGCGGATCGCTCTGGATGAAGTTGACGAAGGTGAAGTCTTCCGGCTGATCGCCGAGCAGGATTGTCGGTTCCGATGAAAAGATCTCATGGTGCTTGTCGACATACTGAATGTCGGCGAATCTGCTAACCGACCAGAATGGCCCGAAAGCGCTGTCCTTGAGATAGTGCACGGGCGCTTCATTGCGCAAACGCTCGAAATAGCCCCAGTGCCGATCGCTCTCGTAAAGGGTCGGATCGGATACATCGATCTGATCCAGCGGGATGTCCTGCGGATTTGCCTGGGCCTGTGCGGATAGCTCGACGGAAACGGCTTCACTCATGAGTTGGATCCCCGGGAATTGCGGTAGCAACAATGGGGCGGATCCTAACCGATTAAATAGTGTGTAGCAATACTATATAGTTTAGATCCAGGCAATTCTGAGTTCAGGGAGGTTGGCCCCACAGCGCTCTGGAACGCAGCGTCAGGCCCTGGGTTACGCTGGCGAAGTGATCGCTGTCCAGGTATCCGACCTCGCCCAGCACCTGCTTCAGGTGCTCTCGGACCACTACAGATCTGGCCATACCCCCGGTGAGGTAGGCGACATCGGGCTCGGTGCCGGCCTGGCGCCGCACCTCGCCGATCAGGTCACCCAGGTGCTGTAGCAAGCGCTGGCTGCTCCGGGCAAGCGCACCCCGGCGCGCCGGGACGGCGAGCCTTGGTTTCTTAAGAAGTTGCTGAGAGGGTTCCAGAAAGGTCAGGTCCACCTTGGTCTCGTGTGCTACGGACAACTCAATCTTGGCCCGCTCCACCTGATTGAGCAGCCGATAGGTAGCACGCCCAGCCCGCAACGCCCGAAGCCGCGCAACGCGCTCCGGGTGCAGCCCGTCACGGACGAACACATCAAGGCGTTCGGCGGTACCAGGTGCGTAGAATCGTTGCTGAGCGTTCACGTCGTTGGTCGATACCGCATCGACAAAATAGGTGTTCGGGATCGGCAGGCCGGAGCTGAGCTCATCGCCCA
>Ga0224508_10004338_pt1 | contig 11609 bp, 8 predicted proteins | sample SF_Jan12_sed_USG_4_FD_170157 | JGI IMG/M metagenome (GOLD analysis project Ga0224508, IMG submission 170157) | Sediment microbial communities from San Francisco Bay, California, United States - SF_Jan12_sed_USGS_21 | ecosystem: Environmental > Aquatic > Marine > Sediment | place: USA: California...
GTCGGCCCTGAGTGCTCAGCAGAGTCAGCGACTCCGGCCGCCCGAGGAGCGCGCGGAGCAAGCGCCGCTGGGCCGCCTCGGGCCGGCCGGCATTCTGGTCTGCCCAGATGAGTCGGGACGCCGCTTCGGGTCGATCGAGCAGCTCTTTCGGCACCGCCGCGAGCTGCGCTTGTGACGCGGCGTGTTCGCCTCGCTCGAAGAGCAGAGCTCCGAGTCGCCAGCGGGCTTCGAGGTCGGGGAGTCGCGCTTCCGTGGCTGCCCGGTAGTGTGCCTCGGCCGCTTGCAGGTCGCCGCGCATCTCCGCGACTCGGCCGAGCCCGGTCTGGGGGGTGCCTGCGCCGGTCTCGAGTTCGTTCGCGTGGGTGTAGTGCACGTTCGCCTGCTCGAGGTCGCCCTCGAGTTCGGCGATCCGGCCGAGCCACACCCAGCCGAGTTCACTGCCGGGTGCGAGCGCGGCCGCTTCTCGAGCAGAGGTGTGAGCGATGTCGATACGTCCCGCGCCGAGCGCCGCCACGGTGCGCAGAGCGGCAACCTCCACTCCGCGGCTGCCGAGACCCTCGAGCGCAGCGAGTGCCTCGGTGGCTCGTTGTTTGCCGAGCAGCTGGTTGGCGCGCTGGAGCGTCGTCACCAACTCGAGCTCGTCCTTCGGATCGATGCCGCCGACTCGTCCGATCAACGTTTCGTTCACGTCGGGCCGACGCGCGACATACCCGAGCGCCTCCAGCCGGGCGCGCGCTTCGGGCGACAGCGCGTGCGAGGGAACGGCATCCCGGCCGGCCTGGACGCGCGCTTCGAGAATCGCGTCGAGCTCTGCGACCCGATCGGGCTCCGCCCCCGACAGGTCCCGGGTTTCCCCCGGATCGGCTCGCACGTCGTAGAGCTCCGGGCGCGGCGCGCGGATGTACTTGTGAGTCGCCGTGCGAATGCCGAGCAGCGGACTCCACCGCCAGTCGATTTGCGGAGCCACGGTCTCGAGATAGGCCACCGCTCCGGGTTCCTCCGAAGCATCGCCAGCGAGAAGGGGCATGAGGCTGCGTCCGCTCGCGCCGCGCAACGAGCGGGCACCCGCCAGGGCTCCGAGGGTCGGTGCGATGTCGCGGAGGCCCACGACGGAGTCGACGACGCCGCCGGCCGGGAAACCGGGGCCGGCGAGGATCAGCGGCACCTGCTGCGTCGCGTCGTAGAGGCCGTAGGCGTGCGTCGCTTCGCCGTGCTCTCCGAGGCTCTCTCCGTGGTCACTGGTAACGGTCCAGAGGGTCTTCCCGTCCGGCCAGCGTCCGTCGACCCGGGTTCGAAGCCGGGCGATCTGTGCGTCGGCGAACGCGATCTCGCCGTCGTACGGAGTGTCGAACTTCGACCGGTAGCGCGCCGGCGGTCGATACTCCGCGTGGGGGTCGTAGAGGTGAACCCACAAGAAGAACTGGTCGGGTGCTTCCTTCAGCCAGGCCAGGGCTTCGTCCACGACGAGGTCGGCGCGGCGCTCGGCGATCTGGCTCGCGCCTCCGGTGGGAGCCGCCATCTGATCATCGTAGGTATCGAATCCCCGGGCGAGGCCGAAGCTGCGGTCGAGAACGTAGGCCCCGACGAATGCGGCGGTGCCGAAGCCGCGGGCCTGCAATGCCTCGGTCAGAGTCGGGACGTCGTTCGGAAGCGGGAATACGCCATTGTGGCGAGCGCCATGTTCGTGCGGGTCGCGCCCGGTGAGGAGCGTCGCGTGGGAGGGAAGCGTGAGGGGCGCGGGGGAGAACGCGGCCGTGAAGCGGGTTCCGGCGGCGGCGAGCGCGTCGAGCGTCGGGGTCGGAGACGGCTCGCGGCCGTAGGCGCCGACGTGGTCGGCGCGCAGCGTGTCGATCGTGACCAGGACGATCCGGTCGGCGCGCGGGCCCGGCGAGCATGCGAGCACGGCGACGAGCGCGAGCGCGAAAGCCGTCGCGCGGCGCGTCAGGTCTCGACCGGCTCGGCGGCCAACGCGCCGGCGGGAATCTGCTCGAGCCTGCGGCCCTCGGGACTGAAGATGCGGGAGTCGAGCCAGCCTCGGCGCTGCAGAAAGCAACGCGCTGACGTCTCGAGAACGCCGAGCCCATAGCGGACCGAGCGTTGGAAGTTGATGGACGAAGCTTCTGGAAAGTAGGCGGCGGGGCAGCTGATCTCTCCGATCTCGAAGCCCGCGTAGAGAACCTGCGCGAGCATCTGATTGTCGAACACGAAGTCGTTCGAGTTCTCGTGCAGCGGGAGGCTCTCCAGCACTTCGCGCGAGAATGCGCGGTAGCCGGTGTGGTACTCGGAGAGCTTCGCCCCGCAGAGGATGTTCTGGGCGGCGGTGAGAAGACGATTGAAGACGTACTTGTAGCGGGGCATGCCGCCCTCGAGCGCGCGACCGCCGAGAATGCGGGAGCCCAGCACGGCATCGAACGGCCCGTCGATGATCAACGTGACCATCGCCGAGATCAGTCGCGGCGTGTACTGGTAGTCCGGATGAAGCATGACCACGACGTCCGCGCCGAGTCGCAGCGCCTCCGTGTAGCACGTCTTCTGGTTGCCCCCGTAACCGAGGTTCGTCTCGTGGACGGTGGTGTGGACGCCCAGCGATCGTGCGACTTCGGCGGTCGCGTCCTGGCTGGCGTCGTCCGTCAGGACCAGCTCGTCGACGAGGTCGAGGGGGATCTCAGCGACGGTGCGTTCGAGGGTGCGCGCCGCGTTGTACGCGGGCATCACCACGACGATCTTCTTTCCGTGAAACATGGGAACTCCGGAGGATATCCTCCGGAGATCGGCGACTTCAACTCCCGGCTGAATCTTTACCGAAGCCCGACGGTCACCCCTCGTCGGGGGCGGAGCCGGTCCGGAAGGTGCGCTCGAGTTGCATACGCCTGGCATGACGCTCGAGAGCGAGCTCCAGGAGCCGATCGAGCAGGGCCGGATAGGGGAGTCCGCTCGCCTGCCAGAGCCGCGGATACATCGAGACCTCGGTGAAGCCGGGCAGGCTGTTCAGCTCGTTGAGCCACAGCTCGCCGGTCTCCCGGTCCACGAAGAAATCGACCCGCGGCAGGCCGGCCGCCTCGAGGATCTCGAAGGCCCGGATCGCGAGCGACCGCATCCGCTCCGTCAGGGCTTCGTCGAGCGGGGCCGGGACGAGCAGGTCGGTGTCCTCGTCGACGTACTTGCTCTCGTAGTCGTAGAAATCCCGCTTCGGCAGGATCTCGCCCGGGACCGAGGCTTCGGGGGAGTCGTTCCCGAGCACGGCCACCTCGATCTCTCGCGCGTCGACGGCGCGCTCGACGAGGATCTTGTCGTCGTAGCGAGCGGCATCGAGGAGCCCGCGTCGCAGCTCGTCGGCAGTGCGGGCTTTCGAGATCCCGACCGAGGAGCCGAGTGAGGCCGGCTTCACGAAGACGGGGAGCCCGAGTGCGTCGACCGCTCGCGAAGCCGCGGCATCGACACCGGCGGGCAGCTCGGTGCCGCGCACGAGGACCCACGGAACGACCGGAAGCCCTTCGGCTGCGAGTAGCTTCTTGGCGACGTCCTTGTCCATCTGCAGTGCGGAGCCGAGCACGCCTGCGCCGACGTACGGCACGGCTGCGAGTTCGAGGAAGCCCTGGATCGAGCCGTCTTCGCCGCCCGTGCCGTGGATGATCGGCAGGACGACGTCGAGTCGCCCCGCCGGCGCACCGCCCTCGGCTCGGACGAGCGCCCCGCCGCCGGGCACGGCCGGGAGCCGCACCTCCTCGCCCTGTTCGACCTCCTCCGGCAGCATGCCCGGCGCTCCGAGCCGCCAGCGGCCGGCAGGGTCGACACACAGGAGGGTCACTTCGTACCGGTTCGGGTCGAGTGCGGACAGGATCGAAGTCGCCGAGGCCACAGAGACCTCGTGCTCGACCGAACGGCCGCCAAAGACGATACCCACGCGAAGCTTGTCCAACGGTTCCCCCTCAGCGCCCCCGCGCTCACGGTCTCCATAGGATAGGGCTCACGATGTGGCGTCACCGGGGCCGAGATGGGGCGGAGTGGGGGCGGTTCTTCTACCTTCCCGGATCGTGACGGCCATCCCCCCGGAACTCCAGAGAAAAGACGCCCTGCTCGACGAGCGGCTGCGCGCGGCCGGGCGGCTCCTGGTCGCCTTCTCCGGGGGGGTCGATTCGAGTTATCTCGCGTTCGCCGCCCATAGGGCGCTCGGGGAAGCGTCGCTGGCGGTGACCGCGGTTTCGCCCTCGTACCCCGCGCATCATCGCGAGGCGGCGGAGGAGGTCGTCGCGAAGTTCGAGATCCCGCATCGCTTCGTTTCGACGGACGAGATGTCGAGTGACGACTACCGCGCCAATCGCACCGACCGCTGTTACCACTGCAAGGCGGAGCTGTTCGACGTACTCGGCGAGCTTCGCGGGGAGCTGGGCTTCGAGGCGGTCGCGTACGGTGTGAACGTGGACGACACGGGCGACTTCCGACCGGGCCATCGTGCGGCGGACGAGCACGGTGTGCTGTCGCCGTTCCTCGATGTCGACCTCACCAAGGAAGAGATCCGGGCGCTCTCTCGCGCGGTGGGCCTTCCGACGGCCGATCTCCCGGCTTCCGCGTGCCTCGCTTCGCGCTTGCCCTACGGAACCGAGGTCACCGCGGAGCGGCTGACCCAGGTGGAGCAGGGCGAGGAGCGGCTGCGCGAACTCGGGTTCCGTCAGATGCGGCTGCGCCATCACGGCGATGTCGCGCGCGTCGAGGTCGACCCGGCCGAGCTGCCCCGCGCGCTCGACCCCGAGATGGTCCGGCGGATGGTGGCAGCCCTCAAGCCGCTCGGGTTCCGCTATGTCGCGCTCGATCTCGAGGGGTATCGAACCGGGTCGTTGAACGAGGTCGTGTTCGTCGGCCGGAATCCGGACGGCTCGCTGCCGAGCCGTTCCGCGTGAGCACCAGGGCCACGGTCGATTGTCAGGGGGCGCCGCGGGATCTGGGTCTCGACCAGGGCCGAGCACTCCGAGAGAGAATCCAGGCCGAGGTCGCGACCCTGCCCTGGCGTGCGCGGATCGAGGCGGCGCTCGGCGGAGGTCTGGCCGACTCGCTCACCGCCCGGGTCGATCGCGACCTGCGCCGGCACTTCCCGCACATGGCCGAGCGCCTCGATGGTCTTTCCCGCGGCGCAGGGACCCGCCCCGGAGAGCTGTCCGCGCTGCTCGCTCGCGAGCTCCACGCCGCGGCATCGCCGCGGCCTTGCGCCAGTCGGGGATTGCTCGTCGCCTGGGCTCCCGAGGCGGGTGTTCCGGCGCTCGTGGGTCGCACGCTCCCGGAGAGCGCCGACGCCATGCGGCACAGCGCTCCCGATCACGACTACGCCTCGCACGAGTCGATCGTGCCCTGGCTCGTGCCTCCGCTCGGCGGTCGCAACGAGCAGGGGTTGTGCGTCGTCGGCGCGAGTTCGCCCGTCGAGACGGTTGCCGAGGACGGGTGCGCGGCGCCCGCCCTGCTGCTCGTCCAGGATTGCCTCCAGCGTTTCGACTCCACGGACAAGGCGATCGAGTGGTGCGAGGGGCGGCCTGCCGGAGGACGCGCGACGCTCCTGATCGCCGACGTGAGCGGGGACGTTGCGGAGGTCGAGATCGAGGGCGCCGACCGGCGGGTGCGGCGACCGAGCGACGGGCTCCTCGTCGTGTCGCGCACTCCGGCAGAGGGAGAGTCGCTGCGCAAGGCGGTTCTCGAGTCGAATGGCGATTTCGCGGCGGCTCTGCGCGACGCGCTCGGTGCGGGTGGCGAAGCCGTGGTGCTGTTCGAGGCGCTGGTTCCCGACTCGAACTGATCCCGGTTCGAGTCCGGCTAGCGCCGCCGACGGCCGCCGCCGCCTCCGCCGCCGCCCTTCCGGCGTCGGCCGCGGTTTCCGCCGCCGCCACCGCCTCCGCTGCGCTGCGGGGCCGTCTCGGCGGCCTCATCGCTCGAGACTTCGACATCCCGGATGGTCGTCTCCGGCCGATGTTCTCGTAGATAGGCGCCGCAGATGCCGGCCAGGTCGCGCCGGCCCTCTTCGTCGGCGGCCATCGCCTCGACCACCGGAATCAGGCGGTCGACCCGCAGCGCTTTGTCGGTCGGCGAGAGGTGGCGGATCTCCTGCTCGACCTTCACCAGCAGTCGCTCGCGGAGCCGGTCGACGATCGATTCGTCGGTCGGGATCTTCCGCTCCTTCACGGTGATCTTGTTCACCTTCTGGACCTGCCGGAAGTTTCCGATGTCGAGTCCCGACACCAGCGAGATCGCGACTCCGGCCTTGCCGGCGCGGCCCGTCCGACCGGTGCGGTGGACGTAGACCTCGGGCGATTGCGGTGCCGCGTAGCTGATCACGTGCGAGAGATCGCTGATGTCGATCCCGCGCGCCGCGACGTCGGTCGCGACGAGGTAGCGCAGCTCTCCGGACTTGATGCGAGCCATCGCGCGCTCGCGGGCGGCCTGGGCGAGGTCGCCCGAGATCTGATCCGCGTCGAAGCCGTGCCGCTGCAGGAACGCCGTCACGAAGCGCACGTCGTCCTTCGTGTTGCAGAAGATGATGGCACTGTCCGGGTCTTCGTACTCGAGGATCCGGCAGAGGCTCCGCTCCTTCTCCTGGGCGGTCGTCACGCAGAAGAAGTGCTCGATCTCGGTCGGCGAGGAGTGACCTTCGACGAGCGAGACGAACTCGGGCTCGTGGAGGAACGCGCGAGAGAGCGCGAGGACCTTCTCGGGCATCGTGGCGGAGAAGAGGCACGACTGGCGCGAGTCGGGCAGGAACGACTTGATCTCGCGCATGTCGGGCCAGAACCCGAGCGAGAGCAGCTCGTCCGCCTCGTCGAGGACGAGGATCTTGATGTGCTCGAACGAGAGCCGGCCCGAGTTCAGGTGGTCGAGCATGCGGCCCGGCGTGCCCGTGATGACGTGGACCCCGGCCTCCAGGGCGTCGAGCTGGACTCCGTAGCCGACGCCTCCGTAGATGGGGAGCGAGGTGATTCCGCAGTGCTTGCCCAGTGCCGTCATCTCGCCGTGAACCTGATTCGCGAGCTCGCGCGTGGGCTCCATGATCAGCGCTTGCGGCTGGCGGAGCTCCGGATCGATCGCGCGGATGATCGGAATGCCGAACGCGCCCGTCTTGCCGCTCCCGGTCCGCGCCTGCGCGATCAGGTCGGTCTTCGTCTCCATCAGCGGGATGACCCGGGCCTGGACCGGCATGGGCTTCGTCCACCCCAGCTCGTGGATGCCCTTCTGGAGGCCTTCCGAGAGCGAGTCGAAGCTCTCGAGCTCGGGGGGCTGTGCGGCGGAGGGGGATTCGGTGTCGGACAAAGCGCGCGCGAACCTAGCGGGAAAGTCCGCGGACTGCCTCCAAAGCCACGCCGGTGCCACCGGCGTCCCGGGAAGCGCCTGGGGCGCCCTGGGACGGGAACTTCGCGGCCGTCTGGCTACATTCAGCGGCCATGTCCCAGCTCGGCCGAGAAGAGGCGCTGCGCCTCGCCCGTCTGGCGCGGCTTCGGCTCGAACCGGACGAGGCCGACGCTCTCGCTGCCGACCTGCGATCGATCCTGGCGCTGGCGGAGCGCCTCTCCGAAGTGGACACCGACGGAGTCCCGCCGACCTCGCACGTGATTCCATTTGCGACACCCGTTCGCTCGGACGATCCGGTTCCCTCTCTGGCTCCCGAGCTCGCCGTGGCCAATGCGCCCGCCGCCTATGCGACCGCGTTTGCCGTTCCGAAGGTGCTCGAGAACGAGGAAGAGGGTTAGGCCGATGGCGGGACGGGTCGAGCCTCTCGGGACCCTGGCCGAGCTGCGAGCGGAGCTTGCTGCCGGAACGAGTTCCGTCGCGCAGGTCGAGCGAGCGCTGGCGCGGACGGAGGCGCGGGCCGACCTCCGCGCGTTCGTCCGTCTGCGCGGCGAGGCGGCACTCGAAGAGGCCCGCGCGGCCGATGTGCGCCGCGGGGCCGGGGAATCGCGTTCTCCGCTCGATGGGATGCCGATCGCGATCAAGGACAACATGGTGCAGGCGGGCGAGCCCGCCGGATGCGCCTCGCGAATCCTCGAGGGCTATTGCTCCCCGTACGGAGCGACCGCGATCGAGCGCCTCGAAGCAGCCGGCGCGGTGGTCGTGGGTCGCACGAACATGGACGAGTTCGCGATGGGTTCTTCCACCGAGCACTCGGTGCACGGGCCCACGCAGAATCCGTGGCGATCGGGGTGTTCACCCGGCGGATCGTCCGGGGGTTCGGCCGCCGCCGTAGCGGCGGGCCTGGTTCCGGTCGCGCTCGGGAGCGACACGGGCGGCTCGATTCGTCAGCCGGCTTCCTTTACCGGGGTCGTCGGGATGAAGCCGACCTACGGGCGCGTCTCGCGCTACGGTCTCGTCGCGTTCGCGTCCTCGCTCGACCAGATCGGTCCGTTCGCGCGCACCGCTGCGGAGTGTGCCGAAGTGCTCGACGCGATGAGCGGGCATGATCCGCGCGACTCGACGTCGCTGCCCGAACCGCCGACCCGCTGCGTGGAAGCCCTCTGCGGAGACGTCGCCGGGTTGCGCATCGGTCTTCCGCGCGAGTGTTTCGCCGAAGAGGGCGCCGACGCCGCCGTTCTCGAGCGCGTGCGCGCCGTGGCGGCCGAGTTCGAGCGGGCGGGCGCGAAGCTCGCCGAGGTCTCCCTGCCGCACACGCCGCATGCGGTCGCGGCCTACTACCTGATCTGCACGGCCGAGGCGTCGAGCAATCTCGCGCGGTTCGACGGGGTCCGGTACGGGCATCGAGCCGAAGGCGCAAAGGGGCTTACCGACCTCTACGAGCGGTCGCGCTCCGAAGGGTTCGGCGACGAGGTGAAGCGTCGTATCCTGCTCGGCACCTACGTGCTCTCGTCGGGCTACTACGACGCCTACTATCGCAAGGCACAGCAGGTTCGGACTCTGCTGCGTCGCGATTTCGAGGCCGCCTTCGAGTCGTGTGACGTTTTGCTCACCCCGACCACCCCGGAAACGGCGTTCCGCATCGGCGAGCGTTCGGGCGACCCGGTGCAGATGTACCTCTCGGACGTCTATACCGTTTCGGCCAATCTTGCAGGGTTGCCGGCGGCGTCGTTCCCGGTCGGTCAGGTGGACGGCCTTCCGGTCGGTGCACAGCTGCTCGGGGCTCCGCTCGAAGACGCAGCCGTTCTCCGTGGTGTCGATGCCTGGCAGCAGCGGACGGACTTCCATCTTGCGCGCCCCGAGGACCCGGCATGATTCCCGCGGGCTGGGAAGCGGTGATCGGGCTCGAGGTCCACGTCCACCTGAAGACGCGGTCGAAGCTCTTCTGCGGATGTGCGGTCGGGTACGGCGACGAGCCGAACCACCATGTGTGTCCCGTGTGCCTGGCGCTTCCGGGAGCGCTCCCGGTGCTCAACGCCGTCGCGGTCGAGTTGGCCATTCGGGCGGGCTTGGCCACCCACTGCAAGATCCATCCGCGCTCGGTCTACGCGCGGAAGAACTACTTCTACCCGGATCTTCCGAAGGGCTACCAGATCTCCCAGCTGGACGAGCCGCTGGCGACCGGGGGATACGTCGAGATCACGCCCGAGGGGCCCGCGGGCACGGAACCGGAAGTCCGTCGCATCGGTCTCACCCGTATCCACATGGAAGAAGACGCCGGGAAGTCGATCCATGACGACGCGCTGGCGGGGCCGGATGTGACCCTCATCGATTTCAATCGCACGAGTGTGCCGCTCGTCGAGATCGTCTCCGAACCCGATCTCCGCACCCCGGAGGAAGTGGGCGCGTATCTGCGCTCGCTGCGCGAGATCCTGCGCTACGTCGGCGCCTCGGACGTGGACATGGAGAAGGGGCAGTTCCGCTGTGACGTGAACGTCTCCGTCCGGCGATCGGGCGACACCGCGCTCGGCACGCGCCGTGAAATGAAGAACGTGAACTCGTTCCGAGCGGCGGAGAACGGCGCTCGCGCCGAGATCGCGCGCCAGATCGAAGAACTCGAGGACGGCGGCGAGATCCAGCAGAGCACGCTTCGCTATGACGTCGAATCCGGCCGGTTGACGACGATGCGGCTCAAGGAGAACGCGGACGACTACCGCTACTTCCCCGATCCCGATCTCGTGCCCGTCCTGCTCGACGACGCTCGAATCGAGGAGATCCGCGGCTCGCTGCCAGAGCTGCCCGACGCACGTCGCGAGCGCGTCTCCGAGCAGTACGGCTTGTCGGACTACGATGCGCGTCTGTTGACGGCGAGCCGTCCGCTCGCCGACTTCTTCGAAGAGACCGTGCGTCTTCACGGAGACGCGAAGACGGTCGCGAACTGGATCTCACGCGACGTGCTCGCGGCGCTCAAGGAAGAGGGCAGCGAGCTCGAGGAGAGCGCGCTCGAGCCGCCGATGCTCGCGGGCCTGCTCCGTCTCGTGGACGAGAGCCGCGTCACCGCGCGCAGTGCCCGGGAACTCATCCCCGATCTCGTCCGCGAGGGCGGGGACCCGGAGGCGATCGTCCGCGAGCGGGGCCTCGAAGCGGTTTCGGACAGCGGCGAGCTCGAAGCGCTCGCCGACGCGGCGCTCGAGGAGAATCCTCGAGCGGTCGCTTCGTTCCACGACGGCGACGGCAAGTCGCTCAACTTCCTGATGGGCCAGGTGATGAAGAAGACGGGCGGAAAAGCCGATGCGCGTGCGGTGCGAAGCCTGCTCGAGCGCAAATTGACGGGCGGTGAATGAGCGGTCGCCGCGACGGGCCGGAGACCGAATGAGCTGGCTGCGCCGCGCGTTGCTCGCGCTCGGGGTCGCGGCTCTCCTCGTCCTCCTCGTGCTCGTTGTCGTGCTTCCGCGCGTGGCCGCGAGCGACGCGGTCCGCGGCCGCCTTGCGGACGCCGTGAGCGACGCCGCGCGACTGCCGTTCCGCTATGCCGCGCTCGAAGCGGGCCTGTTCCCGGTCCGGCTCGAGCTGCTCGGAGCGGAGCTGGGTCATGAGGGCGCCGAGCCCGCGGCGCGCGCCGACCGCGTCGAGCTGCGGATCGCGTTGCTCCCGCTCCTCCGTCGCACCGTGCTGGTCGATGCTCTGGTGGTCGAGGGCGCTTCGGCCCACGTGCTTCGCCGCGACCGGAAATTCGAACTTCGCGGCGCCGCGCCGGAAGAAGTGAAGCCTCCGGAGCCGGTCCGCGCCGACGAGCCGAAACCGGAATCGGCCGGGTTCCTGTTCGCGGTCCGGTCTGCGAGCGTCGCAGACACCCGGCTCACTCTCGAGGACGAAGACGGCGCGCGCTTCTCGGCGGGCCCGCTTTCCGCGGACTTCTCGCTCGGCGGGGATCTCGGCACGCCGACGGGTCCGTTCACTCTCGATCTCGGGGACGCGGCCGTGAACTACCGCGCGACCGGTTCCGATACGGACACGCTGGCGAAGGCTCCTGGGGTGCCGGCTCGGCTCGGAGGCGAGCTGTCGCTCTCGGCGGACGGCACGGCCGCGATCTCCGACCTCTCGCTCGCGTTGGCAGACCTCGCGGCCACGGGAACGGCGCGCGTAGAAGACCGGGCGAACGTCACGCTCGAGGCGCCGCTCTTCGATCTCGCGTCGCTGGTCGCGTTGGCGCCCGGTGCGAACACCGAGCTCTCGGGCCGCGCCGCGCTCCGCGCGCTGTCCTTTTCCACCGAGCCGCCGACGCT